>JAESFW010000147.1_pt1 | contig 115824 bp, 109 predicted proteins | sample 9269481 | NCBI WGS metagenome assembly JAESFW01 (sample SAMN14515350, study PRJNA621654) | algae metagenome | isolation source: Lyngbya sp. HA4199-MV5 and co-occurring heterotrophs from soil with... | place: USA: Ahupuaa O Kahana State Park, Hawaii | collected 2009-07-21 | reverse complement strand
ATACCTTTCTGAGCCCACAGGTCGAACGCTTGTTCGGCTACTCCGTCGAGGAGTGGCGGGCCGACCCGGGCTTCTGGCGAGCGCATGTGCATCCCGACGACCTGGAGGCGGCCTTGGTAATCGACGATGCCGCCTACAACGCCACGCACAGCCATGCCTACGAGATGAGCTACCGGCTGATTGCCAAGTCGGGCAAGGTCGTGTGGGTGCGCGACCTGTGCCGCGCAGTGGTCGAACCGGGGCGGCCGAACCGCATGATCGGCCTGATGATCGACGTCACCCAGCAGAAGAACACCGAACTGGAGTTGTTGCGCTCCGAAAACCGCTATTCGCTAGCGACCCTCGGATCCAATGACGGCATCTGGTACTGGGACTTGCGAACGGACGCCCTGCATGTGTCCGGGCGCTTTCACCAGATCGTGGGGCTGGGTAGCGGCGATCATGTACACGACGGCGGCTGGAGCTTTCTGGAGCAACTCATCGATCCCGAAGATCGCGTGCGTGTGCAGGCGGCCTACCGCAGGCATCTGTCGGGAAACAGTCCAAACTTTTCGGTGGATTTCCGCGCGTTCCACGCGGCTGGACGGCTGGTGTGGGTCAATTGGCGCGGGCTCGCCGAGTTTGAAGACGGCGTTGCGGTGCGCATGGCGGGCTCGTTGAGCGATCTGGCTGACCGTGGCAGTTCCTACGATGCGCTCACCAGCTTGCCCGGCCGGCCGTTGTTCCGCGATCGCCTCGCGAATCTCATGGCGCTGCAGCAGAACGAGGCGGCGAACGGTGATGGCGTGCCAGCAACACGCGATAAAGCCACCATGTTCGCCGTGCTGCTGCTGGATCTCAACGGGTTCAAAGCCGTCAATGACAACTACGGGCACCATGTGGGCGACCGGCTGTTGCAGCAGGTGGCGCGGCGGCTCGAATCCTGCGTGCGGGCGGTTGATCTGGTCGCCCGCATGGGTGGCGACGAATTCAATGTGCTGTTGGAGTCCATTGACCCCGCTGAAGCCAGCAACCGCGCCCAACAGATCGCCGCCGCCCTCGCAGCGCCTTATGTGGTCGGCGAACACACCGTGGTCAGCGGCGCGAGCATTGGACTTGTCAGCAGTGCATCCAGGCTGGCGACGGTGGACGACTACCTGCGCGCCGCAGACACCGCGATGTACCAGGCCAAAAGCCAGTCATTGGGCGTGTGCGTGTTTCAATAAAAAGTGTCAGAGACGGCTTCCTATCGAAAAATACTCGGAAATAGAACCTCAATAACCACTGCCCCATGGAACTCGTTCGCACCTGGTATTTCGACAGTTGTCCTCGGGCAGCCCCGCCGTGTAGATATACGTTACCCGTCAATTTCCAATTTTCAACAACAGATAGGGACTGCTCTTTTCCCGGTCCAGCGCTTCGATGTACTCACTGCCATTGATTCTTCTGGTATGCAGATAGTCAATCAGGAAGGGTTTGCTCGAAGCTGCGTCGCTAGCATCGCGCAGCACCTTTACTGCCGCTAACCCTTGGTCAACCGAGGCGCCAAACGACAACGGGGTCAAATGGGTGAATAGATGGTTGTAGTCGGTCGATACAGCCTCCGAAACTGCCAAGGCGTGACGCAGTTCGTTGGTTCGGATGCGGCAGTCGATACGAACGCTGTTGCAGAGCATCAACATCTGAGTCAGTTGCCAGAAAGCCTCGGGACTGATCGGTCCATCTGCTTTCACCATGAAGGCAATTTCACCCTCAAAGTAAGCCGCTTGGTCCGCCAACCCCGCCGCGACTTCGGAGTACTCAGGATGCGGGTCAGAAAGGGCTTGGGCTTGCTGGGCTCGCTGCAACAGACTCTTTGTAAGATGCAGTTGTTTGCGCAAATCCCTGTGGCTCAAGCTCTCAAAACCAGCCCGCAGGGCTTCACCAAGATGATCCAAGCGAACTTCCAATGCATTAAATCGCTTGTGCATGTGGTAGAAGCCCGCAACGCTGACACCGACCCCTGCGAGGGAGACCCCCAGGGTCGCCACCTGCAGCAACTGCAAACTTTCCATCATGGCTTTCAGCTGACTGATTTGAATACCGGTATACATGCTCGCGCCGGCATTTACTACATCAGCCATCATTGACAGAGGCGCGAAAGGGCCTGCGGCCAAGTTTGACAGAATGGATTGCGCAGGCCCTGTCTCTTGAAGGTGCCGAACGATTTGCCCCGTTACCGAATCCTTCAGGATCGTTCCATACCGGACCACCTCACCCGACGCCAGTCGACCCAGCAGTTCTGCGGGCACCTCAAACGGAATGGTACTTAGCATGATTCTTTAGCCTCCATCAGCTTTCTGGAAAGGTGCAGCCCTTGATCACGAAAGTGCTTGGCAAGCCCCTCTGGTCCCAACAACAAGGCCTGTATTCGCGACTCGATCAAACTCCTGTTGCTAGGCTTGAAGCCGATGTCATGGAGGCTGGCGCATTCAGAGTTCAGCATACGGATGTCAATAGCCAGATCGGCCTTGCCGAACAAAGCCCATTTCTGCGCGCAGGCGCTCAGATTGGCCTCTTCCTTTCGCAAAGCGGTGATCAGCGGCATCCGAACGATCCGAACAAAGCTGTCCTGAAGCACCTCGTTTGCCGGGCGGGTGATCAGTTTTCGAAACACGCTGGTGTCCCCTAGTTCTGAATCCATTTGATGAACGAAGGCTTTCTGCAGTTCAGTGATGATGTTCGTCACATTCGCGTGAAAGTTGTCTCTCCAATCGAGCACTTCGCGCCTAAAAGCCATATCAGGCAGTTTGCCGAAATCGACAAGGGATTCGATGGGGGGCTCGCTCGGACTGAGTACATCGAGCGCGGTGGTAGTACCCCGAAAATCCACCGCTTCGTCTCCGGTCTCATCACCTGGAAAAAATGAACGGATGTCCCTTTTCAGGAAGGCAACCGTCTTGTCCCACCGTCCTTCGGACTTCGTCCGGCTTTCAGAGGAGCGAGGCAAGGCCTCTTGGGTTAAAAAATCATTCATTTGGGTTCGGCAATTGATTGGTGGTCAGTTCTTGGTTCGATCTTCAGCCGCGACAGGCGGCCAGGTATTCCTCAAGTCCCCGCTCAAGGCTCTCTTGCCAATGTGCGGGACTGACAATCCGAACGTGGGGCAGCCAATATCGAACGATCGGAAGAATTTGTGTCGGGTGTCCAACGGTGGTGCTGATCCGCAAAGACCCATCGCTGCTTTCCATTTTGACTATTTGATTCGGCACCAACTGCCTGCGCTTGAAGTAGGTGGCCACGGGGGAGGCTACTGAAAGCGTGACCTCATGGCTGTCTTCCGAATGCCAAGCCCCCTCCTGCTTCGCGATGGTGACTTCCAGGGCAGGGTCTTTATGGAACGAGTTTGGGGTGACCAACACGCGCTGCATTTTGCTGATTCCAAAAGTCTTGTACTTCCCCTGGTCAACAGCTGCGAGATACCAAATTCCTTTGATATTGAGCAGGCGGTAGGGAGCAACAGCCTTGTATATCTTCAGCACCCCGGCCGCCACCATCTCGAAGTCGAGCAAGCGGGACTCCATCACCGCAGCTTCAAGCTGTCTGAAGATGGCCTGGTTCTCACTCAGGTCTTCATAGTTATGGCCTTTGACAAGCCAAGGTACCGCAACCGTTTTGTCAAAGATGCTTCTGAGAGTCTCCGTAGACAGGGAAGGGAAAAGTCCTTTCACCCCAGCCAGGGCCGCGAAGCGTTCGATGTCCTTGTAGTTGAGCTTGCCAAGGTAGGCTGGGCTGAGCTGGTAGCGACCTTGTATCTTGGTGAGAGGCAGGTAGGCAAGTCGTACGCGCAAGTCGCGTTGGATGGTCCGAACATGGACACCAAACTCCTGTGCGAGATCCTCGGGATCAAGCTTTTCAGCCTGATTGAGTTTGATCAGTATCTGCGACAAACGATATGCGATCGTGTCATGTTGGCCGTTTGCCATTCCGCCCCACTCCTTGTTTTAGAAGCCGCCTGACCCCTTGCGGGAATGCGGCCTCGGTCTGCAGCCAACTTGCCGCGCACGATACACGAACAGCACGTCTGCCGCTCTAGCGGAATTCGCGCTTCATGCCTTGCTGCGAAACCGCGCCCAACCCCAAACAAGGACCGACCCAGCTACCAAAACAAGCAGCATCTTCAATGCCAGGCTCAAAAAGCCCACAGTTGCTGACATCACACCGAGTTTGATCAGCATCCAGGAAAGGGTCGCACCCAAAGCAGCAATCCAGAACATTTGTAGCCTCTAGTCAAGTTGAGAAGACCTCACTTTGAAACATCGGCTGGACAGGTGGTGTCGCAAATATGGGGATGCACTCAAATTCAGGAACTCATCTGGTGTTTGGTGGCAGGACGCCGGGACACCCCACCGTGGATCAGCTACGGGCATACCCTCATACGCCCACGCCTCAACTTGCCTACAGTTCTTGTATGCAAGATTTGATTGCAAGACAGCTGAACTGAAGGAGACATAGGCATGCCCCGGTTTTTCAAATCCCTGTTCGGCCAGGTCGTCCTGGCCGTGGTCCTTGGCGTGGTGGTGGGCCTGGTCTGGCCCGACACCGCGGTAGCCCTCAAGCCCCTGGGCGATGGCTTCATCAAGCTGATCAAGATGCTGATTCCGCTGATCGTGTTCTGCGTGGTGGTGCATGGCATCGCGGGTACGGGGGACCTGAAGCGGGTGGGCCGGGTGGGGGTGAAGTCGCTGATCTACTTCGAGGTGGTGACCACCGTGGCGCTGGTGCTGGGGCTGGTGCTGGCCTTTGTGTTCCAGCCCGGCGTGGGCATGAATGTGGACCCCAAGGCGCTGGACCCCAAGGCCATGGGCGCCTATGTGGAGAACGCGGGCAAGCTCACGGGTGGCGGTTTCACGGAGTTCTTTCTCAAGCTGATCCCGAACACGGCCGTCAGCGCGTTTGCCAATGGCGATGTGCTGCAGGTGCTGCTGTTCTCCATCGTGTTCGGCTGTGCGCTGGCCATGCTGGGTGAGCGCGGGGCGCGGGTGACGGTGCTGATCGAGGACCTGTCGCACGTGCTGTTCAAGACCATGGGCATCATCATCAAGCTGGCGCCGCTGGGGGTGCTGGGGGCGATTGCGTTCACGGTGGGCAAGTACGGCATCGGCTCGCTCAAGCAGCTGGGCATGCTGGTGGTGCTGTTCTATGCGGCGGTGGTGATCTTTGTGGTGGTGGTGCTGGGCACGATCATGCGGGTGTCGGGCTTCAGCCTGTTCAAGCTGTTGCGCTACCTGCGCGAAGAGCTGGCGGTGGTGTTTGCCACCACCTCGTCGGACAGCGTGCTGCCGCAGATCATGGCCAAGCTCAAGCACATGGGCATTCGCGATTCGACGGTGGGGCTGGTGATCCCCACGGGCTATTCGTTCAACCTGGACGCGTTTTCGATCTACATCACGCTGGCGGCGGTGTTCATTGCGCAGGCGACCAACACGCCGATCTCGATGGCGGACCTGCTGACCATTCTGGCGATCTCGCTGGTCACGTCCAAGGGCGCGCACGGGGTGCCGGGCTCGGCCATCGTGGTGCTGGCGGCCACGCTGCAGGCGATTCCGGCCATTCCGGCCATTGGCCTGGTGCTGGTGCTGTCGGTGGACTGGTTCATGGGCATTGCCCGCGCCCTGGGCAACCTGATCGGCAACTGCGTGGCCACGGTGGCGATTGCCGCGTGGGAGGGCGATATCGACCGCAGCCGCGCCCATGCGGTGCTGGACGGGCAGGATGTGGAGCCCATCGAGCCTGCCCCTGACATGGCCGCCCCCCAAGTGGCGCCACAATCGGCCGCATGAGCACCCCTACCCCTCCGCCCAGCAGCCAGACCCAGATCGCCCAGCAGGTGGTCGAATCCATCCTGGCCCAGAAGCTTGCCCCCGGCGAGCGCCTGGGCGAGCAGGAGCTGGCCGACCTGTTCGGCGTGAGCCGCACGCTGGTGCGCGAGTCGCTGATGCAGCTGCAGGCGCGCGGCTTTGTGGAGGTGCGCCCGCGCCGGGGCTGGTATGTGGTGGAGCCTTCGGTGGAAGATGCGCGCGACGCCTTCTCGGCCCGGCGCATCATCGAGTCGGGCATCTTGGCCGACGCGGGGCGGCCGCTGCAGGCGGTGACACCCCGGCTGCGCGCCCACATTGCCGAGGAGCAGCAGGCCATCGACGGGGCGGATGCAGCGACGCGCGCCTTCTTGCTGGCGGACTTCCATGTGTGCCTGGCCGAAACCATGGGGCACCGTACGCTGAGCGACATCCTGCGCGACCTGACGGCGCGCACCACGCTGGCGGCATCGCTCTACCAGTCACGGCACGAGGCCAGCCAGTCGTGCGCGGAGCATGAAGCCATTGTGGAAGCGCTGGAAGCCGGCGACACGGCCCTGGCGCGCGAGCGGCTGCTGGCGCACATCGGGCATGTGGAGTCGGCCCTGAACCCGGACCAGCCGCTGGTGCGCGACCGGCTGCGCGATTCGCTGAGCCCGCTGGCATCTAGCGCACGCTCGGGCACGGACGGCTAAGCGCCCTCCCCCGTCCCTTCCTCTCATCTCCATAGCCGCCCCGGCCCCCAAGGCCCGGGCGGCTTTGTTTTGCGCGTGCCACAGGCACCCCGGGTAAACCCCAGGCATTTCCCGTTCAGGCGGTGTTTTATTGCATCCATTTTTTGTATACAAATATAGGGTGCAAACTTCAACCAAGCCAAAAGATGCTTGGGCCGTCCTTTTCCACACGAGGAGACACCCGTGAACACAGCCGTCAGCAGTAGCAGCACCGCCCCCCTGGCGGCGGGCGCCCAGCCCGCCAGCCCCCACCATGGCAATGCCCTGATCAAGCCGGGCTACGACCCGCGCCTGACCAATGAAGACCTGGCGCCCCTGAAGCGCCAGACCTGGGGGCAGTACAACATCTTTGCGTTCTGGATGTCCGACGTGCACAGCGTGGGCGGCTACATCACGGCGGGCAGCCTGTTCGCTTTAGGCCTGTCGAGCTGGCAGGTGCTGGTGGCGCTGCTGGTGGGCATCGTGATCGTGCAGTTCTTCTGCAACCTGGTGGCCAAGCCCAGCCAGGTGACGGGCACGCCCTACCCGGTGATCTGCCGGGCGTCGTTCGGGGTGCTGGGGGCGAATATCCCCGCCATCATCCGCGGGCTGATCGCGGTGGCGTGGTACGGCATCCAGACCTACCTGGCATCGGGCGCCTTCTTGCTGCTGGCGCTGCACTTCTTTCCCCACCTGGCGCCGTATGCCGATGTGGCGCAGCACGGCTTTGCCGGGCTGTCCACCCTGGGCTGGGTGGCGTTCATGGTGATGTGGGTGCTGCAGGCGCTGGTGTTCTGGCACGGCATGGAGGCGATCCGCAAGTTCATCGACTGGGCGGGCCCGGCCGTGTACGTGGTGATGGCCGTGCTGTGCGGCTGGCTGGTGTGGAAGGCGGGCTGGAAGAACATCGACCTGAACCTGGGCGGCGTCAAGTTCCAGGGCTGGGACGCGCTGCCGGTGATGCTGTCGGCCATTGCGCTGGTGGTGAGCTACTTCAGCGGGCCCATGCTCAACTTTGGCGACTTCTCGCGCTACGGCAAGAGCTTTGATGCGGTGAAGAAGGGCAACTTCTGGGGCCTGCCGGTCAACTTCGTGTTCTTCTCGCTGCTGACGGTGGTGACCACGGCGGCCACGCTGCCGGTGTTCGGCGAGCTGATCACCGACCCGGTGCACACCGTGAGCAAGATCGACAGCACCACGGCCGTGGTGCTGGGCGCGCTGACCTTCATGATCGCCACGGTGGGCATCAACATCGTGGCCAACTTCGTGTCGCCGGCGTTCGACTTTTCCAACGTGGCGCCGCAGCACATCAGCTGGCGCACGGGCGGCATGATCGCGGCGGTCGGCTCGATCTTCATCACGCCCTGGAACCTGTATGCCAACCCCGAGGTGATCCACTACACGCTGGACGTGCTGGGCTCGTTCATCGGGCCGCTGTTCGGCATTCTCATCGCCGACTACTACATCGTGCGCCGCCAGCAGGTGGACGTGGACGCCCTCTACACCATGAGCAAGCACGGCGCCTACTGGTACAGCAAGGGCTACAACCCGCGCGCCGTGTGGACCATGGTGCCGTCGGCGCTGATCCCCATCCTGTGCGTGATCGTGCCCACGCTGCGGCCGGCGGCCAACTATGCCTGGTTTATCGGCATGGGGCTGGGCTTCGTGATCTACGTAGCGTTGAACCGAAAAAACTGAAAGCAACCGAGAAAGAGAGAACCGAGCCGTGCGCATCAAGATCATCAACCCCAACACCACCTGGAGCATGACCGAGAAGATCGGGGCCTGCGCGCGCGCCGTGGCGCGGCCGGGCACCGAGGTGGTGGCGGTGAGCCCCGCCATGGGCCCGGCCTCCATCGAGAGCCACTACGACGAGGCGCTGGCCGTGCCCGGCCTGCTGCAGGAGATTGCGGCGGGTGAGCGCGAGGGGGTGGACGGCTATGTGATCGCCTGCTTTGGCGACCCGGGCCTGAAGCCAGCGCGCGAGCTGGCACGCGGCCCGGTGGTGGGCATTGCCGAGGCGGCCATGCACCTGGCCAGCATGGTGGGTGCGCGCTTTTCGGTGGTGACCACGCTGGGCCGCACCATGGGCCAGGCCTGGCACCTGGCCGAGATCTACGGCATGCAGCGCTTTTGCGCCAATGTGCGCGCCTGCGAGCTGCCGGTGCTGGAGCTGGAGGTGCCCGGATCGAACGCACGCGAACGCATCACCGACGAATGCCGCCGCGCCCTGGCCGAAGACGGCTGCGACACCCTGGTGCTGGGCTGCGCGGGCATGGCGGACCTGTGCGATCACATCTCGCAGGCGCTGGGCGTGCCGGTGATCGACGGGGTGGCGGCCGCCACGTCGATGGTGGAATCGCTGGTGCTGCTGGGCCTGCGGACCAGCAAGCACGGCGAGCTGGCGCGCCCGCTGCCCAAGGCCATGGCCGGGGCGCTGGCGGGCTTTGCACTGCCGCCGGTAACAGCCGTGCAGCCGATGCGCATACCCCGCGCGGCCTGAGGCCTGATCCGCGCTCGCGGGCGAATCACGCCACAATCGGACCCCATGCCCCGCGCCCGCACGAGCCCCAAAGCCCTTCCCGCCGACCTGGCGCCTGACACCGAGCCCACGCCCGACACAGCGGCCGATGGGCGCCTGGCCTCCACCGAAAGCATTGCCCAGGACCTGGCCACCGCCATTGTCGAAAAGCGCCTGCCCCCGGGCACCTGGCTGCGCGAGGAGGCGCTGGGCCGCGTCTACACCGTGAGCCGCACCAAGATACGCGCGGCGCTGGTGATGCTGTCCAAGGACAAGCTGATCGAGATCATTCCCGACAAAGGTGCCTTTGTGAGCCGCCCCAGCGTGCAGGAGGCGCGCGAGGTGTTCAGCGTGCGCCGCGTGCTGGAGGCCGAGGTGGTGCGCCTGTTCATCGCCAGCGCCACGCCGGCCGACTACCAGATGCTGGAGCAGCACATCCGCTTCGAGCGGGCGGCGCTGCGCGAGAGCACGACCACGGGCCGGGTGCGCGAAAAGCTGCTGGGCGACTTCCACGTGGTGCTGGCCGAAGCCGCCGGCAACCAGACCCTGGCCCAACTGGTGCGCGACCTGGTGGCGCGCAGCTCGCTGATCGCCATGCTGTACGACTCGTCGAACGACCCGCACTGCTCGTCGGAGGAGCATGCGGACTTCCTGGCGCTGTGCAAGACCGGTGACGTGGCCGCCGCCGTGGCCAGTATGACGGAGCACCTGGAGCGCATCGAGGCCAATCTGGCGCTGGACAACGGGCGGCCGGACCGGCAGCTCGACCTCGTCAAGGCCCTCCTGGCTTGACCCCCACGCGCGGCTGACTGCTGCGCGCCCCTCCCCCATCCGAAACGCTCCCTAGGGTTTACCGGGATAAGGTTGTCGCCATGTTGTGTATACACTTTTTGTATGGATGGTTGTACACGGAAGATGGATACCGTCCGCTATCCCCAACAATGAACCCCTGAAGGAGCCCTCCCATGTCCACCTCCGTGCACCCCGTGGATGAACAACTGCCCATAGGGCGCCTCGGGGCGCTGGGCCTGCAGCATGTGCTGGTGATGTATGCGGGGGCCGTGGCGGTGCCGCTGATCGTGGGGCGGGCGCTGAACCTCACGCCAGACCAGGTGGCCAAGCTGATCTCGGCCGACCTGTTCGTCTGCGGCCTGGTGACGCTGATCCAGGCGCTGGGGGCCACGCGCTGGTTCGGCATCCAGCTGCCGGTGATGATGGGGGTGACGTTTGCCTCGGTGGCGCCCATGGTGTCCATGGCGCAGAGCACGGGTGGCACGGCGGGGGCGGGGCTGATCTTCGGCTCGGTGATCGGTGCGGGGGTGATCTCGATTTTGATCGCGCCCATGGTCAGCCGCATGCTGCGCTTCTTTCCGCCGGTGGTCACGGGCACCATCATCGCGGTCATCGGCATCAGCCTGATGCGCGTGGGCATCAACTGGATCTTTGGCAACCCGGTGGGCCCCACGGCGCCCAATGTGGTGAACCCCGAGCACATCAAATGGCTGACCGAGGCGCAGTCGGCCGCCGGCGCCCCGGGCTCCTCGCTGCCGCCGGTGCCCAAGGGCTTTGCCGTGGTGCCTACCATGCCCAACCCGCGCTATGCGGACCTGACGGGCGTGGGCATCTCGGCCCTGGTGCTGGTGTCCATTTTGCTGATCGCCAAATTCGCCAAGGGCTTCATCGCCAACATCTCGGTGCTGCTGGGCATTGTGATCGGCGGCGTGGTGGCGGCGGCCATGGGGCTGATGACCTTCGACAAGGTGGGCAAGGCCGACTGGTTCGACCTGGTGCTGCCGTTCGAGATTGCGCTGCCGGTGTTCGACCCCATCCTGATCCTGACCATGACGCTGGTGATGATCGTGGTGATGATCGAGTCGACCGGCATGTTCCTGGCGCTGGGGGACATGACGGACCGCAAGATCGAGCAGGACGACCTGACCCGTGGCCTGCGCACCGACGGCCTGGGCACGCTGCTGGGCGGTGTGTTCAACACCTTCCCGTACACCAGTTTCTCGCAGAACGTGGGCCTGGTGGCGGTGACGGGCGTGAAGAGCCGCTTTGTCTGCGTGGCCGGCGGCGTGATCCTGATCGTGCTGGGCGTGCTGCCCAAGATGGCGGCGCTGGTGGAGTCGCTGCCCACCATGGTGCTGGGCGGCGCCGGGCTGGTGATGTTCGGCATGGTGGCGGCCACGGGCATCCGCATTCTGGGCGGGGTGGATTTCCGCAACAACCGCTTCAACGCGATGATCGTCGCCGTCTCCATCGGCGTGGGCATGATCCCGCTGATCGCCCCCAACTTCCGCCAGTGGATGCCGCACGCCATCCACCCGCTGATCGAGTCGGGCATTCTGCTGGCCTCGATCACGGCGGTGGCGCTCAACGTGTTCTTCAACGGTGCACGCGGCGATACCTCGGCCGTCATCAACGCTGCCCGCCAGGCCGACGCGCACTGACCCGTTGGCACCCCAAAAAAAGAAGGCCCCCGGCTGACCGCCGGGGGCCTTTTTTGCTTGGGGGCGCCGCCCGTGCAAAAAAAGTCCATGCAACACCGATGGAAAAGCGGGTACCTCCCTGGCGGGCCCTTCCCCCTCTGAAGCGTGGCATCGGACACACTTTGCAGGCGCGCAACTTGCACCGGTGCAAGCTGGCGTACCGTGCAGTACGTTACATTGATTGCTCCTTTGCGAGGAATCCCATGCGCACGAAATTCAGCAAGATGTTGGCGGCCACCGGGCTTGTGACGCTCGACCCGGAGGACCACGCCCAGGACGACACGCCTGCCGAGGCCTATTCCGAGCCCGAGCCCCAACCGGAGCCGGAACGCGCGCCAGCGCCTGTGGCGGCGCCACTGCCCGTGCTGGCACCCGAGCAAAGCGTGGTGGCAGAGCAAAAGGACTTTGCCGACCTGTACCGCGAGGCCAATGTGCCCGTGGTGGCCTATACCGCCGAGAAGCTGCTCAAGCTGATGGCCGGGCTGGAGAGCATGCCCATGGAGGTGCGCAAGCAGGCCGTGCGCGCCATGGACGAGGCCGACGACAGCTGGACGGTGGACGATTCCGTGCTGGACGCGCAACGCAAGGTGAAGGCGCTGGCCATTGCCAAGCAGAAAATCGCCCAGCAAGTGGCTTCCGCGCTGCAAAATGCGGACCGGGAGATCGCGGCCATCCAGGCCGAAGAGCAGGACAAGAGCGCGCAGGTGCGCAAGCAGATCGCCGAGCTGACGGCGCTGCTGGACCGCGGCGTGGCGCGTGCCGCGCAGCAGATGGCCGATGTGCGCGCTGCCGCCAAGACGAACCAGGAGGCGGGGGACAGGGAGTCGGCCCGGCTCGATGCGGAGATGAACCGCCTCGGCCAGATCGTCATCACGTTCTCCGGTGGTTCACCGATTCAAAAATAAATAACAGGAGTAGAGCAATGCAACTGACTGGTCTGGGCAAGGCGCTGATCGCGGTCATCGTCGTGGGGGCTGCCGGTTCCGTTCTGTGGAACATGGGCGGCAAGATGTGGGTGCAGGACAAGCTCGGCAAGACCGAGGCCTCGCACGAAGTCGCCAACCAAAGCAGCGGCTCGGCGCCTGCCGTGGCCACCGGCAACAACAGCGCGCCCTCGGCTCCGGCAGCCGCCGCACCCAAGGGCGGCGCGCTGGGCTCGCCCGGCAACCCGCTCAAGGTCAGCATCGTGAGCTTTCACGGCTATGCGCCGGCCCTGGTGGCCAACGGCAACAGCCTGAAGACGCAGCCGGGCTCGATCTTCCAGAAGGCCGGGGTGAACGTGGAGTTCATCATCCAGGACGACATTCCCACGCTGACCACCATCTTCGAGAGCAACACCGCGCAGTGCGCATGGCGCACCTCAGACTTCTGGGCGCAGGAGCAGCCCAACCTGATCAACACCAAGCTCGATGGCCGCGCCATCATGATCGTGGACAACACCCAGGGTGCCGATGCGGTGATCGCGCGCGACCCGGAGATCAAGCGCATCGAGGACCTGGTGGGCAAGAAGGTGGCGCTGCTCAAGTACACGCCCTCGCACGGCCTGTTCATCAACGCCATCAACAACTCCAGCCTGACCGCCAAGCAAAAGGCCAATGTGCTGGACCGCGTGGTCTACATCAACGCCGACGAGGGCACGCCCGGCGTGCGCGCGGCCTTTGCCGCCGGCAGCGTGGACGCGGCCGTGCTGTGGGACCCGGACCTGTCGCTGGCCGTCAAGTCCACCCCCGGTGCTCGCGTGGTGTACTCCACCAAGGTGGCCACCAACCTGATCTACGACGTGATGGTCTGCAACCAGAAGCTGCTGCAGGACCCTGCCAACCAGCAGGCCTTCCAGGGCTTCGTCAAGGGCTGGATGGACGGCGTGACCGCCGCCCGCGCCAACCCCGCGGGTGCGGCCGAGGCGCTGGTGCGCACCGAGCCTTTCTTTGACCAGCTGGCCAAGAAGGAAGGCATGCCCTTCATCAGCAGCCTGTTCTCCAACCTGGTGTGGACGGGGCTGGACGACAACGCCCGCATCCTGGGCCTGGCGGGCGACACCAACCACTATGAGCGCGTGTACCGCGAGTTCGACGCGATCTACCGCGCCGCCGGCTCGCTGGCCAACCCGAACTCGCCCGTGGTCTCGCCGCAGAACTCGTTCGACTACCGCTTCATCAACGCCCTGCTCAAGGACAACCAGGCCGCGCGCGCTGCCGCTGCCAAGCCCGAGTTCACCTTCGACACGGCCGGCATGCAAAAGGCCGAAGCGCGCCCCGCCGCGCTGACCAAGCCGGTGAGCGTGAACTTCCCCGTGGGCCAGGCCGAGCTGACCAAGAAGGCGCAGGAGGTGATCGACACCCAGGTGGTGCCCTTCATCAACAGCAATGGCTCGGCGTACTTCGAGATCTCGGGCAACACCGATTCGACCGGCAGTGCGCAGGCCAACCAGCGCCTGTCCAAGGCGCGTGCCGATGCGGTGACCAAGTACGTGGTGACGCAGTGGGAGATTCCGGCCGCGCGCTTCAAGGTGGTGGGCAATGGCTCGAACAACCCGATCTGCAACGAAGCCAACCCCGGCGCGCTGGAGGTGGACCTCGATACCTGCCGCCAGATGAACCGCGCCACGCGCATCGCCGTGCTGGCCCGCTGAGGGAGCGGCAGCGATGGCGCATTTCTGGAACCCCAGCCACCCGATCGCGCCCCAGACCCAGCGCATGCTGGGCGTGGGGGCCGTGGTGGCGGTGCTGGTGGCCTGGGCGCTGGTGAGCGCCTCGGGCCTGGTCAGCTCCAACCGCCTGCCCGCCCCCTGGGAGGTGGCCACGGCCTTCTACCGCCTGGCCTGGGACCCGGTGCGCCAGGAAAGCCTGCTGCTGACCTCGGTGCTGTGGTCGGGCGGGCGCCTGGTGGTGGCCGGCATCCTGGTGATCCTGATCGGGCTGCCCATCGGCATCCTGATGGGGGCGTCGCCGCGCATCAATGCCACGCTGTCGCCGCTGATCGACCCGTTCCGCTCGGCGCCCATCGTGGCGCTGCTGCCCATCATGGTGATGTGGTTCGGCATTGGCGAAGAGATGAAGATCTTCTTCCTGTTCTCGGGCGCCGTGGTCTACCTGATTCCGCTGGTGCGCGATGCGATCCGCTCGGTGCCGCAGTCGTACTGGGTGAGCGCGCGCGACCTGGGCGCCACGCCGTGGGAGTGCATACGCCGCGCAGTGATCCCCATGGCCATGCCGCGCATCGTGGACGGCATCATCATCGCCGTGTCGGTGATGTGGACCTACATCACCGTGGCCGAGTACGTGAACGCCAAGGAGGGCCTGGGCCAGCTGATCCAGAACGCGCGCCGCTTCTCGGCCATGGACCAGGTGTTCGCGGGCATCATCACCATCATCGCGCTGGCGCTGATCACGCACCGGCTGATGACCTGGGCCAAACGCAAGATGTTCCCGTGGGAAAGCACGGTGTGATCGCCCCGAGAACCCCTACGACAACAAGCCAAGCATGACATCGAGCCCTGTGAGCATTTCCATCCAGATGACCGGCATCGTGCAGGAGTACCCTGCCGCCAACGGCCGGGGCGTGCTGCGCGTGATCGACGGCATCGACCTGCACCTGGAGGACCCCAGCATCAACATGCTGCTGGGCCCCTCGGGCTGCGGCAAATCGACGCTGATGCGCATGATGGGCGGGGTGCGCCCGTTCAATGTGAAGACGCCCACCCAGGGCCGGGTGGAGATCGACGGCAAGGAGTGCCTGGACCAGCACGACGATGCGGTGACGGTGTTCCAGCAGTACGCCAACCGGCCCGACCTGACGGTGTGGGACAACGTGGCCTTTCCGTTCACGCTCAAGCTCTGGAAAGGGCGCATCAGCCAGGCCGAGGTGAAGGAGCGTGTGGACACCATCCTCGCCGCCGTGGGCCTGGCCGACAAGAAGGCCATGCGCCCGGCGCAGCTCTCGGGCGGGCAGAACCAGCGCGTGGCGCTGGCGCGTGCGCTGGTGCTGCGCCCGCGCATTCTGCTGATGGACGAGCCCTTCGGCGCGCTGGACCCGCAGACGCGCGAAGAAATGCAGCGCCTGCTGCTGGCACTGTGCAAGGCCAACCCCTGCCTGGTGGTCTTCGTCACGCACGACGTGAGCGAGGCCCTGGCGCTGGGCGACCGGGTGATCGTGCTGTCGCCCCAGCCCGCCAAGATTGCCGATGACTTCATGATCCACGCCGAGCACCCGCGCTCGGAGGCCTGGGCGCGCTCGACCGAGACCCTGCGCATGCAGGACCGCATTCTCACGTCGCTGCGCGACGCCAAGGGCCATGGCCAGATCACGCTGAGCGTATGAAATTCGCCCCGGGCGAACGGGAAGAGCCCCCCTACATCCAGGAGTTTCTGACCAGCAAGTGGAACGTCACGGCCTCGCTGGGCGCGGCGGCGCTGGCGGTGCTGGCCTCGTTTCCCTACGGGCTGCCGGGCTTCATCTTCGTGGGCACGGCATATGCGGCCGTGGAGGGCCTGGCCTTGCTCTACGTGCCGGGCATGTCCACCTTCCGCTACAGCGTGCGGCGCAAGTACGCGGCCATGCGCTACCAGGCGCAGATCGACAGCCTGCTCAAGGAGCTGGAGAGCCGCGGCCAGTGCGACCCCACCTCCAAGCGCATGCGCGTGTACCTGCAGACGCTGGAGCGCATCGACGCGCTGGAGCGCATGGTCAAGGCCCGCACCTGCGCGCTGAGCGTGGAGGACATCGACCGCCTGAAAGACGTGACGCGCGACTACCTGGCGCGCTGGCTGGCCATCGTGAGCGCCAATGAGCGCCAGAGCCAGCTGAGCAAGCGCGAGATCGCCGACCGCCTGCGCAGCGTGGAAGACCAGCTGGCCGCCACCACCGACGAGCGCGAGCGCCGCCAGCTGCTGCAGGCAAAGAAGGACTACCAGCGCCTGCTGGAGAGCAGCAGCCGCCTGAGCAGCCGCATGTTCGCCATCGAGGCGGCCATGGTGTCCATGCCGGACATCATCGAAGAAGTGTTCCAGCAGGCCGTCTCCATGCCCATGGCCAGCGATGCCTCGGCCCGGCTGCGCGAGAGCGTGGACCGCCTGGCCATCGAAGAGAACCTGGAAGCCGATATCAGCGAAGAGCTGGACACCATCGGCGTGCATGTGCCCAGCCCTGCTGCGGCCAAGGCCAGCGCCGCACCCGCGGCACCCCGCCCCGTTGCCCAATCCGTGAAATGAGGCCCCGATGACCACCACCGTACAGAAGTCCCATTTGCAGACGCTTGTCGATTTCGACGAGTACACGCGCCTGATGGAGGCATCGCTCAAGGCCGCCATCGTGTCCGACGAGCCGGGCAAGCTGGTGCGCTTTTTTGCGCGCTACATCGCCTGGAACGGTTACTTCGGCTGCAGCGTGGCCTCGCTGGCCGGCAAGATCGGCTGCGCGCGCCATCTGTTCACCGACCCGGCCGAGCCCTTTCTGCCCGCGGCCGACCGCAATGTGCTGGTGGCCAGCTACATCTTCGATGCGGCGCGCGACGAGTTCGACGACCACTCCACGCGCGCCCGCGACCCGCACCGCAGCCTGGCGCAGGCCTTTCTCAAGGGCATCGTGCAGACCACCATGCCCGGGGCCGACCTGGCCACGGTGAATGCGCTGGCGGCCGAGCCCGCCTGGCTCAAGGTGCTGAACCAGGGCGTGCTGCGCGGCTACGGCGGCGGCCAGCCGGACACGCTGGATGCCATTTTCCACGCCATGGGCTACCACCTGGGCAGCGAGTTGCTGGCCGACCGCGAGTTCACCGTGATCGGCGCCACGCTGCGCGAGGCCGGCGGCAACCTGGCCGAGCGCCTGTTCCATGCCGAGGTGGACATCGGCGGCACAAAACACAAGGCCCTGTCCTGGGTGGGCATCCACTCGGGCGAAGGCGGCGCCGTCGAGGCCGACCATTTCGAGTGGGCCACCCAGGGCGTGAATGCCGCCTTTGCCTACATCCCCCCTGCCCAGCATGCCGCCATGCGGGCCCAGGTGGAGCAGGGCTTCGTCGCCTTCGCCCAGGACCATCGCACCTTCTTCGACAACGTCAACAACAGCTAAGCAAAGCAAGGAAACCGCACCATGGCTTCTTCCAACTTCTTCGGCCGCATCGGCAACCTGTTCTCGGGCTTTCTGTCGCTGTTCGTCTCGGGCATCGAGAAGAACAACCCCGAAATCGCCTACGAGAACTCCATCAACAGCATGAAGGCCAACTACGACCGCCTGAAGACGGCGGCGGGCGCCATCATCCGCCAGCGTGACGACGTGACCACGCGCCTGCACAACGCCAAGCAGAAGCAGGCGCAGCTCGAAGCCAACCTGCAGCAGGCCATGGACACCAACCAGGACGACCTGGCCGTGAGCATCCTGCAGATGAAGAACGACAACGACCAGGCGGTGACCGAGCTCACGGCCGAAGCCGAGACGGCCATGGCCGAGGCCGAGAAGATCAAGGACGCGCTCCTGGAGATGAAGAGCGAGATCAAGCGCGTGGAAGAAGAGCGCGACCGCAACCTGGCCAAGCTGGCCGGCGCCAAGGCCAAGATCCAGATCCACAACCAGCTCGAAGGCCTGTCCATCGACGCCGAGATCCGCGCGCTGGACAACGTGCGCGGCCACATCGCCAACGTGATCTCCGAAGCCAACCTGGGCGACGAACTGCGCGGCGCTGACCTCGATGTGCGCATGAAGAGCCTGCAAAAGGGCGCCTCGCGCGCCACGGCCGAGGCGCAGCTGGCGCAGCTCAAGGCAGCACGCGCCCAGGGTGGCGCGGCCAAGCAGATGTAAGAAGCCCGCAGAGCAGCTCCACCGTCGCCAAGGAACCCCGTGAGCACACCCTCTCCCTCCGCAGTGCCTGTTGCCACGCCCGCCTGGGTCGACACCGTGCGCCGGCGCTACCTGAGCGGCGACGCATCGGTCTTCGTGCTGTACCGCAACATCTACGACCGCATCCTGATGGATGGCAAGTTCGTGGAGCTGGAGCAGTACCTGTTCCGCTCGCTGCTCGAGGGCAAGAAAAAGCGCGTGCTCTCGCACAGCATTGCCTCGGGCACGAGCGCACTGGCGGGCCGTGCCTTCGACGCCGAGGCGGAGCCCCTGGAGGGCATCGAGCAGGCGCTGATGCACGAGAGCGGCACGGCTGTGGTGATCCACTACGCGGGCTCGCTCTTCCCTGCGGGCGACCCGGGCATGATGACCATGCACGACCGCCAGGCGATTGCCAAGCTGCACCGCTGGTCGCTGAGCCCGCAGATCGGCGACAGCGACAACGTGGTCTTCCTGCTGGTCGAATCGCTGACCGAGCTGAACGCGCAGATCCTCTCGAACCCGCGCATCGCCACCGTCGAGATCCCCATGCCCGGCCAGGCCGAGCGCGAGACCACCATCCGCATGGCCGACAGCTCGCTGCACGCCGACCAGGTCACGCGGCTGGCGCAGCAGGCCTCGGGCCTGCGCCTGGTGCAGCTGTTCGGCCTGCTGGGCAACGACGCCAATGCACAGGCGCCCAACGATGCCGAGCGCGAGGCGCTGATCCAGGAGCTGATTGCCGGCACGGAAGACGCCGAGGCGCGTGCCAAGCAGCTGACCAAGCTCACCAGCGGCCAGACCAATGAGCAGATACGCCACCTGCTGCAGCCGGGCAGCAAGGCGCCGGCCAAGGGCAACAATGCCTTCGAGGAAATCGCGGCGCTGCTGCGCACGCGCAAGCGCGAGCTGGTGACGCAGGAGTGCTTTGGCCTGATCGAATTCGTCGAGCCCAAGATGGGCCTGGAGGGCGTGGGCGGCATGACCATGGTCAAGGCCGAGCTGGCCGCCATTGCCGCCGCCGTGCGCTCGGGCACCGTGGCGCGCATCCCCATGGGCATTCTGGTCGTGGGGCCCATGGGCTCGGGCAAGACCTTTGTCACCAAGGCCTTCGTGCGCGAGGCCGGCATACCGGCGGTGATGCTCAAGAACATCCGCTCCAAGTGGGTGGGTGCGACCGAGAGCAACCTGGAGAAGGTGCTGGCCATGGTCAAGGCCATGGGGCCTATCGCGCTCATCATCGACGAGGGCGACCGCAGCCTGGGCGGTGAGGGCGACGAGGACGGCGGCACCTCGTCGCGCGTGACGGCGCGGCTCAAGGAGTTCATGTCGGACACCGACAACCGCGGCCAGGTGCTGTTCATCATGATGACCAACCGGCCCGACAAGCTCGACGCCGACATGAAGCGGCCCGGGCGCTTCGACACCAAGATACCGCTGTTCTTCCCCGAGAACGGGACCGAGCGCGCGAACATCGTGCGCGTGATCCTGAAGCGCTTTGGCAAGGCGGTCGAGCCGCTGTCGCAGCAGGAGCAGGACGACGGCGCCGATGAAGCCTGGATGGAGGCTGCGCTCGAAGACACCGAGTTCTCCAACGCCGAGCTGGAGGCGCTGACCCTGCTGTCCATCGACCTGGCCGAGCGCGGCGATGGCCGACTCACGCGCGAGGTGTTCTTGCAGGCCGCGGTGGACTACATGCCCACGCGCGACACGCTGATGATCGAGTACATGGAGCTCTTGGCCATCTCCGAGGCCTCGCGCCGCAGCCTGCTGCCCGAGAAGTTCAAGCACCGCACCACCGACGAGCTGCACGCCGAGATGAAGCGCGTGCGCGCCCAGCTGCGCCTGTGACGCCATGCGCAGCGACGGCGCCCCCGATGTCCACGCCCTGGCCAAGGACCAGGTGCGCCGGGCCCTGACTGCCGCCAAGAACGGCAAGCACTGGGGCTGGCAGGAGGTCTCGGAGCTGCTCACCGAACTGGGCATCGACCAGACCGCCAACAACCTGACCACCAAACAGAGCCGGGGCGCCTTCAAGGCCGCCGACTTTCTGCTGTTGCTGCGCAGCATGGGCGTGACCCAGCTGGACCTGTCGCAACTGGAGATCCCCGGCCTGGCGCCGGCCACCCGCAAGGTGGAAGCCAACAAAAAGGCACGACTGACCAAACCTGGATAAGCCTATTGGCTTTCCGAAAAGGAAGACAATCCGGCTTTTGCCATGCACCGGGGCCCACAGCCCCCCCCGCCTCACCTGCCCCACCGGGCAAGGCCAGGCCTCCAACCTGAGCCCACTCCACCGATGGAACCCAGGTTGGACTCCATGCAATCAACGCATTAACCCTCACTCCCATCGCCTTCGCCATGGAGTAAGCTCATTTTCGGCATTTGCTGAGAATCTCCTGCAGGATTTCCGTATGACACAGAACCTTTCCGCCGCCGAAGAGGCATTGCGCGACGCGGCCCGTGAATACCACCGCAACCCCAGCCGGGGCAAGATTGCGGTCACCCCCACCAAGCCCCTGTCCAACCAGCGCGACCTGTCGCTGGCCTACTCGCCCGGCGTGGCCTACCCCTGCCTGGACATCCAGGCCGACCCGTCCAAGGCGTTCGACTTCACCTCGCGCGGCAACCTGGTCGGCGTGGTCACCAACGGCACGGCCGTGCTGGGCCTGGGCGACATCGGCCCGCTGGCGAGCAAGCCGGTGATGGAAGGCAAGGGCTGCCTGTTCAAGAAGTTCGCGGGCGTGGACGTGTTCGACATCGAGCTGGCCGAGCGCGACCCCGACAAGCTGGTGGACATCATCGCCTCGCTGGAACCCACGCTGGGCGGCATCAACCTCGAAGACATCAAGGCACCCGAGTGCTTCTACATCGAGAAGAAGCTGTCGGACCGGCTGAACATCCCCGTCTTCCACGACGACCAGCACGGCACGGCCATCATCTCCAGCGCCGCGCTGCTCAACGGCCTGGAACTGGTGGGCAAGGACATCGGTGCGGTGAAGATCGCCGTCTCGGGCGCGGGCGCCGCAGCCATTGCCTGTGTGGACGTGATGGTGGGCCTGGGCGTGAAGCGCGAAAACGTCTACATGGTCGACTCCAAGGGCGTGATCTATGACGGCCGCCCCGGCGGGCTCGACGCCTCCAAGCAGCGCTATGCGCAAAAGACCGAGGCCCGCACCCTGGCCGACGTGGTCAACGGTGCCGACGTGTTCCTGGGCTGCTCGGCCGCCGGCGTGCTCACGGCCGAGATGGTCAAGACCATGGGCACCAAGCCCATCATCCTGGCGCTGGCCAACCCCGAACCCGAGATCCGCCCCGAGCTGGCCAAGGCCGTGCGCCCGGACTGCATCATCGCCACGGGCCGCACGGACTACCCCAACCAGGTCAACAACGTCCTGTGCTTCCCCTACATCTTCCGTGGCGCACTGGACTGCGGCGCGACCAAGATCACCGAAGCCATGAAGCTGGCCTGCGTGCGCCAGATCGCCGACCTGGCCAAGGCCGACATCAGCGAAGAAGTGGCCAGCGCCTATGCAGGCAAGGAACTCACCTTCGGCCCCGACTACCTGATCCCCACGCCCTTCGACTCGCGCCTGATCCTCAAGATCGCGCCCGCCGTGGCCAAGGCAGCGGCCGAATCGGGCGTGGCCACGCGCCCCATCACCGACATGGAGGCCTACAAGGAGGCCCTGTCGCGCTTCGTCTACCAGACCGGCATGCTGATGCGCCCCGTGATCAACGCGGCCAAGACCCTGCCCGAAGGCAGCAAGCGCGTGGCCTACGCCGATGGCGAAGACGAGCGCGCGCTGCGTGCCGCGCAGATGGCCATTGACGACAAGATCGCCCAGCCCATCCTCATCGGCCGCCCCGCTGTGATCGCCGCCCGCATCGAAAAAGCCGGCCTGCGCATGCAGCTGGGCAAGGACGTGGAGGTCTGCAACCCCGAGGACGATCCGCGCTTCCGCCAGTACTGGGAGCACTACCACGGCCTCATGAAGCGCAACGGCGCCACGCCCGAAGTGGCCAAGGCCATGGTGCGCCGCTCCAACACCATCATCGCCTCGCTGATGGTGGCGCTGGGCGATGCCGACGCCATGATCTGCGGCCTGGTGGGCACCTACGAAACGCACCTGGAGCGCATCCACAGCATCCTGGGCCGCCAGGAGGGCGTGAACGACTACGCCGCGCTCAACGCGCTGATGACCAACCGCGGCACGCTGTTCATCGCCGACACCTATGTGAACGAAGACCCCACGGCGCAGCAGCTGGCCGACATCGCCTGGATGTCGGTGCAGGAAGTGCAGCGCTTCGGCCTGCCGGCCAAGGTGGCCTTCCTGTCGCATTCGAGCTATGGCTCGTCCAAGCGCGCCTCGGCCCGCAAGATGCGCGAAGCACGCGACCTGTTCGTGGCCGCCCACCCCGAGATCGAGTGCGACGGCGAGCTGCACGGCGATGCCGCGCTGGAGCCCAACATCCGCAATGCCTACATGGCGGATTCCACGCTCACCGACTCGGCCAACCTGCTGATCTGCCCCAACCTGGATGCGGCCAACATCCTGTACAACGTGCTCAAGACCACGACCAGCGGCGGTGTGACCGTGGGCCCCATCCTCATGGGTGGTGCCGCCACGGCCTACATCCTGACCCCCGCGGCCACGGTGCGCCGGGTGTTCAACATGACCGCCCTGGCCGTCGCCAGCGCGGCCACGCGCGCTCGCTGATCTGCGGCAGTGCCAATGACAAAGGGGGCCCTGGCCCCCTTTGTCTTTTCAGAGGCACGCCCTCAGCGTACAGAGACATCTACATAGTTGGCCACGGGCGGCAGGTGCTCGATGAGCCAGTCGGCATCGAGCTGCAGGGCCTTGGTCACATCGGCCGGCAGGCTGGCGATGGTGTCGGCGGGCGACTTGGGCTCTTCGAGCCCGATCTCGGCCAGCAAGGTGGCCACATGCAGGATGCCGCCCAGGCGGCAGAAGGGTGCGGAAGCGACAGGGTCCTCGGCCGTCTCCAGCGCGCGCACGATGGTGTCGGGGAAGCGCCAGCGCCGCGCCAGCTCGCCCGTGACCTGGGCCTCGGTAAAGCCCAGCAGCGAGCGCTCACGCTCCCAGCGGCCGCCCGCGTGGTGGGGCAGCTGTTCGATGGCGGGGATCTGCTCGGGCATCTTCTGCGCAATGATGAGTTCGCCCAGGCGCACCAGAAAGCCCGCGAGCCACGACTCCTGCACGTCCGACCCCAGAGTGCGCGCCAGCCACTGCGAGTAGCCGGCAATGGCCATGCTCTCCTTCCAGAAGGCGTCGGCATCCACGCCCGCCGCGTCCTTGAACACGCCGGACATGCACGACGCCAAGGCCAACGTGCGCACCTGGTTCAGGCCCACCATGGTGATGGCGTCATCGAGCGAGGCCACCTGGCGCGGCAGGCCGAAGCGCGCGCTGTTGGCCAGGCGGATCAGCTTGGCCGTGAGGGCCGGGTCCTTGGAGATGGCCCCGCGCACCTTCTCGAAGGGGATGTCGTCCTCCTTCATGGTGGCGATCAGCTCGCGCGCCACGTCGGGGATGGTGGGCAGCTGCACGTTTTCGAAGAATTCCTGGATATTCGCCATGAGATCCTCCCTTGACCATGGGGTATGAATGGACTTTCGTTGTACCACCGGCACGCTTTTGCGGGGGCAGGTTTTTTCCCAATCCCGCACCCCTGTGGTGAATACGTGGTGTGCCACGGTGGCATACACGCCTGGTGCACCATTTCGGGAAAACCTGCAGTCCGGCATGCACCAATGTGGCGAACAATAGTCCACAAAACGGCCCCGCGCACCTGAAAGCGGGCATCGTTTTTGCTGATTCCCCTGCATGGCACAGCGGCGGTGCTCGCGCACCGCCCCGCCGTCCTCTGCCACCCACTGACAGGAACCCAAGCATGAACAAACGTACCCTCCTGCAAGCCGCTGTGCTGCTGGCCGCCGCTGGCGGTTTCTCCCTGGCTGCCCAGGCCCAGGCCACCACGCCCATCAAGTTCCAGCTCGACTGGCGCTTCGAAGGCCCCGCCGCCCTGTTCCTGCAGCCTGTGGCCAAGGGCTACTTCAAGGCCGCCGGCCTGGACGTGACGGTGGACGCCGGCAACGGCTCGGGCGGCGCCGTGCAGCGCGTGGCCTCGGGCACCTACGACATGGGCTTTGCCGACCTGGCCGCGGTGATGGAATTCCACGCCAACAACCCCGACGCGCAGAACAAGCCTGTGGCGGTGATGATGGTATACAACAACACGCCCGCTTCGGTCATGGCGCTCAAGAAGAGCGGCATCACCAAGCCGGCCGACCTGGCCGGCAAGAAGCTCGGCGCCCCGGTGTTCGACGCCGGCCGCCGCGCCTTCCCCATCTTCCAGAAGGCCAACAGCGTGGGCAACGTGCAGTGGACCGCCATGGACCCGCCACTGCGCGAAACCATGCTGGTGCGCGGCGATGTGGACGCCATCACCGGCTTCACCTTCACCTCGCTGCTGAACCTGGAGGCACGCGGCGCCAAGGCCACCGACGTGGTGGTGCTGCCCTATGCCGACTTCGGCGTGAAGCTGTACGGCAACGTGATCATCGCCTCGCCCAAGCTCATCAAGGAGAACCCCGAGGCGATCAAGTCCTTCCTCAAGGCCTTCACCAAGGGCGCCAAGGAAGTCATGGCCAACCCCGCCGCCTCCATCGAGCATGTGAAGGCGCGCGACGGCATCGTCAACGTGCCGCTGGAAACGCGCCGCCTGCAGCTGGCCATCGACACCGTGATCAACAGCCCCGACGCGCGCGCCGAAGGCTTCGGCAAGGCCGTGCCCGGCCGCCTGTCGCTGATGGCATCGCAGGTGTCTGACGCCTTCAACACCAAGACCCGCGTGAAGGCCGACGACGTGTGGACCGACAGCTTTTTGCCCCCCGCAGCCGAGCTGAACATCCTGCCGAAAAAGTGATTGGTTGATGGACCTCCACGGCCAGCGGCGGCAAGCCGCTGCTGCTGGCCGAAGCCTTGCATTCCCCTAGAACCGCCCGCACCGCCCGCCTTGACCGACGGGTAGACGGGCCCAGCCCACAAGAACACCACCCAATGACGGCTGCCGATTCCTATTTCGTGGACTTCCGCGATGTCTGGCTCGCGTACAACGAAGAGCTGCTCGCCAAGAACCACTTTGCCGTCGAGGCCATCGACCTGCAGATCCGCCAGGGCGAGTTCATCGCCATCGTGGGCCCGTCGGGCTGCGGCAAATCGACCTTCATGAAGCTGGCCACGGGCCTGAAGATGCCCTCGATGGGCAAGATTCTGATCGACAGCAAGCCCGTGACCGGGCCGCTCAAGATCTCGGGCATGGCCTTCCAGGCGCCCTCGCTGCTGCCCTGGCGCACCACGGTGGACAACGTGCTGCTGCCGCTGGAGATCGTGGAGCCCCACCGCAGCCAGTTCAAGCAAAAGCGCAAGGAGTACGAGGCCCGCGCCCGCGCCCTGCTGCAGAAGGTGGGCCTGGGCGGGTATGAAGACAAGTTCCCCTGGCAGCTGTCGGGCGGCATGCAGCAGCGCGCCAGCATCTGCCGCGCGCTGATCCACGAGCCCAAGATGCTGCTGCTGGACGAGCCCTTCGGTGCGCTCGACGCCTTCACGCGCGAAGAGCTGTGGTGCATTCTGCGCGACCTGCAGGCCGAGCAGAAATTCAACGTGATCCTGGTGACGCACGATTTGCGCGAATCGGTCTTTCTGGCCGACACGGTGTATGTGATGAGCAAGAGCCCCGGCCGCTTCGTGGTGCGCCGCGACATCGAGCTGCCCCGCCCGCGCGACCTGGAGATCACCTACACCAAGGAGTTCACCGACATCGTGCACGAGCTGCGCGGCCACATTGGCGCCATGCGCAAAAGCGGCGCGCCCATCCAGCAATAGATAAGCATCCAGAAACACCATGCACAAGAAAACCGCGGAACGCTGGTCCCCCTGGATCCTGCTCGTCGCCATTGTCTTGCTGTGGCAGATCATCTGCTCGGCGTTCAATGTGTCGGAATTCATCTTCCCAAGCCCCTGGGCCATCGGCTCGCAGCTGGTGGAGTTTGGCGGCGTCATCGCCGGCCATGCCTGGCGCACCTTCTGGGTCACCATGGCGGGCTTTGGCCTGGCCATCGTGGTCGGCGTGTTGCTGGGCTTTTTGATCGGATCTTCGCGCCTGGCGTATGCCGCCGTGTACCCGCTGATGACGGCCTTCAACGCCCTGCCCAAGGCAGCCTTCGTGCCCATTCTGGTGGTGTGGTTCGGCATTGGCGTGGGGCCGGCCATTCTCACGGCCTTTCTCATCAGCTTCTTCCCGATCATGGTGAACATCGCCACCGGCCTGGCCACGCTGGAGCCCGAGCTCGAAGACGTGCTGCGCGTGCTGGGCGCCAAGCGCTGGGACGTGCTCACCAAGGTGGGCCTGCCACGCTCCATGCCGTACTTCTACGGCTCGCTCAAGGTGGCCATTACCCTGGCCTTTGTGGGCACCACCGTGTCGGAGATGACTGCCGCCAACGAAGGCATCGGCTACCTGCTGATCAGCGCGGGCTCGTCCATGCAGATGGGCCTGGCCTTTGCCGGCCTGATGGTGGTGGGCGCCATGGCCATGGTGATGTACGAGCTGTTCAGTTGGGTCGAGAAACGCACCACCGGCTGGGCCCACCGCGGTTCGCAAGGCGAGTAGGCAGAGTACAACCCCCTGAGGCGCTTCGCGCCTTCCCCCTTCTCTCGAATGGCTGCGCCATTCGGGAAGGGGGAAACCGCCAGCGCGGCGGGGCGGCCCTTGCGCGGCGGTCCTCGCCCAGGCCGCGCCAGTCTTTACCATTGCCAGCCGATTCACCTCGGATTGGAAGAACCATGTCACTCTCACCCAACCAGATCACGCTTCATCTGCGCCGCGCCAACGCCGTGGCGCAGCGCGCCATGGGCATGGGCCGCCACCCCTTCGGCGCCCTGCTGGTGGCGCCCGATGGCGAAACCGTGCTGGCCGAGCAGGGCAATATCGACACCGTGAACCACGCGGAGAGCACTCTGGCCCGCACGGCAGCGGCCAACTACCCGGGGGCCTATCTGGCCCAGTGCACGCTGGTGACGACCTTCGAGCCCTGCGCCATGTGCGCGGGCACCATCTACTGGGCCGGCATCGGCCGCGTGCTCTACGGTGCCGAGGAATCGGCCCTGAAGGCACTGACCGGCGACCACCCCGAGAACCCCACGCTGGACCTGCCCTGCCGCACGGTCTTTGCCGCCGGCCAGCGCGCCACCGAGGTGCTGGGCCCGGTGCCGGCGCTGGAAGACGAAATCACCGCGCTGCACAAAGACTTCTGGCGCTGACCAGCCGGACCCTGGCGGCAACGCCGGAAAGCACCCGCCGATATACTCGCCGCCCTGTGGTTGATACAGGATCTTTCGGCACCATCATGCGCCTGCACACTCTTCTGCGCCCCCTGGCGCTTGCACTGGCCGTTGCCGGCCTGTCCGCATGCGGCGGCGGCACCGCCCCCAGCCAGCCCGCAGCAGCCGCGCCCACAGCGCCCACAACCCCAGCCGCAGCGCCCGCCCCTATCAAGGTCGGCATTGCCCTGGGCGGCGGCGCAGCCAAGGGCTTTGCGCACATCGGCGTGATCAAGATGCTGGAGGCCAATGGCTATGCGCCCGCCGTCGTCTCGGGCACCAGCGCGGGCGCCGTGGTGGGTGCGCTGTATGCCAGCGGCATGAACGCCTTTGACATGCAGGAAAAGGCCGTGGCGCTGGACGAAGCCAAGATACGCGACCTGCAACTCTCGTCCGGCGGGCTCGTGGTGGGCAAGAAGCTCGAGGACTACGTCAACGAACAGGTGGGCCGCAAGACCCTGGAGCAGATGGCCAAGCCCTTCGTGGCCGTGGCCACGCGCCTGGAAGATGGCGAGCGCACCGTGTTCGCCCGCGGCAACACCGGCCAGGCCGTGCGCGCATCGAGCAGCGTGCCCGGTGTTTTTCAGCCCGTCACCATCGGCAAGTACCACTTTGTGGATGGCGGCATCGTGAGCCCCGTGCCCGTGGACGCCGCGCGCCAGCTGGGCGCCGACGTGGTGGTGGCCGTGGACATATCGAACAAGGCCCGCGGCAAGACCCCCGGCGACATGCTGGGCACCCTGGGCCAGTCCATCGCCATCATGGGCCAGAAGCTGGGCGAGGCCGAACTGGCCCGCGCCGACGTGGTGATCCGCCCCCAGGTGCTGGACATCGGCCCCGCCGATTTCGCCCAGCGTGCCAGCGCCATTCTCGAAGGTGAGAAAGCCGCCCTGGCCGCCATGCCGCAGATCCGCGAGCGGATAGCCCAGTTGCAGGCCGAGCGTGCGCGTGCTGCGCAACTGGCGCAGGAGAAGGTGCGGGAGGCGGAGTACAAGGCTTGTTTGGAGAAGCGGTCGAGTTTGCAGAAGTTGGCTGGGATGGCGGGGATGGACGACTCCTGCGCAGCAACACCTGCCAAATAGCTCAGAGCGCTAGGTGCAGCGCGCCGCCCTTGCGGCTGGCTGGCACCGCACAGCAGATCAGCGCCTCGTCGGCGGCCGCGGGGAACGAAGGCACGGTGGCATATGAGACGGCGCCCTCGGTCGTGGCGAGAGCCTGGTCGTGAACGATACTGATGCGTATATCGCCTGCGCCCTGGAAGGGCTGGGCCTGATCCGCGCCGGTAGCTACATGGTGCTGCCGCACCTCATCAGCGGGCGCCTATGGCGCGTGCTGCCGGGCTACACCGTGCCCGCCGCGCCATTATCGATGCTGCACCAGAGGAGTCGGCATCTGTACGTTTGTGGACTGAGTAGCCGGGGTAATGCGGGAGGCCGGGTCGCGGGTGGATTCCGAGGCTGGAGTTTGAGATCGGTTGTAGACCCATCGAACAAGTCTAGGGAAAGCCGCCTGGAGACATTCTGGGCACGCCGGGAAGCAGTCCATCACAAGCGTGGGCTAGAAACTGGGCGAAGCCGAACTCGCCCACACAGCTAGGCTCATCACCGCCGCCGCCCCTTGGTGTCGAGTCAACCGGGTATGCTCGAATCTTACAAAGAGCAGGGACGCCTGGGAACGCAAAATGTACAAAACGACTTTTGGCACGCAACGACAACAACTTTTGGACTGGCTGAGAGCGACTTGGCTTGGAGATGGCCCCCCCATCTGTATCGTTGAAGGTTTCCCCGGTGTCGGCAAGACCGCCCTTGCCGGCGATCTCTGTGACGCAGCCAAGACCGTTGGACATTTCCAGATCTGCTTTGAAGAAGTCACGAACCGGCCTGCTCCATCCCTAACAGATCTCTTTCTAGATCTAGCCTCAAACCTCACGGGGCATTGCAACCAGCCCGACATGGAGACAGCACTGCTAGGGGACGGGGATCTGAATTTTGCTCGCGCCCTCGATCGAGCCCTCCGAAACGACGTTCTGATTGTCATCGACGATTTTCAACGGCTGTTCAAACCCGACAGCGGCGAACCAATGGACGAACTGGCCAACGTTCTGCAGTCGATAGGCATGAGTAAAGGCCATAGAGGCCGGCTGCTACTTCTGAGTGATCGCCTATTGGTGCAAGGGCGTTGGTCAGCGGACATTCCCGTCAAGAGGCTCAATGAGCTTGAGCCGGAAGAGGCCATTGCGTTGCTTGAGGACCGGTTGGCTTCTGCGGCGATCATTGACGCGGTATCGGAGGAGCGAAAGCTAGATCTGGTCAAGGTCCTGGGTTGCAATCCGCGGGCCATTGAGACACTAGTAGCGTCGCTCGCCTTCGACTCTCTTGACGATGTTGTCGGGCGTCACCCTGGCTTTTGGTCTGTCCAGGATCGCGACATGTCGCGGGAGTTCCTGATTCGGCTGGAGCGCGACCTGCTTGAAAGATCAATCGCGCAACTCAGCCCGGATCACTTTAGGCGATTGCTTCTCCTGAGTGTCCATCGCAAGAATTTCGAGCAAGGAGTCTTTCAGCTGTTGTATGACGGAAAGCGGGCGGAGAGTCGCGCTCTAGCCCATGCGCTTGTTACACACTTTCTCTTGAATCACGTGGGCGGCTGGTACTCGGTGCAGCCACTTGTCAGAGAAATTGGCCTGGCGCACCTTCGCGAGCACGAAACGGATTTTAAGCAGGCGCACACTCGTGCTGCAGAATACTACGTACGCCCCTTGAAAGCTCGAGACGCAAGCGGCTTCAATTCCAGGCTAGTGAACTCTTTCGCCGAGGCTAGGTATCACCTTTACCATGCTGGCAAAAACGAAGAGCTTCGAGAGTTAGTCGTGCAGATGATCGACGTTGCTCGCGCCGAGCTAAATGCGACGTCGCCTGTTCCAACCCACCCGGAAGATCTCAACGAGCGAATCGGCATTCTCAGCATCTTGCTGGAACGAACGGCGCCAGGAGGACTACACTACTACATAGCGCGATGCTTGAGGGCTCGCAAAGGACCAGGCGACTTAAAAAAGGCCGTCGAGCATGCGCGCGCCGCAACGGTTGGTCGACGCGTGCCCGCTGACGCATGGGTGCTCCTCGCGCAACTGCTGGTGCAGACCGGGGACAAGATTGGCGCCATCGAGACCATCTACACCGCACTCGACGCTGTCCCAAACCAAGACAAGCGATTCGCTCTATATCACTACGGAGCAACGCTATTCGCTAGCGCTGGCAAGATTCCAGATGCACTCATCCTTCTGCAGGAAGGTATTCTAAACGTGCCGCCAGAGAAGTCAGCAACCCCGCTCTACATGAAGGCTGCAGAACTGTACGCTGAAACGAATAGAGAGGACACCGCGATCGCGCTACTTCGCGATGCTGTTCAGCGCGTCCCGGCCAAGCAAGATGCTTTTGCTCTGTACCGGATGCTGGTGCAAGTACTGGTTAAGGCCGGTCGCACTCCAGAGGCCAAGGATTTGCTAACGAAAGCAATCGCCGAGGGCACTGTTGACGGCCAAAATCTCGAGCAACTGCAACGACTTCTGCGAGCTATCAGCCGAAGCAGCCGCGGGGTCAGTATCCCCGAGTCCGAAGTGCCTGCAGAACCAACTACAGTCGTGCCCGCGAGCGTTGTCGCTGCATCAAACCCATCCAAGTGCATCCTTGTGATTGCAACGGAGTGGACGGCCAAGCATGGCGGCCTCTCGACATTCAATCGGGAACTCTGCAAGTCTCTCTCATCCTTGGGGCACGACGTTGTTTGCGTGGTTCCGCGTGTTGAAGCTAGCGAGGCAGCCGCCGCACTTGCAGTGAATGTCCGACTCGTGGAAGCGCGCCCGGGTGGCCAAGATCCCGCTGGCGGCCTTCTTAGGCGTCTGCCTCTTCAGGGGTTTTCGCCTGACCTGATTATCGGTCATGGGCGCATTACAGGCGAAGCTGCTCGAGTCCAACAGCAGGACTCCTATCCAACAGCCAAGCGAATCCATTTCGTCCACATGGCTCCAGGCGAGATCGAGTGGTACAAGGGCAAGGAGGATGCTGCGCAAACCGCTGAGCACAGAGAGGGGCTCGAGCTCGAACTTTGTAAAGAAGCAGATCTCGTAGCCGCGGTGGGCCCACGCCTTTATCTGGAGGTCGGCAATCTTCTGTCGGCCTTGCAAGTTCAGCCCAGGCTTTTTCAGTTCGTTCCCGGATTGCGAGGCGTCGCCGAGCGAGAGCCTTCTCCTTTGCTCTTGTGTTTGGTGTTGGGACGGGCGGAGGACATTCAGCTCAAGGGCCTTGATATTGCCGCGAAGGCACTTGCAAAGTTGCTCGAGTCTGGAGCTGAGTTTGACTCCACCCCGGAATTGGTGGTGCGTGGAGCGCCCACTGGAACGGGTACAGCGTTGAGAGATACGCTTCGCGGGCTTGTGTACCCAAGCGATTTGTCCATTCGAGTTAAAGAGTATTCATCGGACATCGATGCAATTGAACAAGATCTGCGGCGAGCCTCAGTCCTGTTAATGCCATCTCGCCGCGAGGGCTTCGGCCTCGTACCGCTCGAGGCGCTGCAAGCTGGAACCCCCATTTTGGTTAGCAACAAGAGCGGCTTCGCAGAGTTCTTGAAGTCAAAGATCCCCAGCTCAAACCAATTGCAACAGTACGTAGTACGTACTGTGGATGATGTCGATGAGTCTGCGACCGAATGGGCGAAGACGCTTGAGTTTGTTCTGCGTGATCGAAAGGCGGCTTTTAGACGAACCGTCGAACTTCAAGACATCTTCACGGGTCACACCTGGGAAGCCGCCTCCAAATCCATGCTCGCCGTCGTTTTCGGCAGCTGACGGCCGTTTAAAACGTAACTTCTCCGAAAAGTAGGCGGATGGCGCGCTCATGAGCGAGAGGTACGTGTGGTGAGGGCAGCGCCAAGACGCATCCCAGAGAGAAAGCAACCATAGCCGACCAAACTCAGAACTTGCCCAGCCGTTTACCGTCGAAAGCCCTTTCGGCATCTCGCTCTCAAAGCGACTGTGCTAATCCCACCTCACCCCAACTCCGCCCGCGTAGGCAACCCATCCGCATCCCCCGGAAACTGCACCACACGCGCCCCAATGGCATTGCCACGGGCTGCCGCCTGGGCCAGGGTGAAGCCTTCGAGCAGGCCACTGACGACACCCACCGCAAACCCATCGCCAGCGCCCACGGTATCCACCACGCGCTCGACGCGCAGGCCGGGGGCGATGCCCGATGCGCCGTCGCGCTGGGCGTAGTACGCCCCCTCTGGCCCGAGCTTGACGACGACCTGCTTCGCGCCGCGCTCCAGGTAGAAGGCGGCAATGTCTTGCGCCGTGTGGCGGCCGGTGAGCTGGCGGCCTTCGGCCAGGCCGGGAAGCACGGTGTCGCTCAATGCAGCCAGGGCGTTGATGCATTCGGCCATGGCCTCGGGCGAGGGCCACAGGCGGGGGCGCAGGTTGGGGTCGAACGAGATGGAGGCGCCGGCCGCGCGGGCCTGCTTTGCCAGGTGGAAGGCCAGCTCGCGCGTGGCGGGCGACAGCGCGGGGGTGATGCCGGTGAGGTGCAGGTGGCGCGCAGGGAAGGCACCTGTGGGTGCATCGGCCACGCTCAAGTGGCTGGCGGCCGAGCCCTTGCGGAAGTATTCGATCTGGGGGTCGCTGCCGTCGTCGGCACGGGTCTTGAGCATGAAGCCCGTGGGGTGGGTGGCGTCGGCCACCACGTAGCGCGCATCGATGCCTTCTTGCGCGAGCACGCCGCGCAGGAAGTTGCCGAACGAGTCGTTGCCCAGGCGGGTGATGTAGCCGGTGCGCAGGCCCAGGCGGGCCAGGCCGGTGGCGACATTGAGCTCGGCCCCGGCAGCGACGCGGCGGAAGTCGGGCACGGCGCGCAGCTCGCCGGGCTGCAGGGCCATGAACAGGGCCATGGGCTCGCCGACGGTGAGGGCGTCGAGGGGCTGCAAGTCTTGCTGGGTAGTCGTCGTCGTCATCACATCACCGCGCCCAGTTGCCAGGGCAGGAATTCGTTGTCGCCCAGGCCGTTGTCTTCGCTCTTGCTGCGCTGGCCCGATGCGGTGGCGATCATCAGCTCGAACAGGGCCTGGCCGGCCTCGGCAATGCTTTCGCGGCCGTCGACGATGCCGCCGCAGTCGAAGTCCATGTCGAGCGACATGCGCGTGAACATGGGCGTGTTGGTGGCCAGCTTGAGCGAGGGCGTGGGCTTGCAGCCGTAGGTGGAGCCGCGCCCGGTGGTAAAGCAGATGAGGTTGGCGCCGCCGGCCACCTGGCCGGTGGCAGACACGGGGTCGTACCCCGGCGTGTCCATGAACACCAGGCCGTGGCTGCGCACGGGCTCGGCGTATTCGAGCACGTCCATGAGCCCGGTGGAGCCGGCCTTGGCCACGGCACCCAGCGATTTTTCGAGGATGGTGGTGATACCGCCGGCCTTGTTGCCGGGCGATGGGTTGTTGTTCAAATCGCCGCCATGCAGGGCGGCATAGCCCTCCCACCAGGCCAGGCGCTTGAGCAGCTTGTCGGCCACGGCGGGCGATGCGGCGCGGTGGGTGAGCAAGTGCTCGGCGCCATAGATCTCGGGCGTTTCAGACAGGATGGCGGTGCCGCCGTGCTGCACCAGCAGGTCCACCGCCGCGCCCAGCGCGGGGTTGGCGCTGATGCCGGAGTAGCCGTCGGACCCGCCGCACTGCAGGCCCACGGCCAGGTGCGACAGGGGCACGGCCTGGCGCCGCGCCTGGTTGGCCTGCTGCAGCATGCCGGCCAGGATGTCCTTGCCGGCGGCAATGGTCTCGCGGGTGCCGCCTTCGTCCTGGATGGTGAGGGTGGCGAACATGCCGGGCGAGCGCGCGGTGAGCGTTTCGACCAGCGGGGCGATCTGGTTGACCTCGCAGCCCAGGCCGATGACCAGCACGCCTGCGAAGTTGGGGTGGTTGGCGTAGCCGCGCAGGGTGCGCTGCAGCAGCTCCAGCCCTTCGCCGTTGCCGCCCATGCCGCAGCCACTGCCGTGGGTGATGGCGACCACGCCGTCCACCTTGGGGAAGGCTGCCATGGCATCGCCCTTGAAGGCGTCGGCAATGTGGCGGCACACGGTGGCCGAGCAATTGACGCTGGCGATGACGCCCAGGTAGTTGCGCGTGGCCACGCGGCCATCGCTGCGAACATAGCCGTCGAAGGTGCGGGCCTGCGCGGCCTGGGGCGTGGCGCGGTAGCCTGCGCCGGCAGCGTGCTCGTGCACGGACTCAGCCATGCCCACGTTGTGCACGTGCACATGCTGGCCGGGGGCGATGGCCGCCGTGGCGATGCCGATGCCCTGGCCGTACTTGAGCACCTGGGCGCCGGCCGCAATGGGCAGCAGCGCGAACTTGTGGCCCGAGGCAATGGGCTCGGCCAGCGTGACGCTGTGGCCGCCAACCTGCAGCGTGGTGCCGGCGGACAACGCCTGGCGGGCCACGGCCACGTTGTCGGCCGCGCTCAGCTGCAGGGCCAGGGGGGGAGTGGGGGTGGTTGCGGTGTTCATCGTCGGGGCCGCACGGCCGGGGGGCCGTTGCGGTTCGTCGTTGTTCAGGAGGAGGCCAGGGCCGCTTTCAGGCGCGGCTGGGCCAGGTGGGGAGCGTTCTTTTCGGCCAGCGCGACGATGGGGCCCAGGCGGCGTTCTTTCTTCTGCGCGTGGTTCTGGGCGATGTCGGCGATGCGGTGGTCGAGGAAGGGGTTCTCGAAGCGCTCGCGCACGTCCACCAAATAAGCGTCGGCCTGCGCACGCGCGGCCACGCCCAGGGTGCTGAAGACGGGCAGGATCTCTTCGCTCCACAGGGCCTCGACCTCGGCGCGCAGCGCGGGGTGGGCCATGGCTTCGCGCACCGTGAGGGTGGCGGGGTGGCCGTCACGCTGCCAGCGCTCGGCCAGGAAGGTGTGGGCGGCGTTGAGCAAGAAGAGCTTGAGGCGCTCGTAGAAGGCCAGGTCGTCGGTGAGCACGATGCTGGGGTGCGTGCAGGGCAGCTGCAGGCGCGCCTGGCGCTCGATCACCCACACGGCATAGGGCTCGGCCACGGCGCCCACGGGCTCGATGGCTTCGGACACGATGCGGTCCACCAGCGAGTTGGCCCACACGCAGTGGGCCTGCAGCCAGTGGGTGAACTCCCCGGGCAGTTGCCACTGGCGCGCCAGGCCCAGCACCACGTCGCGCAGCACTTCGCCGTTGCGCTCGATCAGCTCGCAGGGCAGCAGGGTCAGCTCCGCTGCGGGGACGGCCTGCCAGCGGCCGTGCAGCAGCACCAGCAGCTTGGCGGGAAAGCTGTGGGGCACGGCGGCGCCTGGCACCAGCGCGCCGGGGCCGTCGCGCTCGTCGAGCAGGTAGCCCTTGTCGGCCGTGTTGGAAACGATGACGCGCACCTTGCCGGCGACGGCGGCTTTCAGCTCGGCCCAATGGGTGGATGCCTGCCAGGCCTCCTTGACGGCCAGGCACTGCACGGTGCGGTCGATGCGCTCGCCGCCCGACAGGCCGCGGATGCGCACAGGGTAGCCGCCGCCCGCGGCCAGCGCCGCGATGCGGGCTGCGCCGTCGGCACGGTCTGTGGTCTGCACCACGGTGATGCCGCCCAGCGCGTCGCCCGTGCCCGCCACCCCGGCCAGCGCCTCGGAGACGAACAGGTCCACGTGGGCCTGCAGGAAGCGGCTGGTGCCGAACTGGAGGATGGGCTGGGTCATGGTGGGATCAGACCTCGACGATGGCTTTGACGACGCCGCGGGCGGGATCGAGCAGTTGCTGGAAGTCGGCCGGCACATCGGCCAGCGCCATGCGGTGGGTGTTGAGCGCGGCGGTGGGCACCTTGCCCTCGCGCATGGCGGCGATCACGGTCTCGAAGTCTTCGGTGGTGGCGTTGCGGCTGCCCAGCAGCGTGGTTTCGCGCTTGTGGAATTCGGGATCGGAGAAGGTGATGGTGTCGCGCACCACCGAGATCAGCACATAGGTGCCGCCGTGTGCCACGAAGCCGAAGCCGCGCTCGATGGCCTTGGCGTTGCCGGTGGCGTCGAACACCTGGTCGAAGAATTCGCCATTGGTGACCTTGGAGAGCTGGTCCACATCGCCTTCGCCCAGCGTCACGGCGTGGGTCACGCCCAGTTCGCGGCGGCAGAAGTCCACGCGGTCCTGGCGGCCATCGATGGCGGTAACCTCGGCACCGCGCAGGCGGGCAAAGATCATGGCGGCCATGCCGATGGGGCCGGCGCCCACCACCAGCACGCGCTGGCCGGGCTGCACGTTGCCCCGGCGCACGGCGTGCGCGCCGATGGCGAGGAACTCCACCATGGCGGCCTGGTCGAGGGTGACGCCCTCGGCCTTGTGCACGAAGGCTTCGGGCAGCGAGAGGTATTCGGTGAACGCGCCGTCGCGGTGCACACCCAGCACCTGGATGTTGACGCAGCAGTTGGTCTTGCCCTGGCGGCAGGCCACACAGGTGCCGCACGACAGGTAGGGCATGACGTAGGCCACGTCGCCCTTGGCCAGGCGGCCGCCGGGCACGGGCTCTTCGATCACGCCCGAGAGTTCATGCCCCATCACGCGCGGGTACTGCAGGAACGGCTGGTTGCCGGTGAAGATGTGCAGGTCGGTGCCGCACACCCCCACGCGCTTGACGCGCAGCAGCACTTCGCCTTCGCCGCGCACGGGGCGCTCGCGTTGCTCGGCGCGCAGGGTGCCAGGGGTTTCACAGATCACGGTCAGCATGGTGGTTCCAGGGGTAGTAGCGGGGGAAGGGGGCAGCGAAGTCCGCGGCTCAGTTGCCGTGGTACTTCTTGTAGATGGCCGGCAGCTTGCCGTTGGCGGTGTTCTTGGTGATCCAGTCGTTGAGCCAGGCCTTGAGCTCGGGCTCGTTCTTGCGCAGGCCGATGCCCAGGGGCACGGTGGACATGGTGAACTTGGTGACCATGTCCTTTTGCGGGGCCTTGGCGAGCACGGTGCTGACGATAGCGGGCGAGGTGGCGATGATGTCGGCCTGGCCGCTGACGGCTGCGGTGACCAGGGTGGCGTCGTCGTCGTAGCGCACGATCTGTGCATCCTTGGCACCGGTGGTCACGACCTTGTCGTTGTTGGAGCCGCGGGTGGTGGCCACGCGCTTGCCCTTGAGGTCGTCAAAGCCGTTGACCTGCACGCCCTTGGGGGCGGCCACCACAGCCAGGATCTGGGCGTAGGGCACGGAGAAGTCGACGACCTTTTCACGCTCGGGCGTCACGGACAGGGAGGCGACCACGATGTCGGCCTTGCCGGTCTGCAGGAAGGGGATGCGGTTGGGGCTGGTGGTCTGCACCACTTCGATGGCCACGCCCAGGTCCTGCGCCAGCAGGTGGGCGGTTTCCACATCGGAGCCCACGGCCTTCATGTTCGCATCGACGAAGCCATAAGGTGGCGATCCCGTGTCCAGCGCGATGCGGATCTTCTTGGCATCGCGGATGTCCTTGAGCAGGTCGGCATGGGCCGTGCCGGCGCCAAAGGCCAGCAGCGCGGCAGAGGCGATGGCGCTGCGGATCAGAAGGGAACGCTTGTTCATGGATTTGTCTCCGTTGTGGTGTTGAGAGAAGGGGAAAGAATCAAAGACCGTTGCCGACGAAGTCGCGCAGTTCGGTGGTGGCGGGCGTGTCGAGGATGGAGGGTGCCCCCTGCTCCCACACGCGGCCCTTGTGCATGAAGATGACCTCGTCGGCCACCTTGCGGGCGAAGGCCATTTCGTGCGTGACGAGGATCATGGTCATGCCGCCTTCGGCCAGCTTTTCCATCACGCGCAGCACTTCGCCGGTGAGTTGCGGGTCGAGCGCCGAGGTGACTTCGTCGAACAGCATGAGCTGGGGCTGCATGGCCAGCGAGCGGGCGATGGCCACGCGCTGCTGCTGACCGCCCGAGAGCTGCGAGGGGTACATGTCGGCCTTTTCGGACAGGCCCACCTGGGCCAGCACGGCAAGCGCACGCTCGCGCGCCGTGGCCTTGTTGACCTTTTGCACCAGGCGCGGGGCCAACATGATGTTCTGCAGCACCGTGAGGTGGGGGAACAGGTTGTAGCTTTGGAACACGATGCCCACGTCGCGGCGCAGCTGGTGCAGGTCCAGGCTGGCGCCGGTCACTTCGTGGCCGCACACGCGGATGTGGCCGGAGTCCACGGTTTCCAGGCGGTCGATGCAGCGCAGCGCCGTGCTCTTGCCCGAGCCGCTCTGGCCGATGATGGCCACGACCGAGCCCTTCTTGACGGTGAAGGAGACGTCTTCGAGCACCCGGTTGCTGCCGAAGCACTTGGAGATGTTCTGGATTTCAACGATGGGCGACATGGAAGCTCCTTTCCAGGCGGCGGCTCAGCACCGACAGCGGATAACACAGGGCGAAGTACAGGGCCGCCACGATCACGAAGATGACGAAGGGCTCGAAGGTGGAGTTGTTGATGATCTGGCCCGCGCGGGCCAGCTCCACGAAACCGATGGCCGAGGCCAGAGAGGTGTTCTTGACGATCTGCACCATGAAGCCCACGGTGGGCGGGGTGGCGATCTTCACGGCCTGGGGCAGGATGACGTGCCACACGCGCTGGTGCCAGCGCAGGGCCAGGCATTCGGCGGCCTCGGCCTGGGTGCGCGGCACCGATTCGATGCAGCCGCGCCAGATTTCGCCCAGGTAGGCCGACACGTAGATCGACAGTGCCAGCCCGGCCGCGGTGAGCGGCGCGATGTTCAGGCCCATGGCCGGCAGGCCGAAGTAGGCCAGCGGCAGCAGCACCAAGAGCGGCGTGCCCTGGATCAGCTTGATGTACAGCCCCACCCCGAAGCGCGACCAGCGCGGGCCGTAGGAGGAGCCCAGCGCGACCAGGAAGCCCAGCAGGCCGCCGCCCGCGAAGGCGATGAGGGAGAGCCCCACGGTCCACAGCAGGCCGTCGAGCAAAAATTGCAGGTGCGCAGCAGTCAGGAAGCCCATGGCACGCGGTCCTTTACAGAGGGGTGCCCAGGCGGCGGCGGCGCGGGAAGGCGATCAGGCCCACGAGCCAGAACACGGCGCGCATGACGAGCGACATGCCCAGGTAGGCGACGGCGACGATGAGGTAGGTCTCCACCGAGCGGAAGGTGTCCGACTGCACGCGGTTGGCCACGGCGGTCAGCTCCTCGGCCGAGATCTGCGAGCAGATGGACGAGGCCAGCATGAGCAGCACGTACTGGCTGGTGAGGGCGGGGAACACGCGCTCGATGGCGGGCGGCAGCACCACGTGGCGCAGCATCTGCCAGCGGGTGAGGCCCAGGCAGTCGGCGGCTTCGAGCTGGCTCTTGGGGATGGACTCGATGCCGGCGCGCACGATCTCGCTGGTGTAGGCGCCCACGTTGACGACCAGGGCCACGGTGGCGGCAGTGAAGGCCCCCACCTGGAAGCCCATGGACGACAGGCCGAAGTAGACGATGAACACCTGCACCAAGAGCGGCGTGTTGCGGATGATCTCGATGTAGGCACCCGCCACGCGGGCCAGCCATTGGCTGCGCCCGGTGTTGGCCAGCGCGCAGAACACGCCGAGCAAAAAGCCGAAGAAGGTGGACGCCAGGGACAGCGTCAACGTGGTCCACGCACCTGCCAGCAGGTCTGGCCAGTAGGCCAGTGGCGCGGAGAAATCGAAGGAGTAATTCAAGGTGGGAATCCGGCTGCGGACTGGGGCGTTGTCTTCGCCTGGTCAGTCCAGTCAATCTCTGGTAAGGCCAATTGAACAACACGTTTCAAATTGGCCTTACCGGGTTAACCCCTAGTCGATGGGTTTGCGGGCCCGCCGACAATCGCCCCACAGAGGGAAATGGCGGTTTCAGCCACTCCAAAAAATCCAAAACCCAGCAGAATTCTCAACTTTGGTCAGACCACCTGATCTGACCAATTCCAGCATTACTGCCTTATCCGCTTTCGATGAACGACGTTGCCAAATCCGTGGACTCCTCCCGCCGCCTGTACCAGTTGATTGCGGACAAGGTGCGCGCCCTGATCCAGCAGGGCAACTACAAGGAGGGCAGCCGCTTGCCGCCCGAGCGCGACCTGGCGCAGCAGCTCGGGGTGTCGCGCCCCTCGCTGCGCGAGGCGCTGATTGCGCTGGAGATCGAGGGCAGTGTGGAGATCCGCATGGGATCGGGCGTGTACGTGTGCAGCCGCGCGCTGCGCCGCACGCCGCTGCCACCCTCGATGGGCGAGAGCCCGGCCGAGCTGATGCAGGCGCGCGGCGCGCTGGAGGGCGCGGTCATCGTGATGGCCTGCGTGAACGCCACGCCCCAGGGCCTGGCGCGCGTGCAGGAGAGCATCGACGCCATGCGCGCCGACATTGCCGCCGGGCGCGACGTGATGGCGCATGACCGCCAGTTCCACGTGCGCATTGCCGAGATGGCGGGCAACTCGGTGCTCACCAGCCTGGTGGGCACGCTGTTCGACGAGCGCGGCGGCCCGCTGGCCAGCCACATGCGCAACCGCCTGGAGGGCCAGCCCACCTGGGACGAGGCCGTGGCCGAGCACGACGAGATCCTGCGCTGCCTGCAGGCGCGCGACCCGCTGGCGGCCGAGGCGGCGATGCGCTCGCATATCCGTGCCGCCGCCGACCGGTGGGTGATGCCCTGAGCGACGGGGCCAATGGCCCCGTCGCTCAGGCAATGGCACGCTTGTTGCACTGACTCCCCCGCAAGAGTAGAAGCGTTCACCGTGGTGGACCGCGCCTGCACCGCCCCGGTGCCGCGCGGGGCGCTGCGTCCGGAAATTGCTCTTGAAGACCGCTGCCCGTGCACCTGCATGGGCGCCGGCTGTGTCTTCAAGTGCGCGGGTGCACCGGTTCAGTTCGTTCGTTCATTCATCGCTCATCACCCGCCCTGCTGGCACACCGGTTTGTTCCGACCAACCACCTGTGACTGACGGAGTGCCATCATGATGAAGCGTCGTTCCCTTCTGCGCGCGGCCGGTGCCGCTGCCTTTGTCGGTGCTGCTGCACCCCTGGCGTTCGGCCAGGGCAGCCTGCACAAGTTCAAGTTCAACCTGGGCTGGAAGATCGAGGCCTCGGGCGCGGGCTTTCTGCTCGCGCAGCAGCGCGGCTACTACAAGGATGCGGGGCTGGACGTGGCCATCGACACGGGCAATGGCTCGGCGTCGGCCATCAGCCTGGTGGCCAGCGGCGCCTACGACGTGGCATCGGCCGACCTGGCGACGATGATCGAGTTCAACACCGCCAACCCGGCAGCCAAGCTGGCGGCCGTGGCGATCCAGTACGACCTGAACCCCAACGCGGTGATGGTGCGCAAGGATGGCGCCATCAAGAAGCCCGGCGACCTGGCGGGCAAGACCATTCTGGGCCAGCCCTTCAATGCCTCGCGCAAGCTGTTCCCGGTGTTCGCAAAGGCGCAGGGCTTCGACGCGAGCGGCGTGAAGTGGGAGAACGTGGCGCCGGACATTGGCGACACGCGCTTCGTGAAGGGCGACTTCGATGCCGCGGCGTATTTCTTCTTCACCGGCCTGCTCAACCTGAAGGCGCGCGGCATGGGCCCCGAGCAGCTCACGGTGTTCCGCTTCTCGGACTTTGGCATGAAGTCGTACGGCAACGGCCTGATCGCCAACCCCAAGGCCATGCAGGACGCGCCGGACGCGATGAAGGCCTTTGTGAAGGCCACCACGCACGGCTGGACCGAGGCCATGGCCGACCCCAAGGCGGGTGCCGCCGCCATCAAGGCGCGCGAGCCGCTGGCCAACGAGGCCATCGAGCTCGAACGCCTGCAGCTCATCGTGGACGGCACCATGAAGACCGCCGAGACCCAGGCCAACGGCTGGGGCGCCGCCACGCCGGCGCGGCTGCAGGCCACCATCGACGAGACGGTGGCGGCCTTTGGCCTGAAGAGCAGCCTGGCGGTGGCCGACATCTGGAGCGACCGCTTTCTGCCTGCACCGGCAGACCGCAAGCTCAAGGCCTGAGCAGGGGAATCGCCATGGGCATCCCCCTCATCGACCTGACCGGGGCACTGCAGTTCGGCGCCGCCCGCAGCGCCGAGGTCGCCGCCGAGTTGCGCCAGGCCTGCATGGGCCCGGGCTTCTTCTATGTGCGCAACCACGGTGTGCCGCAGACGCTGATTGCGCGCCAGTTCGCGCTGGTGCAGCAGTTCTTCGACCTGCCGCTGGCGGGTAAAGAGGCGATCTCGCTGCACAAGTCCCCGTCGATGCGCGGCTACGAAAGCCTGGGCGGCCAGACGCTGGACGCAGGCGCGCGGCCGGACCTCAAGGAAAGCTTTTACTGCGGGCTGGACTATGCGGCCGACCACCCCTATGTGCAGCGCGGCTACCACTCCTACGGCCGCAACCAATGGCCCGCCGAGCTGCCCGAACTGGGCGACCAGTGCCGCACCTACATCGCGGCCATGCAGCAACTGGCGCTGCGGCTGATGCAGCTGCTGGCGCTGTCGCTGCACCTGCCCGAGGACTACTTCGACCACACGCACGCGAGCCCCATGCTCACGCTGCGCCTGCTGCGCTACCCGCCGCACCCCGAGGGGGCCGATGCGCTGACCTTTGGCGCCGGCGAGCACACGGACTGGGGCGCCATCACGCTGCTGGCGCAGGACCGCCATGGCGGGCTGGAGGTGAAGCTGCCCAGTGGTGAATGGGCAGCGGCCACGCCGGTGGAAGGCGCGCTGGTGGTGAACCTGGGCGACATGATTCCGCGCTGGACGAATGGGCTGTACCGGTCCAACCCGCACCGCGTGCGCAATGTGCACAGCGGCGGGGCGGCACGCCATTCCATTCCCTTCTTCTACACGCCCGACTACGAGGCCCAGGTGGTGCCCGTGCCCACCTGCGTACCCGCGGGCGAAGCGCCGCGCTACGAACCCTGCACCGTGGGCGAGCACCTGCAGGCCATGTACCGCAAGACCTATGGCCTGGCGGACAACAAGCAGGCGGCGATGGCATGAAACTTTGGTTCAACCTGCTGTGCCGTGATATCGAGGCGCAGCTGCGCTTTTACCAGGCGCTGCTGCAGCTGCCCGAAGCCGAGGGCACGCGCTCGCCCATCTACCGCGCGGTGGAGACAGAGCATTTTCAGCTGGGCTTCAACGCCCCCGAGGCCTATGCCCTGCTGGGCCTGGCCGACCGCCGACCCGATGAGGCGCTGCCGCCGCCGCGCAGCGTGACAGGCTACGCCACCTTCATGCTGGACACGCGCGCGGCGGTGGACGCCGCGAGCACCCATGCCGTGGCCCTGGGCGGCCAGCTCATCAAGCCACCCTATGCCACCTACTACGGCCAGTGGCAGGCGGTGCTGGCAGACCCGGAGGACAACGTGTTCCGCGTCAGCGCGAAGTAACGGCAAGCTGCAACGGAATGCAAGGGCGGGCCGCGCCTGCGCGCGGTGGCACCCTTGCGTGGTAGAAAGCTGCGGACTCCACTTCCAGGATGTGTTGCCATGCGCCCTGCCGGCCCCTCCCTGCCACCCGACGTGCTGGCCTCGCTCGAAGCGGGCCGCACCATCGATGCCATCAAGCAATTGCGCGCTGCCACAGGCCTGGGCCTCAAGGAGGCCAAGGACCTGATCGACGCGTACCAGGCCGGAGAAAACGTATCGATGGCCACGCAGGCCGAAGCGCCCTTACATGTGCCCGACGCGGTGCGCCAAGCCCTGGCCGAGGGCAACAAGATCGAGGCCATCCGCCTGCTGCGCGACCACGAGGGCCTGGGTCTGAAGGAGGCCAAGGACCGTGCCGAGGCGATCGAGCAATCCATGGCCGGGCCCGCCTCCATCGGCATGGGGGCCATGGCACCCGGGCTCTCGCCGGGCCAGCAGCCCAGTGGCGGTATGGGCAACTGGATCGTGGTGGCCGTGGTGGTGGCGATTGCGGTGGGCGCGTACTTCTGGATGCGGGGCGGGGGCTGAGACAGCCCCACACGCCCTTCCCCTCACTCAGTACTTATTCGAAAAATTCGCGCTGATGCGCTGGCGCAGGTATTCCGCGCCAGTGATGGGCGGGTACTTCTTGGCAGGGCCCTCGATGACGGCATCTTCATTGGCCTGGCAGAAGAAGGCCAGGCTGTAGCGCGCGCCCAGGTATTCGTGCGGCTGGGGGTTGCGCACGCGGTGAAAATTGCTGGGCAGTTGGTCGTCGCTCCAGCGCATGAGCATGTCGCCGATGTTGCAGGTGATCACGCCTTCGGCCGGCTCCACACTGGTCCACTGGCGACCCTCAGCCTCCTTGCCGGGCAGCACCTGCAGGCCGCCCTGGCCGGGGCGCTGGAACAACAGGGTGAGGCAGTCGAAGTCGGTGTGCGCGCCGGCGCGCCACAGGCCCAGCTCGTCCTTGAGGGCCGGGTCCACCGCAAAGTAGTGCAGCATGCGCAGCGTGCTCTGGTAGGTGGGCAGGTCGGGCTGGTGGGCGCGGGTGAAGAAGTCGGCGTCGAAGCCCAGCTTGTAGGCAAAGCACGAGAGCAGGCGCATGCCCACCTCCCAGCACTGGCGCTCGAAGGCCAGCGTGGCGGCCTGGAAGCCGGGCAGCTCGGCCTCGGTGGGCCACAGGCCGGCCATGCGCGGGCGCGTGACCTGGTAGGACTCCTTCTGGTCGGGCGTGCGCGTAGAGGGACGGATCTGCGCCTTGTGCTCCCAGCCGGAGTTGCGCGACAGGGGCCACTGGGCCTTGGTGTCCTTGGGCTGGTCGAAGAAGGCCTCGGCACGCGCGAACGCGGCGCGGATGTCCTCGATGGGGATGCCGTGGTTCGTGACCTGGAAGAAGCCGATGTCGACCGATGCGGCCCACAGCTGCTCGGCGATTTCTTGCTTGCGCGCATCGAAGTTGGAGATGTCGATGCGGCGCACTTCGCGCGTGGAGGTCTCGCCGTCCATCGCGCCGCCCATGCGCGATTCTTTTTCGAGCTCGCCCAGCACGTCGGGGGCGACGGTGGGCTCGTAGACGGAGGTGGCGGGGTTTGCGGTTGTGGTCTGCATGGTGTCTGTTTCCTCGTTGGATCAAAAACAAGGCACACGGCAGGCCGCTCGCTGGCAATGAAGCGGCACGGCGCCATGTGGCTCTTGAAGGGAACAATGGCAACGGCCCGCAGGCTGCGCAGACCCTCAAAGGGCACACGCACCGCACGCAAGCCGCCACCGGCTTCAAGAGCAATGACCCGCCAGCCGGTCCACGCAATGCAGATTGGCTGGACTGAACGCTTCTACTCTCAGGCCTGATGCTAGCAAACGGCAGGCCAACTGCGCCGCCAGGCCCTGCACAGGGAAGCCGCATCGCACCCGCCGGCCCAGGGCCCACGCACTCACCAAACCAGGGCAGCAGCGCACCAAGCCTGCGCACCGCAGGTGCGTACCCAGCACATGCCAGCGCATCGCACACCAGGCTCTGCATCGGCTTGCGCCAAGACAAGGCCCCTGAAGAAAGGGCCTGGTGCACAGCACAGCGCGGCGCTTTTGCGACACCGGGCACGCTTTCTGCATCAGCCCCTGCCGAGTAGAAGCGTTCAGCGCTGCCACCCCTTTAGAACCTGTTCAAAGTCTTTTAGCAGCCGCGTTGGAGTGCAATCGGGATGAGTGGATGCTTCGGATGCACCGCATGGGCTCATGCCCATGCAAGCAGCCGGGGCGTCCAATCGCCCGATTTCACTCCAACCCGAAGGGCAAGTGCCTTTTCGGGCGGTCTGCGGCGTTGCGGCGCTTGTTGATAGCCGAGCTATCAACTGCGCACCGCGCCTTGCATCCCATCCCGAAAAGGGACTTGCGCGGCTACTAAAAGACTTTGAACAGGTTCTTGGATGGTGGCGCCCGGAAATTGCTCAGTTCGACCCGGCACCCCGGGGGCCTTGCAGGCCCCATGGTCCGGGACATTCCACCGAAACTGGGCCTTAGCCATGATGCTGCAACGTCGCCGCTTTCTCTCGACCACCCTCGCCTCTTCCATCGCTGCCACGCTGGGCGCCCCTGCCGTGGTGCATGCCCAGGGCACGCTGACCCCGCTCAAGTTCACGCTGGACTTTCGCGTGACGAGCCAGACCTCGCCCTTCTTCCTGGCACAGGCCAAGGGCTACTTCAAGGACGAGGGCCTGGACGTGAGCATTGACGTGGGCTCGGGCTCGGTTGCCTCGATCACGCGCGTGGCCAGCGGGGCCTACGACATCGGCCTCGGGGACATCAGCTCGCTGGCCGAGTTCCACGCGCAGAACGCCGACACGCCGGTGCAGGCCATCTACCAGTACTACAACCGTGCGCCCTTCGTCATCATCGGCCGCAAGGACCGGGGCGTCACCACCGACTTCCAGTCGCTCAAGGGCAAGAAGGTGGCGGCCGCCGCCGTGGAGGCCACACGCCGCAGCTGGCCCATGGTGGCCCGCGCGCTCAAGACCCAGCCCGAACTGTTCAGCTGGGTGACCACCGACTTCAGCGCACGCGACAACGTGGTGGTGCGCGGCGATGTCGACGCCGCCACCTATTTCCACGACTCGGCCGTGTCGCTGTTCGCGCGTGTGCCAGCCAAGGAGCTGTCGGTGCTCGAATACAACAAGGCAGGCCTCGCCCTGTATGGCAACGCCGTGCTGGCCGGCAAGCTGCTGCAGGAGAAGCCCGAGGTGGCCAAGGCGTTTTTGCGCGCCAGCAACCGCGCGCTGCGCGAGACGCTGGCCAACCCCGAGGCGGCGTTTGCCGCCATCAAGGCGCGCGAGGCCATTCTGAACATGGAGGTGGAGCGCGAGCGCTGGGCCATCACGCGCCTGTACCTGCAGACGGCCGAGTCGCAGGCCGTGGGCCTGGGCGGCGTGCAGGGCACCGTGCTGGCGCACCAGATCGAGGAGGTGGCGGCCGTGTTCAACCTGGCGCGCAAGCCTGCGCCCGAGCGCGTGTTCAACCCCGCCTTCCTGCCCGCGCTGGCCGAGCGCAAGGTGGTGGCATGAGCAGCGCCGCAACCACCAACCTGCTGCCGCAGGAAGCCACGCTAAACGAGCGCGACGGCCAATACCTGCGCCAGGCCATCGCGCTGGCCGACAAGGCCCGTGCGCGCGGCAACCGGCCGTTTGGCGCCCTGATCGTGGGGGCCGACGGCCAGGTGCTGGCCGAGGCCTGGAACGCCACAGGCGAGAACGGCGACTGCACTGCGCATGCCGAGACCTCGGCCGTGCGCCTGGCCAGCCCGGTGCACAGCCGCGAGGCCCTGGCGGGCGCCACGCTGTACTCCTCGGCCGAGCCCTGCGTGATGTGCGCGGGCGCCATCTACTGGGCCAACATCGGGCGCGTGGTCTATGGCATCGACGCGGTGCGCCTGCGCGTGTTCCGCGGCGAGCGGCTGGACCAGCGCGATGCCGAGCTGTTCTGCCGCGACGTGTTCAACAGCTCGCCCCACCCCATCGATTGCGTGGGCCCGGCGCTGATCGAGGAATCCTCGACCTCGCACCAGGGCGCCTGGAAAACCTGAGGCCGCGCCCAGAAAGGCATGCATACATGTCACACATTGTTCGTGGCATGCCAAATGCATAGCGGTGGCAACAGCAACCGTTCACCTTGACGGAGACACCCCATGCATGCCCTGATGGCCGCCGTGCCGCACCACCAGTTCGACGACCCTGCCGACATCGACGACACCGATGGCACCTACCTGCGCAAGGCCATCGCCTGGTCGTGCACGGCGCGGGCGCGCGGCAACCGGCCCTTCGGGGCGATCGTGGTGGGCGCGGATGGGGAACTGCTGGCCGAGGCCTACTGCAACGCCACCGAGACGGGCGATTGCACGGGCCACGCCGAGACCAATGCCGTGCGCCAGCTGAGCCCGCGCGTGGGCCGCGATGCGCTGGCCCAGGCCACGCTGTATTCGTCGGCCGAGCCCTGCGTGATGTGTGCGGGTGCGATCTTCTGGTCGGGCATAGGCCGGGTGGTGTTCGGCATCGACGCGGTGCGGCTGCGAGAGTTCCGCGGCGAGCGTGCCGAGCAGCGCGATGCCGAGCTGTCGTGCCGCGACGTGTTCGCGGCATCGCCGCACGCCATCGAATGCATCGGCCCGGCCCTCATCGAGGAGGCCAGTGCCCCGCATGTGGGCTTCTGGAAGCAGTGAACAGCCCACTGCAGCGACAATCGCCCACCATGCCGCCCAAAGCCCCGCCCCTGACCGAACCCGAAGCCGAGGGCAGCAATGTTTCCGGCACTCTGCTCAGCCGCTCCAAGCAGGGGCGCGAGCGCATTCTGGGCGCGATCCGCGAGGCGGCGATTGCGGAGTTCAGCCGCCATGGCTTCAAGGGTGCATCGACCAAGGCGATTGCCGAGCGCGCGGGCCTGACCAAGCCGCAGCTGCACTACTACATCGCCAGCAAGGAAGAGCTGTACGAGGAGCTGCTGTATTCGGTGCTCAACGGCTGGTCGGGCGCTTTCCAGTTCGACAGCCAGAGCGACGACCCCAAGAAGGTGCTGAGCACCTATGTGCGCAAGAAGCTCGACTACGCGCTGGACAACCCGGGCCTGTCGCGCATCTTCACCACCGAGGTGCTGGGCGGCGGGCGCAACCTGGGCCGGTACTGGCCCGTGGCCGTGAAGTCCACCCAGCAGAAGGTGGACCTGATCGACCGCTGGATCGCCGAGGGCCGCATGCGCCCGCTGGACGCGCGCCTGCTGCTGATGCAGATCTGGGGCATGACGCAGCACTACGCCGACTACGGCGTGCAGGTGCACATCATGCTGGGCCTGGCGCCCGAAGAGGCCATCGACCGCGAGCCCATCGTGCGCGAGCTCACCAACTTTGTGCTGCTGGGCTGCGGCCTGGTACCCGACGCCGCACCAGAGTGAACAGGACTGCACGCTTGCGGGCGTAGCAGACCCCCTGCAGGGCGTATTGACCCAGGGCAAAGCAGGCAACGGCCCGAAAGGCCTGCTGGCACAGCATTTGCAATAGTTTGACCAATCGATCAAATCAAGTGGTCAAACATGCACACCCCAGCCCCGGCAGCCGCGCTGCCCGCCACGGAACAGGCCTTTGAACTGGTGCTTGCGCGCAGCCAGATGCGGCTGCCCGTGGAGCCCGGCGAGAGCATGGCCGATGTGCTGCAACTCGCCGGCATCGCCATCGACACGCTGTGCGAGCAAGGCGTGTGCGGCACCTGCGCCACCCGCTGGCTGGCCGGCGCGCCCGACCACCGCGACAGCTGCCTGAGCGCGGAGGAACAGGCCACCCATGTGGCCGTGTGCTGCGCGCGCAGCCACGGGCCCACGCTCACGCTCGATCTCTGAACCCCAACTGGAAGGAAGCCCCGCCATGCGCATCCTCGTGATCTATTGCCACCCGGTGGAGACCAGCTACAACGCGGCCCTGCATGCCGAGGTGGTGCAGCAGTTGCGCGGCGCGGGCCACGAGGTGGACGACTGCGACCTGTATGCCGAGGGCTTCAACCCCGTGCTCAGCCGCGAGGAACGCTTGGGCTACCACGAGGTGCCGAGCAACCGCCTGCCGGTGCAGGGCTATGTGGACCGGCTGCTGTGGGCCGAGGCGGTGGTGTTCTGCTTTCCCACCTGGTGCTTTGGCATGCCGGCCATGCTCAAAGGCTTTTTCGACCGGGTGCTGATGCCCGGTGTGGCCTTCGACATCAGCGACCCGCAGAACGTCAAACCCTCGCTCACGCACATCAAGCGCATCTCGGCCGTGGTGACCTATGGCCGCCCGCGCTGGACGGCGTTGCTCATGGGCGACCCGCCGCGCAAGTCCGTCACGCGCTACATGCGCCTGTTGACCGGCGGCAAGGCGCGCGTGGACTACCACGCTTACTACCACATGAACGTGGCCACGCCGCCGCGGCTGGCGGCCTTCAAGGCGCGCGTGGGCCAGGCCATGGCGCGCTTCGCATAAAGGCAGCACCGCATGCACGCATCCAACACCCCCGACCACCTGCTGCGCGCGCGGCTGCCGCGCTGGCTGCTGCCGCGCCAGTGGCCCACCCAGGGCAGCCAGCCCGCACTGGCCGATGTGCACCTGGTGCAGGGCCGCATCGAATCCATCGCGCCGCACAGCACCGCGCCGTCCACCCCGGCCGGCGCCACCTGGGACCTGGCCGGCGCCCTGGTGCTGCCCGGGCTGGTGGATGCGCACACCCACCTGGACAAGGCCTTCACCCTGCCGCGCATGGGCACGGTGAAACCCGGCCTGCTGGGCGCCATCGAGGCCATGATGGTGGACCGCCAGGGCTGGACCGAGGCCGACATCCGCGCCCGGGCCAGCCGCGCGCTGCAATGGGCCTACGAGGCCGGCACCGTGCACCTGCGCACGCACTGCGACTGGTGGGAGCCCGATGCCCAGCCCCTTGCCTGGAATGTGCTGCGCAGCCTGGCCCACGAATGGACCGGCCGCCTGCTGCTGGAGCGCGTGGCCCTGATCCCCCTGCACCTGTACACCGAGCGCGCCACCGCCATGCGCCTGGCCGCCACCGTGGCCGACAGCGGCCCGGGCGCGCTGCTGGGCGGCTTCGTGCATTCCACCAACTGGGACGCGCAGGCCCTGCGCCACCTGTTCGAGGCCGCGCAGCACCACGGCCTGAACGTGGACCTGCATGTGGACGAAGAACTGCACCCCGGCGCCCAAGGCCTGGCCACCACGGCGGCGCTGCTCAAGGAACTGCGCTTCGAGGGCCATGTGGTCTGCGGCCACACCTGCGCGCTGGCCGCACAGGACGAGGCCACCGCCCTGGCCACGCTCGATGCCGTGGCGCAATGCCCCATCACCCTGGTCACGCTGCCCATCACCAACCTGCTGCGGCAGGACGCCGTGACCGGCCGCACCCCGCGCCGGCGCGGCATCACCCTCATCAAGGAGGCACATGCGCGCGGCATCCCGGTGCTGGTGGCCAGCGACAACATCCAGGACCCGTTCTGCCCCGTGGGCAGCCTGGACCCGCTGGAGGCCCTGGCCACCGGCGTGCTGGCCGCGCAGCTCGATGCGCCCTTCGACCGCTGGTCCGAAGCGCTGTGCCGCAGCGACTGGCTGCGCCGCGGGCCCGATGCGCTGCCGCTGCAGCCGGGCATGGCGGCCGACCTGATCGTCTTTCAGCAGGCCGATGGCTGGGGCTTTCCCTCGCGCACGCAGCAACGCGTGGTGCTGCGCAACGGCCGCGTGGCCGGCGGGCACGCCAGCGCCGCATGGCACGTGGCGAACGCCACGCCTGCCCCCTCCCCCCTTCCAGCACGGAGCCTTGCATGACCACTGCGTCCCCCACCACCCCGGGCATCGCCCAGCCCCTGGCCCGCTATGCCGCCTGGCGCCGCGCGGGCGACATGGTGTTCCTGTCCGGCATCATCGCCGTGGACCCTGCCGCGAGCCGCATCGTGCGCGGCTATGCCGACATCCCCGACGAAGCAGCCACGCTGATCGGCCGCACGGGCGAGTTCAGCAGCGACATCAAGGAGGGGCCCATCCTGGCACAGAGCTGGTATGTGCTGGACCGCATCCGCCAGACCATAGCGGCCGCGGGCGGCCAGATGTCCGACGTGATCAAGCTGGTGCAGTACTTCAAGCACCTGGACCACTTTCCCCAGTACAGCCGCGTGCGCAAGCTGTTCTTCCCGGGCGAGCCGCCGGCCTCCACCGTGGTGGAGGTCACCGGAATGCTGCCCACGGCCGACATCCTGATCGAGGTCGAAGCGACCGCCTACCTCCCCTTGCGCTGACCCCTCCATCCCCCTTCACGAAAGACCCGCCCCATGCTGCACGGCTACACCCCGCCCCACCGCTACCTGCCCTACCTGAGCTGGACCGAGATCGCCGATCTGCCGGACAAGGAGAACACCGTCATCGTGCTGCCCACGGGCGCCACGGAGCAGCATGGCCCGCACCTGCCCTGCGCGGTGGACACGGTGATCAGCGCAGGCGTCGTGGGCCATGCCCTGGCGCGCCTGCCGGCCGAGGTGCCGGCCTTTGCCATGGCGCCCATCACCTACGGCAAGTCGGAGGAGCACCTGCACTTTCCGGGCACGGTCACTTTGAGCGGCGAGACGCTGCTGGCCACCATGAACGAGGTGGGCGAGTCGGTCTACCGCGCGGGCTTTCGCAAGCTGCTGTTCGTCAACGGCCACGGCGGCCAGCCGCAGGTGCTGGAGATGTGCGCGCGCGAGCTGCGCCTGCGCCATGGCGACTTCATCGTGGTGCCGAGCTTCACCTGGCGCGTGCCGCATGTGGCGGGCAAGTATTTGTCGGAGCAGGAGAAGAAGCTCGCCATGCACGCCGGCCATGCCGAGACGGCGCTGATGCTGGCCCTGGCGCCCGAGACCGTGCACATGGAACGCGCGGTGGTGAACTACCCGCCCGCCTTCCCATCGCCCCTGCTCTCGCCCGACGGCCGCCCGGCCTGCGCCTGGACGGCGCGCGACTTCGGGCCCAGCGGCATCATCGGCGACCCGCTGCCCGCCACGGCCGAGCAGGGCCACGCCATCCTCGATTCGCTGGCCGTGAGCTGGGCCGCCGCCATCACCGAACTGCACCAGCTGCGCTGGGCCCCGCGCGCCGAGCCCACCTGGAGCCGCGCCCACCACACGGGGCATGTGGAGCATTCCTCCGCCCTGGCTTGAAACCTGCGAACGCAGCCTCGTCCGTACCCCTTTTCGTCCCTGTTCCCCCTCCACCACCTACCGGAGCCCTGCCATGATGAAGAAGACCGCCTCCCGCCTTTCCAAACTTGGTGCAGCCGCGCTGCTCGCTGTTGGTGCCGCCGGCACCATGCAGGCCCACGCGCAGGAAAAGTTCACCTACATGACCAACTGGTACGCGCAGGCCGAGCACGGCGGCTTCTACCAGGCGGTGGCCACGGGCCTGTACAAGAAGTACGGCCTGGACGTGACCATCAAGATGGGCGGCCCGCAGGTCAACATCGTGCAGATGATGGCGGCCGGCCAGGCCGAGTGCGTGATGGGGTCGAGCGACCTGCAGATGATCCAGATGCGCGAGGGCGGTGTGCCCGTGACCACGGTGGCGGCCGTCTTCCAGAAGGACCCGCAAGTGCTGATCGCGCACGACGACGTGAAGAAGTTCGAGGACCTCAAGGGCAAGACCATCCTGATCGCCTCGTCCGCGCAGCGCGGCTACTGGCCGTGGCTGAAGGCCAAGTACGGCTTCAACGATGCGCAGACGCGGCCCTACACCTTCAACATCCAGCCCTTCGTGGCCGACAAGAACACCGCCCAGCAGGGCTACCTGACGTCGGAGCCCTTCGCCATCGCCAAGGCCGGCGTGAAGGCCAACACGCTGATGTTCAGCGACCAGGGCTACCCCGCCTACGCCACCACGGTGAGCTGCATGGACAAGACCGTGAAGGAGCGCAGCACCGCCGTCGCCTCCTTCGTGAAAGCCACCATGGAAGGCTGGAAGAGCTACCTGGCCGACCCGGCACCGGCCAACGCCCTGATCAAGAAGGACAACCCCAACATGACCGACGAGCAGTTGGCCTACAGCGTGGCCAAGCTCAAGGAAATGGGCATGGTGACCGGCGGCGACGCGGCCAGCATGGGCATTGGCGTGATGACCGATGCGCGTGCCAAGGCGAGCTACGACTTCCTGGTGGAGGCCAAGCTGATCGACCCGGCCAAGGTGAAGCTCTCCGACACCTACAGCACGGCTTTCGTCAAAGACCTCAAGGTTCTACCTTGACTCCCCCCTGAGTCGCTTCGCGCCTTCCCCCCAGGGGGACAACGCCCTCGCTGCGGGGCGGCCCTTGCTCGGCGTTCGCTGGCTTGGGCCGCGCCGGTTGCCAGCGGCAAGGACCAAGCGTAACGACAGACTCGCACTCTCGCCCTGACACAGCGGCCAGCCCCGGCCACATCCATCGAAAGGCACCACCATGTCTATTACCGCTGAATCCCCCACGCTGGCACCTGTACCGCGCAGCATCCCGGCCGTGCAGGTGCTGTCGGCCGAGAAGACCTACCCCAACGGCACGCAGGCCCTGCTGCCGGTGGATCTGGGCATTGAGGAGGGCGAGTTCGTCACCCTGCTCGGCCCCTCGGGCTGCGGCAAGAGCACCCTGCTCAAGATGGTGGCCGGCCTGCTGGAGCCCACCGATGGCCGGCTGCAGCTGTGGCACAAGCCCGTGGCCCAGTTGGAGGAGAGCGGCAAGAAGATGGCCTTTGTCTTCCAGTCGCCCACGCTCATGCCCTGGGCCAGCGTGCAGACCAATGTGCGCCTGCCGCTGGACCTGGCCGGCGTGCCGCGCCAGGAGGCCGACGCCCGCGTGGCCGAGGCCCTGGCCCTGGTGGGTCTGTCGAAGTTTGTCAATGCACTGCCGCGCGCTCTGTCGGGCGGCATGCAGATGCGCGTGTCGATTGCGCGCGGCTTGGTGACCCAGCCCGACCTGCTGCTGATGGACGAGCCTTTCGGCGCGCTGGACGAAATCACGCGCCACAAGCTCGACGCGGACCTGCTGGACCTGTGGCGCAAGAAGAAGCTCACGGTGATCTTTGTGACGCATTCGATCCACGAGGCGGTGTTCCTGTCCAGCCGCGTGGTGATGATGGCCGCACGCCCCGGCCGCGTGGTGGAAGAGTTCCACATTGACGCGCCCTACCCGCGCACGGCGGACTTCATGGTCTCGCCCGAATTCAGCCGCTACGCCAAGCAGCTGCAGGACAGCCTGCTGCGCGCCAGCGCCGACACCGAGGAGACCGCAGCATGAGCACACCCTACCCTACGGCATCTGCAGCCCCCGCCGCAGCGCCCGCTCCCGCGCGCGCGCCCGCCGCACCCAAGCCCGCAGCGCCGCGCGTGCCGCTGATGGCCCAGCCGCGCGTGCAGCGCGTGGTCTACCCCGTGCTCGTGGGCCTGGTGCTCATCGCGCTGTGGCAGGGCCTGGTCACGGCGATGGAGCTGCCGCCCTACCTGGTGCCCTCGCCCCTGCTCATGCTCAAGACGCTGTTCACCGACTGGGCGGCCCTGGGCGGATCGCTCTGGGTCACCGTCAAGATCACCGTGCTGGCCTTTGCGGTGGCCACGGTGGCGGGGGTGCTGATCTCGTTCCTGTTCGTGCAGAGCAAACGCATCGAGACGGCGCTGTTCCCCTATGCCGTGCTGCTGCAGGTCACGCCCATCGTGGCGGTGGCGCCGCTCATCATCATCTGGGTGAAGGACCCGACGGCGTCGATGGTGATCTGCGCTGCGCTGGTGGCGCTGTTCCCCATCATCAGCAACACCACGCTGGGCCTGCGCAGCGTGGAGCCGGACCTGCAGAGCTATTTCAAGCTCAACCGCGCCACGCGCATGCAGACCCTGCTGCGCCTGCGCATACCGAGCGCCCTGCCGTACTTCTTTGGCGGGCTGCGCATCTCCAGCGGTCTGGCGCTGATCGGCGCCGTGGTGGCCGAGTTCGTGGCCGGCACCGGCGGCCAGGGCGCGGGCCTGGCGTACCAGATCCTGCAGGCGGGCTTTCAGCTCAACATACCGCGCATGTTCGCTGCGCTGCTGCTGATCTCGCTCACGGGTGTCGCCCTCTTCGTGCTGATGGCCTGGCTGACACGCCTCGCGCTGGGTAGTTGGCACGCCAGCGAAAACTCACAGGACTAAGCCCCTACTTCATAGCCACCACACCGCGCATTGGCGCGCGGTGCAGGCCCCCTTTTGCCCAACCGGGCCGACTGATCGATTGACTGATCCAGGAGAGACACACCATGAACGCACCGACCACCACCGCCCAGCAACTGCCCGATCTGCTGCCCGGCCTGGACTGGATTGCCGACCCGCTGCGCGTGGGCCGGCTGTCGCAGGACTTTGCCTGGTTCAGCCCCGTGCTCAAGCGCGACCTGGCCGGCAAGCGCGGCGACGTGGCCGTGCGCCCGCGCACCGAGGACGAGATCCGCCAGGTGGTGGCCGCCTGCGCCAAGGCGCAGATCCCCCTCACCGTGCGCGGCAGCGGCACCGGAAACTACGGGCAGAGCACGCCGCTGCATGGCGGGGTGATCCTGGACCTGTCGGGCTACAACGGCTTTGGCTGGGTGCGTGGCGGCGTGGGCCGGGCGCAGGCGGGCATCCGCCTGTCGGACTTCGACGCGCAGGCCAAGCCCCTGGGGCAGGAGCTGCGCTGGCTGCCCTCCACCTACCGCAGCGCCACGCTGGGCGGGCTGTTCGGCGGCGGCTTTGGCGGGGCCGGCTCCATCAACCACGGGCCGCTGGCCGCGCCGGGCAATGTGCTGGCCGTGCGCGCCATGACGGTGGAGCCCGAGCCCCAGGTCATCGAGCTGCGTGGCCCCGAGGCCATGCTGCTGCACCACACCTATGGCACCAACGGCATCGTGCTGGAGCTGGAAGTGGCCCTGACCCCCGCCGTGGCGTGGACGGAATGCATCGTCACCTTCACCGAATTCGACGCTGCGCTGGAGTTTGCCGACCGTTTCGGCGCCGCGCCGGGGCTGGAGAAGAAGGAGGTGTGCTTTCTCGCCGCGCCGATCCCGGCCTACTTCACCAGCCTGGCCGAGCACCTGCCTGCGGGCTGCCACGCCGTGATGCTGCTGGTGGCCCCGCATTCCGAAGACGGCATGCGCGACATGGCCGCCAGGTATGGCGGCACCGTCAGCTACCGCAAGACGGCCAACGAGGTGGAAAAGAGCCACAAGACCCTGCTCGAATACACCTGGAACCACACCACCCTGCATGCACTGAAGGTGGACAAGACGCTCACCTACATCCAGAGCGGCTTCAACCCCGCGACGCGGCTGGAGCAGGTGAAGGCGCTGGAAAAGGCGCTGGGCGGCGAGGTGATGATGCACCTGGAGTTCTTGCGCACCAAGGAAGGCGCCTTCAACTGCAGCGGGCTGCAGCTGATCCGTTACAGCACCGAGGAGCGGCTCAACCAGATCATGCAGATCTACCGCGACCATGGCGTGCAGATCAACAACCCGCATGTCTACATCGTGGAAGACGGCAAGCAGAACAACCTGGACCCCGCAGTGGTGGGGATCAAGCAGCGCTTCGACCCGCAGGGCCTGCTCAACCCGGGCAAGCTGCGCAGTTGGGTACCGCCTGTCGCCAAAGCCGCCTGAAGCGGGCGCGGCGAGTGCATTGGCATAATCAGCTATTCATTTCGTAGCAGATCAAACCGATGTCCTGGCACGCACGCCTGCAGCTCGACTACACCGTTGAAGAACCCCAGAACCGTACCGTGGCGCGGTACGAGCACAACGGCCCGCTGCGCATATTGCAAAGCCTGTACCCCGAGGGCGACGCCATCTGCCACAACGTGCTGGTGCACCCGCCCGGCGGACTGGTGGGCGGCGACACCCTGGACATTACCGCCACCGTGGGCCCGGGCGCGCACGGCCTGGTGACCACACCGGGGGCGACGCGCTTTTACCGATCCACCGGCCCGCTGGCGCTGCAGCGCAGCCACCTCACACTGGCCGAAGGCGCGCGCATGGAATGGCTGCCGCTGGAGGCCCTGTGCTACAGCGCCTGCAATGCCGAGAACCACCTCACCATCGACCTGGCCCCCGGCGCCGAGTGCATGGGCTGGGATGTGACCGCCCTGGGCCTGCCCCATGCCGAGCAGCCCTTTGTGCAGGGCCGCTTCGTGCAGCACCTGACCGTGCCCGGCCTGTGGCTGGAGCGCGGCGTGATCGACGCGGCCGACGAGCGCCTGCTGCACAGCCCCCTGGGCCTGGCCGGCCAGCGCTGCATGGCCAGCATGTTCTTTGCCGCCGGCAGCGCGCTGGAGCGCCACCGCCGCGACGCTGCGCTGGACGTGGCGCGCGCGGTGGTCGATGCGCACCCGCAAGTGGCCGCCAGCGCCGGCGCCACGAGCCCCAACGAGCGCATGGTGGTGCTGCGCGTGCTGGCTCCGCAGGTGGAACCCGCGATGAAGCTGCTCAAGGCCGTGCGCGTGGCCTGGCGCGAGCAGCTGTGGGCCCTGCAGGGCGAGGCGCCGCGCATCTGGGCGATGTAGCCCCCAACCCACATACCCCACACAGGAGCCCTTCGCCATGCCCCACCCCCAACGCAGCGCCGCCACGCGCCACTTTTCGGGCACCTATGCCGAAGCCCGCGCCAAGTTCCTCGACGCGGCCGCACACAGCGGCGCCGCGGTCGAGTCTTTTGTGCTCCCGGGGCACCGCGGCGCACTCGGCGAAGAGCTGGCCACCGATGTGGCGCTGCTCGGCGCACTCGACGCGAAAAAAATCCTGCTCGTCACCTCGGGCACGCACGGGCCCGAAGGCTTCAGCGGATCGGGCACGCAGATCGCCACGCTGCACGATGCCGACCTGCTCGCTCGCATTGAGCAGGCCGGCGTGGCGCTGCTGCTGGTGCACGCGGTCAACCCGCACGGGTTCTCGCACCTGCACCGCACCAACGAAGACAACATCGACCTGAACCGCAACCACATCGACTTCGGCGCGCCGCTGCCGGTGAACGCGGCCTATGCCGAGGTCGAGCCCCTGGTGCTGCCCGCCACCTGGCCGCCCACGCCTGCCGACGACGCGGCGCTGGCCGCCTACATTGAACAGCACGGTATGCCCGCCTTCCGCAATGCGGTCTTCAAAGGGCAGTACACCTCGCCCGATGGCCTGTTCTACGGCGGTACTGCGCCCTCATGGAGCAACCGGACGATCCGCGCCATCCTGCGCAAGTACACGGCATCGGCCACGCATGTGGGCTGGATCGATGTGCACACCGGCCTCGGGCCCTATGGCCACGGCGAGAAGATCTACCCGGGCCGCAACACGCCCGAAGACCTGGCGCTCGCGCAATCCTGGTGGGGCGCCGACGTGTTCTCACCGTTCTCCGGCGACTCGGCCTCGGCCAATGTGTCGGGCCCGGTGGTCTCCACCGCCTACGACGAATGCCCTAAGAACGCCCGCATCGCGCTCATGGGCCTGGAGTTCGGTACCGTTCCCGAACCCGAGATGCTGTACCGCCTGCGCGCAGACACCTGGCTGCGCCGCCACCCCGAGGCGCCGGCATCACTGCAGCGCGAGATCCGCGCCCGGCTGCGCGACGCGTTCTACTGCGACAACGAGGAGTGGAAAGGCATGCTGCTGGGGCAGACACGGGTGGTGCTGTTGCAGACGCTGCAGGGGTTGCGCAAGGCCTGAGGCGCCTGGAGTCCCCAAGGCGAAGCCGCAGCTGCTCTACGGCTGCGCCTGGCACACCACTTCCACATTGACACCGTCCGGGTCCAGAACATAGGCGGCATAGTAGTGATCGTGGTAACGCGTTCGGATTCCCGGCGCTCCGTTGTCCACGCCCCCAGACGCCAGGGCGGCATTCCAGAAGGCGTCCACCAGTGCCCTGGTCGCCGCTGAGAAGGCTACATGCAACCCCTGGCTGGCTTGCGCGCCATCGTGTATCCACAAGGTTGGATAGCCGTTAACTCCCAGGCCGTGGCGCGCGCCCTTGCCGGTCTTGGACGCATCGACGGAGACCACAAGGCCGATGCCCAAGGGCTGGAGCGCCGCCTCGTAGAACTTGCACGAGACGGCTGAGTCGCTTACGGCGAACTCGACGTGATCCAAAATTGCCATGAAATCTCCTTGAAATGCAGTGCAAGTGATCCTGCTTCGCAGCGGTTAGCCGCAGCGATGCCGACAGACCTGGATAGTCCAGTCCACGGTCGACTGGTCGATGGCCGCGTGGACGGGGGAGTCGGCCAGTTCTGTCAAGATGCCTGCGGCGGCACGTTCCCCATCTCTCACAGACTTCCAAAGCAGCATGTCGATCACCCAGCCATCGCGGCCTTCGCAGATGCGCCGAAGGATGAAGCCGGGCTGCTTCTGGAGCCAGGCATCCACATCGGCGTTGGCGGCAATGAAGTCCTTGATCGTCAGTCCCTTCGCCAACTGGAAGGTCGTCATCTCCATGGCTTCATCCATCATGGCGGGCACCTTTCGTGGCCAATGCGTGTCCGTGCTGCCAGCTCCTGTGGACAAACTCCAGGCCGTAGCCGCCAGGGCCCAGAACATTCGCGGAGCAGAAGCGCGGGGCGCAGTGCAGGCGCGGCGCGGGGGCGCCGTTGTCCACGGCACCGACGTGCACAGCGCGCGTATCCACCTCGCCCCGCTGAAGCCAGAAATACATCCGATCTGCGCGGCATGCCATGGCGACGCGTCCCTTGCGGTGCTCAGACGACATAGCCACCAGACACCTCGATATCCTGCGCGTTAATCCAGCCGCCGTCCTCAGTCAGCAGCGAAGCGATCACGCGTGCGACCTCTTGCGGCTCTCCGACACGGCCCAGTGCCGTCTGAGACGACAGAAGGGCCTCGAACTCTTCATTCAGGCCACCGCCCAGTTCGGTGCGGATGGGGCCGGGGGAGACCGAGTTGACACGGATGCGGCGCTCGCCGAACTCCTTGGCCATGTAGCGGGTCAATACCTGGAGGCCACCCTTGAAGGACGCATAGGGGGCCACACCGGCCGTCGCGATGCGCGTCGTCGCGCTGGTCAGGTTGACGATGGCCGAACCTGGCTGCAACAGGGGGAGCAGCGCCTGCGTCAGGAAGAACGGCCCTTTCAGATGTACGTTGAACAGTCCGTCGAACTGGGCTTCGGTGACGGATTCAATGGCCTGGAACAGGCCATGGCCGGCGTTGTTCACCAAGCCATCCAGGCCCGATGTATTCCAGGTTGCTGCCAGCGCCCGCTCGACGTCAGCGCGAAAGCCCGGGAAGGTCTGTACGGCGCCGACATCCAGAGGCAAGGCGACCGCTCTGCCGCCCAGGCTCTCTATCTGGCCCACCACCGCGCGGGCAGCATCCGGATGGGTGTTGTAGGTCAGGATGACGCCGAGACCGCGGCGCGCCGCTTCCAGGGCGGTGCTGGCGCCGATGCCGCGGCTTGCGCCGGTGATAACGATGACTTTGCTGGGGTTCATTGGAGGCTCTTCAACAGGGTTGGTTGGGATGCCTCAACGATAGGGAAACCGTGCTTTGGCGTCGCAGCGTTTCCTGCCTCAAACCTGCCCAATCCTGCTTTCCTGCTGGAAGCGACCGCCCGCGCACGGTCTAATGCAGTGATGAACGAGCCATTGAATGAGCTGCGCGCGCTCGCCGCGCGCGCGGAGAACCGACGCACCGAGACAGGCATTCCGCGCGTTTTCATGGTGCAGGGAGCGATCCCCGAACACGAGCTTGCCGGGGTCTACGAGCCCATGGTCAACCTCATCCTGCGGGGAGGAAAATCCATGACCGTAGGAGAGCAGACCCTGCACTACGACCCCGCCACCTACTTTGTGATGTCGGTCGACCTGCCTGCGGCAGGGGTGGTGAAGCCCGACGCCGACGGATCGCCTTATCTGGCCATTGCCCTGACGCTGGACGCGTCCCTCCTGGTCGAGCTGCTTTCGGCACTGCCCCCTGGTACCGAGCATGCACCCCAGGACCGCGCGTTCTCCGTGGCCGCCATCACGCCCCCACTACTGGACGCCTGGGTCCGAATGCTGAGGCTGCTGGACCAACCGCAGGACATACCGGCGCTGGCACCCGCCTATGAGCGGGAAATACTCTACCGTGTGCTCCAGGGGCCGATGGGCTGGATGCTGCGCCACATCGCGACCCCCGACACCGCGCTGGCGCGGGTCAATCGAATTATCCAACGCATCCGGCGTGACTTCGCGTTGCCGCTGCCGATCGAGGAGCTTGCGAACGACGCTGCCATGAGCGTGTCGGCGTTCCATCGCCACTTCAAAGCGGTCACCACGCTCAGTCCATTGCAGTACCAAAAGCAGCTGCGCCTGTTGCAGGCGCGCAAGCTGCTGGTTGCCTCGGGCACGAGCGTTACCGCCGTGGCCCACGAGGTGGGCTATGAAAGCTCCACGCAATTCAGCCGCGAGTACGGCAGGGCGTTTGGCTTGCCACCCGCCAAGGATGCCGCGCGCATCGCGGCAAGCATGAAATCACGCGCACAAGCGCATGGGGACGAAAATGCCAACGCCCCTTGAAATCCGGAGCCTCAGCCCGCCGACTCCACCGGCTTGGCCGACAGCTTCTCCGACAGCAGATTCGCCGTATAGCGCAGCCTGTCGATGTCGGCCTCGGGCTGCAGGCCCCGGCTGAAGCAGCACAGCGTGCCATAGACCTTGCCGTCGGCCAGGCGCACGGGGGTGCTCAGGTGGGTGCCGATGGTGAAGCCGGGATCAGGCGCCTTGCCGGATTGGACATAGGGGGCAGCGTCTTCCATCTTCTCAGGCAGACGGCCTTCCACGACGCGCTGGCACCAGCTTTCTTCCACGGGGTCGGACATGCCGACCTCCAGCAAAGGGAAATCGGGTGCGTTGTCCACGGCCATGAAGGTGCGGCGGCCATCGGCGATCTGCGAGACGAAGGCCACGTCCATGCCCAGGCGCTTGCGCAGCAGCTGCAGGACAGCCGGCACCACGGGAGGGAGTTCGTGGTCGGCGGAGTCGCTGGTGGCGACCAGCAGCTCGGTGATGGTGACGTCGAGGTCGTCGGGGTTGTAATCCAGCATGTGCATGCCCTGAAGTCTAAGCGGCTGGTATGAAGCCCTGGCTACAGAGGGTAAGCAGATGTGTGAATTTCATATCGAATTCACTGCAGGAAAGCAAGTTTTATTTGGCAGCGGTGCAGCGGAAGGCGGTGCGCCCATCGCGCACCGCACTCACCTCACTGCGATGTGGAGCTCAGCCCGCCGTTGCCGCAGCGGCTGGCGAAGCCGCCGGCACCTTCAGCAACCCATCGCCCTTGAACATGGCGCGGATGCCGCGCACGGCCTGGCGGATGCGGGCCTCGTTTTCGATGAGGGCGAAGCGCACGTACTCGTCGCCCTGGTCGCCAAAGCCGATGCCGGGTGACACGCAGACCTTGGCCTTGTCGAGCAGTTGGCGCGCGAATTCGAGCGAGCCCAGGGCGCGGTAGGGTTCGGGGATGCGGGCCCAGATGTACATGCTGGCCTTGGGGCAGTCCACGGCCCAGCCGGCTTCGGTAAGGCCTTTGTACAGCACGTCACGGCGGCGCTGGTACTGGGCGGCGATGTCCTTCACGCACTGCTGGTCGCCTTCCAGCGCGGCGATGGCAGCGACCTGCAGGGGGGTGAAGGTGCCGTAGTCGTGGTAGCTCTTGATGCGTGCGAGCGCGGCCACGAGGTCGGGGTTGCCCACCATGAAGCCCACGCGCCAGCCGGCCATGTTGTAGCTCTTGGAGAGGGTGAAGAACTCCACCGCCACGTCCTTGGCGCCGGGTACTTCCATGATGCTCGGGGCCCGGTAGCCGTCGTACACGATGTCGGCGTAGGCCAGGTCGTGCACCACCAGGATGTCGTGCTTCTTGGCCAGGGCGATGACGCGCTCGAAGAACGAGAGTTCCACGCACTGCGCGGTGGGGTTGCTGGGAAAGCCGAAGATCATCATCTTGGGCTTGGGGTAGCTGCCGCGTATGGCCTTTTCGAGCTCGGCAAAGAAGTCCACGTCGGGCGCCACGGGCACGCTGCGGATGTCGGCCCCGGCGATCACGGCGCCGTAGATGTGGATGGGGTAGCTCGGGTCGGGCACGAGCACGGTGTCGCCCCGGTCCAGCGTGGCCAGCATCAGGTGGGCCAGGCCCTCCTTGGATACGATGGTGACGATGGCCTCGGTGTCGGGGTTGATGTCCACCGCATAGCGCTCCTGGTACCAGTGGCTGATGGCGCGGCGCAAGCGCGGAATGCCCTTGCTGGCGGAGTAGCCGTGGGTGTCGGGGCGCTGGGCCACCTCGGTGAGCTTGGCCACGATGTGCGGGGGGGTCGCACCATCGGGGTTGCCCATGCTCATGTCGATGATGTCCTCGCCACGGCGGCGGGCCGCGAGTTTCAGCTCGGCCGTGATGTTGAAGACGTAGGGAGGAAGGCGATCGATGCGCGCAAAGCGGCGCTTGCCTGGAGAAGCAGACATGCTGGTGAACTTTCACGTAAGCGCCCGGAACCGTCCGAGCGACGTGGCCAACAATGGGGTTGGCCCGCGTTCACTGTAACGCAGAACGTGCACGTCGTTCTGCAGAGGGCGGCGCTGTCGCGCCGCCGCTACGCTCAGGCCTTGTGCAAGGCCGCTGCAGCAGCGCGCGCCGTGGCGCGTTCCGACGACATCGACCACGCAAAGATGGCCACACCGCAGATGCCCAGCACCACGCCCACCCAGCCGGTGGACGTCCAGCCCAGGCCGGCAGCAATGGAGACACCGCCCAGCCATGCGCCCAGGGCATTGGCGGCATTGAAGGCCGAGTGGTTGAGCGCGGCGGCCAGGGTCTGGGCATCGCCGGCCACGTCCATCAGGCGGATCTGCAGCGCCGGGCCGATGGCGACCAGCGTGCCCAGGAAGAAGGTGGCCAGCGCGGCGCTGACCGGGTGGTGCGCGGCGGGCACGAAGAGCGCCAGGGCCAGGATGGACCACAGCAGCACCTTGCCGATGGCAGGCATGAGGGCCTTGTCGGCCATGCGCGAACCGACGATGTTGCCCGCCACCATGCCCAGGCCGAAGAGCGAGAGCACGAAGGGCATGAGCGCGGGCGGCATGCCGGCCACTTCGAGCAGCGTGGGCTTGATGTAGCTGAACACCGCGAACATGCCGCCGAAGCCGATGGCGCCGATGCCCAGGGTGAACCACACCTGCTTGCGCGCCAGGGCGCCCAGCTCGCGCAGCGGGCTGGCACCGTGCGATGCCGGCATGTCGGGCACCCACAGGCGCACCATGACCACGGCGGCCACGGCAATGAGGCCCACGAAGACAAAGGCCGCCCGCCAGCCGAAGTATTCACCCAGCGCAGCCGCGATGGGCACGCCCACCAGGGTGGCGGTGGTCAGCCCCAGCATGACCCAGCCCACGGCGCGCGCGCGCCGCCCGGGCGGCGCCAGGGCCGCGGCCACCAGGGCGGCCACGCCGAAGTAGGTGCCGTGCGGCAGGCCGGTGAACAGGCGCATGGCGCTGAGCGACGGGTAGCCCGGCGCCACGGCCGATGCGAAATTGCCCAGCGCATACACCACCATCAGCGCCATGAGCAGCGCACGCCGGCCCCAGTTGGCGCACAGCACAGCCAGAACGGGGGCACCGACCACCACGCCCAGCGCATAGGCGCTGATCACATGGCCGGCCTGCGGAATGCTCACGCCGATGTCGCGCGCCACCTCGGGCAGCAGGCCCATGATGACGAATTCGCCCGTGCCGATGGAAAAGCCGCCCACCCCGAGGGCCAGCACGGCGCGCACCAAGGTGCGGTCGTCGGTGGGGGTGTGGGCAATGGGCGACGTGGGGGACAGGGGCGCGGTCATGGTGGCAACAGCAAACAACAGGGCAGCGCTGCACCGAACGCAATGGCGTGGCGCAGGAAACTCAGGAGGGGTTGGAGATGAAACGGAGTTACAGGGGTAAACCCGAATTCCGTAACCATAGCACGGCCCGGCAAAACGTGCTGGCGGCGCCTGCTGGCCCGGCCTGCTACGCTGGGGGTGTTTTCACCCCACCGAGGACAGCGCATGACCGGACCGAGCATTGCCGACGAACTCGCCAGCACCGTGAAGGTCCTGGCCTTCGACATCTTTGGCACCGTGGTGGACTGGCACGGCAGCATCGTGCGCGAGATGCAGGCGCTGTACCCGGCCGCAGACGCCGATGCCTTCGCCCTGGCTTGGCGCGCGGGCTACCAGCCGGCCATGGCGCGCGTGATGCACGGCGAGCAGGGCTGGACGCGCATCGACGAACTGCACCGCAGCATCCTCGACGAGATCCTGCCGCGCTTTGGCCTCTCGCACCTGACCGAGGCCGAGCGCTGGCACCTGAACCGCGTGTGGCACCGGCTGGACCCGTGGGCCGACAGCGTGGCCGGGCTCACGCGGCTGAAGACGAAGTTCACCCTCACAACGCTGTCCAACGGCAACATCGGCCTGCTCACCAACATGGCCAAGCGCGCGGGCCTGCCGTGGGACTGCATCCTGAGCGCCGAGGTCTTCAAGGCCTACAAGCCCCACCCCGATACCTACCTGGGCGTGGCCCGCACCTTCGACCTGGAACCCGCCCAGGTGGCCCTGGTGGCGGCCCACCATGACGACCTGGCGGCGGCGCGCGGCTGCGGCCTGCGCACCATGTATGTGGAACGGCCGCTGGAATATGGGGCGGCGCACCCCAAGGACATCTCGGCGCAGGCCGGCAATGACCTGCACAGCACGCGGCTGACGGACCTCGCAACCCAGTTGGGTTGCTGAAAACCTAGCGCGCCGCCACCAGCAGCTGTACGAACATCTGCACCTTGGCGTGGCACTCGGGGCTGATGGAGGTGAACTCCAGGCCCGCCAGCCACTGTCCGCCTTCGGGCTTCAAGGTGATGACGCGCGCGTAGACGTCGGTGGCGCGGTATTCGACCAGGGTCAGGTCGAACTCGAGCTTGATCTCGCTGTGCAGCGCGAGCGGCTCGGTCATCTCGACCAGCAGGCCGTGGTAGCCGATGTCGCGGATGGCGGTGTGCACGATCTGCGGCACGATGATCTTGTCCTGGATGCGCTGGCACAGGCAAGGCAGGCGCGTGTCCACGCGGTGGCTGCGGCGAAACTCCTGGCGCGGCACCTTGAGCTTGCGCGATGGAATCGCCACCAGCTCGCGCAGGCCCACGGGTTGCTGGCGCCCCTTGACATAGACCTGCATGGGCGCCGATGCCGACACCAGGCCCCAGCAGCGCTGGTAGGTGGCTTCGCTGATGAGCACCTGGCCACGCAGGCTGAAGGCCTCGATGCGCGAGGCGAGGTTCACCTCCTCGCCGATCACGGTGTACTCGGAGTACACGTCGGAGCCGAAGCGCCCGGCCATCACGTTGCCGGTGTTCACGCCGATCCCCAGGAAGACCTCGGGCAGGCGCTCGCGCATGTGGGCCAGGTTGAGGTCGCGCATGGCCATCTGCATCTCGACGGCGCACATCAGCGCGCGGTCGACATCGTCCTCGCGCGCCACAGGCGCGCCGAAGAGCACCATGATGGAATCGCCCATGAACTTGTCGATGGCGCCCTGGTGCTTGAAGACCACCTCGCTGAGCACGGCCAGGCAGCGGTTGAGCGCAGCGATCACCACGCCCGCAGGCAGCGATGCCGAGAGCGCCGTGAAGCCGCGCAGGTCGGCCAGCAGGATGGTGACCTCGCGCGGGGCCGCCACCACGCTGTCGTCCGCGGGCACCCCCTCGGGCCCGTCGGTGCCGCGCAGGATGGCGGCCATCTCGGCCGTAGCGGCTTCGCTGAGCGCGGCGCCCGTCTCGCGGGCAATCAACGCCTGCAGGCGGCGCAGGGCATCGTGGTTGAATTCTTTGTGCATGGGCAACGGGCGGGGTTCCACTGGGGGCCGGGCGCTGCCGGGCGCGCGGCAGGCCACTCCAGCCAGAATAGGCGCGGCCCGCAGGCCGGTCAAGCCGCCCCCGGGAAAACAACCACAACAGGGGAAAGCGCCCTATGGACACAGGGCGCCCGCCGTGCTCGCATCACCGATCAGCGACGGTCCCTGGGGCCTGCTGCACCACCTGGTCGAGCATGCCGAAAGGCCCGGCACCGCCCTGACCGTCCAGCGCCAACATGCGCACCCGTTCGCCAAAGCGCAGAAAGGGCGTGCGCGGTGCGCCCTGGGCCAGGGTTTCGATCATGCGCCGCTCGGCAATGCAGCACGAGCCCATGGCCGCGTCGGCATTGGAGACGGTGCCCGAGCCGATGAGGGTACCGGCCGACAACCGGCGCGTACGCGCCGCGTGGGCGATGAGTTCGCCAAAGTGGAAGTGCATGGCGCCGCCGTGCGGGTGGCCACACCAGGCGTCGTTGCGGTGCACCTGCAGCTGCAGGTGCACGCGGCCCTCGCGCCAGGCCGGACCGAGTTCATCGGGCGTGACGGCAATGGGCGCGAAGGCCGTGGAAGGCTTGGCCTGCAGAAAGCCGAAGCCGCTTTTCGCCTCGCGCGGGCCGAAGCTGCGCAGGCTCCAGTCGTTGAGCAGCACCACCAGGCGCACCTGCTGCAAGGCCTGCTGCGGGCCCACGCCCATGGGCGTATCGCCCAGCACCACGGCGAACTCGCCCTCATAGTCGATGCCATCGTCTTCGCTGGGCAGCGGCACGGGGTCGTGCGGCCCGAGGAAGTCGTCGGCCGCGCCCTGGTACATGAGGGGAATGGTCTCGAAATCGGCGATGGGCGGGGTTTTGAAGGCCCGCTCCATGAGCCGGCCATGGTTCAGAAAGGCCGAGCCGTCGAGCCACTGGAAGCTGCGCGGCAGCGGCGCCGCACACTGCTGAGGATCGAACGGCAGGGCCCCCACGCTGGCACGGGCGTCGGGAATATCGAGGGCCTGCGACAGGCGCGCGAGGCCCGGCTGCACCGCGTGCCAGCGCTGCAGCGCATCGAGCATCGTCGCCGCCACGGAGCTGGCGTCCACGCAGTGGCTGGCATCGGCCGAGACGACGACCAGGCGGCCATCGGGCTGGCCGTTCTTGAGGGTGGCGAGCTTCATGCCGCTTCCTTGTGCAGGGGGAGGACCGGATCGAAGATGGCGACCGCGCGCGTCCAGCCGGCCGACGCGCCGCGCACCTTGACCGGAAAGCACGCGATATAAAAACCGGTGGCCGGCAGGGCTTCGAGGTTGTGCAGTTTTTCGAGGTGGCAATAGCCGATGTCGCGGCCGGCCTTGTGGCCTTCCCAGATCAGCGAGGCGTCGCGGCTCTCGGCATAGCGCTCGGCGGTGTAGGCAAAGGGGGCATCCCAGCTCCAGGCGTCGGTACCGGTCAGGCGCACGCCGCGTTCCAACAGGTACATGGTGGCCTCGTAGCCCATGCCGCAGCCGCTGCGGGTGTAGTGCGGCGTGCCGTAGGCGCTGCCGGCACGGGTGTTGACGACCACGATCTCCAGCGGCTGCAGGCGGTGGCCGATGCGTGCGAGCTCGGCCTCCACGTCGGCCGCCTGCACCACATAGCCGTCGGGCAGGTGGCGAAAATCGAGCTTCACACCGGGCTGGAAGCACCAGTTCAGGTCCACCTCGTCGATGGACAGGGCACGCTGGCCGCCGTCCATGGTGGAGGCGAAGTGGTAGGGCGCATCGAGGTGCGTGCCGTTGTGGGTGTTGAGCTGCACGTCTTCAACGGCCCAGGATTCGCCGTCGGGCAGGTCTTCCTTGCGCACGCCGGGGAAGAAGCGTGCCAGGTCGTCGAAGCTCATGTGGTGGTCGATGTAGCTGATGCGCGGGCCCAGGCCGGGCGGGTCGGAGACGACATCGTTTTCAAGGTGCATCGAGATATCGACGATGCGGCGCGGGGATGCGATGGACATGGTGGAAGGCTTTCTCAGGATTCGGCGGTGAAACCGGTCTGCTTGATCAGGCCGCGCCACTGGTCGGCGTCGGCCTGCAGCATGCGGGCCAGCTCGGGGGCGCTGGAGGCGCGGATCTCCAGCCCGTACTGCTTGCCGAAGTCGACCACCTCGGGCTGGGTGAGCGCGGCCTGCAGCGCGTCGGAGGCGCGCTTGACCACCTCGGGCGCAGCCTTGCCGGGCAGGAAGAAGCCATACCACTCGCTGACCTTGAGCGGATAGCCCAGCTCCTGCAGCGTGGGCACCTGGGGCAGGAACACCGAGCGCTTGCCCCCGGCAATGGCCAGCACGCGCAGCTTGCCGCTCTTGGTGTGCTGCAGGTAGTCGCCAATGGGGCCCCAGAACGCGGGCACCTGCCCGCCCAGCAGGTCCTGCACGCCGGGCACGGTGCCGCGGTAGGCGATGTGGCGCATGTCGAGCTGGGTGATCTGCGACAGCAGCACACCCACCATGTGCGGCATGGAGCCTGCGCCGGGGCTGCCGTAGTTGGCGTTATTGGGGTTGGCCTTGAGCCAGACCAGGAAGTCGGCCAGCGTGCGCACGCTGTCGGGCACGCCCGGGCCCACGGCCAGGCCATGGTCGGTGTGCGCGGCCACCGAGACGGCCGTGACGTCGGCCAGCCCGTAGCGCAGCTTGGGGTAGGTGTAGGGGTAGATGGACAGCATGGACGAGGGCGTGATGAGCAGGTTGGTGCCGTCGGCCGCGCTGTCGCGCAGCGTGAGGATGCCGATCTGCCCGCCCGCGCCGGGCTTGTTCTCGACCACCACGGCGCCCGCGTATTTGCCGCGCATGCGGTCACCCACGCGGCGGGCCAGCGCATCGATAGGCCCACCTGCGGGAAAGCCGATGAGGATGCGTGCCACGTCGGGCATGGCCGTGGTGGACCGGGCCGCCTGGGCCCAGGTGGAAGGCAGCAGCGCTGCAGCGGAAAGCTGGGTGAAACGGCGGCGGGTGGTCATGGTTTTGTCTCCTGCGGAATGGACTGCAAATGGCTGCGGCAAAGGGGGCTGGTCGAAAGCGGCAGGCTTGGTGCTGGCCGCTTCTGCAAAAAATTATACGGACGTACAAAACCAATTTCACCAGGGTTTGTACGAGTGTTCAATTGTTTTGCACGAGCGTATAAATCAGACCATGGCACGTACCAAATCCCCTGATTCCATCTCGCCCGAGGCGCCCCCTGCAGCGCCGCGCAAGCGCGCCACCGGCAAGGCCCTGGCCGGCGCCAACGACCAGCTGGCGCCGAACCGGCAGGCCAACATCCTGCAGGCGGCCGAGCGGCTGTTTGCGGCACGCGGCTTCCATGGCGTGTCGATACGCGACATTGCCGACGAGGCTGGCGTGCCGCTGGCCCTGGTGGGCTATTACTACGGGCCCAAGCTGTCGCTGTACCACGCGATCTTTCGCGCGCATGCGGGCTACATCGACGTGCGCCTGCAGTCGCTGGCCGAGGCGCAGCGCGCCGCCGCGCCCGAGCACCTGCTGGACGAGATCGTCAAGGCCTTTGTGCTGCCGGTGCTGGAGGTGGCGAGCCAGCCCGCGGGCCAGCATTTCCTGCGCCTGCTGTCGCGCGGCATGAGCGACCACCTGGAGGAGGACGAACCCATCATCCGCGAGCTGTTCGACCCGCTCGCGCATTCGTTCATCGACGCGATTGCCAGCGCCCTGCCCCAGGCCACGCGCGGCCAGGTCGCCTGGTGCTACCAGTTCGCGCTGGGTGCGCTGCTGCACCATGTGAACGACCGGCGCATCGAGCGCCTGTCCTTCGGCCAGAACCAGCCCGGCGACGCGGCCACGGCCGGGCCGCTGCTGGTGCGCTTCATTGCCCACGGCATGCGCGGCGCCTGCGGCGGGCCGGTGCACTGATGGCCCCGCAGTCCATGCGCCAGACCGGCGCGCCCTGACGCGGCGCCTGCCGCCCCACGACCGTTCTGCAACACGCCGGTGGCATGCCACCGGCGCGTGAGCCTGCGCGCACCGCTGCGCCCCCAGCAGCAGCGCCAGCGATAGCGCCTGCCCGGCGCTCCATCCACCCACGCCCCGCCCCCCGGAACGCCCGCTTTGCGAGCGCGCCGTGGACGGGTGCGGCCCATCCCGCCTTCAACCATTCCCAACCAACGACAGGAGACACGCCATGAAATGCCCCCTTCTCACCCCTGCCCTGCTGGCCAGTGCGCTGGCCACCTTCAACGCCACCCCAGTCCAGGCACAGCCCGCCGCCGGCCCGGGCCTGCAGCTCTATGGCCTGGTGGATGCCGCCGTGGGCCGCTTCGAGGGCGCAGCCGCTGGCGTGAATGCGCAGGACCGGGCCATCCGCAAGCTCGAAGGCGGCGGCATGTCCACCAGCCACTGGGGCGTGCGCGGCAACGAGGACCTGGGTGGCGGGCTCACGGCGGCGTTCGAGCTGTCGTCCTTCCTGCGCAACGACTCGGGTGCCAGCGGGCGCAGCGACGCCCTGCCCGCCCCGGTGAACGTGGCGGCCGACCCGGTGTTCTCGCGTGCGGCCTGGGTGGGGCTGGCGCACCCGGCCTGGGGGCGCGTGCGCCTGGGCAATGTCACCTCGCTGCTGTTCCTGAACAGCATCACCTCCAATGCCTTTGGTGACTCCACCGTGTTCGGGCCGCTGAACCTGGTGACCTTCATCGGTGCGCCGCTCACGGGCGGTACGGGCTGGGCGAACTCCGTGGTGTACGACAGCCCCACCTGGGCGGGCGTGAGCGCATCGGCGGCGCATGCGCTGTCAGAGGGCCAGGGCGGAGGCAACAGCGCCGTGCGCGTGGCCTACGGCCAGGGGCCGTTCGCAGCCTCGGTGGCCTGGCAGAGCGTGGCGAAGAACCCGGCCACCTTTGCCGACGGCACCTCGCCCAACGACACGCGGGCCTGGCAGCTCGCGGTCTCGTACGACTTCACGGCAGTGAAGGTGTTTGCCCATGTCGGGCGCATCCAGAACCGGGGGACGGCCGCCGTGCCACTCGACGTGGGCTACCGCGTGTGGGATGTGAGTGCCGCTGTTCCCATTGGCGCAGGCCGGCTGCTGGCCGGCTATGCATCGCGCCGCACGGGCGATGCCGTGGGGCCGGTGCCGGCCACCGTGGCCGGGGGCAATGTGCAGCGCCGGGTCTTCACGGTGGGGTACGACCATTTCCTGTCGAAGCGCACCGACCTCTACCTGCTGGCCATGCGCGACAGCACGCGCACGCAGACCTTGCCGGCGCCGCCGCGTGTGCTCGATGCGCAGGGCACCAGCTTCGCGCTGGGCATGCGGCACCGCTTCTGAGGATCAGATGGCCAGGGCGCCGTTGGGATCATCCACCCACTGGCGCTGCACGCAGTGGAAGGCCGTGGTCTCTGGGTCATAGTCCCAGCGCGAGGCCCAGCGCTGCGCCTTGTCGGGGCTCCCCGGGTCGGCCTCGTGGCTCAGGATGACCAGGCTGTTGGGGTAGCCGTGGCGCAACCGGTGCGACACGGCCGTGCCGGCCTGGCTGACCCACAGGCCCGGCAGCGGCTGCAGCAGGCCGGCGGCATGGGCGTGGCCCGAGAGCAGCATCTGCGCGCCCGCATCGCGCCAGCGCAGCAGGGCTTCCTCGGCACGCGCGGGGCGGTGGGCCTTGTCCTGCGCATTGCGGGCCGTGAGCGGGTGGTGGGCGACGACGATGCGCCAGGGCTCCTCGTAGGCCTCGGCCAGCTCTTTCTCGACGCGGGCGATCTGGGCGCCCGACAGGCTGCCCCGCTCATGGCGCCAGGGGCGCGTGGTGTTCACCCCGACGATGAAGAAGCGGCCCAGTTGGCGCACGGGCTCCAGGTCGGGGCCGAACTCCTGCCCGAAGCGCTGGTAGGCGCGGCCCCAGCGCAGCCACCAGGCAAACAGCGGCAGATCGTGGTTGCCGGGCAGCACCACCGCGGCACCCGCATCGAGGCCCCGGATGAAGCTGGCAGCCTGGGCGAATTGCTCCGGGGTGGCGCGCTGCGTGACGTCGCCCGAAACCACCACCACCGACACTCCGAGCTGGCGCGCCAGCGCCTGCACCGCGCGGCAGACCACGGGTTCGTGGGCACCAAAGTGCAGGTCGGACAGATGCATCAGTACGGACATGGGCGTAGGGTACAGGCGCTGGGCGGTATCAGTCCACCCTTCAGCCCGGCGCCGCGGCGGTGGCCCCCAGCACAGGCAGTGGCACCGCGGCAGGGGCCACGGGCGCCTCGGCGGTCACGCTCTCCTGCACCGCTTGCGGGGCGGCCGCAGGGTCGCGGTCGAGGGTGGTGCGGGTGACCAGCCACAGCGGCCTGTCGTGCACGCGAAAACGCAGCGGCGGCGCCATCCACTCGCGCTCTCCGTCGAAGGCCACCTTCACCTGCGCGGGGCGCCAACTGGCCGGGGCCACGGTCATCTCGGCGCAGGCCATGCTCACCACGGCCGGGTCGCGCGCGAGCTGGCCCGTGGCGGCGTTCCACACCGTGCGGGCCACGGCCCGGCGGTGCTGGGGCTGCAGCAGGATGACTGCCAGCTGACCGCCTTCGGCGACCGACTTCGCTTGCGCCACCCCCATGCGATCGAGCTGCAGCGGGTTGTTGCCCACGAACAGCGTGGTGACCAGGTGCTCCTCCTGCTGGGCCTGCGCGCCTTCGTGCGTGCGCAGGATCACGCGCCAGCGGCGCCCGCCGGCGGGGCGGAACATGCTCCACACGGCCGACAGGATGGCCACCATGCGCGAGCGGCCAAAGCGCTTGGAGGCCATTTCGCGCTCGGCCAGCAGGCGCGGGTACAGGCCCACGGCGGCATTCACGACGAACATGCGGTCGTTGACGAAACCCACCTGCACAGGGCGCATGTCACCCTGCTCCATGGCGCGCAGCATGTCCTGCACGGCCACCTCGGGATCGAGCGCGAGGCCATGCTCGCGGCTGAAGTAGTTGAAGGTGCCCATGGGGATCACCCCCATGGGCACGCCCGCCTGCAGCGCCGCAGAGGCCACGGCATTGATGGTACCGTCGCCGCCCGCGGCCACCACCAGCCCGGCATCGGCCTGGGCTGCGCGCACGGCCGAGTAGGCCAGGTCGACGATATCGCCGCGCTGGTCGGGCACATGCCACACCACATCGTGCGCATGCGCCGCGAAGGCGCCTTCGAGCTTGGCGCGCACCAGGTCGAAGTCGGCACCAGGGCGCTTGGGCACCACGAGGTGGATGCGCCCATGGGGATGGACGGCAGGAGGGCGTTCGGCAATGGTCATGGGTGCATGAAAACAGGCATGGGTCGGCGGCACGGGAGAACAATGATGGCACCGCCACCGGGTGATGGTGCCCGGCCCGCAGGCCGAGGCCTGTCAGCCACGGCGCTGTGCGCTTGTCGGCGCCTTGTCCTACATTCACAGCGGCTGCAAAGGGCTGTTGCGCAATGGGGTACAACCGGCACCCTTGCATGTTCCCATGACTTTTTCCGCATGCTCCTGACGAAAGCGCCGCCCCCATGATGATGCCGGATGCCCTTGCCATAGGCACCCTGGTTGCCAGCTCCCCGCTGGGCTGGTGGCTCGCAGGGCTGGTCCTGGCCAGTTTGGTAGGACCCGCATCGCTGTGGGGATTGCGCGCGCTGCGCCGCCATGGCGGCCCCCTGCTGCACAAGGCACTGCCCACCCTGGCGCCCCTGGATGCGCGCTGGGTACTGCTGGCCGGGATGGCGGCAGCGGCCTGCGCCATGGTACTGGCGGGCAGCGTGATGGCCGAGCTGGCCGAGAGCGGCAGCGAACGCGGCGCCAACGACTGGGGCGCGGTGGACGACGCGATTGCAGCCGGCCTGCGCCTGCAGGCGCCCGCCGACGTGCTGCGCCTTTTCGCCACCTTGACCCACCTGGGCGACACCGCCGTGCTGACCGCCTTGACCGCCGTGGTGGGTGCCGCACTGTGGTGGCATGGCCAGCGGCTGCTGGCCACGGGCTGGTTGGCGGCCCTGGCGGGCAATGGGGCGCTGACGCGCATCCTGAAAAGCATCTTCGAACGTGCCCGGCCCGAGCACCTGCACCACGGCGTGGCCCAGGCCGATGGCTACAGCTTCCCCAGCGGGCACAGCAGTGCCTCGATGGTGGCCTACACCCTGCTGGCCTACCTGGCCACGCGCCTGCTGCCGCCGCGCTGGCACATGCCCTGTGCGGTGCTGGCCGGCATGCTGGTCTTCACCACGGGCTGGAGCCGCATGGTGCTGCAGGTGCACTACGCCAGCGACGTGCTCGCGGGCTGGCTGCTGGGCGGCACCTGGATGGTGTGCACGGTGCTGGTGATCGAGAGCGTGGCCCGCTGGCGCCAGGCAGTGCCGGCCGCCACGCCCGTGCGCAGTTGAGCGCAGCCGCGCTGCATGCTCAGCGCAGCACCGGCAGCACCACCCGGGAGGGCCGGCCGGCCCCCATGTGCACGCTGTTGCGCGCCACCACGCGCGGCCCGGCGCTCCCCTCGGGCGCGCCGGTGTTGGGGTTCACATCGAAGCGGGGGAAGTTGCTGCTCGATACGTCCAGCCGGATGCGGTGCCCCTTGCGGAACAGGTTGGAGGTGGGCATGGGCTCGATGCTGATCTGCACCACCTCGCCCGGTTGCATCATGGCGGGCGACTCCCACGAGCGCCGGTAGCGGCAACGCAGAATGCCGTCGGTGAGGTTCATGGCGTAGCCCTCGGGGTAGTCTTCGCTGGGCGGGTACAGGTCGATCAGCTTGGCGGTGAAGTCGGTATCGGGCGCCGTGGAAGACACCCACAACTCGATGGTGATGGGTCCCGAGACCTCCACATCGTCCTGCAGCACCGGTGTCTGGAAGACCAGCACATCGGGCCGCTGCGCCAGCGGGCCGTAAGGGGCCTGGGCGCCGAAGGTCTGCGCGCTGCTGCGCTGGTCGTAGGCGCCCGCCACCATCAGGGGCTCGCCCGAGGTGATGGAGCCACCCAGCGTGGGCACCGGGCATGCGGGGTCGAAATCAAAGGCCAGCACATCGCCACGCCCTGGCGCCTGGGGTGACAGGCTGCCATCGGCCCCCAGGTACCAGGGAACGAAATCGGTACCGGGCAGGGGCCAGCGGCTGGCACTGCGCCAGCTGCCCCCATGGTCCAGCCGGCCCTCGGGCGTGCGCCGCCCCGAGCCGCCGCCCATGCGGAAGTAGCGCACGCCCTCGTCCAGGCCCTGCGGCAGGGGTGCGCCCTTGAGCCAGTGGTCGAACCAGGCCAGCCGCATGGCCACGTAGTCGGGCGCCAGCGCCCCATCGAGCACGGCGGCGGGGCCGAAGTCCACGTCGCCGGCGTACGGCACGCTGCGCTCGCCATGCGTCCAGGGACCGAGCACCATGCGCACGCCCTGGTTACCGCGCTGGGCCAGCCCGAGATAGTTGTCGGTGGTGGTCTGCGCATAAGGGTCCCACCAGCCGCACATCAGCATCACGGCCACGCCGTCGAGCGCACCGTAGTGGCCCGCGGCGTACAGCTCGGGCTGGCGCCAGTAGGCGTCGAAGGCACCGCGCTCCCATTGGCCGAAGAGGTAGTCCTCGTACTCGGGCGCCCACTGCAGGGGCGAGTCGCCGCGCGACCAGGGCAGGCGCAGGAACCACTCGCCGATGTCGGCCTGCGCCAGGGCCTGGCGTGCGGCTTCGCCGAGCTGGGTGCTGCCGCTGCAGGCATTGCGCAGCGCCCAGACGGCCTGCTTGAGTTCGAACGCGCCTCCGTGCCGTATGCCGCCGCGGTAAGCATTGGCAAAGCCCCCGCATTCGAGGAACATGGCCTTGAGCCCGGCAGGCCGCTGGCTGGCCAGCGCGGTCTGGGTATGGGCTGCGTACGACAGGCCGTAGGTGCCCACGGCGCCGTTGCACCAGGGCTGGGCTGTGATCCATTGCAGGGTGTCGGCTCCGTCGTGGGCCTCGCCCAGGTACTTGGTGAACAGGCCTTCGGAATCGAAGCGGCCACGGCAGTCCTGCACCACCACGGCGTAGCCGGCCTTGGCAAAACGCGCGGCCACTTCGCCACGGCGCATGGGCGACGGAGTGGCGGCGGTGCGCTCGCGCCGGGTCTCGGCGTTCTTGCCGTAAGGGGTGCGCTCCAGCAGCACGGGCAGCGGTCCCGCCATGCCAGCAGGCAGGTACAGGTCGGTGGCAAGGTGCACGCCATCGCGCATGGGCACGCGGTGGGTATGCCGGGTCACGCCGCCATGCAGGGCGGCGTCAGCGTTGGGAATTGGGGTCATGGAAGGGTTCCGCCGCTCAGTCGAGCTTGAGGTTGCGTTCCTTGACCAGCTTGGCCCAGCGCGCCGTGTCTTCCTGGATGAAGCGCGCCAGCTCCTGCGGCGTGGTGGGCGCCGGCTCGGCCCCCTGGGCCACGAGCAGGTTGGCCACCTCGGCATCGCCCAGCGAGGCGTTGAGCGCCCGGCTGAGCTTGCTCACCACATCGGGCGGCGTGCCCGTGGGGGCGAACAGGGCGTACCAGATGTCGTACTCGAAGTCCTTCACGCCGGCCTCGGCCATGGTGGGTACCTGCGGGAAGGCGCGCGAGCGCTTGGCGCTGGCCACTGCCAGGGGCACGAGCCGGCCGGCCTTGATGTGCGCGAACACGCTGGGCACGGCGTTCATGCCCAGCTGCACATGGCCGCCCACCAGCTCGTTCACGGCAGGGCCGCCGCCCTTGTAGGGGATCTGGACCATCTTGGTGCCCGTGGCCGCCTGGAACATCTCCATCGACAGGTGGCCGGGGCTGCCATTGCCGCTGGTGCTGTAGTTCAGCGTGCCCGGGCTCTTGCGCGCCAGGTCGACCAGCTCGCGCACCGTGCGTGCCTGCAGGCCGGGGTGCGTGGTGAGGATGGGCACGTTGACCACCACCCGCCCCACGGGCACGAAGTCGCGCGAGGGGTTGTAGGAGAGCTTGCTCGACAGCAGCGGCGCCGTGACCATGCCCGAGCCCGCACCCATGAGCAAGGTGTAGCCATCGGCCGCCGAAGAGGTGACCGCCTGGAAGCCGTGCGCACCGGGCCGGTTGTCGACGACGACGGGCTGCCGCCATTGCTCCGACATCTTGCGCGCCACCACACGCATGGCCGTATCGGCAGCTGCCCCTGCCGGGAACGGGACCACGATGCGCACGGGCTTTTCAGGGAATTCGGCCGCCCCTGCGGCCAGGGGCTGGCCCACCAGAACGGAAAACGCCATCAGCGCGAGGACTTGCGGAATTCGGAACATGGTGCGGCTCGGGGTCGATGGCAAGAAGGAACGATGAAAGGACCGGGGTTCAGAAATCATGGCGCACTCCCGCACCCACGGCGCGCACGGCCACGTTGCTGCGGCTCGAATCGATGCCGTCGCGGTCGATGAAGGCCTGCAGTTCGGTGCGCTTGGACAGGGCATAGGTATACGCCACCTGCTGGCGCTTGCGCAGCCCCTGGCGCGAGGCCTGCACGTCGCGCTGCATCACATTGACCACCAGGGCGTGCTGGCCGGCGGAAAAGCGGCTGCCCACCAGCCAGTAATCCACGCCAGCGCGTGCGGTGGCGCTGGTGGTGGCATAGCGGTCGCGGCCCAGCAGCACATAGGGCTCGACGGCGCCAAAATCGTAGCGCAGGCCCGCCTGCCATTTGCTCGCGAACTCGTTGGCCAGCAGGCCACCGGGACGTGTGTCCTTGCCGTAGCCAATGCCGGCGGACCAGGGGCCGTCCACGTAGTTCAGGCCCAGATCGAGCGACTTGGCGCCGTTTTCCTGCTCGGGCGTCTTGGCGTCACCGCGCAGGTAGTAGCGCGCACGCAGGTTCACACCACCCCAGGTCGGGCTCTGGTAGCCCAGCGAATTGGAGGTGCGGTTGCGCGCATTGAGGATGGAGGTGCCGATGGCCGTGGCCCCGGCGTCGTTGGCCGCGAACGAGGTGATGCGCGTGACCTGCGAGTACAGCGGCGAGCCCGTGGGATTGGCCGAATCAAGCCGGCCCAGTGCCAGTGTGCCCAGGCCGCCGCGCAGCGCCACGTAGCTGTTGCGGAATGCGGGCGTGGTGGCGGCGCCCGAGTCGGCTTCGAGCCCCATCTCCAGGCCGAACAGCACGGCCATGCCGTCGCCCAGGTCTTCCTTGCCGCGAAAGCCCAGGCGCGAGGCGTTGTCGCGCTCTTCCATCACGGAGCCGGCATGGCCGACCTTGACGTTGTTGACGGTGAGCCGCACCTGGCCGTAGACCTGCAGGTCTTGCGTTTGCGCTGCGGCGGGTGTGCCGGCAGACAGGAATACCAGGCCGCTGGCAGCCAGCGCGGCGGGGGAAATAGGCCTCATGAATCTCGCTCCTCGAACAGGGTGTGGGTTCAGACGCCACGAATTCTGTGGAGCGAGGCGGGTCCTCACAACGCTATGACAAAGCCGTATTACCCTATGCGGATTGCGGCGCGTTTGCACCCGCACGGCAGCGGTGCAAAGATGCACGCACGCACCCGGCAACCCACACGGCTGACTCGCCCCCATGAACTTCAAGCAGCTCGAGGCCTTCCACGCCATCATGCTCAGCGGCTCGACCACCGCGGCGGCCGAGCGCCTGGGCCTGTCGCAGCCCGCCGTCAGCCGGCTGCTGGCCCAGCTGGAGGAAAGCCTGTCCCTGCGCCTGTTCGTGCGCGAGAAGGGGCGGCTGACACCGACGGCCGAAGCCCAGGCCCTGCGCAGCGATGCCCAGGGGCTGATGGACTCGGCCCAGTGCTTTCGCCGGCATGCCGAGCAGTTGCGCCTGGGCGGGTTCCGGCGCCGGCTGCTCAAGGTGGCGGTGCCCAACACGCTGGCCACCACGCTGATGCCCACGCTGGCGCAGCGCTTCATGCAAACGCATCCGGACGTGGTGGTGGAGGTGCTCTCGGGCTCGTACAGCGATGCCGAGCAGGCCCTGCTCGGCCGCGAGGCGGACATTGGCCTGGTGCGCCTGCCCATGGAGATGCAGGGGCTGAGCACCCGCGCCACGCTCGAATCCGAGGCCGTGTGCATCATGCCCAAGGGCCATGCGCTGGAGCAGTTGGCCGAAGTGAGCCCCGACGACCTGATCGACTGCAGCCTGGTCCTGCTGGGCCGCCAGCGCCAGATACGCCACGAGATCGACATGGCCTTCCGCCAGAAGCGCGTGCAGCCGCGCGTGGCGCTGGAAGTGCATTCGGTGAGCGAGGCCTGTGCCCATGTGGCGCAGGGGCTGGGCGTGTCCATCGTCAACGCGCTGCTGGCGCGGCATTGCCCGATGGGCGGCATCACCTCGCGCCCGTTCAAGCCACACATCGCCTACCAGTTGGCCATCGCCACGCTGAGCCATGCACCGGCCTCGCCCTTGCACGACACCTTCACGCAGTTGCTGGTGGAGGCGATGGTGCAGCAGCCCGCCAAGGCGGGCTGAATGAGCCCGCGCCCGATCAGATCGCGACCAGGTTGCGGATGCCCTTGCTTTCCATCTCGCTGCCCGGCCCGCGGGCGATGACCTCGCCACGCTCCATGACGAGGTACTGGTCGGCCAGTTCCTGCGCGAAGTCGTAGTACTGCTCGCACAGCAGGATGGCCATCTCGCCCTTGTCGGCGAGCATGCGGATCACGCGGCCGATGTCCTTGATGATGCTGGGCTGGATGCCTTCGGTGGGCTCGTCCAGGATCAGCAGGCGCGGCCCGGGTGCGAGGGCCCGCGCAATGGCCAGCTGCTGCTGCTGCCCGCCCGAGAGGTCGCCCCCGCGGCGGCGCAGCATCTGCTTGAGCACGGGGAACAGCTCGTACAGGTGCGGCGGCACGGGGGTGGCGCCGCTCTTGTAGGCCAGGCCCATGCGCAGGTTTTCTTCCACCGTGAGGCGGCCGAAGATCTCGCGGCCCTGGGGCACGAAGCCGATGCCGGCGCGGGCGCGGTCATAAGGGGCGGTCTTGTCGATGGCCTTGCCATCGAACTGGATGGAGCCGCTCTTGATGGGGACCAGGCCCATGAGGCTTTTGAGCAGGGTGGTCTTGCCCACGCCGTTGCGGCCCAGGAGGACGGTGACCTTGCCGGGTTCGGCGGTGAGGCTCACGTCGCGCAGGATGTGGGAGCCGCCGTAGTACTGGTTGATGTTTTGGACGGTGAGCATGGTGTTGGCCTGTGTTTTTACGGTGCTTGCAACGGGCGGGGCTTTGTGGCTACGGCGTGCCTGGATTGAAGGCGGGAGCCGGGATGTCCGCCCGGCGGCGGAGTAACTTTCTCTTGCGTCGCCAAGAGAAAGTCACCAAAGAGAAGGCGACCCCCAGTCTGCGTCCCTTCGCTTCGCTGCGGGCAACCTGCGATGCTCGGATCTGGGGCGGTGCCGCAGAACTCGCTGCGTTCTTCGAACTCCGCTCAGACAGCTGCGGCAAGCTAGACGACGAAGCGTGTGTGTCCTTCGGCACACACGCCCACCCCAGCCCCTGCGCTTCTCGGCGCAGCCAGAAGGGGTGGGGAGCGGGTACCACCCGGCTGCTGCTTGCGCAGCTGCGCCGGGTGTCGGTTACGCGCTGCGCGCTGCCGACGCCGAAGTGCAGCGAGGCGCCACGGGGCCGAGCGAAGCAATGGCCCGTATGGGGCCCGTTCCCCCCCCCTTCTGACCGTGCCGAGAAGCACAGGGCCTGGGGTGAGCGCGTGCCGAAGGACACGCGCATCGTTGTCATGCTTGCCGCAGCTGTCTGAGCGGAGTTCGAAGAACGCAGCGAGTTCTGCGGCACACCCCAGGACCGAGCATCGCAGGCTGCCCCCTCGCCACCGGCGAGGGGGACACGGGCAGCGGGGTCGCCTTTTCTTTGCCTACTTTCTTTTGGCGAAGCAAAAGAAAGTAGGTGCGCCGCCGGGCGCACATCCCGGCCTCCGCCCTCAACCAAAGCATGCAACACAAAAAGAGGCCCAGACATCACCGCCCCAAATAAACCTCAATCACCCGCTCATCCGCCTGCACCTGATCCAAAGTCCCCTGCGCCAACACAGCCCCATCGCACAACACCGTGACGATCTCCGAGATCGTCTTAATGAACCCCATGTCATGCTCCACCACCATGAGGGAGTGCTTGCCCTTCAAGGTCAAAAACAGCTCGGCCGTCCGCGCCGTCTCGTCGTCGGTCATGCCAGCGACAGGCTCGTCCAGCAACAACAGCTTCGGATCCTGCATCAGCAGCATCCCGATCTCCAGCCACTGCTTTTGCCCGTGGCTCAGGTTGCCCGCCATGCGCGACACGCTGCCCGCCAGGTGGATGGTGTGCAGCACCTCGGCCAGCCGGTCGGACTGGCCCGAGTCCAGGCGGAAGAACATGCTGGATTTGACGCCCTTGTGGGTCTTGAGGGCGAGCTCCAGGTTCTCGAACACGGTCAACTGCTCGAACACCGTGGGCTTCTGGAACTTGCGGCCGATGCCCAGGCTCGCGATCTCGGGCTCGTTGTGGCGCAAGAGATCGATGGTGCTGCCGAAGAACACGGTGCCGCTGTCGGGGCGGGTCTTGCCGGTGATGATGTCCATCATCGTGGTCTTGCCCGCACCATTGGGGCCGATGATGCAGCGCAGCTCGCCGGGGGCGATATCGAGGCTCAGGTTGTTGATGGCCTTGAAGCCGTCGAAACTCACGTTCACGTCTTCGAGGTACAGGATGCGCCCATGGGCCACGTCCACCTCGCCGGGCGTGGCCAGGCGCGAGAAGCCGGCGGCGCGGCCGCCCGATTCGGTCCGGCCCGTCGGGGTCGGAACCACCTGGCCCTGCAGGCGGCGCGCGCCCTCTTCCATCAGGTCCGGGGTCATGCAGCACCTTCCTTCTTGTCGTTGTTCTTGTTGCCGAAGCGCAGCTTCTTCACCAGGCCCACCACGCCGTTGGGCAGGAACAGGGTGACCGCAATGAACAGTGCCCCCAGGAAGTACAGCCAGAACTCAGGCGCGGTCACGGTGAGCCAGCTCTTGGCGCCGTTGACGATGAAGGCACCGACGATGGGGCCGATCAGCGTGGCGCGGCCGCCCACGGCCGCCCAGACCGCGATCTCGATGGAGTTGGCGGCACTCATCTCACCAGGGTTGATGATGCCGACCTGGGGCACGTAGAGCGCGCCGGCCACACCGCACATCATGGCGCTGATGGTCCAGATGGTGAGCTTGTAGGGCAGCGGCGAGTAGCCCGAGAACATGACGCGGCTCTCCGCATCGCGCACGGCCTGCAGCACGCGGCCGAACTTGCTGCGCACCAGCCAGCGCGCCAGCAGGAAGAAGCCGAGCAACGCCACCCCCGTCATCACGAACAGCAGCATGCGCATGTTCTGCGTGGCAATCGGCTGGCCCAGGATGCGCTTGAAGTCGGTGAAGCCGTTGTTGCCGCCAAAGCCCGTTTCGTTGCGGAAGAACAGCAGCATGGCCGCATACGTCATGGCCTGGGTGATGATGGAAAAATACACGCCCTTGATGCGCGAGCGGAAGGCGAAGTAGCCGAACACGAAGGCCACGATGCCGGGCACGGCCAGCACCAGGATGAGCGTGGCGACAAAGCTGTCGGACAGCATCCAGTGCCAGGGCAGCTCCTTCCAATCGAGGAAGACCATGAAGTCGGGCAGGTCGCTCTGGTAGTTGCCATCGCGGCCGATCTGGCGCATGAGGTACATGCCCATCACGTAGCCGCCCAGGGCAAAGAACAGGCCGTGGCCCAAGCTCAGGATCCCCGTATAGCCCCAGATCAGGTCCATGGCCAGCGCGCAGATGGCGTAGCACATGATCTTGCCGAGCAGCGCCACGGCATAGTCGGACAGGTGCAGCGGGCTGCCGGCCGGCACCCAGAGGTTGAGCACCGGCGCCACGGCACACACCACGATGAGCGCCACGATGAAGGCCGACCAGCCGCCGCGCGTGAGCAGCGGTGCCGGTGCGGGCAGTTGGATGGAGGAGGAAGGCGTAGTCGTCGTCATGTTCTGTCTCGATCCGCTCAGTCGGCGGTACGCCCTTTGACCGCGAAGATGCCCTGCGGCCGCTTCTGGATGAAGATGATGATGAACACCAGCACGGCGATCTTGGCCAGCACGGCGCCCGTCCAGCCTTCGAGGAACTTGTTGAGCACGCCCAGGCCCAGCGCGGCATACACGGTGCCGGCCAGCTGGCCCACGCCGCCGAGCACCACCACCATGAACGAATCGACGATGTAGCCCTGGCCCAGGTCGGGGCCCACGTTGCCCACCTGGCTGAGCGCGCAGCCTGCGAGGCCTGCAATGCCCGAACCCAGCGCGAAGGCATACGTGTCCACGCGGGCAGTGTTCACGCCCATGCACGAGGCGATGGGGCGGTTCTGCGTGACGCCGCGCACGAACAGGCCCAGGCGCGTGCGGCTGATGAGAAAGGCCACGCCCCCGAGCACCGCGAGCGCGAAGGCGACAATGATGAGCCGGTTCCAGGGCAGTTGCAGGTTTTCCATGAGCTGCACGCCGCCGCTCATCCACGAGGGGTTTTCCACCCCCACGTTCTGCGCGCCGAACACGCTGCGCACCAGTTGCTGCAGCATGAGGCTGATGCCCCAGGTGGCCAGCAGCGTCTCCAGCGGGCGGCCATAGAGGAAGCGGATCACCCCGCGCTCAAGCACCGCGCCCATGAGGGCGGAGGCCAGGAATGCGGCAGGCACGGCCGCCACCAGGTACCAATCGAATGCGCCGGGAAAGTAGCGCTGGAACACGCCCTGCATGACGTAGGTGGCATAGGCGCCGATCATCATCAGCTCGCCATGCGCCATGTTGATCACGCCCATGAGGCCGTAGGTGATGGCCAGGCCCAGCGCCACCAGCAACAGGATGGAGCCCAGGCTGATGCCCGAGAACATGGCGGCCAGGCGTTCGCCCCACTGCAGGCGCTCTTCCACGGCCTTGAGGGCCGTCTGCAGGGCGGACTTGACCTTGGCATCCTCTTCATTGCGCAGTTGCTCCAGCAACACGGTGCGCGTGGCGGGGTTGGCGCTGGTGGCCAGCAGTTGGGAGGCCTCCAGGCGCTTGGCTGCGTCGCTGCTGCTGATCAGGATGCGTGCGCGGATGCTCTCCAGGCGGGTCTTGAGGGCCACGTCCTGCTCGGCGGCCAGGGCCTTTTCGATCAGGGGCAGGCGGGCCTCGTCGGTCTCTTCGCGCAGGGCGTCGATGGCCTTGCGGCGCTGACCGATGTCCGTGGACATGAGCTGCAGCGAGGCGAGTGCGGTGTCGAACTCGCCGCGCATGCGGTTGTTGTTGACGATGTCTTCGGCGTCGTCGGGCACGGGCACCTCGGCGCCGGTCACGGGGTCCAGCCCCTTGTCATCCTTGATGACGATGGCCTTGTCGCCGGCGATCTTGACCGCGTCCTCGCCCATGGCGCGGATGAAGGCGATGGTGGCCTCGTCGGGCGTGGCGATGGCGGCCTGCAGCGCGGCGATGCGCTCATCGGTGTCGCCGGCCGCCATGGCGCGCGCAGCCTCGGCCGTGAGCGCGTGCGCCTGCACGGCTGCGCAGAGCAGCAGGCAGGCAAACAGGCGGGGAATGAGGGATGAAAACATAGCGGCCAGTGGCGTCAGGGGAATGCGGCGGTGCGCTGGCGTCGCCCCTCCTCCCGGGCAGGCCCGGAAGCGAGGGGGAAAGAAAGGAGGCGCATTGCGCCCCCCCGGAACCGACAACGATCAGAGCTTGCTCTTGCCGTCCGGCTCGTCCTTCTTCTTGTCGTTGCCTTCGATGAAGGGGCTCCATGGCTTGGCCTTGACCGGGCCAGGCGTTTTCCACACCACGTTGAACTGGCCATCGGCCTTGATTTCGCCGATGAACACGCTCTTGTGCAGGTGGTGGTTCTTCTCGTCCATCTTGGAGACGATGCCCGACGGTGCCTTGAAGGTCTGGCCGGCCATGGCGGCGATCACCTTGTCCACATCGGTGCTCTTGGCCTTCTCGACGGCCTGCTTCCACATGTTGATGCCGATGTAGGTGGCTTCCATCGGGTCGTTGGTGAGTGGCTTGTCCTTGTGGCCGGCGATGCCCTTGGCCTTGGCGTAGTCGCTCCACTTCTTGATGAACTCGGTGTTGGCCGGGCTCTTGATGGACTGGAAGTAGTTCCAGGCAGCCAGGTGGCCCACCAGGGGCTTGGTGTCCACACCGCGCAGCTCTTCCTCGCCCACGGAGAAGGCGACGACCGGCACGTCCTTGGCCTTCAGGCCGGCATTGCCCAGTTCCTTGTAGAAGGGCACGTTGGAGTCGCCGTTGATGGTGGAGACCACGGCCGTCTTGCCGCCCTGGCTGAACTTCTTGATGTCGGCCACGATGGTCTGGTAGTCCGAATGGCCGAAGGGGGTGTATTTCTCGTCGATGTCGCTGTCCTTCACGCCCTTGGACTTGAGGTAGGCGCGCAGGATCTTGTTGGTGGTGCGGGGGTAGACGTAGTCGGTGCCCAGCAGCACCCAGCGTTTGGCGCTGCCGCCGTCCTTGCTCATCAGGTAGTCCACCGCGGGGATGGCCTGCTGGTTGGGCGCGGCACCGGTGTAGAACACGTTCTTGGACAGCTCTTCGCCTTCATACTGCACGGGGTAGAACAGCAGGCCGTTCATTTCCTCGACCACGGGCAGCACGGACTTGCGGCTCACCGAGGTCCAGCAGCCGAAGATCACCGAAACCTTGTCCTGGCCCAGCAGCTGCTTGGTCTTTTCGGCGAACAGGGGCCAGTTGGAGGCCGGGTCCACCACCACGGGTTCGAGCTTCTTGCCCAGGACACCGCCCTTGGCGTTGATCTCGTCGATGGCCATCAGCACGGTGTCTTTCAACACGGTTTCCGAGATGGCCATGGTGCCCGAGAGGCTGTGCAGGATGCCGACCTTGATGGTGTCCTGCGCATGGGCTGGCAGTGCAGACAGGCCAGCGAGCGTAGCGACGGCCGCGAGGGCCTTGAGGGAATAACGACGTTGCATGTGTGCTTCTCCAGTGGAAGGGTGGTGGTTCATCAACAAACCGCTTCGCCCGATGGCACCTGGATGGGTGCCTTGGTCGGTCGATGGAATGGATTCTGGAGACAGCCCCCGGGATCGGAAATACGCCGGGTGGCGTACACGGCTGGTTACGTGGAGGGCCGCGATACCTATTCCGCCCATGCCAGATGGGCAGATTCAGCTATCAAAAGGAGAGTACCCTGCGCGCCTGCGGCGTATGCCACGCGCGGTGCGCTGCGGCCAGCCGCTCAGCGCGCCGGCCGCTGGAGCGCGTGCACGGTGGTGGTCTTGCGCACCGGGCTGGACAGCACCAGCGAGGTGGTCACGCCGCCGTGCCGGGCCAGCGCATCGACCACGCGCTGCAGGTCCTCAGGCTCGGCAATGGCGCAGCGCACGATGAAGCAGTCTTCGCCGGTGACGCGGTCGGCCTCCAGCACCTCGGGCATGCTCTCGAACAGCTTCACATAGGGCGCGATGCCGGCATGCGTGGTCTGGATGCGGATGAGGGCCTGCAGCCGCACACCGATGGCGCGCAGGTTGACGCGCGCGCCATAGCCCTCGATGACACCCGCGTCTTCGAGCTTGCGCACGCGCTCGCTCATGGCCGGCTGCGACAGGCCGATGCGCTTGCCCAGCGCGGCCAGGCTCTGGCGGGCATCGGTCTGCAGGGCTTCGAGGATGAGCCAATCCTTCTTGTCGAGTTCCATCGTGCGGTGTGTTGAGCAGGGGTTGCGCCGGGGCCGATCATCCATCGGTTTGGCCTCCATTATTCCGATGACCGCAGCTTCACGCAGCACCGGCATGCCCCTATGGTGCATGACCTGCGGCCCGTGGTGGCCGGTGCTTTTTAAGGAAACAGACCCCATGCAGCTGGTTGGAATGCTCGACTCCCCCTTTGTCCGCCGCGTCGCCATCGCGCTCTCGGTGCTCGATGTACCGTTCACGCACCTGCCGCTGTCGGTGTTCAGCACCTTCGAGGCCTTCGGCCGCATCAACCCCGTGGTCAAGGCCCCCACCCTGGTTTGCGACGACGGCGGCGTGCTCATGGACTCGACCTTGATACTGCAATGGGCGGCCACGCAGTCGGCGCGCCGGCTTCAGCCCCCGGGCGGCCCGGCGCTGCAGCGCGAGCTGCGCCTGACCGGCCTGGCACTGGCGGCCTGCGAAAAGGCGGTGCAGATCGTCTACGAGCACCAGCTGCGCCCTGCCGGCAAGCTGCACGCCCCCTGGCTGGACCGGGTGACGGGCCAGCTGCTGGCTGCCTGTGCGCTGCTGGAGGATGAGCTGGTGCGCGCCCCCCTGCCCGACCCCGCGCAGGAGATCGGCGATGCCGGGATCACCACCGCCGTGGCCTGGGACTTCATGCAGATGATGGTGGCGCAGGTGGTGGAGGCGGCACGCTACCCGGCACTGGCCGCGTATTCCGTGCACGCAGAGCGGTTGCCCGCGTTTGTGGCGCTGCCGGCACGCTGAAAGCGCTGCAGTAGCCACCCCAGGGCAACGATCTGCCCGTTGTGTCGCCTAGGCGTTGTCCACAACCCCCGCCCCCGGTTTACGATGGCTGGACAACTGTTCCCACGAGAGGCAGGCAACAACCATGGTGAAACGACGCACAGTGCTCTGGGGGGGCGTGGCCACGGCCGGCGCGCTGGTGATTGGCTGGGGGGCGCTGCCCCCGCGCCAGCGCCTGCGCACGGGCCAGCCGCTGCCCACGGCGGGCGGGCAGGCCGCGCTCAATGGCTGGCTCAAGATCGGTGCCGACAACAGCGTCACGGTGATGATGGCCAAGGCCGAGATGGGCCAGGGCACGCACACCGGCCTGGCCGCCATTTTGGCCGAGGAGCTCGATGCCGACTGGCCCCAACTGCGGCTGGAGATGGCGCCCATCGACGACATCTACAACAACCTGGCCACGGTGGTCGATGGCCTGCCCTTCCACCCCGACAACGATGGCTCCATCAAGGCTGTGGCCGGCTGGCTCACCGCCAAGACCATGCGCGAGGTGGGCGTGATGATGACGGGCGGCTCCTCCAGCATCAAGGACCTGTGGCTGCCCATGCGCGAGGCCGGCGCCAGCGCGCGCGCCATGCTGGTGCGCGCGGCGGCTGCGCAGTGGAACGTTCAGGCCGCCGAATGCACGGTGCAGGCCGGCGTGGTGGAGCATGCCGCGGGCCAGCGCGCGAGCTTTGGCGAACTCGCGGCGCTGGCGGCGCAGCAGCCGCTGCCGGGAAAGGTGGTGCTCAAGGAGGCCGCGCAGTTCCGCCTGATCGGCAAGCCGCTCACGCGCATCGAGGCGCGCAGCAAGCTCGATGGCACGGCCGTGTTCGGCATCGACGCCAACCCGCCCGGCCTGCTGCATGCCGCGGTGGTGATGTGCCCCACGCGCGGCGGCAAGCTGCTGCGCATGGACGCAGCGGCGGCCGAGAAGCTGCCCGGCGTGAAGAAGGTGCTGGCCGTGGACGCCCTGAACGGCGGCACCGGCGCGGTGGCCGTGATCGCCGACACGCCCTGGCATGCACGCAAGGCGGCAGCCACCGTGACCGTGGAGTGGGACCATGGCCCCGCCGCGGCCCTGTCGAGTGCGGCGGTCTACGAACAACTGGCCCAGGCGCTGGACCAGGCCAAGGGCTTTGGCTACCACCAGAGCGGCGATGCCCCGGCGGCCATGCAGGGCGCGGCGCGCACCATCACGGCCGACTACCGCGCGCCCTACCTGGCCCATGCGGCGCTGGAGCCGATCAACTGCACGGTACAGTTCAAGGACGGGGCGGCCACGGTGTGGACATCGACCCAGGTGCCCGACCTGGCACGTGCGGCCGCGGCCAAGGTGCTGGGCATCGCCGAAGACAAGGTGGAGGTGCGGCAGCTGCTGCTGGGCGGCGGCTTCGGGAGGCGGCTGGAGGTGGACTATGTGGCCCAGGCGGCTGCCATCGCCCGTGCAGCCGACGGCGCGCCCGTGCAGACGCTGTGGACGCGTGAGCAGGACACGCAGCACGACTTCTACCGCCCCGCCTGCATGGCACGCTTCAAGGCGGGCTTCGATGCGAGCGGCAAGCTGGTGGCCTGGGACAACCTCTCGGTGGGCCAGGCCATCGTGCCCCAGGTGCTGGGCCGCATCTTCGGCCTGCCCGGGGCCGGGCCGGACAAGACCACCTCGGAGGGCGCCTTCGACCAGCCCTACGAATGGCCCCATGCGCGCATCGCCCACGAGATCGTCGCGCTGCCGCTGCCCGTGGGCTTCTGGCGCTCGGTCGGGCATTCGCACCAGGCTTTCTTCAAGGAAAGCTTCATGGACGAGGCGGCCGCGGCCGCCGGGCAGGACCCGGTGGCCTTTCGCGCCGGGCTGCTGCAAAAGCACCCGCGCCACCTGCAGGTGCTCCAGAAGGCGGCCGAGCTCGCGGGCTGGGGCCAGCCGCTGGCGGCCGATGCCTCGGGGGCGAAGCGTGCCCGGGGCATTGCGCTGCACCAGTCTTTTGGGTCGATCGTGGCCCAGGTGGCCGAGGTCTCGGTCGCGGCGGACAGCAAGGCCATCCGCGTGCACCGCGTGGTCTGCGTGATCGACTGCGGTGCGGCCATCAACCCCAACCTCATCACCCAGCAGATGGAGAGTGCCGTGGTCTTCGGCCTCACGGCCGCGCTGCATGGCGAGATCACCGTGGACAAGGGCCAGGTGCAGCAGGCCAACTTCCACGACTACCCGCTGCTGCGCATGGCCGACTGCCCGCGCACCGAGGTCCACATCGTGCCAAGCGCCGAGCCGCCCGAAGGCGTGGGCGAGCCGGGCGTTCCGCCCATCGCCCCCGCCGTGGCCAACGCGGTCTTTGCACTGACCGGCCAGCGCCTGCGCAGCCTGCCACTGCGCCTGGCCTGAACCACCCGCCCCCACAGGAGCCCCATCCATGCCCACCACCCTGCGCATCAACGGCAAGGCCGTTTCCGTGAACGCCGAGGCGGACACCCCTTTGCTGTGGGTGCTGCGCGGCGAATTGCACATGAACGGCACGAAATTCGGCTGCGGCATGGCGCTGTGCGGCGCCTGCACCGTGCACCTGAACGGCGAGCCCACACGCGCCTGCATCACGCCGCTGTCGGCCGTGGGCGATGGCGACGTGACCACCATCGAAGGCCTGGCGGGCCCGCAGGCCGAGGCCCTGCGCAATGCCTGGACCACGCTGGACGTGGCCCAGTGCGGCTACTGCCAGAGCGGCCAGCTCATGTCGGCCTGCGCCCTGCTCACCAAGACCGCACGGCCCACCGATGCCGACATCGACGCCGCCATGTCGGGCAATGCCTGCCGCTGCGGCACCTACCCGCGCATCCGTGCGGCCATCCACCAGGCCGCAGGCAAGGGCTGATACCCGCGCTCAGTTGGTCAGTGCGCTGCTGCCCTGGGTCTGCCCAGGATCAAGCAGCATGTGGGCCTCGGCGCGGGCCGCAGACTCTGCCGCCACGGCCGACTGGACATTGTTGCGCCCGGCCTGCTTGGCGCGGTAGAGGGCCTTGTCGGCGGTGTTGACCAGTTCCTCGAAACTGGCGCCGCGCGCGTCGTACAGGGTGGCCACGCCGATGCTCACGGTGACGGTGACGCAGGCGCCGTCGCCATCGACCAGCACATTGTGGTCCGACACCCCCGTACGCAGCGACTCGGCCAGGCGCATGGCGCTGGGGGCGTCGATGCCCGGCAGCACGATGACGAACTCCTCGCCGCCGAAGCGGGCCACGATGTCCACCGCCGTGCGCGAGCGTGCCAGGCAGGCCTGGGCCACGGCGCAGATCACCCGGTCACCCGCCAGGTGGCCCCAGGCATCGTTCACGGCCTTGAAGTGGTCGATGTCCACCACCATCAGCGACAGCGGCTGGCCCAGTTGCCCGGTGCTCAGGCACTCGCGCGCGCCCATCTCCATCAGCGTGCGCCGGTTGGACAGGCCCGTGAGCGCATCGCAGGCGGCCAGTTGCTCCAGCGCCGTGTTGAGCTGCTGCAGCAGGGCATTCTGCTCGCGCAGCTGGCGGTTGATCTGGGCGATCTCGTCTTCCTTGCGCTTGCGGTCGTCGATGTTGAAGGTCACCCCGATCAGGCGCTTGCCCGGCGTGTCGGTATGGCCGTCCATGATGCGGCCGTAGTTGGCATACCAGACCCACTCGCCGCTTTTGGCGCGCAGCCGGAACTCGCAGCGGTACTGCGGGGTGACGCCAGACATGTGGTCGGACACGGCCGACTGCACCGTCGCCAGGTCATCGGGGTGGAACAGGCCGTAGACATCCTGCAGGCCCGAGACGATCTCCTCCTCGGTGAAGCCCAGCTCCAGGAAGGTCTTGGTGGCCTTGCGGGTGACGGTGCCGGTGACCAGGTCGTTCTCCCACAGGTCCAGCCCGGCGGCTTCCAGCGCCAGCTCCAGCCGCTCGCGGTTCAGATCTGCTTCACCCATGGCGGGCCGTCCCCTGTCCGTTCACCGGTTCAGGCCGCAGGCATGGCGCCGGCGTAGCCGATGTTGCGCAGCAGCCCCGCGAACGAGGCCACCACGCCCGGCGTGTTGTACAGCTGGGGCGCCGTCTGCACATAGATGATGCTGACCTGCTTGCCCGTGCTGTGGCCCTTGGTGGCGTCGAAGTAGATCGCCAGATCGTCGCTGGCGTTGGAAAAGCCCCGGCCCGTGCTTTCCGAGTAGTAGCAGATCGAGTCGGGCGCGATGATGTCGGGCGAGGTGCTCGCCGTGCCGTACATGATGAGGTTTTCGTTCAGGTTGTACAGGTAGTGCGTCTCGGTGCTCTGGGCCGGATCGGGTGCATTGTCGAGCCGGATGATGCCCGAGTCCAGCGAGGAGGCACTGGAGGTGGACTGCGTGACGGCCGTGATGTAGAAGTTGGTCAGCACCGCCTTGGCCGCGCGCCCCGTCAGTTCCGTGATATTGGCCGCCACGGAGGCCGTGGGCAGGGGCGCAGGCGCCTGCCGCAGGGCGGCGCCGAGCTTGCGCGCCTGCTCCATGGTGCCGGGAATGTAGTTGCCCGTGAGCGCATAGCCGTTGCTGGCGTTGGACGGCCACATGGCGATGCCCGAGTAGCCGCCAAAGCCGCCGACCACGCCGCCGGCCAGGGTTTCCACCTTGTCCGCGGTGGGCGCGCCGAGCACGGCCGACTCGACCTGGGGCGAGGGCGGCACGTCATTGGCCAGGGCACAGGGGGTGGGAGCGAGCTTGGCGCTGCCGGTGAAGGTGGTCTGGGGCAGTTCGGGCACGGCACGGCCGGCGCCATCGCCGTCGACCACGTAGATGGTGCCTTTGGACATGCCGGCGCCGATCAGGGGCACCAGCGAATTGATGGGGCCGACTTCCACCGGGATCAGGGCCCCGAGCGGGCTGCCGGTGGCCTGCTCGAACACCTGGGATGTGTTGGTGATGGAGTTCTGGATGGCCGACAGCGTCAGGCCATCGGCCGCGTCGGGCGAGCCCATGATGGCCAGCACGCAGGCCGGGGTTTTCCCGTCGTAGTCCTTGACGGTCACGGGGGTGAAGGTCCCCTGGGCCGCCAACTGCTGCAGGATGGTGCAGGCATCGTTGTAACTGCCGCCGCCGCCACTGGCCAGAACCGCCGCGCCCGCGGCAATCGACTGGAGATCGTCCAGCCCATAGGTATACACGCCCATCGGTTTCCTCCCTCTTGGATGGCTGGCACGATACGCCGAGCCGGTTGCTTGTCAACCCACAGCATAGCGCCTTGACCCTGGGAGCCACAGCGCCATGTAACCACTCTGGCCGAGCGCGGCCGCTTGGCCTATGCTGTATGCAAGCACTGTGCCCCTTTTTCGAGACCACCATGAGCCTCCCTGAAGACAATTCCCCCTCTGCCGTCATCTACGGCACCGAAGACCTGCTGGTCAGCCTGTGCAATTCCGTCACGCGCGTGCTCAACGTCGCCACGCACAGCCAGATCCACTATTCCGGCATGGTGCAGCGCATCAGCAAGACCTGCCTGAAACCCGATATCGGCTGTTTCGTGCTGTTCGATGGCGGCTTTTCCGGCCTGGTGATCATCAATTTCTCGGCCCAGGCCGCCATGGAGCTGTATTCCAGCTACCTGCTGAACATGGGCATGTCCAAGGACGACCTGGTCAGCTCCTACACCTCGGACGAGGTGGCCAACGTCATGGGCGAGCTCATGAACCAGGTGGTGGGCGACTTCACCGGCAAGGTGCGGCGCGAGCTGCAGACCCACATCACGCAGAACCAGCCCAAGATGCTGGTGCTCAACAAGCAGGTGATGCTCAGCGTGGACGCCAACCTGGACAAGCCCGAGGCCCGGCGCGTGACCTTCTACACGGCCAGCAACAACATCTTCTACCTGGAGCTGGCCATCGACCGCACCGAGTTCATCAAGATGGTGGACTTCGAGGCCCAGGACACACCCGACCCCGACGCGCTGATGGCCCAGTCGCAGCATGCGCCGGCCGCGGCGCCCGCCCCCGCAGCGGACAACGGCGGCGGCGGATCCGATACGGACGAGCTGCTCAAGTCGCTGGGAATGTAGGCCACCGGCCACCCGCTCCCGCATGCGCTCCTCTCCGCGGGAAGCCCTGCCCTACGAGGAACTGCCGCTGGGCGCGCTGGACCCCGCGCGGATCGAGGCGCTGTGGCGCTACCGCCCCGCAGCCGGGCGCCGGCAGACCATCCTGCCCGATGGCCGCATGGACCTGGTGGCGCATGCGCTGCGGGATGCCGCAGGCCGCATCACGGCCGTCACCCTGGCCATTGCCGGCCCCGCAGACCGGCCTGGCACCGTGGCCCACCGAACCGCCCTCTGGAGCGTGGGTGTGCGCTTCCAGCTCGGCTGGGGCGGCGCCTGCCTGGGGCTGAACCCGGCCACGCTGGTGAACCGGGTGCTGACCGGGCCTGCGGCCGAGCAGGTGCTCGGCCCCCTGGCGCTCCCGGTGCTCGCCGCCACCGAGACCGAGGGCCTGCAGACCGCGCTGGCCACGGCGGCAGCAGCCCTGGCGCGGCGGGCCGGCCCGGCCCCGGCCACCAACCCGTCGCAGGCGCGCGCCCTGCTGGCCTTGCGCTGGCTGCGCCAAAACCCCGGAGCCCCCCTGCATGCGCTGTGCGCGGCGCTGGCCGTGCCGGAGCGCACCTTGCGCCGGGATGTGCTGGCCGCCGTGGGCCTGCCGCTGCGCAGCCTGGCCGGCATCCTGCGCTTCCAGCGCGCCATGGCCTGGGTGCAAAAGGGGCATCCTTCCTCGCTGGCCGACCTGGCGCACGAGGCCGGCTATGCCGACCAGGCGCACATGACGCGGCAGTTCCGGCAGTTCGGCGGCTTCACGCCGGCACTGCCGCAGCAGGTGCCGGTGGTCGCCTAGCCACGCGCGCCGCCAGTGCCCCCTGGCGCGCGCGCAAAAAGGCGCGCAGCCGCTCCCCATAATCGGCGCCCGCCGCACCGGCCACCGAAGGCCGGGCCGCCAGCGCGGCGCGCCAGGCGGCCACGCGCGGCAGGCCGGTGAGCACGCCAAAGTCGCCGATGCGGTCGAACACATCGAAGTAGCGGAACACCGGGCCGAACACGGCATCGACCAGGGTGAAATCCGCTCCCGAAAAGTAAGGACCTGCTTCACCGCGTGTGCCCAACTGCACCTCGATCTGCGCGAACAGGCGCTGCAGGTCTTTGGCCCGGGCGGCCAGCGCGGCTTCGTCGGCCGCGTTGTAGAACGCGGCGATGGCCGAGAGCACGGCCGAGCCGAACTCCACCCAGCCCCGGTGCCGGGCACGGGCCAGTGCGTTCCCTGGGTGCAGGCGGGGCGCTGCGGTCTCCTCCAGGTACTCGCAGATCACGGCCGATTCGAAGACGGGCTGGCCGTCCACCAGGAGCACCGGCGTCTTGCCCAGCGGAGAGACCTGGAGGAACCAGGCGGGCTTGTTGGCCAGGTCGATATCGATGCGTTCAAAGGCCATGCCCTTTTCCGCCAGGGCGATGGCGGCCCGCTGGACATAGGGGCACAGAGGGTGGCTGACGAGAGTGAGTGCTTGCGGCATGGTGCTTCCTTGAAGGGTGGGAGTACCGAATCTATGATTGCACCAGCGAAATCAAAATACGCAGCAAGGCAAACCATGATTGCATCAACGCAACGAACAGGCACCGCCTTCCAGATGGGCCCGGCCGACCTGGAATGCCTGCTGGCCATGGTGCGTGCAGGCACGCTGGCAGGCGCTGGCGAGCGCCTGGGCGTGGCACCGTCCACCGTGTTCCGCACGCTGCAGCGCATGGAGCGGGGGCTGGGGCAGACGCTGTTCGTGCGCTCGCGCGCGGGCTACCAAGCTGCCGAGCTGGCGCAGCAGCTGGCCGGGCATGCCGAGCAGGCCGAGGCTGCACTGGAGGCCGCGCGTTCGGCCGCCCAGCGCCAGCCCGAACAGGTGGCCGGCAGCGTGCACATCACCACCACCGACACCATCCTGCACGGCCTGGTGGCGCCGGCCCTGCAGCCGCTGGCGGCGCAGCACCCGCTGCTGCAGTTCGAGCTGCATGCGGGCAACGAACTGGCCAGCCTCACACGGCGCGACACCGACATCGCCGTGCGCGCCACACGCCGCCCGCCGGTGCACCTGGTCGGCCGCCAGGTGGGTGCCCTGCGCATGGCACTGTTTGCCGCGCAGGGCAGTGCCTACGCGCACCTGGCCGAGGCCCAGGCCGGCCAGGCCCCCTGGGTGGCGCCCGACGATGCGCTCCCCGAGCACCCCTCGGTGCTGTGGCGCAAACGGCACCACCCCAAGGCCGTGGCGCGCTACCGGGTGCACAGCATCCTCACGGTGATGGAACTCATCGCGCTGGGCATGGGCGTGGGCGTGCTGCCCCTGTTCCTGGCCCGACAGCACCCCGGCCTGGTGGCGCTGACCGGCGCGCTGGACGAATGCGAAACCGGCCTGTGGCTGCTGGCCCACCCGGAATCGCGCCACCTGCGGCGCGTGGCCACGGTCTATGGCCACCTGGCCAGCACGCTGGTGCTGGACTGAAGCCCTCTTTCCCGCCGCCGGGCACCGGCTGGCCGCAATCTTCAATACACCGCAGGCCCGGCTGCCGATACTGCACAGGACACCGCCACGCACCGCTCTTTTCCATGCACATCCAAGCCCTGTTTGCCGACAACGACACCGCCGCCCTGCACCGCCTGGTGGCCGCCCACCCGCTGGCCAGCCTGGTCGCCACCGGGACCGACGGCGGCCTGCAGGCCCACCTGCTGCCCTTGCTGCTGCTGCCGGGTGCCACCGCCGCCCGCCCGGCGCGCCTGCAGGGCCACGTGGCGCGCAGCCACCCGCTGCGCCAGGAGGTGGCGGACGGCAGCACGGTGCTGGCGCTGTTCCAGGGCCCCAATGCCTATATCTCGCCGCGCTGGTACGTGAACGGCCAGCGCAGCGCGCGCGTGGCCCCCAGCTGGAACTACGTGGCCGCCCAGGCGCGCGGCCGGCTGCACTGGGTGGACGGCGATGCCGCCTGGATGCTCGCCCACCTGGCCGACCTCACCGCCACGCAGGAGCAGCACCGCCCAGAGCCCTGGTCGCTGGACATGGCCGCGCCCGACTATGTGGAGAATGCGGCCCGCCATCTCGCGGGCTTCGAGATCGAACTCAGCGCGCTCGAAGGCAAGCGCTTTCTCTCGCAGCAGCGCACCGAGGCCGACCGGCACAGCCTGGTGGAGCACCTGCAACGCGAGCCCTCGGGCATGGCGCGCGATGTGGCGCGGCTGATCGTGCCCTGAGCCGGGCGCACCAGAGCGCCATCAAGGCGCCATCGAGGCGCCGTCAGTGCGCGTCGGAGCGGCGTTCGCCGAACAGCCCGGCCTGCCCCGATGGCGGGCCGGAGGCCCCGAGCAGCTGCACGAACTGCGCCAGCTGCGGGTCGGCGATGAAGCTCGCCGCGGACGACGCGCTCAGCAAGGCCTCGGGCAGTTGGGGCCGCGCCACGACGAAGCCCTGCACATAGTCCACGCCGATCTCGGCCAGGGTCTGCACCGTGGCGTGGTCTTCGGCCCACTCGGCAATGGTCTTCATGCCCAGGTTGCGCGCCAGGCTCACGATGGCCTCGACGATGGCCACGTTGGCCGGGTGGCGGTTCATGTTGACGATGAAGTTGCCGTCGATCTTGAGCAGGTCGGACGGCAGGTCCTTGAGGTAGGAGAACGAGGTGTAGCCGGCGCCGAAGTCATCGAGCGCCACCTTGGCGCCGTAGGAGCGCACCTGGCTGATGAAGCGGCGCGTGTTCTCCAGGTCGTGCAGGGCCACGCTCTCGGTGATCTCCAGGCACAGCCAGCTGGCCAGGTGCGGGTGCTCGTCGAACAGGGCGAACACATCGTCGATGAAGGCCTCGTCGTTGAGCGAGGCACCGCTCAGGTTCAGGCACACGAACTGCGTGCGCCCCAGCTGGCCATGGTGCCTGCCCAGCCATTCGAACACGGTGCCCAGCACCCAGCGGTCGATGACGCCCATGCGCCCGCTGTGCTCGCCCGCGGCAATCAGCCGGGGCGTGGGCACCAGGGCACCGCTGGCATCGCGCATGCGCAGCAGCACCTCGAAGTTGAGCGACTCGGTCGGCGCCGTGAGCGACATGATGGGCTGCATCTCCAGGTACAGGCCTTCGATGCGCTCGTCGGAGGACAGGCGCTCCACGAGCTTCATCTCCATCTCGTGGGCGATCAGACCGGGCGCATCGCGCTCGTACACCGCCAGGCCCTGCTGCAGGCCGCGCTTGGCATCGCGGCAGGCATGGTCGGCGGTGGACACCACGTCGCGGATGGTGCTGCCCGGTGCCACCTCGATGAGGCCGATGGAGCCGCGCACGTGGAAGGAGCGCGCCCCCACCCGGTAGGGGCTGGTGCAGATGCTGGAGACGATGCCCTGGCTGATGAGCCGGGCCAGCGTGATGTGGGTGTCGGGGAAGACGATGAGGAACTCGTCGCCCCCCACACGCCCGATCTGCATGTTGCCCGAGAGCATCTGCGAGACGCGCGCGCACACCTGCTGCAGCACGTCGTCGCCGGCCGCGTGGCCGAACAGGTCGTTGATGAGCTTGAAGCGGTCCAGGTCCAGGTAGGCCAGGGCCAGCGGCTTGCCCTGGTTGCGCTGCGCCAGGGCCGCCTCCAGCACCTGCTCGATGCCGCGGCGGTTGAGCACGCGCGTGAGCGCATCATGGTGGGCCAACACACGCAGGTTTTCGGTGGCGCGCGATTTCTCGGTCACGTCCTGCAGCGAGCCTTCGATGCGCCCGCGCGCCTGGGTGGCACGCACCATGAAGCGCCGGGTCAGCTCCCCCTCCTCGCGCCCGCTCACGGCAAACTCGGTCTCCGTCTCGCCCTGGCCATGCACCATCTGGTCGAGCTGCAGCCAGGCCGCATCGCCGAACTGCGCGCGCCAGGTGCGCCCGCCGTTGTCCAGCAGGCCGTCGCCCAGCATGTCCACGAGCGCCGGGTTGGCGCTCAGGAAACGGCCTTGCAGGTCGAGCGTGAACAGCCCGATGGGCATGGCCTCGTAGGCATGCTGCAGCTGGGCCTGCACCTCCAGGCGCTTGACGTGTTCCTGGCGCATCTGCTCGGCGATGGCCAGCGCGGCCAGCAGGCTCGACGACAGCGCCGCCGTGACGTGGTTCACGGTGCCCACCAGCACCTTCATGCCATAGGCCGCCGCCACGATTTCCGAGAAGCTCGACAGGAAGGTGACCCCCAGCGAGGCCCCGTACCACAGGGCCACGCGCGAGCGGGTCTTGAACACGATGCGCACCAGGCTCACCGTCATCAGCAGCAGGCCCAGCCCGGTGGACACCCACATCATGGGCAGGTACAGGCCATAGGGCAGGAACACGGCGGCCAGCAACAGCGGCACGCAGGCCCACTGGGCCCCCCGGATCCAGGGGCCCAGGCGCGAGCGGTCCAGGTCTTCCTGGAACAGGTTCTTGTACAGCGTGATGGTGAGAAAACCGTAGATCGCCACCGTGAGCGCGCGGGTCGGAAACAGCCAGGGCGTAGGCACCAAGTGGCCCAGCCATTGCACGTCCCAGCCGGCGGAGATGGCGCCCACGCGCAGCGTGACCACCAGCCAGGCCGCGAACAGCACGTACAGCGACTGGCGGTTGATCAGCGCCGTCATGAGCACGAACATGCCCAGCACCACCAGGCCGCCTTCGAGCAGGCCCAGGTTGCGGTGGAATTCGAGCACCGAGGCCTGCAGGTCGGCCTGGCCCCACCAGTCGGCCTGCAGGCGCGCCGGCCCGACAAAGGACGCGCGGCACAGCAGGCGCTGGCCGGCACTGGCCTCGGGCAGGCCGAAACCGGCCTTCATGGGAATCAGGCTGCCGCTGGCCTGCTCACGCGTGGCCTGGCCCAGCGATGCCAGGCTCTTGCCATCCCAGCAGGCCATCTCCACCGCGTGGCGCGAAGGGAACAGCACCGAGGGCGGTTGCGCCATCGACACCGGCAGATCCACCAGCAGCCAGACCGGCTCCTCGGACAGGTTGGTATCGTGGAAGGACTTGAGCGGCCGGTTCGCCAGCGCCGCCAGCGCCTGCTCGGGGCCGAGCTGCGCTGCCGCCTGGGGCAGCACGCGCATCATCAGGGTGTGGCCGCCGGCCGACAGGTAGTTGCTCTGCCAGAACAGCAGCGCCCACACGGCCAGGCCCGCCATGGCAATGGGAATGATGTAGATGGACATCGCGCGCAGCAGCCAGTCCATCATGACTACGCCGCGCCGTACCCAATGCCGTGCGTGCTCCTGCAATCGCGCTGACCCCATGGTTTCGTGTGGATGCGCGGCCCCCACGGCCACGCGCTGGATGGCGCATGGGCCGCGGCCAGACCTGGCCGCAATCACGCGCAAACTTCCATCTTGTCACGGAACACACGGCCTGCCCTGCAAGTCTTTGCGCGTTCCCCCTGTTTTATGGGAGTTTACAAAGCAACGGGCAGCAAAAAGGCCGCCGCAGGTGTGGCCTTTTTACCAACAGGTGATTTTGCCGCGGGCCAGCCCCCACCCTGCCGGGGTGGGATGGGAGGTCAGGCAAAGGCCCGGTTGCTGATGCGTGCCGGCAGTTCCCGCCGCCCGCTGGCGGGCGTACGGCGCGGCAGCGCACCGGCGAGCTTGCTGCCGGCAGGCAGGCTGCGCGCCGGCACCGGCCCCATGTCGATGTCGGGGTGGCGGGTATGGCAGAAGAAATTGAGCGCCGGGTGCTGCGCCTGCTGCCAGCGCGCCGGGCCGCTGTCGATGTCGAAGGCCATCACCCGGTGCGGCAGGTTGCCCGCATGGGCCAGTGGAATGAAACCCTTGGCAGGGAACAGGTCTTCGAACAGCAATTGCTCGTAGTGCCGGTCGATGGGCGCGCGGCCCGCAGCGATGGCCTGCTCGATGCCCTGGCGCTCGCAGTACTGGAAGGCCGCCTTGATGAGCACCGTCTTGACCAGCCGGCCCATGGTGCCGCCCACGATGCCCAGGCGCGTCACCTCGGCCAGGTGCATGCCCTCCATCCACAGGGGCAGATCCACCGACTGCTCCACGCTCAGGGGGCGAAAGCGGTTGCTCTGGATGCGCGCCGTGCCCAGGGGCGAGCCGTCGAGCTTGGACTCGGCCAGCAGCACCACGACGCCGTCTTCATAGTCGGTGGCCTCGGGCTCCTGCAGCTTTTGCGCCAGGTCGGGCACATGGCGCGCATAGGCCGCGTGGCGGATGTGCACGGCCTTGCGCAGGTCGGCCTCGTTCTTGACCAGGCGCACCCAGAAGGGCAGGCGTTCTTCCTTGGTCGCCAGGCGGTTGAGTGCATCCATGCGGGTCGGCTGCGGCCCGGCCGCCGTGCGGCCAGCCAACGCGGGCGACGAGGCCACGCCGAACGCGCGCGAGGGCAGCGGCGGGTGCACACGCACGGTGGGGGCGGGGGCATGGGCAATGGACTCAAGCATGATCGGGCCTTGGGGACAAGAAAAATTTCGCAGATTGCGCAAGTCCACTGTAGGGGCCGCCCCGTGTTTCTTGAGTCAGGGCCGGGATGGAAATCCTGTCTCTTTTTTTCGGACACGCCCAGTCCGAACTTGCCCGACAGGCGTGTCTGCCTGGGAGGCATTTGTGTGTCCCCGAAAGACTAGCGAGCGATGGCTGCGTGCCGCTCGAAGGCCTCGTACCCACCCTCGATGGCGGGCACGATCTGCACCACGTCAAAGTAGGGGTGCGCGATCAGGGGCGAATCGCGCAGGCGCTCCATGAAGAAGTAATAGGTGCGCGGGTCGGTCGTCTCCACCAGCATCACATCGCTGCAGGCAGCGCTGAAGGCCTCGGCGTCGAAGTAGCGCATGGACAGGCCCGCACCCGGCCCCAGCAGCGGGTGCAGGTGCTCGGCCGTGAGTGCGTTGCGGCGCTCGCGCGGCAACTGCAGCCAGGCGGTGGTGGCACGGAGATGGACGAAGAAGGCGTAGTTCATGGTGCGTGGCTTTCAGGAAAGGGAGTTGTGTCGCCTCAGGCGTTTTGCAGCATGCGCGCGAGCAGCCCCGGCGCCCAGCGCTGCAGCGCGGGCACCCAGCGCGCCTTGCCGATGTGAATTTCGGCACGGCCGGCGAGGAGACCGGCGACCAGCGCCTGGGCGGCCTGCCCAGCCGGCAGCTTGCCGCGCCCCCGCCCCTGCGTCATGGGCGTGTCCACCAGGGGCATCACCGCATCGACGACCCGCACGCTGCTGCCGCGCAGTTGCACCCGCAGCGCCTGGGTGAACAGGCGCAGGCCAGCCTTGGTGGCGCTGTAGACGGCCGCCGTGCGCTTGGGCGCGTGGGCCAGGGCCGAGGTGACGTTGACCACGCAGGCTTGGCGCCGGCCTTGCAAATGGGGCAGCAGCGCCCGCGTGAAGGCCAGGGGGGCGACGAGGTTCACATCCACCTCCTGCTGGATGTCGGCACTGCCATAGCCCGCGTCATCCATGCGCAGGTCATGCTGGATGCCGGCGTTGTGGATGAGCACGCCTACGTCGGGGAAACGCGCCACGATCTGCTGCGCCAGTGCATCGATCTCGCCAATGCGGGCCAGGTCGGCCGGCCAGGCGTGGATGAGCAGGTGCTGCGCCGCCAGCGACTGCAAGCGGACGGCATCGCGCCCGATGGCCACCACGGGCACGCCCAGGGACGCCAGGTGCAACGCCAGCGCCCGGCCGATGCCGGAACTGGCGCCCGTGACGATGGTGCGCGGCAGGGGTGCCGGCCTTGGTTGTTCTACAGTGTGCGGATTCATGACTGCCAATGTAGGCAGCCGCAGCCCTCTTGCAATCAACCCAGGTTAATGCACGGCCCTCCATCCACCTTCAAGGCGTTGCTCGAATCGGCCGCCGGCAGCACCGATCTGCCTGAATGGCCACGCGTGGCGCAGGCGCTGGAGGTGCGGCGCATCGATGCCGGCGGAACCGCTTTCCTGCAGGGCGTGGAGCACCCGCATGTGTACGCGGTGGCCCGCGGCCTGCTCAAGCTGTGCTATCTGGGGGAGGACGGCACGGAATGGATCAAGTCCTTCGCGCACGAGGGGCGTTTTTTTGCCAGCATCGCAGCACTGGTACCAGGCGGGCGCACCACCTTCATGGTGACCGCGCTGGAATCCTGCGTTCTGGAGCGCATCGACTACCGGCTGCTGGCTGCCCTGGCGCGCACGCACCTGGCCTGGGCCACGGCATTGGGTGCGCTGACCATGGTGTTCGCGGCCCGCAAGGAGGAACGAGAGCGCGAACTGCTCACGCTGGACGCCGAGGGCCGCTACCGGGCCTTCTGCGCGGCCCACCCGGACCTGGCCGCACGCATCCCGCAGAAGGACCTGGCACGCCATCTGGGCGTGACGCCTGTGGGGCTCAACCGCATCGTGATGCGGCTGCGCCGGGAGCAAGGCGAGTAGGCTGCTGGCCCTGTGCGGGAGCGCAAGGGCATCCAAGGCCGCTCCACGATGAACAAGGCCGGGTTGCCCAACTCGGTGGACCGCTAACCTTCGAATTGCGGGTGCAGCTGCCGTATGCGGTTCATCGCCATGCCGGCCGCGGCCGTGCGCGTCTCCACCCCAAGCTTGGCGAACACGCGCTCCAGGTGCTTCTTGACCGTGGCCGGGCTGGCGCCCAGGATGTCGCCGATGTCGCGGTTGATCTTGCCCTTGACCACCCAGTAGAGCACCTCGGCCTCGCGCGCCGTGAGCTTGAAGGACAGGCTCATGGATTCGATGATCTTGGCGTCCGACACCTCGCGCATCACGATCAGCCAGTCGCCGCCGCCCTCGCTGTCGCCGGCCTGCTGGTGCAAGCGGAAGGTCAGGCGGCGCGCGCCCTGGTCGATGGCCAGGCGCGGCGGTTCGGCCTGGGCCTGGGCCAGCAGCTCGGCCGCGTTGTCCAGCAGCACATGGCGGCGCAGCCAGGCCTGCACGGGCTCGGGCGCCCAGGGGCTGGCTTCGCCGAAATAGGCCTGCAGCAGTTCGCGCGCCAGCGGTGTCTGCCAGACGATGCGCCCGTCCAGCGCGCGCACGGTGATGCTGGCGTAGCCGAAGGCGTCGAGTGCGTTGCGCGCCTCGCGCGCCTGGCTGGCGTCGGCCCGGGCCTTGCGCGCCGCGCCCAGGTGCACGCCCATGCGCGCCATCACCTCGCGCGGCTTGATGGGCTTGGTCACATAGTCCACGCCGCCGGCCTCCAGCGCGGCCACCAGGTGCTCGGTCTCGGTCAGCCCGGTCATGAAGATGATGGGAATGTGCGCAGTCTGGGGCGAGGCCTTCAGGCGCCGCGCCACTTCGAAGCCGTCCATGCCGGGCATCATGGCGTCCAGCAGCACGATGTCGGGCAGGGCCTGCGCCGCACGCTGCAGCGCGGCCTCGCCGTGCATGGCCACGAGCACGGTGTAGCCCGATTCGTCGAGCGCATCGTGCAGCACGGCCAGGTTGTCGGGCACGTCGTCGACGATGAGCACCACATCGCTGTCGCTGCGGTCCAGCGCAGCGCCGCCTGGTGCAGGCGGGTGGGAGGCGGCGGTGGTGGTCATGGGGGGGCTTGCTCCAGGATCTGGCCCATGGCATCGAACTGGAACTGCCGGGCCAGGCCCCGCATGGTATCGACGAAAGCGCCATGCACCGGCTGTTCGCGCTCGATCTCGTCCAGGGCGTTGAGGATGCCGCGGTAGTAACCCAGCGACACGGCCTGCGACAGGGCCGCGAGCGCGCCGGGGTGGGGGTAGCTGAACCCCTCGGCACCCGGCGCGGACGCGGGCGCTGGGGGCGCAGCTTCGGGTACGGCCTCGCCCAGCCACTGCAGCGCCAGGCGCCGCTCCAGCCAGTCGAGCAGCTCGCTGTGGCGCACGGGTTTGACGATGAAGTCCTCGGGGCGGATGTCCACGTCATTGTCCAGCGCCTTGTCAAAGGCATTGGCTGAGACGATCGCACATTGGACGCCTGGCAACTGCATCTGCCGAACCCGCCGCAAGGTTTCCCAGCCGTCGATGCCCGGCATGGCCAGGTCCATGAAAAGGGCATGGGGCCGGTAGCCGGTGGCCAGCAGGTCGAGCGCATCGTGGCCGCTGGCGGCCTGGCGCAGCTCGAAGCCCAGGGGTTCGAGCAGCTGCACGAGCAGTTCGCGGTCGGCCTCTTCGTTGTCCACCACCAGGATGCGGCGGCGCTCGCCGGCATAGCCCTTGCGCACGCGCGGTGCCTGCAGGGCGGGTGCCGAAGCCTTGCCCAGCGCCTCGGCATGCACCTCGGGCAGGAAGAGCTTGACGTGGAACACCGAGCCCAGGCCGGGCTCGCTGGTCACGCTGAGCTCGCCCCCCATGAGAGCGGTGAGCATCTTGGCGATGGTCAGCCCCAGGCCCGCGCCGGGCGTGGCGGCCACGGCGGCGGCGCTGCCGCCGCGCGCAAAGGGCTCGAAGATGCGCTCGATCTCGTCGGCCGTGAGGCCAGGCCCGGTGTCCTGCACGTCGATGCGCGCGATCTCGCGGGCGTAGCGCACGCGCAGCGTGACGCGCCCCTGCGCGGTGAACTTGACGGCATTGCCCAGCAGGTTGATGAGGATCTGGCGCAGGCGCTTTTCGTCGGCGCGCACCACCTCGGGGATGGTGCCCTGCACGTCGAACTGGAAGGCCAGGCCCTTGGCCGCTGCCTGCAGCTCGAACAGGCTGGCCATCTCGTGCAGGCCGTCGGCAAAGCGCATGGGCGTGACATCGAGCGTGAGCTTGCCCGACTCGATGCGCGCGATGTCCAGCGTGCCCTCGATCAGCGACAGCAGGTGCTCGCCGCCGCGGCGGATCACGTGCACGGCTTGCTTGCGGTGCGGCGGCACACCCGTGTCCTCGCCCATGAGCTGGGCGTAGCCCAGGATGGAGTTGAGCGGCGTGCGGATCTCGTGGCTGATGGCGCTGATGTAGCGGCTCTTGGCCTGGTTGGCCTGGTCGGCCGCGCGCTTGGCCTCCTCGGCCACCTGGCGCGCCTGCTCGGCCACGCTGCGGGCGTTCTGCAGGGCCTCGTCGGTCTGGCGGTGCAGCTCGATCTCGCGCACCAGCAGGCCGGTCTGGCGGTTCGATTCTTCCTGCGCCACCTGGCGGCTCTTGTGCGCCAGCACCAGCCACCAGGCCACGATGCCGGAGATGACCAGGAGCGCCAGGTAGGCCTTGAGCAGGCCCGAGCGCAGGGCCACCTCGGGCGCTGCCTGCACTTCGGTATCGGTCAGGGCCTGGCCGATGGTGTTGAGCTCCTGGTGGTACAGCAGGCCCATGACGGAGGCCAGCAGCGGCGCGATCACCAGCATGAGCAGCAGGAAGTGGCCCAGGCCCGTGTCCAGGTAGCGCCAGATGGCGCGCGGCAGCACCCAGCGCAGGGCCGAAGACCATTGCACCGCCATGCTCGCGTGGGGCTTGCACAGGTCGCCGCAGCGGGCGTCCAGCGTGCAGCACAGCGAGCAGATACCGCCGCCGTAGGCGGGGCACTGCGCCATGTCGGGCGCCTCGTACTCGCGCTCGCAGATGACGCAGCGCTGCACCGAAAAGCGGGTGTAGGTGCCCAGGTCGGCCGCAACCTGGCCGCTCACCGGCCCGTGCATGGGCACGGCCGGCGGCTCGGGCTGGCGCGCGATGTAGTAGCGCCCGCGCGTGGCCCAGGCGATGAGCGGCGCGGTGGCAAAGGCCACGGCCATGGCGATCACGGCCGAGAAGGCCTGGGGCAACGGACCGAAGAAGCCCAGGTGGGCGCTGATGGAGACCACCGAAGCCAGCGCCATGGAGCCCACGCCCACGGGGTTGATGTCGTACAGGTGGGCGCGCTTGAACTCGATGCCCTTGGGCGACAGGCCCAGCGGCTTGTTGATGACCAGGTCGGCCACCACCGACATGATCCAGGCGATGGCGATGTTGGAGTACAGGCCCAGCACTTCGCCCATGGCGCGGAAGACGTTCATCTCCATCAGCATGAAGGCGATGAGGGTGTTGAACACCACCCACACCACGCGCCCCGGGTGGCTGTGGGTGAGGCGCGAGAAGAAGTTGGACCAGGCCAGCGAGCCCGCATAGGCATTGGTCACGTTGATCTTCATCTGCGAGACCACCACGAACAGCGCCGTGGCCGCCACCGCCCAGCCGTAGTGCGGGAACACGTACTCGTAGGCCACCAGGTACATCTGGTTGGGGTCCACCGCGCGGTCGGCCGGCACCATGTGGGTCAGGGCCAGGTAGGCCAGCAGCGCGCCGCCCAGCATCTTGAGCACGCCCAGCACCACCCAGCCCGGCCCGCCCGCGAGCACGCCCAGCCACCAGCGCCCGCGGGTGGCCGGCGTGCGCGCAGGCATGAAACGCAGGTAGTCGGCCTGCTCGCCCATCTGCGTGATGAGGGCGATGCCCACGGTGAGCGCCGCACCAAACAAGGGCAACTGGAATGCTGCACCCCGGCCGGACTCACCACCATAGTGCGCAATGCCCGCAAACGCACCAGGATCGTGCATCACCACGTAGGCAAAGGGCACGACCAGCATCACCAGCCACAGCGGCTGGCTCCAGACCTGCAGCCGGCTGATGGCCGAGACGCCGTGCGTGACCAGCGGAATCACCACAATGGCGCAGATCAGGTAGCCCCAGGTGGGCGGTATGTCGAGCGCCAGCTCCAGCGCATAGGCCATCACGGCCGCCTCCAGCGCGAAGAAGATGAAGGTGAAGGAGGCGTAGATCAGCGAGGTGAGCGTGGAGCCGATGTAGCCAAAGCCCGCACCGCGCGTGAGCAGGTCCATGTCCACCCCGTAGCGCGCGGCGTACACGCTGATGGGCAGGCCCGCCAGGAAAATGATGAGCCCCGTGGCCACGATGGCCCAGAAGGCGTTGATGAAGCCGTACTGCACCAGCAGCGTGGCACCCACGGCTTCCAGGATCAAAAACGAGGCCGCACCGAAAGCCGTGTTGGCCACACGCCATTCGGACCACTTGCGAAAGCGCTGGGGCGTGTAGCGCAGCGCGTAGTCTTCCATGGTCTCGGTGGCCACCCAGCTGTTGTAGTCGCGCCGGACCTTGACGACCTGCTGCGGGGCATCCGAAGCCGCGTCCATGTCCACGCCGTCCCGGGCGGGAGCACCCGCGTCGGGCGGGGCGATGGCGGCAGTGGAGGGGGGCATGGGCGTCAGGGGGGCGGGGCAACAGTCCCCGTGGTGGTGCAGTTTCCATGCCACGGCCGGGGCATGGATGCGCCAATCGACGTATGGCCGGCACGCCGCTTGCTCACTATGATGGTGCAGACCAAGGCGACCCGCGCCTGCGCGCGCCGCACCGGGCCGCCCTCCCCGATCACCCCACCGCCAAGACCATGGAACTCACCCCCCGCGAAAAAGACAAGCTGCTGATCTTCACGGCGGCCCTGCTGGCCGAGCGCCGCAAGGCCCGGGGCCTGAAACTCAACTACCCCGAGGCCATGGCCCTGATCAGCGCCGCCGTGATGGAAGGTGCGCGCGACGGCAAGACCGTGGCCCAGCTCATGAGCGAGGGGCGCACCGTGCTCACGCGCGCCGATGTGATGGAGGGCATCCCCGAGATGATCCCCGACATCCAGGTCGAAGCCACCTTCCCGGACGGCACCAAGCTCGTGACCGTCCACCAACCCATCGTCTGAATTTTCTTCCTGGAGACCCCATCCATGCGCGCATCCCGCACCCTTGCCTTCATCGCCCTGGTCACGCTGGCCGCGGCCGCCAGTGCCCACACCGATGGCGTGGCGCATTCGCACCATGATTTCTTCAGCGGCCTGACCCACCCCTTGTTCGGGCTGGACCACCTGGCCGCCATGGTGGCCGTGGGCCTGTGGAGCGCCCTGTCGGCACGCCGCGCCGGGCCCGAGTTGCTCTGGGGCCCCGTGGGCTTTGCCAGCCTGCTGATGGTGGGCGCGGTGATGGGCCTGCAGGGCATCGCCGTGCCAGCCGTGGAGCCCATGATCGCCGCCTCGTTGCTGGCCACGGGCCTGCTGGTGGCCTCGCGCCTGCATGTGCCCGGCATCGTCGCAGCGCTGGGCGTGGGCGTGTTCGCGCTGTTCCACGGCCTGGCCCACGGCTACGAACTGGCCGGCAGCGACAGCGCCTGGCAGACCCTGGCCGGCATGCTGTGCGCCACGGTGCTGCTGCACTGCACCGGCCTGGCCGCCGGCTGGGCGCTGCGCAACCGTACGGTATGGCTGACCCGCGCAGCCGGTGCCGGCGTGGCCACCCTGGGCGGCGCCATGCTCATGCAGCTCGCCTGACCCCATCCACGCACAAGGACACGCCACCATGATCCCAGGCGAACTGTTGATCGACGCGGGCGAGCATGCCCTGAACCCCGGGCGCCGCACGCTGACGCTGGTGGTGCGCAATACGGCCGACCGGCCCATCCAGGTGGGCTCGCACTACCACTTTGCCGAGACCAATGGCGCGCTGGGCTTCGACCGCGAGGCCGCGCGCGGCATGCGGCTGAACATCGCCTCGGGCACGGCCGTGCGCTTCGAGCCCGGGCAGGAGCGCACCGTGGAGCTGGTGGACTATGCGGGCGACCGCACGGTCTACGGCTTTCGCGGCCTGGTGCAAGGCGCGCTGTGATGCGGCGCGCTGCTCTTTTTTCTTCTTCCCTCATCGCTATCCCTTCGAGCCCCGTGCCGGGCACCAGCAAAAGGTTTTGAACCATGGCAACCATTGGACGACGCGCCTATGCGGAGATGTTCGGACCCACGGTGGGCGACCGCGTGCGCCTGGCGGACACCGGCCTGATCGCCGAGGTGGAGGCGGACTACACCCTGCGTGCCGGCGGCTACGGTGAAGAAGTCAAGTTCGGCGGCGGCAAGACCATCCGCGACGGCATGGCGCAGAGCCAGCGCACGCGCGATGCGGGCGCCGTGGACACGGTGCTGACCAATGCCCTGGTCATCGACCACTCGGGCATCTACAAGGCGGACATCGGCCTCAAGGGCGGGCGCATCGTGGCCATCGGCAAGGCCGGCAACCCCGATACGCAGAGCGGCGTGGACATCATCATCGGCGCGGGCACCGAGGTCATCAGCTGCGAGGGCAACATCGTCACCGCGGGCGGCATCGACAGCCATATCCACTTCATCTGCCCGCAGCAGATCGAGGAGGCCCTGGCCTCGGGCGTGACCACCATGCTGGGCGGCGGTACGGGCCCGGCCACGGGCACGCTGGCCACCACCAGCACCTCGGGCAGCTGGAACATGGAGCGCATGCTGCAGGCGGCCGACGCCTTTCCCATGAACCTGGGCTTTCTGGGCAAGGGCAATGCCAGCCTGCCGGGGCCGCTGCGCGAGCAGATCGAGGCCGGCGCCATTGGCCTCAAGCTCCACGAGGACTGGGGCACCACGCCCGCGGCCATCAGCAACTGCCTGGACGTGGCCGAGGAGACGGACACCCAGGTCGCCATCCACAGCGACACGCTCAACGAATCGGGCTTTGTCGAAAACACCATCGCCGCCGTGGGCGGGCGCGGCATCTGCGCCTTCCACACCGAGGGTGCGGGCGGCGGCCATGCGCCCGACATTCTGCGCGTGGTGGGCGAGGCGAACTTTTTGCCGTCTTCCACCAACCCCACCATGCCCTACACGGTGAACACGCTGGACGAGCATGTGGACATGCTCATGGTGTGCCACCACCTCGATGCCGGCATTGCCGAGGACCTGGCCTTTGCCGAAAGCCGCATCCGCAAGGAGACCATTGCGGCCGAGGACATCCTGCACGACCTGGGTGCCATCAGCATGATGAGCAGCGACAGCCAGGCCATGGGCCGGGTGGGCGAGGTGATCCTGCGCACCTGGCAGACGGCGCACAAGATGAAGGTCCAGCGCGGCACGCTGGACGGCGACAGCGCACGCAACGACAACACGCGCATCAAGCGCTATGTGGCCAAGTACACCATCAACCCGGCCATCGCGCACGGCATCAGCCACGAGGTGGGCTCCATCGAAGTCGGCAAGTGGGCCGACCTGGTGATCTGGAAGCCGGCCTTCTTCGGCGTGAAGCCCGCCCTCATCCTCAAGGGCGGCTTCATCGCCATGGCGGCCATGGGCGACCCGAATGCATCCATCCCCACACCGCAGCCGGTGCACTACCGGCCCATGTTCGGTGCCTTCGGCGGCGCCATTGCGCGCGGCTCGCTGACCTTTGTCTCGCAGGCAGGACTCAACGCCGGCATTGGCGAGCGCTTTGGCCTGGCCAAGACGCTCAGCGCGGTGCGCAACATTCGCGGCGTGCGCAAGGAGCACATGTTGCACAACAGCTACACCCCGCGCATGGAGGTGGACGCACAGACCTACACCGTGCGCGCCGACGGCCAATTGCTCACCTGCGAGCCCGCCACCGAGCTGCCCATGGCGCAGCGATACTTCCTGTTCTGACCCTGTCCGCCCCAGGAGTACCGCCCATGCTGCCCGAAACCCATTTGCTGCTGGCCTTTGCAGGCGCCAGCCTGGTCCTTGCGCTTACGCCCGGGCCGGCGGTCGTCTACATCGTGGCACGCACGGTGGCCCAGGGGCGCGCCTGCGGCCTGGCCTCGGTGCTGGGCGTGGCGCTGGGCAACCTGGGCAATGCCGTCGGTGCGGCGCTTGGCTTGGCAGCGTTGTTCGCAGTGTCGTCGGCCGCGTTCACTATCGTGAAGTGGGCGGGCGCTGCCTACCTGGTCTATCTGGGCCTGCGCATGTGGTTCACGCGCCCGGCCAACGCTACGAACGGCGGCGCGGCCGCACCCCGCCAGCCCTTGGCCCGCGTGTTCCGCGACGGTTTCGTCGTGGCCCTGCTCAACCCCAAGACCAGCCTGTTCTTCGCCGCCTTTCTGCCGCAGTTCATGGACGCACAGGGCAGCGCGCTGGCGCAGACCCTGGCGCTGGGCTGCACCTTTGTGGCCATCGCAGCCTGCACCGACCTGTTCTATGTGCTGGCCGCCAGCCTGGTGGCGCCCCGCCTGGGCCAGGCCACGCGCCATGCGGTGTGGGGCAACCGGCTGGCCGGCACCTCCTTCATCGGCCTGGGCGTGCTCACGGCCATGGGCTCGCGCCCCACCACGCGCTGAGCCCGCCCTCCTTCTTACCGTATTCGCATCGTACCCATGATTTCCGTCGGAAAAATCCTTGCCCAAGGCCATGGCCTGGCTCCCGTGTTGCTCAAGCGCGCCGCCACCGTTGAACTCGACTGGGACGTGCGCCAGAAAAGCCGCTTCTCGGCCACCGACTCCAGCGGCCGCACGCTGGGCGTGTTCCTGCCGCGCGGCACCGTGGTGCGTGGCGGCGATGTGCTGGTGGCCGAAGATGGCTCGCTGGTGCGCGTGCTGGCCGCGCCACAGGCGGTGCTGCACATCACCCACTGCCCGCAGCACGGCACGCCCTTCGACCTGGTGCGCGCCGCCTACCACCTGGGCAACCGCCACGTGCCCATCGAGCTGCAGCCCGACCACCTGAAGATCGAGCCCGACCATGTGCTGGCCGACATGCTGCGCGCCATGCACCTGATCGTGCAGGCCCGCGATATGGCCTTCGAGCCCGAAGGCGGCGCCTATGCAGCCGGGCATGGCGGCGGGCACGGCCATCACCATGGCCACGAACACCACCACGATGACCACGGGCACGGCCACGCCCATGGGGGCCACGGCCATGGTCATGACCATGATCACGGGCACACGCACGATGACCATGGGCACGGCGACCATGGCCACAAGCATGCGCACTGACAGGTCCGCACCGGGGCGTTGCCAGCCATGATGATGCGCGAGCCCCCGGCCCCGACGGCCCTGCCCGCGGCCAGCCTGCTGCAGCTGATCTGGCTGGCATCGCCCGCGCTGCCCGTAGGCGGGTTTTCGTATTCCGAGGGGCTGGAGAGCGCCATCGAAAGCGCCGGCGTCGGCTCCGAGGCCGCCGTGGCCGCCTGGCTGCTGGACCAGTTGCATCTCACCCAGGCGCGCGGCGACCTGGCCGTGGTGGCCCAGGCCGTGGGTGCCTGGCGCCAGGGCGACATGGCGCATGTGAAAAGCCTCAACGACTGGGTGCTGCACACGCGCGAGACCAGCGAGCTGCGCCTGCAGACCGAGCAGATGGGCCGCTCGCTCGCCGACTGGCTGCGCAACCAGCACCAGGGCGATGCGGCGCGCATGCCCGCCGTGCAGGCCCTGGCCGCGCTGCCGCCCACCTACCCCGTGGCCTTTGCACTGGCCGCGTCAGGCACCGAGGCATCGGTCTACGACGTGCTGCTGGCCTTTGCCTTTGGCTGGGCCGAGAACATGGTGCAGGCCGCGCTCAAGTCCATGGCGCTGGGCCAGAGCGCGGGCCAGCGCATCCTGGCCAAGCTCGCCCAGGCCATCCCCGAAGCCGCCACGTATGCACTGGCCTTGCCCGATGGCGAGCGCCAGGCCTTTTCGCCCATGCTGGCCATTCTCTCGGCCCGGCACGAAACCCAATACTCACGCCTTTTCAGATCATGACGACGACCACCACGACCAGCCCTCTGCACCACGTCCCGAACCGCACCAAGCACCTGCCGCCGCTGCGCGTGGGCATCGGCGGCCCCGTGGGCTCGGGCAAGACCACCCTGCTCGAAATGCTGTGCAAGGCCATGCGCGACGACTATGACCTGATCGCCATCACCAACGACATCTACACCAAGGAAGACCAGCGCCTGCTGACGGTGAGCGGCGCCCTGCCGGCCGAGCGCATCCTGGGCGTGGAGACCGGCGGCTGCCCGCACACGGCGATCCGCGAAGACGCATCGATCAACCTCGAAGCCATCGACCGCATGCTGGGCCAGTTCCCGAATGCCGACGTGGTGTTTGTCGAAAGCGGCGGCGACAACCTGGCCGCCACCTTCAGCCCCGAGCTGTCGGACCTGACCATCTACGTGATCGACGTGGCCGCGGGCGAGAAGATCCCGCGCAAGGGCGGCCCCGGCATCACCAAGAGCGATTTGTTCATCATCAACAAGACCGACCTGGCCCCCCACGTGGGCGCCAACCTGGACATCATGGAATCGGACACCGTGCGCATGCGCACCACGCCCCAGGGCCTGCGCCCCTTCGTGATGACCAACCTGAAAACCCTGGCCGGGCTGAACGAAGTGGTGCGCTTTATCGAGACCAAGGGCATGCTGACCAAGGCAGGGGCCTGAACTGAGCACGCCGACCGGCCCGCCCAGTCATTTCCGTGGACTAGAATACGCGCCTTCCCTCCCGGAGACTTGGGTGAGCGGTTTAAACCAGCAGTCTTGAAAACTGCCGACGGGCAACCGTCCGTGAGTTCGAATCTCACAGTCTCCGCCAGGTATCAAACAAACATGCGCCTTCCGAGGCGCTTTTTTGTTTTACCCACTGTACAGACTGGGGACATAGTGAACACCTGTGCGGGGACATGGTGAACACTTTTCATTAGACGGCGTTCGTGCTGGCCAGGTCAATCACCAGGCAGCGATGGTGGGCAAAGAACACCTCATAGC
>JAESFW010000146.1_pt1 | contig 118827 bp, 103 predicted proteins | sample 9269481 | NCBI WGS metagenome assembly JAESFW01 (sample SAMN14515350, study PRJNA621654) | algae metagenome | isolation source: Lyngbya sp. HA4199-MV5 and co-occurring heterotrophs from soil with... | place: USA: Ahupuaa O Kahana State Park, Hawaii | collected 2009-07-21 | reverse complement strand
AAGCTTTCCTGGTGCCTCTGGCGCGGTGGAACCACTCTGACCCATCCCGAACTCAGGTGTGAAACGCTGTTGCGGCAAAGATAGTGGGGGGGTCGCTCCCTGCAAAAATAGCGCGGTGCCAGGTTAATTATTTACAAATTGGAGTCCAAAGGTTTGTGCTTTTGGACTCCAATTTGTGTATCCTCTCACATACACCGCTACCCACCTATGCGTTTCGGTTAGTACATAGAAGGCGGCGAAACATAAAAGAAAAGATCAGAGCCTTAATAGAGTGAATTTGCCATCATTTATCTGGCTATGGAAGATTGCGGCGTGGTCGATGGGATTTTCGATCGCATCTTATTTCATAATGATTATTTCGGGTTGGTGGATTTATGAGCACCGACAAAAGAGCCAGTCGCGCCCTCAGTGGTTGTATTTTTCACACCTCGGAATAGGGTTTTTAATGACAACTTCGGTGCTGTTGCTTTTAGGCATTGGTATCGTGGGCACCTTGGGGCACTTTGGAAGCTTGGGTCACTCTTGGCATCTCTTTGCAGGCTTGTTTGTTGTAAGTTTAGTGTTTCTTTCTGTATGGAGTGCTGTGCAGATCAACTTGATGCAGCCTTGGGCGCGGTTGCTTCACGTTGCTACTAATTTTGTGTTGCTCGCTGGATTTGTTTGGGTCTCGCTAACAGGTTGGGATGTTGTCCAAAAGTATTTACCTTGAAGGTGCGATCGTCTTACTAACGATCAGCGTCAACAAATTTCGTAGCCAACTCAGCTAAAATGCATTCGCTATCTGTTTCATCCGGTCTTAAGCCGCTGCTGGTCATACCTCTCAGCATCCTTTGAGATACCACGTTACCGTCGCGTTGAAGTAGATTTGCTAAGGTGGAAACACCGAACGGAAGGAGCGATCGCTATGATTCAGTTTGCTCAAAAACTATTGCCCTGTCTAACAATCGCAGTACCTTTGGCGATCGCCGTTCACACAGCCGCCGCTACAGCCCAACCAACGCCCGCCCAACCAATACCAGGCTGTCTTGCTGGTACTCCCAACGGCACCTATCAGGGCGATCGTTCCCTCACCCGCAACGAATTTGCCGCCGGGATGAACGCCTGCCTGAAGCAAGTGAATCAACAGCTAGAGTTCAACAAAGCCAATTTTGCGACTCGTACCGATTTTGAGACGTTGATCCAGCGACAGCGCGAGTTGAATGAGCAATTGAAAGAGTTGAGCGATCGGGTTGGCACGATTGCAGGTGACGAAGCTCCACTTAAATAAGAACTTATGCGCGGTTACTGTCTCAGTATTGCAAAGGAGCCACTATTCTTCATACCGTTCATGCCGTTGCAACCGGGGCAAAAGCACTTGAAAGAACCGAACAAAGTTCGGTCACACATCTAGGATCAGCGTGACTAACGGAGAGAGCCATCTACCATCTGTTCTCTATCAAATCTAGCTGGGTACTCTAAACGGAGAATTTACTTACCTACTCCTTCGCCCAGTTACAGCCATGACAGCCTTTCAACCCGACCTTCTAGAACGTGCTAAAAAAGCTGATACAGAAGCCATTGCAGCCTTGATGAATCGTTCCCTTCAACCAAAAGGCATTACGGCTAAAGTGAGCCTCAAGGAACATTGCTTGAAAGTCATGCTGGAAGCGTCCCACGTACCAGAACAGCAGCCTTTAGTTGAATTTATTTGTAAGGGCATCACTGGCTTGAAGGCTGAATCGATTCAACAAGTGAAGATTTACGGTCGGGAACTGGGAGAAGATTTTCCAAGCTGGCAAGAGGAGATTGAACTAGCTGTAAAGGCTACACCAGACATTGCTGAACTCGCGAAGCAGAGAGACGTTAACGCCATCAGCCAACTCGTTGCTCAATGGTTAGAAGCTCGAAATGTGACTGCAAAAGTCAGTTTAAAGGATGACTGCTTGCGGATTATGTTAGAAGCAGTCGGAGTGCCAGATCAAAAAGCGATCGTGCCACGATTGCTTGATAACTTAAGAAAATTAAGCATTCAGGATTGCACAGCGCTGAAAATTAGCGGACGTGAACCGGGTGATGATTTTCCAGACTGGCAGCAAGATCTTAAACTCAATGAGCCAATAAACTTAACCACATCACTACCTGCTGCACCTTTTGCGCTCACAACAGAGACGAATATTCAAACATCGAATCTAGAAAAAGCCTCAACTGAAGAATCTTCTTTCTGGGGTTCAATGTTTGGGACAGTTGCAGGAGCAATGGGAGCCGTTGGTGGTACAGCCGCTTATGCAGGCGGAGCAGTTGTAGGCACAGTAGCGGGAACGGCTGGAGCAGTAGGCAATACAGCAATGCAAGCAGGTGGAGCGATCGCTGGCACAGCCTTTGGAGCGGTTGGTGCATTGGGCAGTGCGGCATTGCAGGCAACCGATAGCGTTGGCTATGTTTTTGACATATCAACAGCAGCCCCCAGCTACAAAGCCTGACTGAAGCCCTCAATGTAGACTGGCTGCTCAAAATTGCTGATCAGGTAGACATTGTTCAAGCCGAAACACACGTCAAAAATTTGCAGCGAAAATATCCCAACGAAAAACCCGGTGATATTGCCCATCGTGTCATGCAAGAAAAAGCTCTTTACGTGGGAGGAACGGGGTTTGCTAGTAGCCTTCTACCAGGATTTGCAGCGGCGATGATTGCGATGGATTTGGCAGCTACAACGGCACTACAGGCAGAAATGGTGTATCAAATTGCTGCTGCTTACGGGCTAAACCTGCGCGAACCCGCCAGAAAGGGTGAAGTCATGGCAATTTTTGGTTTAGCGTTGGGAGGCAGTGCTGCGCTCAAAGCTGGATTGGGGGCTGCACGAAATATTCCTGTTGCGGGCGCAGTGATTGGTGCAGGTAGCAACGCAGTCATGCTGTACGCACTGGGACACGCTGCCTGCCAATTTTATGAGGCAAAGTTGAATCCTCTAAAATCTCAAGCTGCTCTCCAAGCCTCTCAAGTAGAGAGCGAAAAGTATCTGCAAGGCGCGATCGTTCAGCAAGTCATCATGGATCAAATTCTGGTTCACGTTATTTTGGCAGGTGCTCCAGGAAAAACCTGGAAGAGTATTCTGCCAGAATTACAGGAGTTTAACTTTAGCCCTGCGTCACTGGAGGCGATCGCGGCTAATGCCAAGTCTCCGCCTGCTCTAGAAAAACTACTCAGTCAAATCAATAGTGATTTTGCGATCCCATTGCTGGCTCAATGTCAAAAAATTGCTCGACAAGATGGTGTGATTACGCCAGAAGAAGCAAAAGTGCTTGCCACCATAACCAATAAATTGAACATCAACTTAGCTGCAATCCAATAGCTAACGGCTTTGTGGTTTCTATCATGTGGTTTTCATCGATAGAGTTGAGTGAGCGATCGTCGAAGAAGCGTCTTGCGACTTTAATCAATCCATTAAATCTGCATTAGCCGTTTTGCGCCATCCAAACAAGAAAGCCCAAAACTTGCTCTACGGGAGGCAGCGGGTAATCGTTCAGGTCGATCGATACGCATTGTTTCTCTAACTTCAAAAAACGCCAAACGGTACCACTACTCACGGTGCCGTAAATCGTTGCGATCGGTTGCTGTTTTTGTTGGTTAAAGCGTTGGGCTGCTACCATTTCTGCCAGACATTGCCCAAGTGCAGGTTTGAGATCTTCTTTTTTTGCTTCTACTAAAATAACCGCAGGCGCTTTGATAAATAATTGTTCTGGCGATCGGCTAATGAGAAAATCAACATAGCCTGTTAGTTCAGCCTCCGGTTGCACATTGAATTCTTCGCCAGAGAACACACTAATTTGTCCTTGAAGTTGACGCTTAACTTCTAGCAAAACTGGATTGATGATGCCTTCAGAACGGGCTTTTTCGCTGCTAACGGCAATTGCCCAGGGAAGCGTTTCTTTCAGAATCTCTTTGAGGAGGGGCGTTGGCTCGATCGCAGGAATCTCTGGCAAGAAGCGATCGCCTTCTACGATCGTCAGTTGAAAATCATCTACCGCTTTACTGAGGGTGAATTTACTGTAAGGCATTCATTGATCCGCCTCATGCAGAGATTTTCTGAGTTTAGCATTGGCACGATCGCTCTATTTTAAGAAGCCCAGTTTCTGTGTAAGTTATAAGATCGATCGCACAATTTCCACCGTTTCCTCAATCATGCGCTCCTCTCGAAACATTTTTTCGGCTCGTTGTTTACATGCCTGTCCCACCTGTTGACGGAGTGCCGCATCACCTGTCCAGTCCTTTAAGATCCCAACCAACTCTTGAATGGTGGACTGGAAATTGCCAAACATGGGTGAAGTCAGCAGTTGTCCCGTATCGCCTAACCCTTCAGGTACACCACTCACCGCTGATGCCGCCACAGGAAGCCCTTTCGCCATCGCTTCCATCATCGCCAGCGGTAGCCCTTCCGATTCAGACGGCAGTAGAAAAATGTCACTGGCATCCAGCCAATCGTTGATGTCATCCAGTTCGCCCAAAAACTTAACGCGATCGCTCACTCCTGCCTGCTTCACCGTTTGCTGAAACTGGTCTGCCAGCGTGCCCGTACCCGCCCACGCAAAGTAAAGCTTTTCCCAGGCAGGCGTTTGTTTGAGTTGCTTGATCGCGCCAATTTGATACTGATAGCCCTTGATAATGTCCATGCGGGCAGCGGTGAAGGAGAGAACGGCATCATCAGGAATGTTCCACTGCTGGCGGAGGCGCGATCGCACGGCTGAATCCGGCGGTTGGAAATAGGTAGACGGTCGCCCACAGTAAATGACCTGTCCTTTGTCCTCCGCCAGCCCAAACAGCTTTCGCAACAGTCGCAAATTATCCTGCGACACCGCAATGACTGCCTTTGCCGCCTCGTACTGTTTTGCCAGCGCCACATATGCCTCCGGCACCTCCTTGGGCTTCACGGGATGCACCAGATGCTCCACCACGATGAAGGGAATGCCGCGATCGATGGCAACCTGCTTCGGCGCAAAATTCGCCACAGGTCCCCCATTGCTTACGATCAACAAATCCGGGTTTGCCTCAGCAATCACCCTCTCAGCATCCGCCGCCTTTGCCCCTTCCAGCCAAACGTGCTGCCGAATGCCCACCTGCCGCTGCTGTGTCTCAAACCACTTTGCCCGTAGCCGCACCCGCTCCATTCCAGCGGAACCAAATAGCTCCACCAGCGCGTCAGGAATATCCTGCACATACGTCATCTGGTAGCCTAGAGTGGCTAAGGCACACAACAGCGCATGGTTATACGGCAAAAGACCACCGATCGCAGGCGACGCATAGAGCAGAATATGTTTAGTCACAGCAGAGAGTTATTGGTTGTTGGTTGTTAGAATGCACCGGGCGATCGACAAACTAACAATTGAAGGCAGAGGGCAGGAGGCAGAAGGCAGAAGGGGAGGGAGTCGGGAGTCGAGAATAAAAGGCTAAGGGCTAAAAAATGAAGGCTAAAAGCTGAAATCACAACTCACAAATCTCTCCACCCCTCTCACCTCTTACCTCACCCCCCCTTTTCCAACTCAAAACTCAAAACTTTTAACTCAACCAACAACTAAAAACCAACAACTAACAACTTTTCGAGGAGTCGCCGTGTTTTTCAGTGTGGTCATTCCCGCCTACAACCGCAAACCCATTTTAGAGAAATGCTTGAGATCGCTAGAGCATCAGCAATTTGATGCAGGGGCGATCGCGGGCTACGAGGTTGTCGTCGTGGATGATGGCTCCACCGATGGCACTGTAGATTGGCTGCAAGCAAACGCTGAGACCTTTCCTCATATACGCCTCTTTCAGCAAGACCACCAAGGTCCTGCCGCCGCCCGTAACCTGGGAGTCGAGAAAGCTTCCGGCGACACCATCATCTTTATTGACAGCGATCTCGTGGTGACTGAGGGGTTTCTTCAGGCACATGCGGAAGGTTTGCAGCGGGGGCAGGAGGCAGAGGGCAGAGGGCAGAAGGCAGAAAGCAGAAGGCAGGAGGCAGAATCACCTCAAAACTCAAAACTCTCTAGCTTGTCGGCGCAAAGCGCTACTCAAAACTCTCCCTCCTCTTCCCCTACTCCCCACTCTCCACTCCCCCCTCCCCCACCCGTCTTCACCTACGGTCGTGTGATCAACACTGCCAACTTCGACGATCCCACAGCGGAACCGTACAAAATTACGGATTTCTCAGCGGCATACTTTGCCACGGGAAATGTGGCGATCGCGCGCGTTTGGCTGGAAAAAGCGGGACTTTTCGATACGCGGTTTCAACTCTACGGCTGGGAAGATCTGGAGTTGGGAGTACGTCTGAAACAGATTGGTCTGACGTTGATCAAATGTCCCGATGCGGTCGGCTACCACTGGCATCCCCCTTTTGCCCTTAACCAACTGCCGAACCTGATTGAAAAAGAAATCGAGCGGGGTAAGATGGGCGTGTTGTTCTACCAAAAGCATCCCACCTGGAATGTACGCATAATGATTCAGATGACGTGGATTCATCGCGTGCTGTGGGGTGTGCTGTCACTGGGCGGACGGCTCAACGAACGGACGATGGCACCCTTTCTGCAATGGCTGATCGATCGCGGCAAACCCCAACTCGCCCTCGAAGTCGCCCGCATTTTTCTCAACTGGTACAACGTCCAGGGCGTTTACGAAGCGTATGCAGACCTACAGCGAACGTCTAAAACTGCTCACAGCTAGAGCGATCGCTGTGCTAACCTAGAGAAGTTGTCTAAAATCGCACATCCAGGATTTCGGGTGCCTAGAGACAGTTGTTAGGGATTGGTTTTTAGTTGTTAGACAGAGAATGCTTGGTCTAACAACCAACAACTAAAAACTAAAAGCTTCCCAGGTGCTCCTGGATGGAGGATTAACCCGAATCAGGAGTTCAAAATCAATGCCAGTTGTTTCGTTGGCTCAATTATTAGAGTCTGGGGTTCACTTTGGGCATCAAACCCGCCGCTGGAACCCCAAAATGGACCCATATATCTATACCGCTCGCAACGGGGTGCATATCATTGACCTGGTGCAAACCGCCCGGTTAATGGATGAAGCGTATAACTACGTTCGCACTGCGTCTGAGCAGGGCAAGAAGTTCCTCTTCATCGGCACCAAGCGTCAGGCGGCTGGGATCGTGGCACAGGAAGCCTCGCGGTGTGGTGCTTACTACGTCAACCAGCGCTGGTTGGGCGGTATGCTTACTAACTGGGTGACGATTAAAACCCGCGTCGATCGCCTCAAAGAGCTAGAGCGTCGGGAAGAAACGGGTGGACTCGATCTGCTGCCCAAAAAAGAAGCCTCGGTGCTGCGGCGCGAATTGGAAAAGCTCCAGAAATATCTGGGCGGCATCAAAGCCATGCGGAAGGTGCCCGACATCATCATCATGGTGGATCAAAAGCGCGAGTACAATGCCGTACAGGAATGTCAAAAGCTGGCGTTGCCGATCGTGGCGCTGCTTGACACCAACTGCGATCCCGATCTGGTCGATGTGCCCATTCCTGCAAATGATGATGCCATCCGTTCGATTAAGCTCATCGTCGGCAGGCTGGCAGATGCGATCTACGAAGGTCGTCATGGTCAGCTTGAGTCTGATGACGAGTACGAAGACTACGAAGGCGGTGAAGAAGACTTCGACTACGAAGATAACGACACCTCGTTCATTCCAGAAGACGGCGACGAAACCGAAGCGTAGAGAAGTTGTTAGTTGTTGGTTGTTGGTTTTTAGAGACTCTAGCAACTAACTGTAATGACTCAAAACATTAGCCGCGTAGGGTGCTGTATAGGCTTCGCCATCCAAGAAAAGCTTCAGCGTAACGCACCGTCTCTTGGGGCTAACCTGATGAGTTAATACAACTAACAACTAACAACTAACAACTAACAACTATTCAGAGTAAAGGGTCATGGCGGAAATCACAGCAAAATTAGTCGGTGAACTGCGCCAGAAGACGGGCGCAGGCATGATGGACTGCAAAAAAGCGCTCACAGAAACGGGTGGCGATATCGAACAAGCCGCTGATTGGCTTCGTAAAAAGGGGATTTCTTCGGCTGAGAAAAAAGCGGGTAAAGTCGCCGCAGAAGGCATTGTCGATAGCTACATTCACACGGGTAGCCGTGTCGGTGTGCTAGTCGAAGTCAACTGCCAGACCGACTTTGTGGCACGAAACGAAGCCTTTAAAAAGCTGGTGCAGGACATTGCCAAGCAGATTGTGGCATCGCAGCAGGTTGAGTACGTAAAAATTGCTGATATTCCCGCAGAGATTGTCGATCGCGAGAAGGCGATCGAGATGGGGCGCGATGACCTGGGCGGCAAGCCCGAAGCCATCAAGGAAAAGATTGTGCAGGGACGTATCGAAAAACGCCTGAAAGAGCTGTGCTTGCTCGATCAGCCCTACATTCGTGACCAAAACATCACGGTGGATGAACTGGTGAAGCAAAACGTCGCGCAACTGGGCGAGAACATCCAGGTGCGCCGCTTTGTCCGCTTTGTGCTGGGTGAAGGCATTGAGAAAGAAGAATCTGACTTTGCGGCTGAGGTGGCAGCTCAATTGGGTACTGCTGCTCCTAAACCAGAGGCGATCGCTGAAACCCCTGTAGCAGAGACAGCTCCCAAAGAAGAGAAGAAGGAAAGCAAGGGCGGCAAAAAGGGCAAAAAATAGCTCTCGATCGCTCTTCACCTGACATATAGAGGCAGTCCAATGGGCTGCCTTTACTGTTAGTAGCATCTGCCAGCGCTCGATTCAGGTAGATTTAAGGAATGGCACTCATGCAGCGCAACCGTCCGAGTCTTCAATTCAGCGCGTAGAAACCACTTCTCAGAGTTTCATCTTCTGACTCCTGGCTTCTGATTCCTGGCTCCTGACTCCTCTAATCGGACTTGTCGCCTTCTGAGTTGCCCCAAAACGTCTCTTGCAAAGGTTGGGAATGATTACTGCAATCACGGTACTGGTCGCGCTAGGGTTTCTGGGCTGGGGGTTTTACCGCGCCATACCATTTGGCAAGTTGGGGCTGGTTGCCTGGTTTCAATCGGTTGTCTTAATTGCCCCCTGGCTCCTGTTCTTTGGGCTATCCATTGTTGGCATTTACCTCAACATTGTCAGCGTGCTGTTTTTGTTTGTGTTGTCTACAGGACTCTACATCTACCTGGGCAACCGCTTGCGATCGCTCGCCCAAACCGAAGCCCTCACTCGCAGAGCCAGCGCGATCGCCCATGCTCAGGATGTCAGTCAGCCAACCACCAGCGACGATTCAGAGAATCCGGCTGATGTAACAACCGCACAAACTCAGGCAACCACAGCCGACGTGCAAGCATCAGACATTATTCCCATTCCAGCCGAAGACCTGAAGGCAATTCAAAGCATTTTTGGCATCGACACGTTCTTTGCCACTGAAACCATCCCCTATCAAGAAGGCGTGATCTTGCGCGGCAATCTGCGGGGGGAGGCTGACGAGACGATCGCACGGCTCTCAGAACGGCTGTTGGAGAAAGTGGGTGTCAGCGAAACCGATCCTCAACAGCCTCGTTATCGATTGTTTTTAGTCGAAGGTCAAGATAGCAAGCCTGTGGTCATCGTCTTGCCCAGTAGTCGAGACCCGCAGCCATCCACCGTGTTTCAGAAGGGTGTAGCGGTGCTGCTGTTTCTGGCAACGATCGCCGCCAGTCTGGAAAGCGGTGGGTTGATGCTGGGCTTCGATTTCTTCACTAGCCCAAGTCGGTTTGCAGAGGTGCTTCCGCTGGCAACAGGCATTCTGAGCGTGTTGATTGTGCATGAGTTGGGGCATTGGGTACTGGCACGCCGCTACAACATTCGCCTCAGCCTACCGTTTCTCATTCCGACCTGGCAGATTGGTTCCTTTGGTGCCATTACTCGCTTTGAGTCGGTTTTGCCTAACCGCAATACGCTGTTTGATATTGCGATCGCCGGACCCGCTGCTGGTGGCATTCTCTCGTTGGGGATGCTGGTGACAGGACTGCTGCTCTCTCACAAAGGCAGTTTGTTTCAGGTGCCAACCGAGTTTTTTCAAGGTTCCATTCTGGTGGGCACGCTCACACGGGTTGTATTGCAAGAATCGCTTCAGCAGTCGATCGTCGATGTACATCCACTCGTCATTTTAGGCTGGTTGGGGTTGGTGATTACCGCGCTCAACTTGCTGCCAGCGGGTCAACTGGATGGTGGACGCATCGTGCAGGCAATTTATGGACGCAAGCTTGCGGGACGCACGACGATCGCCTCCATTGTAGTGTTGGGGTTAGCGTCGATCGTGAATCCTCTGGCGTTGTACTGGGCGATCGTTGTCCTCTTTCTGCAACGCGAGCTAGAGCGCCCCAGCCAAAATGAACTCACCGAACCAGATGATACCAGGGCGGCTCTGGGCTTACTGGCACTGTTCCTGATGATTGTGACGCTGTTACCACTAACACCCAGCCTTGCGGGGCGCTTAGGCATTGGTAGTTAAGAGAACGTGATGAACCCGTTTGCTGAAGCCAATCCGATTATTTCGCACGGATACTACGATCTCTGGCAACCTGAGCTTGTAGGATTGCAGACGCTTTCAGAAGCAGTCATTACCCTTGCTGTCTACGCCATGCCGCTGGCGCTATTCTATATTGGCTGGCAGCGGCGAACGCGTGACATTCGGCTGGGTACGAATGAACTTAAGCAAACCGAGGAAACCCTGCGTCAGAGCGAAGAACGCTGGCAGTTAGCGATCGCAGGTAGCAACGATGGCATTTGGGATCACAACCTTCAAACCAATGAACATTATCTGTCTCCCCGATGCCTGGAGATCTTAGGGTACGAGTTTAATGACATTGACACCTTTGATAAATGGCTTCTACAAATCCATCCAGATGATGTCGCTAGAGTCCAAGCGACGTTTCAAGCGCATGTAGAACACCGCTTGCCTAAATACGCCTGTGAGTATCGGATGAGATGCAGAGACGGTAGCAGCAAATGGCTGCTGGCAAGAGGGCAAGTGCTTTGGGATGAGCAGGGAACGCCCCTACGAGCCGTTGGCTCACTCACCGACATTAGCGATCGCAAACGCACTGAAGAAGCGTTGCGTCAAAGTGAAGCCAAAAATCGAGCGATGCTGGTAGCCATTCCTGACTTGCTCTTGCGGCTGAAGCGCGATGGCACTTGCCTGGACTTCATCCCACCCACCGCGACTGAGGGGGGCGTGTTTCTTGCCATTGAGCACCATATCTCAGAAATCCTACCAGCCGATCTTCTTCAGTATCAGTTACAGCGGACGGAGCAAGCATTGGCAACCGGAGAACTCCAGGTTTGGGAACACCAACTCATCAAAAAGGGTGAGCCACGCGATGAAGAAATCCGCCTGGTGCCCTGTGGTAAGGATGAGGTGTTGCTGGTCGTTCGTGACGTGAGCGATCGCAAACGCACCGAAGAAGCTTTACAGCAAAGTGAAGCTAGAAATCGCGCCTTAATTCAAGCCATTCCAGATTTGCTGGTGCGGATGAAGCAAGATGGCACTTATATGGACATTCACAGAACCGAAAGCATACAGCTACTCAATGCCGATCAAGTCCTGGTTGGCAACAATATGAATGCCATTTTGCCAGCGGATGTAGCTCAAGAGCGCATGGCATACATCCAGCAAGCAGTGCAAACCCGCGAATTACAGGTTTACGAATATCAGCTCAGCGTTGATGACGAGCAGCAGTTTGAAGAAGCCCGCATTGTCCCCTGTGGAGAGGACGAAGTACTGGTGATTGTGCGCAACATTAGCGATCGCAAACGCACCGAAGCAGAACGCAAACGGGCAGAAGAAGCGCTGCGACGCTATGAGCGGATTGTCTCTGCCACAACCGATGCCATCTCTCTGCTCGATCGTCACTACGTTTATCAGGTCGTCAATCAGTCCTATCTACAGTGGTACAACAAACCGCACGATGAGATTGTCGGGCATCCAGTCAGTGCTTTCTTACCGCCGGATGTTTATGAGACAACGGTGAAGCCGCGACTCGATCAATGCTTGACTGGGCAAGTCGTCCAGTACGAAATGTGGGCAAACTACACCGCGCTCGGACCACAATTTTTGAGCGTCACCTATGGTCCTTACTACGACGCTGATCAAACCGTTATCGGCGTAGTTGCCAGCTTGCGTAACATTACTCGGCTCAAGCAAGCAGAAGTTGAGCGAGAGCTACAAAGCCTGATCGCCAGGAACATGGCAGAAGGCGTTTGCATGGTCACGGTAAGCGATGGTCTGTTTGTGTATGCCAATCCCAAATTTGAGCGCATGTTTGGGTACGATGCGGATGCTTTAATCGGTCAGCATGTCTCGATCGTGAACTACCAGGACCGTCATACCAATACCACAGAGATTTATGAGACCATAACCAATGCCATCCTGGAGCAAGGGGAAGCAACCTATGAAGTGCAAAACGTCAAAAAAGACGGCACCCCCTTTTGGTGTCAAGCTACCGCATCGATCTTTGAGCATCCAAACTATGGCGCTGTCTTTGTGGTCGTGCAGCAGGATATTACCGAGCGAAAGCGGACAGAAGCCATCATTCAAGCCTCACTGACTGAAAAAGAAGTGCTGCTCAAAGAAATTCACCATCGGGTGAAAAATAACCTGGGCATTGTGGATGGGCTGTTAAACATGCAGTTACGTCGATCGTCCGATTCAGATGTCATCGCCGCTTTGCAAGAAAGCCAAAACCGGATCGCCTCGATCGCTCTGGTGCACGAAAAACTCTATGGCTCTGAAGATCTCGCCAACATCGACTTTGCGCAGTACATTGCCGATCTCACCACCCATCTCTTTGATTCCTACAATACACATGCCAATCAAGTTAAACTGACGATGCAAATCGAACCCATTTCGTTTGATGTTGATACGGCTGTCCCCTGTGGCTTGATTATTAATGAATTAGTCTCCAATGCGCTCAAGTACGCCTTCCCATCGGCTCAACCAGGTGAAATTGAGGTCATTTTTCGGCAACACCCCAACCACATCGTCACCTTTAGCGTGGGCGACAATGGGGTTGGCTTACCACACGATGTCAATCTCAAGCGAACCAAAACGTTAGGCATCACGCTGGTAAAAGGACTCGTCAAACAGCTTCAGGGCACACTAGAGATCAGCGTTGCATCAGGGACAACCTTTACCATTTCCTTCAGCAGACCTTGAAACGATCCCAACAATGAGCATCGATCGTGAGCCGCTAGCCAGTCCTATGCTCCCAAAACGGGCAAGAGTCCTGGTTGTGGAAGATAACTACATCCTTGCCGCCAACCTGCAAGAAAATCTAGAATCGCTGGGCTATGAAGTTCTCGATACCGCTGCATCGGTCAAGGAGGCGATTCACAAAGCCGTCAGTCTGCGCCCTGACGTTGTGCTGATGGATATCCGGCTAGAAGGTGAGCAGGATGGCATTCAAGCGGCGACCTTTATTTGGAACCAATTACAAATTCCGATCATTTTTGTCACCGGGCATTCTGACCAAAGCACCTTAGCGCGTGCCAGAAAGACCTTTCCTTTTGGCTATATTCTCAAACCTGTAAAAATTCAAGCATTGCATGGAGCGATCGCCACGGCTTTGGACTGTTGGTAATCAAGGCGTAGCGGCAGGCGCACCCTGTTCCCCCAAAGAAGTCACACATCCCCTTAAGCAACCGATGCTGTTTTGAGCGACTCAATCAGTTGCGTGACCCGCTTTTTCACCTCATCTCGCACCCTGGGAAAGATGTCTGGCTGCTCTGCTGGATCGTCCAACTGTCAGTCTTCAAAGACATCTCGCATCACCCAGGCTGGTGGCAAATTGACTCCACAGCCGCACAGCGAAATCACCACATCAAAGTCTTCTGGTTGAAAGTCGCTCAGAGCTTTGGAGGTCTGGTTGCTGATATCAACACCTGCATCTTTCATGGTGGCGATCGCCTCTGGTCTCACCTGGCTGGCTTCCAATCCAGAACTGGTTACGTCCATGATTTCCGCCCCAAGCGCTTTCGCAAACCCTTCTGCCATCTGCGATCGCGCCGAATTCTTCTTGCACACAAACATCACGCGTTTCATTATGCTTCCTCAAAACTATAGATTTTCTGCTGGCACTGGCTTGAAATAGCGCCGTTCAAACCAGAACGCCAGATTGACAAGCGCAATCAATGCAGGCACTTCTACTAACGGTCCAACTACGGCTGCAAACGCTGCACCTGAGTTGATGCCAAACACTGCCACTGCCACTGCGATCGCCAGCTCAAAGTTGTTGCCTGCCGCCGTAAACGCAACGCTGGCGGCTTTGGAGTAGTCTGCCTTGATCCGCCAAGCCATATAAAAGCTGACCAAAAACATCAGGACAAAATAAATCACCAGCGGTACAGCAATTCGCACCACATCCAGAGGAATCTGTACAATTTTTTCCCCTTGCAGGCTAAACATCACCACGATCGTGAATAGCAGCGCCACCAGCGTGATCGGGCTAATTTTTGGGATGAATTCCTCGTGATACCAGCTTCTTCCGTTGGCTTTGACCAGAAAGAAGCGCGTGAAATAGCCCGCCAGAAACGGAATGCCCAGATAAATGAACACGCTTTTGGCAATTTCAGCAATGCTGACGTTGACCACGCTGCTTTGTAAACCAAACATGGGTGGCAGCACGCTGAGAAAAAACCAGGCAAACGGACTGTAGAAAATCACCTGAAAAATGCTGTTAAAGGCAACCAGCCCCGCCGTAAATTCCGTGTTGCCCCGCGCCAAATCGCTCCACACGACGACCATTGCAATACAACGGGCTAAGCCAATGAGAATCAGCCCCACCATGTAATCTGGTGCGCCTCTGAGAAACGTAATGGCGAGCAGAAACATGAGTAACGGACCAATCACCCAGTTCAGCAGGAGAGACACACCCAGAATTTTGCCGTTGCGGAAGACATCGCCTAATTCTTCGTAACGCACCTTCGCTAAGGGTGGATACATCATAAGAATCAAGCCGATCGCAATGGGAATATTCGTCGTCCCCACCTGAAACTGGTGGACAAAAGACTCCACACCTGGAACAAAATAGCCCAGCGCAACGCCGATCGCCATTGCCAAAAAAATCCATAGGGTCAAGAAGCGATCGAGAAACGACAGCCGTTGGACTGGACGCTGCATGACAGACTGATTCATCACAAGTTTTATTGATTCGCAACAACCGAACCACCACTACCTTAAGCGGCATGATTCTATCATTTCAAATAAACTTGATTTGTCAAGTAATGGCTTAGCGTTGTTCATCTAAAGCAGTAAAAAAACTTGATGGGTTAGCGATCGTCCTGACACGGACGCGCAGGTAGGATTGGACTAAACCGACGAAACTCTGCCAAATATTGCTCTAACGCAACAAATTGAGTGAGATCAAGGCTGTAGTAAATCCATCGTCCTTCTTGCCGTCCCCGGATCAACCCGGCTTCCTTCAGCGCTTTCAAGTGAAACGATAGCTTTGATTGAGTCACGCCCAAACGTCCGCACAGATCGCAGACGCAAAGCTCTTTCTCCCGCAGCAATTCGATGGTTTTGACTCTCAGCGGTTCGGATAACGCATGAAAGCCTAAAACAATTTTATTTGATGCGTCCGTAGAGGTTTGATTCATCAATTTTTGTTGAAGTGAAATTCTATTGTAGCGACTCACGGACTCAGCACCAAGTCCAGACGCTGCTGAGCCGCCATCAACGCCTCGCGTGGTGTGCTATGTCCCAAAAGGACGGCTTCGATCGCCCGTCCCACCTGCTCCGAGATGCGGCTATAGCGAGCGAAAATTGGGCGCGATCGTCCATAGGGTGCCTGCGCTAAAAAGACATCCACAACAGGTTGCTTTGCCTTGTAAGCGCGGTATGCCTCACTTTGCCGGGATTTGAGATTGGTAGGTAAATAGCCCGTGGCGATCGCCCACTGCGTCTGAAAGGATTCGCTCAACACATAGTCTGCAAAAATTTGTGCCGCCTGCTCTCGTTCGGGTGTGGTTTTAAGCAAAAACAGATTTTCGCCGCCGATCGCCGTTGCCTGAGTCACCTGACTGGGAATCGGCAACACCCCAAAATCTACGCCCGTCTGCTCAAGCTGCCCCAGCGTCCAGGGTCCCGATAGCTGCATAGCAACCCTGCCTGCCAGAAATCCATCCAACTCGTAGCCCCGCTCTGGTGCCGATAGGATGACCGAACCATCGTCAATCAGGTCATGCCAAAATTGCAGAGCCGCGATCGCGCCATCACTTCCTAACTGAATCGAATCTTGCGACTTGACCCTTTGCTTCCCCTGCTCCCCCTGCTCCCCCTGCCCCCTCTGCTCCCCCTGCCCTCTGCCCTCTGCCTTCTGCCTTCTGCCCTGCTCCCCCTCTCCTCCCTCCAGCGATCCCCCACCACTCCACAAAAATGGGAGCCACATAAACACCGTCCACTCGCCCTTACCCAACGGTAGCAACATGCCGTGCTGGTCAATGCGTCCATCTCCATCGGTGTCACGAGTGAGCTGATGGGCAACCTGACGAAACTCCGCCCAGGTCTTCGGTAGAGTGGTGATCCCTGCCGCTTGAAACAGACTGGGGCGGTAATAGATGCCCACATTATTGGTACCAAAGGGAATTGACCAGAGATGGTCTTCTAGCGCCATACTTTTAAAAAGCGCGGGATCAAGCTGTTGCCGTAAGGGGGAGGCGTTGAACCAATCGTCTAACGATCGGAGTGCCTCAAGCTCGATCAGTTGCCCCGTCAGCAGGGGCGAATACCACAGCAAATCGGGAGCCGCATTACCCACGATCGCCGCTAAAATTTTGGGCAACTGCTGATCACTCTGCCCCACATAGAGCGACTCGACGTGAATCGTCGGATGTTCCTGGTTGAACTGGTCTACGAGCCGCTGTAGTACTACACGATTGGCAGGCGGGTTCACCCCTTGCCACAGGGTCAGTCGCGTGACCTCAGGCAATGCTATAGCACGCTGACAACCCGATAAAACGAGCAAGCAGCACAAGAAACATCCCGTCAAATACCGATGAATGTGCTTCATGGCTTGTCTCCTACGGTTCCGCTATCTTTTACAGCACAGTGCGCTTAAAGCCGTTTCGATCGAGGCTTAGAAAGCGTTTTGTGCCGCTGACGTTGCATTGTTTGTCCGATCGTGACATTCAACTGGGCACCAATGAGCATCATCAGCGAACTGAGATAGAGCCACAGTAACAGCACAATCACGGCTCCGATCGCACCGTATGCCCGGTTATAGCTCCCAAAGTGGGACACATAAAAGCGAAACAACCCCGACAGCATTGCCCAGCACACAGCAGCCACAATAGCCCCTGGAAGAATTGGGGTGCCCATCGTCCATCGGCTGGGACCATACCGATAGATAAAGCCACACGCTACAGCAATGATGACCAATGCCAGCGGCCAAATAAGCCGCCGCCATAGGGCGAGTAGACCCGGTTGCAGCATACCGCTTCTATGAGCCACAACCTGCACAATAAAATCACCAATGAATACCAGCACAGACGCAAAAAGCAGCAGTTGAATCGTGCCAAGCGTTAACCCTAATGACACCAATTTTGCCTTCCAAAACGGACGACATTGGTTTGGTGGCACCTGATAAATCTGATCGAGCGCAATCATCGCCGCACTGAGAACCCCAGAAGCAGCCCATAGCGCCACGATGAAACTGATAGAAAAAAGACCCTGATTCTGCTGTGCGCCAATTTCGCCAATAAAATTCTGAATGAGCGTTAACGCTTCTTGCGGCGCAATCAGGCTTACCTGGCTGGCAAGGTCTTGAAAGGTCGCTTGAGAAAACCCAATCAGTCCGATCGCCGTTAGCAGCGCCAAAATACCGGGAAACAACGCCAGCATCCCGTTGTATGCCATCTCCGACGCAAGACCAGGTAAGCGCTGCTGCCCAGCCCGCTTAACAATCTCGCGCAACGTCACTGGCGTAAGATACCGAAAAAAGCGGAAGAAGCGAATCTTCAACATAGCTGAAAGCCGATAGCGGTGAGCCATCAACACATCTGGTTACAACAAATTTGTTTCATTATCCCAAACGTTACACTCCTGACGTTTTTTAGCTGTGGATTGCGCCTTTGCGTGTAAGATTCAGTGCAGGAATTTTGCCGTGAACGATTAAGTCTTGTGATTTGAACTTGAAGAGGAGTATTTTCAATGGAAACGATGAGACGATCCACATCCTTAAAACTATCTGCTGGCGCTATGGCAGTTGCGATCGCCACCTTAGGGACTGCCGTTCCAACCTTTGGTGCTGATCCCAGTCAGCCAACCCTATCGGCTCAAGTCTCACTGGTGGGGCAGTGCCGCGCTGTCAACAAAAAAGTTTCGGTCTTCAAGCAGGCTGCAACAACCAGCGCCGTGGTCAGCACCCTTAACGCCGACACCAAAGTAACCCTTGCAGACAATGGTAGCGGCGGCTTCATCGGCATTAGTAGCCCTGTCAGCGGTTACTTGCAAACAGCCAACCTCAAACCATGCACTGGCACAACACCCCCTACAGGTAACACATGTCGTCGTGTTATCCAACCTCTGGGTCTCGCCATTCGGAGAGAGGCATCGCCAGATTCGGCACCGATCGGAGGCATTGCCTACTTAGACCGCCTTGATCTCACCACAACCCCAGCAACCTCCAAAAAAGGTGCAGACGGGCGCAACTGGATACAGATTGCCAAACCAGCAGCAGGGTGGGTCTCCAATGGCTTCCCTGGTGGCAACAGCAACTTAGGTCTGTGCCCATAGCACCAGGTTCCGTAGCATTGGGTGTCCAGAGGGGAGTAGGGAGTGGGGAGTAGGGAGTGGGAACCGTGTTGAGTTTTGACTTCTGACTTCTCTCTAGCAATCAGCCATCAGCCCTTAGCCCTACTCCCCTCTGCCCTCTGCCTCCTGCCCTCTGCCTTCTTTTCAGCCATCAGCTATAAGCTATAAGCCACCAGCTTTTTAGCCTTTAGCCTTCATCCCTCATCCCTCCTCTAAGCATCACTTCTCGTGCGATCTTGTGTCCCACATCTTCGTTCAAATTGCTAGCTATCGTGACCCAGAATTGACAGCTACGGTACAGGATGCCATTCAAAAAGCGGTTTACCCGCAGAATTTGACCTTTGGCATTATGTGGCAGGGAAAGCCAGGAGTTGATCCGCTCCCAGTAGAGTATTTGCCCTACTGTCGTCTCTTGCTAGTAGATGCCGATCGCAGTCGTGGAGTCTGTTGGGCGCGATCGAAAACCCAATCACTGTGGGACGGGGAGCCATACATCCTTCAAATTGACAGTCACATGCGCTTTGTACATGGCTGGGATGAATTATTACTGCACATGCTCAGGCATTGCCCCAGTCCCAAACCGCTGCTGACAGCCTATCCACCCGCCTACACTCCACCTGATCACTTGCATCCCGGCGAACCAACACGGCTAGCTGCCTCTCACTTTACAGAACAAGGTATTTTGAGTTTGGCGAGTGGGACGAGTCTGCGCTACGACATCAAACCGCAGTTGGGCATGTTTATAGCAGCAGGGTTCTGGTTTGCGTCCGCTCAGATTCTTCAGGATGTTCCCTACGATCCACAGCTTTATTTTCAGGGAGAAGAAATCAATCTGGCGGTGAGAGCCTGGACTCACGGTTGGGACATCTATCATCCCAATCAGATCGCTTGCTATCACGAATACACCCGCCCTGGCAAACCAAGACACTGGGAAGAGCATCATCACTGGTGGCACCTTGATCAAACGGCGCACCAGCGGCTCAGGCACCTCCTGCAAATGGAAGCATCCAGCCAGATTGACCTCGATCGCTATGGTTTAGGCACTCAGCGAAGCCTTAGCAGTTATGAAACGTTCAGTGGCGTTAACTTTCGACAGCAACAGTTAACCAACCTTGCTAGAAGTGGACAGCCATTGTTCGATCGGTACAGCTTCTAAAAGCGCATCTACTGCCACGTCTTTCTGCAACCAACTAACACATTGCCTAACACTCTACCTAACGTTTTTGTTAGATACGTTTTTAATTTAAAGTTTGGAACAAGCTACCTTTAAACTCACGAAAACTACTGCTATGGTTTTGTTGTTTGCGCCAGTGAATTTACTGAGCAATCGAGTTGTTGATTTTGATTTTTTAAAAAGATAAGCTCGTTGTAAAGATATTGTGAGCCTTGAATGATCAATCCTTTCATTTCAGGTGAAGATACAACGAAGACTCTATCAACAACCGTATTTCCTGGTTTATTTTGCTAGCTAGAGTGCCGATTCGCTAAAGCCTAATTACTGAAAGCCGCTAACGGTGAGCCTTGATGACACTTAGACCTAGTTGACTGACAAATCTTTTTTGTAGCTTGCTTCTGCGTAGCAGTACAACGTGAAACCCAACACCAGCCTTGATCTTGTTGGGTTACGCTAGCGCTTTTCTGGTCTGCCGGAACGGCTCTACCCAACCTACGCAAGAGTCGGTATTTCAAGAGTTTTGTCAGTCAATCAGCACCTGGACTCTACTGTTGTGCATTTGGTAATGCAAATTTAGTTTGAGACTGCTTCATTCAGTATTCCCTGTCCCTCTGGTTTGCCTTTGCATTCACCTGTCATTGCTCTGCTGAAGAAAACGTACATCTCCCTAGCACGCTAATCGGCTATGACTAAACTACTTTCAATTGCCATTCCTACCTACAATCGAGCACCGCAACTGCATACACAGCTTACCTGGTTGGCACAAGAAATTAAGGGCTTTGAAAACGAATGCGACATCACGGTTTATGACAACTGTTCTACCGATCACACTCAAGCCATCATCCATGAATGGCAGCAAGTGCTGGGTGAAACAACCTTAAAGTCTGTTCGCAACCAGGAAAATATTGGCGGCATGAGAAATCTTGCCCTGTGCCTCAGTGAATCAAGCAGCCGCTTTACCTGGACGTTAGGTGACGATGACCCGATCGATGCAGGCACGATCGCGTTCATCATCCAAACGCTGAGAAAATATCCCGACCTCGGCTTGTTGTATCTAAACTATTCGGCGTACTACAAACAGATTAAGCAGTACAACCCCGATCTTTGGTTGCCTACCGATTTTGAGCAGCGTCCTGTTGCAGGCAAAGCAGCCTTTCAGCGCTGTATTGAGGGTCACTACACGGTGGGCGGTGTCATCTTTCTTTCTGCAACAATCTTCCGTAGCGAATTTGCTCAGATAGCCTTGCAGATGTGGCCAGAAAGTGTCAAAAACTGGGGCGGCATGGCATTTTGGACGGGCTATTGCGCGGCTCAAGGTGATCTTTTTATCACCCAAAACAAGCACCTTGTTTGCATTGTTGGAGCCAGCCAGTGGGAGAGTGAGAAAAAGATCCATACTCGGTGTTTAACCAAAGATATTCCTGAAGTGTGCTGGAAGCTTCAAGAGATTGGTTATTCTCACCAGATGTCGCGGCGGGTCATTGCAAAGAGCCTGGGTAGCTACTTCTATTGGTGCCGTGGCGATTTGTTAGGTTACTTGCGCCCCTTCAAAGATTGGCCGCTAGAAATGGTAGCTGTCGGTGCGTTTATAGTTGCGTCGCTTGGCTCGTCGGCATTAGAAGCCAGCAGAATTAAAGAAGCGTCTGAACCAGTCGGGCGTTCTGCGATTGGTTACACCATTGCAGCAGAGCGTGAGCAATAGCGGTGAGCTTCGTCTGTGGTGCGTTTCGATCGCACGTTCATTCCCTGTCTTTTCTTGTCTTTTCTCTACCCACTTCAGTTAGTGTCATTTCATGCTGAACGTTATTCGTCGAAAGTTCGATCGCCTCTTGTCTGAAATTAACTATAGGGTTGCGCTCCGTCAGCACGCCAAAAACTTGCCTGCCCTCACCGCACAAGACCGGTTGGTTGTAGAGGCGTGCCGTCAAGAGGGTGCTTTTGCAACATCTTTGGAACGCTTGGGGTTGCCACTGACCACACCCATGCTAGAAGAAGCGGCAAAGCTGCTCGTTGAAATGCAAGCGGACTTGGCAAGCCGCACCGAGATGAGCACCTGGGGTACCTGCAAAAATCCTGCCTACCCACAAATTTTCACCGTAACCGACTTGCCTGCTTTTAGCCAATGGGCGCAAAATCAACGGTTGCTCAATATCATTGAAAACTACATTGGGCTGCCAGTTGCTTTTCAGGGTGTGCATCTACGGCGCGACTTTGCCAATGAGCGTCCTGTCACCACTGAGTTTTGGCACCGAGATTTAGAAGATCGCCGTGTGATCAAGCTCTTTGTTTATTTGTCAGACGTAGCGACAGAAACAGGACCTTATGAGTACATTCCTCGCTCTAAAACACCCCCTGCGATCGTCCGACGCATTAAAGCTAGCTTTACCAGGCGACTTGAAACCCATCCCTACGATATGGGGCTTACAGATGATGAGATGGCTGCGATCGTCCCCCGCTCAGACTGGCGTACCTGCATCGGTGCGGCTGGCACGGTGTTGTTTTCTGACCCTGTAGCCGTCTTTCATCATGGCAAATCTCGCACACAAGACCGATCGGCACTCTTCTTTGTCTACACAGCACAAGAGCCGTTAAGACCGCAAGACTGTCGGCAATACAGCGATCGCACCTATGCTCGCCCCGACCAACTCCAACCCCAACCGGAAGACTCGGTGCCAGCGCTGCCATAGCCGTTCTGACCTACGGTTCCTCAACCTGCTTCACTTCAAGCTGCGCAGGGAGTGGCTCTAAGTTTGGCAAGGCAACTAGCTCGGCTTCTGCGGGTTGTTTTGCCGTAATGGGTAAGCGTAGAGGCTGGGGTTGTTCTAGCCAGCAGCTTGCGATCGGAAGCGTCTGCTCCAAATCGCTCAAGGGACGTGGAATCACCATCACAGCGTGCAGTTCGCCAATGCGTTCTGCCTCGTGCATCCCAGCCTCTACAGCTACGGCGACATCTGCCACTGCACCGCGAATAATCACCGTACACAAGCCCGCACCGATCGTTTCGTGCGCCGAAAGCTGGACATCCGCAGATTTCAGCATGACATCGGCAGCGCCCACCATTGCAGGGAAGCCCCGCGTTTCCAGTAGCCCGATCGCCTGATTGCTTAAGCGGCTCGATTGGCTACCTTGAGCAAACTCAGCCAATAGTTTGCCGATCGGCAAAACGGCTTCCAGGTTGGGGAAGGGGCGAGCAATGACTAAACTTGATACCAGTTGACCAAACTGTTCGGCTGCCTCTACACCCGCTGCAACGGCTAGTCGCACATCGGAAATACCGCCTCGGACGATCGCGGTACAGTGCCCACTCCCAATTTTTTCGTATCCCACTAGCGCCACTTCAGCCGACTTCAGCATCGTGTCTGCCGTACCGACGATTGCTGGAAAACTTTGTGTGGAGACTAACCCCAAGGCGCGATCGCTGAAATCGTCTTGAATATGTTTACCGCCCTCCATCTTGATCCTCGTTACCGCTTCTTAGATTGTAGACTTTGGCTTCTAGATTGAGAGAAGGCAGACAGCAGGAATCAGAGAGCAAAGCATAAAAGCACCTTCATCGCCGCTCGACGCTCTACCATGAGGTGCTCTCATCACACAGTCTTTGCTCTCATCAAACGCTCAAACCGCATACTCGCTTTCTGCTTCCTCTAAGGATCATGAATTAAATAACTTCGACAACCTCAGCCTTTTAGCTGTACGGGCGCGGCATGCGGAAGATGGATCTGGGCGAGGGCGAGGACTTTCTACCGCCTGCCACGCCCCTACGCACAGAATGACACCTTCATAAGTTTCATAAGTCCACGATCCTAAGCGTCTAACCGTGAGGCTCTATACTCCAGATCATTCAAGTGCCCCCTGTGCTCACTCCTGCCCTTTCAAAAACGTTTGTCGATGGGGCAATAAGGTTGACAGCAGACGGTTGAGATTTTCCTGCCCGTAGACAGGTGTGCTAAAACTAAGCTGAATTTCTGCGGCTGGTTGCTTAACGGCTGTTTCAACCGTTCCATTGGGCGGCTCCTGCTGCTGTGCCACAGGGGAAGCAGGCACTGGAGGCGCATCTGATGTCTCCGCTGTTACGGGCGTTGTCTGGTCGGGCATACCCAAAAGCGACAGGGGAGGGATAATTTCACCGCGCCCGATCGAATGATTCCAGATGGTTGAAGCGGCACCAATACAGGCACTGGTGCCAATCTTACCCGCGCCAATGATGAGCACTCCCGCGCCGATCGTAACTTCAGCCTCTACCTCTAGCGTGCCCTGATGAGCATGAAGCACTGTACCCATACCAAGGCACGCCCCAGCACCAATCACGATGCGGCTAGCCGGATCTGCTTGCAACAAAACCCCAGCGGCAATAACAGCCGTTGGATGAATCGTGACATCGCCACTAACACAGAAGTGATCACTGGTAACAGGTTGTAGTGACGGCACATGCATGAGAATGAGAACCTCATTTAAACAGTAGAAGGCGGTTGGTTGGCGCTGTTAATGGCTATCTACAGTAGCTTCTAGCCATTGATCCCAGATTCTACACACCCGCTCAGATCAGATGAAAAGACCTGAAGGTGGCACAACCAACCATGCCATCACTTAATGCAATCACTTGCTCGGTCGTTGAATCGTCGTTTCTAGCACTCGTCGCCTTGCGTTGAGGTCTGTACCCACCAGGCGGACATATGCACGGCTGTGCTCAGCAACCACCTCTGATAAAGCGGCTAACACCTCATTTTCGCGCTTTGCCTGAATCACGCCGCCCGTTTGCCACGAACTTGTTTTAAACCGACGCTCATCAGCATACTCAGTGCTAATTTGATAGCCCTGAGCCAGCGCACGACGGACGTGTTCAACCGTTTCCTGGCTTAACCCCGCTGGAGCAGGCGTGTAGTTGCTGTAGGCAGAACTGGTGCCAGCAGAGCTAGAACGATCGCCGTTGCTAGGCGATGCACCAGACTGATTTGCAGAAACTGAACCCGGTCGCTGGATAATCATCTCGACCACTCGCCGTTTCGCCTGCTTATCTACCCCAATCAAGCGGACATACTCGCCGCTATGTTCAGCGATGCAGCGCTCTAAAGCGGCAAACACATCGGCTTCGCGCCTAGAGTCGATCGTGCCGCAGGTTTGCCATGAACTGGTTTGAAAACGCCGCTTGTCTGCGTGTTCCATCCCAACCTGGTGCCCTTGAGCCAGCAGTTGCCGAACCTGAGCCACGACCTCTGAGCCTAAGCCTGAAGACGGCGCAGCAGATCCCCTTTGACCTGTATAGCTGGAGGTTGAAGCATGGTTGTTAGATGAAGATGAGGCACCACCCGGTCGCTGAACAATCAGTTCGCCCACCCGACGTTTTGCCTGCTTATCCACCCCAATCAACCGCACGTATTCGCCGCTATGCTCAGCCAGACATTGCTCCAAGGCGGCAAGGATATCACCCTCGCGTTGAGAGTTGCTCGACCCACAGCTTTGCCACGAACTGGTCTGGAAGCGACGCTTATCCGCATGTTCCGAGCCGATCTGGTAGCCCTGCGCCAACCACTGACGCACCTGAGCGATCGCATCCTGACTCAGACCACCCCCCTGGGAACCGTTCGAGTACCCACCACCAGAGCCAGAGCGACTCGTGCTGCTCGTGTAAGAGCCGGACGATGACTGCGTTTGATCTCCCGTCCGTCCATTGGGTCGTTGGATAATCGACTCAAACACCCGACGCTTTGCGCCAGGATCAATCCCGATCAACCGCACATAATCCTTGCTGTGCTCATTCAAACAGGCATCCAGTGCTGCAAACACTTCCGACTCTCGCGTTGCCTGAATGGGTGCACAGCTTGTCCAGGAAGCCGATTGAAACCGTCGCACATCAGCGTGTTCGGTGCCGATGCGAAAATTTTGAGCCAGCAATTGACGTACCTGTTGCACCACATCTGCACTCAGGCGTGTGTTGCTGCTCGATCCGCTCGATTCGTAAGCCCGCGTCATCTCATCCCTCACAGATGCTATACAACTAAGATTGTCTGCGCAGTGATAGCCCGATCGCAGCGCGTCATTAATGCCTAAAACATGGGTCGCAAACTTCATATCATCCGCCTGGGCATCAGGCAGGCGATCGGCTTGCTGTTGGTTCGTAATGACCGACCCGGAGGCAACATACTTTCCGGGCGGAATTTCCACATCCTGAATCAGAACATGCATCATCACGATGCTGCCCTGCCCTACCCGCGCATTAAACACGGTCGAGCGGAAGCCGATAAAACAGTCATTGCCAATGTAAGCAGGACCGTGAATCAACGCCATGTGGGTGATAGACGCGTTATCTCCAATCCAAACAGAGTAAAGATTGCTGTCATCACCAATCACTCGTCCACGCTCTAACCCGTGAACCACCACACCATCTTGAACATTCGTACCGTTACCGATATGAAAGGGGCTACCCTCATCTGCGCGAATGGACGTTCCCGGCGCAATCAGTACTTTTTCGCCAACGTGAACATCCCCAATAATATTCGAGAACGAATGCACGTAAGCGGTTTGATCAATTTGTGGAGTAGTCAGACTCTTTGACCAGGGAGTGGGGGGAGCCGCAGCATTACGAGCGACCATAAACAAATTCTCCTATGAAGATTAGCGAGTACATTGCGATGGCGTGGCTAAACCAATCGCACGTATCTGCTAAAGCTGAAACCTGAAGAACGGGCAAAGCCAGAGCAGACATTGCCATGAACAACCTTTGTCATGAGACAACCCTTTACCTGGAGCACAAACTCTTTCATCCAGGTTGCAGAGAATGTTCCCTTCAACCCAGAGCTTACCCATGCCAAGCTCCTTAAAGGAAGCTCTGATGCTGCACGAACAGCACCAGACCACTGCTTTAACGAGTCAACGTGAAGGCTCAGAGCTTTAGCACTAGCGATAATCATCTCGCTTGTTGTAAAGGCGGCGATCGTCCACGTTCACCGTGTCAATAATCCCCACTACCACCGCGTCGATCGGACGATGCTCGCTGCCCGCCACCTGACGAGCAGCACTCCCACGGCTCACCAGCACCCATTCATCCATCCCAGCACCAACCTGATCGGCAGCCACTTCATAGCGCGGCAATGGAGCACCTTCCTCATCCAAAAATTGCAGGAGGAGAAATTTCACACCACTCAAGCTTGGCTCTTTTTGAGTGCTGACAACCGTGCCACGGACTTTTGCAATCTGCATGCTGCTTTCGTTATGGTCTGGTATAAGGACCAGCGTGAATCGCTCTGCCGCTAACACTATCCCGGAACTGCTCCACTTCATCGGTGTAGCGGATGGGAAGCACATACTCCAGGTTTTCGTGGGGACGAGCAATGATGTGGGTAGAAAGCACCTGTCCACCGCTCACTCGCTTCACGTTGTCAACGCCAGCGGCGACCGAAGCTTGCACTTCCGAAACGTCACCCCGCACAATGACGGTGACGCGACCGCTACCAATTTTTTCGTAGCCCACCAGCGTCACGCGAGCCGCTTTTACCATCGCATCGGCTGCTTCCACCACAGCGGGAAAGCCGAGCGTTTCAATCATTCCAACAGCAATCGCCATGAGTCGTACTCCCTAAATAAATCAAACTAAGTCAATCAAAAACAGTGAATCGTCTGGTTCCAGGCATGAACTCTTTAACGTTTGGCTGAAACCAGTGCCAGTGGGTTAACCCCGTGCGAACGGTCTAAAGCCTGCGGTCTGAAGGGTGCAGTCAAGAATCCAGTGGTATGGACACGGTTGGATGAAACATCCTGCCTGTACTACACGCGGAACTGTTCAACAGCTTCGGTGTAGCGAATTGGCAGCACGTATTCCAGGTTTTCGTGGGGGCGAGCAATGATGTGAGTAGACAAGACTTCACCACCGTTCACCCGGTTTGCCGAGTCAACGCCAGCCGCGATCGAAGCCTGCACTTCAGAAACATCGCCGCGCACAATCACCGTGACACGCGCACTACCAATCTTCTCATAACCAACGAGCGTTACACGGGCAGCTTTAACCATAGCGTCTGCGGCTTCTACCACCGCAGGAAAGCTCTTTGTTTCAATCATTCCAACAGCAATTGGCATATCCTCCTACTCCCTTCTCCTACAGAGTGATCGTGCAAATATTTGGTAATAATGCTTGACAAGGATACCTCTTAAAATTATGACGAAAAGTGCCATTCTTTAAGCTCTTTTGCAGCTTTGGGTATCTCCATTTAAGAATAGAGCGATTGTCTTACGTTTGGCAATATAACTGTAAATAATATTTTTCGATTTTAGTTATTAGTAAAACTAATTTCTAACCGTTTCACTTGCCATAAGGTCAACCGTCTCTCAGCTTGCCCGGTTTTCTGAGGCACTCATGCGAACAGAACGTTTCTATAGCGAACTGATCGATCTGACTGAAACCTCTGTGGGAGAGGAGTGATGCGGGATCTAACCACAGATCATTGCCCCTCAATCAGGAAGCAAACTTTGGCGACACTCTGATAGATCTTTTACAATAGTTAACATAAGTTCTTATCTATGCAAGAATAAGATACATTTGTTATGGCGCATGAGACAGGTTAGAAGACGGCTGAAACGCTCTACGATCGCCGTCCTCAGACCAGATTTTGCTTTTCTAGAGCGTCGGTCTTACGCTAAAGTAAAGACAATTAAAGTGATCAGCGAACGTGTTGCTAACTAATTAAAAGTTTGAACGTTTTTTAAACCTTGTTAGAGCGATTTGAAATGAGCCTTTAAAGGCTAGAAAGATTACTTAATTTCTGTGCGATGGTCGTTCAATGATTCAGTTTCTCCTCCAAACAAGTTGGTGGGTACCTTGTTATGGGCTGATCGGTGCAATCCTGACGCTACCCTGGTCAACTGGCATCATTCGTCAGACGGGTCCCCGACCTGCTGCTTATTTCAACTTATTGATGACGGTGGTGTCGTTCTTGCACGGCGCGATTGTCTTTCGTACAACCTGGAACCAGCCACCGCAGGCGATCGTGTTCCATTGGTTTCATGCGGCAGACCTGGATCTTACGTTTGTGCTAGACATCTCAGCCGTGAGCGTCGGCGCGATGGAATTGGTGACAGGGCTAAGTTTGTTGGCACAACTGTTTGCCCTGGGCTACATGGAGAAAGACTGGGCGCTGGCTCGGTTCTTTGCCCTGATGGGGTTCTTTGAAGGGGCAATGAGTGGACTGGCAATCAGTAATTCGCTGCTACTGACCTATGGCTTTCTGGAGATGCTGACCCTCTCCACGTATTTGTTGGTTGGCTTTTGGTATGCTCAACCATTAGTCGTGACGGCGGCACGAGATGCGTTTTTGACCAAGCGGGTCGGCGACATTCTGCTGCTGATGGGGGTGGTTGCCCTCTTTACCCTAAGTGGTACGGGCAGCTTTCCTGAACTCTACGAATGGGCGGATACGGCAACGCTCTCGCCCATGACAGCAACGCTGCTGGGGTTTGCCCTCATTGCTGGACCAACCGGGAAGTGCGCTCAGTTTCCGCTGCACCTCTGGCTGGATGAGGCGATGGAAGGTCCTAATCCGGCTTCGATTTTGCGTAACTCAGTGGTGGTTGGCTGTGGTGCCTATGTGCTGATCAAGCTACAGCCGATCTTGAATCTTTCGCCGATCGCCCTCTCAGCGCTGGTGGTAATTGGTGCAACGACAGCGATCGGGGCTTCACTGGTGGCGATCGCGCAAATTGATATCAAGCGGGCACTCTCACACTCTACCAGTGCCTACTTGGGTCTGGTCTTCATTGCCATAGGGACTCAGTGGACAGGCTTTGCATTGATGTTGCTCTTTGCTCATGCGATCTCAAAAGCCCTGATGTTTATGAGCGTTGGCTCGGTGATTACGACAACGCACAATCAGGACTTAACGGAGATGGGTGGGCTGTGGTCACGGATGCCAGTCACTACATCTGCCTACGTCATGGCTTCTGCTGGTTTAGTTGGGATTCTGCCATTGGGCGGGTTCTGGGCGATGCGGTTGGGCATGGATGACTTTTGGACGGCTGATCCGCTGCTGGTTGGGGTCTTGCTGATTGTGAACGCCCTCACCGCCTTAAATTTGACTCGCGTTTTTCGGCTGGTATTTTTGGGTTCACCACAGCCAAAAACGCGTCGTGCGCCCGAAGTGGGCTGGGCGATGGCGGTGCCAATGGTGTCGTTGATAATTGTGACGCTGCTCACCCCAGCGATGATGGAGCGCTTATCTGTCCTTCCTGACTGGGCGTATTTCAACCACACGGCAGCATTTCTGCTAATACTGTCAGGTGTGGTTGGCTGTGCCCTTGGCGCTACCATCTACCTCCACAAAGCCTGGTCACGATCGGTGCATTTACCCTGGCGAGTGATGCAGGATTTGCTGTCCTATGACTTCTACATTGAGCGGCTCTATGCCGTGAGTGTCGTAAATGGCGTGGTGCTGATGGCGCGCTTTAGCAATTGGTGCGATCGCTATATTGTGGATGGCATGGTCAATTTTATGGGGCTTGCGTCGATCTTCAGCGGTGAAAGCTTGAAATACAGCATTACTGGGCAATCACAGGCGTATTTGCTCACGATTTTAGTCGCCGTCAGTCTGCTGGGCGGGTTCTTGATTTGGTTCGCATGGTAATTCTGGAGTGGCATCATGCTCAGTGCGTTGATCTGGATACCGGTTTTGGGCGCGTTGCTCATTGGGTTTGGCGTTGAACCGCTGATTCCGACCCGATCGCGGCTGGTGGCGTTGCTTACGGTTGGCAGCGTGTTTGTGCTGACGATCGCGCTGGGCAGCCAGTTTGACACCGGGCAGATTGGGATGCAGTTTTCCGAGCATCTGGTGTGGATTGAGCCACTGGGCTTGACCTATGAGTTAGGCGTTGATGGGTTGTCCTTACCCCTGATCGTCCTGAATGGGTTCCTGACGGCGATCGCGATCGCGGGCGGAGAACCCACCGTTAACCGTCCTCGACTTTATTTCATCCTGCTGCTGTTGCTCAATGCCAGCGTGACCGCCGCGTTTCTTGCTCAGAATTTGTTGCTGTTCTTTTTGTTTTACGAAATCGAACTGATTCCGCTTTATTTGCTCATTGCGATTTGGGGAGGAGCAGGACGGGGTTATGCAGCCACCAAGTTTCTGATTTATACCGCCATTTCAGGCGTTTTGATTTTGGCGGCGTTTCTGGGCTTAGCGCTGCTCACGGGTGCTCACGGTTTCGACTACCAGGTGTTGCTCACCCAGGTGTTGCCGATCGGTCAGCAGTTTGTCTTGTTAGGGGCGCTGTTGATTGGGTTTGGCATCAAAATTCCCCTGGTGCCCTTCCATACCTGGTTGCCGGATGCTCATGTGGAAGCCTCTACGCCGATTTCGGTGCTGCTGGCGGGCGTGCTGCTGAAGTTGGGCACCTATGGCTTGCTGCGCTTTGGGTTAGGGCTGTTTCCCGAAGCGTGGGCGGTGCTGGCTCCCTGGTTAGCGACGTGGGCAGCGGTGAGCGTCTTGTATGGGGCGTTTATGGCGATCGCGCAAACCGATATGAAAAAGATGGTGGCGTATAGTTCGATCGCGCACATGGGCTACGTGCTGCTGGCTGCTGCTGCCGCTACGCCGTTGAGTCTTTTAGCCGCCGTCTGTCAGATGATCAGCCACGGTCTCATTGCTGCCATGCTCTTTCTGCTGGTTGGAGTCGTCTATCAAAAAACAGGGACTCGTAACCTGGAGGCGCTGCGAGGATTGCTCAATCCTGAGCGAGGGTTGCCTTTAATCGGAAGCCTGATGATCATTGGCGTGATGGCAAGCTCTGGGATTCCTGGCATGGTGGGCTTTATTTCCGAATTTTTAGTGTTTCGAGGCAGTTTTCCCATCTTCCCCGTTCAAACGCTGCTGTGTATGGTGGGAACAGGGCTGACCGCCGTGTATTTCTTGCTGCTGGTGAACCGGGCGTTCTTTGGGCGATTGTCGGAAAGTGCCCAAAATCTACCGCCTGTCTCCTGGAACGATCGCGCCCCGGCCATGATTCTTGCGGTTTTAATTGTCGTGCTGGGCTTGCAACCAAACTGGTTAGTGCACTATAGCGAGACGACCACAACCGCTTTGATGACGAATCGTTTGGCGATCGCGCAAGCCGCCGTAGCTGTTAAACCAGTAGGTGCTAAACCAGTAGGTGCCGAGCAAGTGGTTGCCAAACAAGTAGTTGTTAAACAAACGGTAAAAGCAGAAATAATAGAGTAGTATCCTCGATTGACTGACAAAAGTCTTGAAAGGCTGGTCGCTTCGTTGCTCACCCGCCCGTGATTAAAATCCGGGCTAATGGTGCGAAACCCGTTAAAACGGGTTGTCAGGCGCTTGTAGTCCTCTACCCTTCGGGAAGGCAAAGCCTAAAGAGGACTTCCTGCCATTAGCCCGCACTTGCAGTGCAGGGCGGGTTCAAGTATTCGCTCAAAGATTTGTCCGTCAACCAGGTAGTAGCCTCAGTCTCCAGCCCGTCGTCTCGTTTGAATCATCATGACCGATACGCTCAAAGTCTTCGCTCAATCGCCATCCCATCCGTTAGCGTCCTACATCGATCGCTTGAAGGCGGGGGGTGCCTTGCTACCAGACAATCCCCAAAACGTGATGGAAGTCGTCGGCATTCTCAAAAGCTACGGCGTTGTGCTGGATGCGTACTACCGCAATCTTCTCTACATCTCTGAGCATCAATTTCTGGTTTTTTTCCCATTTTTCAAATACTTCAATGGGGATGTTTCGCTTGCCAAACTGTTACGCCACTGGCAGCACAACCGCATCAACTTTGAGTATGCCGAATACTGCATGAAAGCGATGCTCTGGCATGGCGGCGGGGGGTTAGACGCGTATCTCGATTCGCCAGAGTTTAAAGCGCAGGCACAGCCAGCCATTCAGGCAAGAATTCAAGGAAATCCTTTACTCCTGGGGTTACATCGCCTGTTTCCCGAATTTTTGCCAGAGCATGTCCGGCAGTTGTCGTACTACAGTGGGCTGGGTCAATTCTGGAAGGTGATGAGTGAGATTTTTCTGGAACTGTCCGATCGCTACGATCGCAAAGAGATTCAGTCCATTCCACAGGTCGTCGCGCACATTCAAGCTGGACTGGTCGCCGCCGCAGGTCTACCCATCATGTATACAGTCAAGCTTCGTCAGCAATCCTACGATATCATCCCAGCCTCAGCCAGACTAACGTTTTTGCCTGATGTGGCAGTGCCCTATGTGGAAGCGGTTTTCTTTCGAGGCACGCCTTTTTCGGGCACAGTGTCATACAACGCCCAGGCGCACCAAATTTCACCCGACCAAAGCCGCTTTGCCTATGGTGCCCTGTATGCCGACCCGCTACCGATCGGAGGAGCGGGCATTCCTCCCACCTTGCTGATGCAAGACATGCGGCACTACTTGCCGGAGTATCTGCACGACATCTATCGCTGTGGGCTACGAGGTGAGGACGATTTGCGGGTCAAAATTTGCGAGACCTTTCAGAAATCGATGTTCTGCGTTACAACCGCCACGATTTTTGGATTGGCACCGAACCCGATCGATACCACCGATCCAGAGCAGCAGCGGCAAAACCAGACCTATCTGGAAGGCTGGATGGATCGCTTTGTGGAATCTCGCTTATCCAATGTCCAAACGATCGCCTGACTGAGCGATCGCTCCATCCCTACAACATCGCATCCATACAGCATCAAGGGATCGAGCGATCGTCCACTTTGACCCAAAGCGCCATCCCGCCGCCTCGCCCCCTCGCCGCCATCAGTTCTGGAGTCACCCTGAAAAAGGCAAAGAAGGGAAGTTTGCCAACCGATTGGGCGTAGTCTGATTTCGGTTTGCGCCCTGGTACCGCACCGCTATAGACCGTCCTGCCCAGCACATGCAGTTGCACCTGGGTGAAGTCAAACGCCAGCAGATTCTTCTTACCCAGGTAATGCGCCGGACCCGTGAACCGTAGCCGCACTGGACCGACCTCAACTTGATTGGCGATCGCGCCTTTCCCTGACGCGACTTCATCCACCTCTGCCTGAAAGGAAATTTGAGCCACTGCAAATTTGGGTACATAAAAGCCGTTTCCCAGCACAATGCCGCCACGCCGCACTTTTCGCGTACCCGTCGCAAAGCAAAGCTGCCAGTTACCCAGCAATGGCTCGAAGGTATAACGCAGATGCGCCTGTTTCGCCGCTTTTTCTGTTTGGAGCAACGCTTTTACAACCACTTCAGCCGTTGGGCGATCGCTCGCCTGTGCTTGAAACGCCGTAGCAGCCTGAGTTAAGACCGTCAAACCGTCAGCCGATGTCGATGTCAGATCAACCGTCATACACGCTTTTTCACTACCATCTTTCTCACTACCATTTTGACAGCAATACTTCTAAGCTACCGGATAAGCGCATGGCTGAAACATCGTCGATCGACCTGAAACTTACCAACGTCTGTTTACCCGGACAAGCTGATCGCTGGCAAGTAGCGATCGACCAAGGCAAAATCGTTGAGATCGCAGCGTCCATCCTCACACCAGCCATCACAACGCTGGATGCTCAGGGCAAGCTGTTGCTTCCTGGGTTGGTAGACGCGCATATTCACCTGGACAAAGCCTTTTTGCTCGATCGCGTCCAGTGGCATACCGGAACGTTTAGCGAGGCACTCCAGCAAACTGCTGCCGCCAAACGATCGTTCACCCTGGAAGACATTCAGGCAAGAGCGCGACGGGTCATCGAACAGGCGATCGGCTTCGGAACCACCGCCATGCGATCGCACGTTGAAGTCGATCCCATGATTCAACTCACGGGGCTGAAAGCCTTACTACCCCTGCGCGATGAGTATGCCTGGGGTCTGACGCTTCAGCTAGCCGTGTTTGCCCAGGAAGGCATCACAAACCTGCCGGGAACGGAAGCCTTGCTGCGTCAGGCGATGGCACTGGGAGGCGATGTCATTGGTTCCGCGCCCTATGTTGACCCAGAACCAGAGCAAAACATCCGCATCGTGTTTGACCTTGCCCAGGACTTTGACTGCGACGTAGACTTTCACCTGGATTTTTTGGATGATGATGCACCGCTGCTGCTGCCTGTAGTGATCGCTGAAACCCAAAAGCGCGGCTGGCAAGGACGGGTGTGTTTAGGTCACATGACCAAACTCGCGGGTTTACCTCCGGCTGAACTGAGCGCGATCGCCCACGCAACCGCAACAGCAGGCATCTCTATCCTGGCGCTACCGTCTACCGATCTGTACATGATGTCTCGCCGCGACACACACAATACGCGACGGGGTGTTGCGCCTGTACACACCCTGGCAACCTATGGCGTGAATACAGGCGTTGCCACAAACAACGTGCAGAATTTATTCACGCCCTTTGGTGACGGAGACTTGCTCAAACTGTGTACGCTTCTGGCTCAGGTCTTGCACTTGAACACAGCCATGAGTCATGAACAATGCTTAGCGATGGCAACGACTCAGGCGGCTCAGGCGATCGGGATCCCAAACCACGGTCTGGCTCCTGGAAATACCGCCGATCTGGTGCTGATCAATGCAACATCGGTGACAGAGGCGATCGGGGCTGCTCCGGTCGATCGCACCGTCATCAAACAGGGGCGCATCGTCGCACAAAGCCAACGTCAACAAACGCTGTTTCCAACCAGATGAGCCGTATCAAACCATCATCCGCGCAATCGCTTAGGGTGATGGCTCTTTTTCAGAAGTCGGTTCAGCCTCATCGGTGCTGGGGGGCGACACCGATACAGAGGGTGCGGTGGTCTCCGTAAACGTGACATCGATCGCTTCTAACGTTGAGGGTTCTTCTAAAATCGACGGCTCTGGTGGCAGGTCTACCACAGCGGGATTACTTGGTTTTGCTCCTGCATCAGCCGCCTCTGTCTCAGGGGTGCGAAACTGCTTTCTCACGTAGACTGGCTTACTCTCGCGTTTGGCAGTCAGCCCCTTAAAGAGACCAGTCATGGCATTCTCTTTCGCCTGCACGTTCTCTTTAGACTGCCCCTTCTCTTGCGATTGCCCATTCACACCTGTCTGTGTCAGCGTATCCGTCGCGATCGGCTTGGGTAATGGCACAGCCGTTTGACGCGCATTGGCAAAATCAGCAGGCGTTAGCGGCACGTAGGGGCGTTCCACCTCAGGGGGTGGCGTACTTGTCGTCGTTGTCGTTGTCGTCACTAGCGCCTCAACCCAGGCAGTTAGTTTAGCCACCTGTTTGCCGATCGGTCGCGCGATCGGGGCAAGCGCCTTAGAACTCGACAGCCCAGCCCACGCTTGAGACAAAGCTGCTTGCCATTCCGCAGGCGTTGGTACCGCCGTTTGCTGATCCACAGGTGCAACTTGCCGTCTCAGCGCAAGCATCTGCCAGCCCATCCAGCCAAGTAGCACCACACTCGCCGTTTGCCCTAGCAGCACGCCTCCGGTAATGCGTCCTGCACAGACCCACAGCACCAGCGCATAAAACATCCCCAGCCCACTCCAGAGAAAGTCATGCTTACGATGCACCTCTGGGAAAAAGAACGCTGCCATATACAGCGCAACGCTACTCAACCCAACGACGAGTGCCAGAAGATATGCCAGCATACGACTACTCCAAACGATGCCGAACAACTATTTATAGATCGATTCTGTCAGGGAGTGTTGAAGTTTAGGCGATTAGTTTTTCTATACTGGAACCACTCCAAGCCCAAACTGTATTCCGTTTTCCCCGCTGTCACACCTCCACGCTAGCGTTCAAACCCCACAGCTTAAGATTATCTTCCAAGCGAACTCAGACGGTTCGAGCTACCCTTTAGGGGTTGAGAAAGCCCAAGCACTTGCAGAGTTAGGCAAAGAATTCTTATGGCACAAAGCTTTGGTGTAATTGGTCTGGCAGTCATGGGCGAAAACCTGGCGCTAAACGTCGAGCGTAACGGGTTCCCGATCGCTGTCTACAACCGCAGTCGCGAAAAGACAGACGCTTTCATGTCACAACGGGCAGTAGGCAAGAACGCTGTAGCAGCCTATTCCCTGGAGGAATTCGTGGCAGCCCTGGAGCGTCCCCGCAAGATCCTGATCATGGTCAAGGCAGGTGCCCCTGTCGATGCGACGATCGAACAGCTCAAGCCCCTCTTAGACGAAGGCGATATCCTTATTGACGGCGGCAATTCTCTGTTTACCGATACAGAACGCCGCGCCAAAGATTTGGAATCCGCCAAGTTCACCTTCATTGGCATGGGGGTGAGCGGTGGAGAAGAAGGCGCGCTCAACGGACCCAGCCTGATGCCTGGTGGCACCGAGCAAGCCTACCGCTATCTTGAACCCATCCTGACGAAGATCGCTGCTCAAGTGGATGACGGTCCCTGCGTTACCTACATTGGTCCCGGTGGTGCGGGTCACTACGTCAAAATGGTGCATAACGGGATTGAGTACGGCGATATGCAGCTCATCGCTGAGGCATACGATCTCCTCAAAAGCGTTCTGGGTCTCAGTGCAGAAGAACTGCATGAAGTTTTTGCTCAGTGGAACACCACCGACGAACTCGATTCTTACTTAATTGAGATTACAGCCGACATCTTTACAAAGATTGATCCGGATACCAATACTCCGCTGGTTGAATTGATTTTGGATGCGGCTGGGCAAAAAGGCACCGGACGCTGGACGGTTGCCGATGCGCTGGAGCTTGGAGTGTCGATCCCCACCATCATTGCAGCGGTCAACTCTCGCATTATTTCGTCCTACAAAGAGGAACGGGTAGAAGCATCAAAAGTGCTGCCGGGTCCCACCGCAAAATTTGAGGGAGATAAAAAAGCCTTTGTCACGAAAGTGAGAGATGCCCTCTACTGCTCCAAGATGTGCTCCTACGCTCAAGGGATGGCGCTGCTGAGCAAAGCCTCTGAAACCTACGGGTTTAAGCTGGATCTGGGTGAATGCGCCCGCATTTGGAAAGGCGGCTGCATCATTCGCGCACGGTTCTTGAACAAGATCAAACATGCCTTTGATGAAAACCCTTCCTTACCAAACCTGCTGCTCGCTCCTGAGTTTAAGCAAACCATCCTCGATCGCCAGGAAGCTTGGCGTGAGGTGATTGCCACCGCTGCGACGGTCGGTATTCCTGTACCTGCTTTCAGCGCATCGTTAGATTATTTCGACAGCTACCGTCGCGATCGTCTACCGCAAAACCTGACTCAGGCACAGCGCGATTACTTTGGTGCCCATACCTACCTCCGCACCGATAAGGAAGGAGTCTTCCACACCGAATGGATGAAGCCTGATGAGTCAGCCCAACAGCAAACCCCAGATACGGTGCTGCAAGACCAGCGCCAACCATCAGCAGCGGAGGTGCAGAAGCAGGAAGTTGAAACGCTTAGCTAATGTTGCGTGAGATAGTATCCGTAAAAGGGCACGTTCTCAGACAGTGAGCGTGCCCTTTTACATGCTGTCATTTCCTTTATTCGGCAACCGTTCCCTCCAGCGATGGGCAGGCATTGGGTGACAACCGTAGATAGCGCAGGCATTCTTCTGGTTTGAGCTGTCGCAGGGTACGATCGCGTGCCAGCAAGAGCAATTCGTCCCAGGTTGCAGCCCAGAGGTGAAGCTGTCCGCGCTGATTAAGACTTGCCACATAGCGCCCATCGGGACTAAAAAAGGCTTGTTGAATTTGTTCTGGCGCGGCACCCAGGACAGCAGAACGCAAGAGCGCTTGTTCAGTCCCCGTCCTTGCATCCCACAGACGGATCGTGCCATCTGCACTCGCGGTCACCAGGGTTGCAGCATCCGGGCTAAACTCAGCATCCAGCACCGCACCGCGATGCCCCGCCATGACAACGCGTAACGCACCCGTTGCGGCATCCAGAATTCTCGCCGTACCATCCCAACTGGCGATCGCCACCAGTTCTCCATCGGGGCTAAAGTGGGCGCTGCTGATTACATCCCGGTGGTAAAACGTCCCCATCAGCTTGCCAGATGCAACCTGCCAAATACGTGCCGAACGATCGCGGCTCGCACTCACCACTCGCTGACTATCGGGACTAAACTGCGCCTGCTCGATCGCCGCTTCATGCCCCTGCAACCGCTGCATCAGCTTTCCAGACGACACCTCCCACACATAGATCGTTTGATTATTACCCACACCCAGCAGGGTTTGACGATCGGGACTGAAAGCAAGTTGACGGATCACCTGAAACTGGTTCAGTGCGCCATCCTTAGACACCGCAGATGATGGCGTAAGCAGAGAAGAAATGGCAGCAAGACGACCGACCCGCTTCAACGGCTTATCAGGTGAAGCTTGCCAAATTTCTACCATGCCGTTGGCAGCAGCCGTCGCCATCATCTGAGCATCCAGGCTAAAAGCAACGCTGGCAAGTTTAGCGTCAGACGGCAAGAGCTGGCGCAGCCGCCGCTGAGAGTGACGAGCCAACTCTGGCTGCTCTGGCTGGAGTGGATTGGCTGCGGTTGCAGTAACCTGACTCACGAAACGCACTGAATCGGCAGCGATCGCGGAAGAAGACAGAGCCAAGCGATCAACGGAAAAGTCTAGCTGGTTTGGGAGGCTTGACGTTGATTGAACAGCAGGAAGTTGCGGCGATCGCGTTGGCGCATCTGAGCCACCCAAGAAATTCAAGAAGTTAAATAGCTTCTTTCCTGCCAAACGCGCTGGACTCCATAGCTGCCCCTGCGGCTCAAACGCAGCGCTGTCTGTCCCCTTTGGGCGCATCGCAAAAGTGGTAGGGTTCCAGGACTGCAACGTGCCGTCAACAGCGACCGTCACCATACCCCCAAACCGTTCTGCTGACGTAGCCTGCAAATCCTGGGGCAGAAGACTGGAGCGTGCAAGCGCTGTTGAAGCGATCGGCTTGTTTTGCGGTTGGGTTGGCATCTGGCGAAAAGCCGCCCACTGAATGGGACGATGATTCGTCTTGAGCATCGGAAATTCACTGCCTGACTCGGTCGCCCACACACGAGTTGCCCCATCACTACCCGCAGTCGCGATCAGCGAGTTATCACCGCTAAACTGCACAGCCTCGATCGCCCCTGAGTGACCGTTTAAGCTGCTTAACAGGGCACCCGTCTGCACATCCCACAGGCGCGCCACGGCAAGCGAACGATCGTCCCCCAATCCGTAACTCGCTACAACCAACTGACGGCTATCAGGGCTGAAGGCAAAGCGACCCGCCACACTAGCCTGTGGCACCCCATGCGGTTCAGGATCAATCCCACTCCCCAGATCACCATCAGCCTTCAACGGTTGCCAGGGTTGACTCGTCGCTACATTCCAAAGTTGCACATGCTTTGCCGTAGCAGCCGCAAGAAAGCGTCCGTTGGGGCTAAACAACACCTGCTTCAGCGGTTGGGCGGCTTGACGCACCAGCGATAGCGGCTTGTTACCCTGAGTTACGCCCTCATTGGGAAGCATCAGCACCCGACGTATCTGTCCAGTTTGGCTGAGCCAGAGACGCGCCTTCCCATCATCGCTAGCCGTAGCAACGAATTGACCGTCTGGACTGAACGTAGCGCTACGAACAGAGGCGGGATGACGGAAGAGAGAGCGACGTTGCCAATTGCCTGCTTGCCAAAGCTGTGCCATAGTACCGCTGGTCGTCAGCAGTGCGTGATCATTTGGGTGAAAGCTCACGCTCGTTACCGGAGCCGCATGACGAAGCGTTGCGCGCGATCGTCCACTCTGCACCTCCCATACCCGCACCTCACTACCAGCACTCGCGGCAATCCAGCGACCACAGGGGCTAAACGCCAACTGGCTTACTGGTACCTTAAAGCCACCGAGCGTCTGCACACGCTTGCCCGAAGCGACATCCCAGAGCTGTACCTCGGTAGAATTTTGCGCGATCGCCGCCAGTTGCTTTCCATTGGGGCTAAAGGCGATCGCCGCAATCGGCGTTTTGGGTCGGGCAGCTACAGGGTTGGCTCCTGATAGCGCTTGACCAGCATCGCCATGCCAGGAAAAAACAGTCTCTACCCGCTGCGTTTCCAGCGACCAGAGCAGCACCGTACCATTGTCACCTGCCGTCGCCAGATACCGTTGGTCAGGGCTAAACGTCACCTGATGAATGGCTCCTTGCTGCCCGTTTAAGCTAAACTGCAACCGCAAGCGCTGCAATGCTGCCCGCAAGCTTGCCTGAGCTTCGTAGGTATAGCCCCCTTTTTCTGCCGCCAGCCGACTGATGAGCAACGCGGTTGTGGGATCACTCTCTGGCTCTTGCAAAATCGATTGGGCGACGGCTGCCTGTTCTCGCGACGTAGAAATTTGCAGTTGGTAGTCTTTCTCTGCCTGACTTTTGACCACCGCTCGGTATTGGCTAAACGTCACCACCAGCGCCACTAATAAAGTGCAAGGGACGGTTAATTGCAGAAGCCGTCGTTCTTTTTGCGTCCGGCGATTTTCTTCACGGCTCAGGGCAATGTACCGCTGTGCTAGCGCTGAGAGTTCGTCTGGGTAAGCAATTAAATAATCTTCCGCCTCTGTAAGACGATCGCCATGTAGCAGATATTCGGGCGATCGAGACTCTTCAGCGGCGTACCACTCTTTTGCCGCATGTTCCATCCGTCGCTGACGCTGGAGCAACTCCCGATTTTCGTCCAGCCAGGTTCGCAGTAACGTCCAGTTCCGGATCAGCGCTTCGTGGGCAACATCTACCGTTTCTTGATAATCGGTATTAGAGGACTGACCTATCACTAAATCAGCCAACTCATGGGGCGATCGGTGCGTGATGCCAGTCAGCTTGTAGTGTACACCGTCATCTGACAGGGCAGAAGCGGAGCGATCGTGCTCAGCCCCCTGCAAGCATTTACCTCGCCGCATCTGGGCAAACCGTAGGGCGGTGGACACATTCGCAAACCGTTGAGTCAACGGATCTTGGCGGCTACAGGTTGAGATCAGGCGATTGGTGACAACCAGCTTTGCCATCACCAGTTTTTCCAGCACTTGTTCCACCAGTTCGGCTGGAAACCACGGACTCACAAGCTCTGCTTTGGCAATGCGACGGCGAGTATCCTCCGTGCCATCCCCAATTTGCGTCAGCGCGATGAAAATCCGTTTGGCAACCCGCTGTTCATCATGCGTCAGGCTGTAAAAAGTGTCATTCGCTCGTTTCTGCAAGGTGCCACGCACGCCACCTAACTCGTTGTAGGCATCCAGCGTTAAGTGAGCGGGTCCACCGTTTGGGGCAAGTTGCCGTTGTTGCCACAGTTCAAGCAGCGTGTATTGCAGCAGCGGTAGTTCTCCGGGCGCTCCCACTACGTCAAGCAGAATGTTATAAACCAGGTTGGGTTCACAAACGATGCCTGCTTTCTCAGCGGGTTTGACGATCGAAGCCTTGATCTGTTGATAGGTGAGGGGAGTGACCGTCACTAGATGTTGCTCGATTTGCTCAGCCAGACCGTTGTAAAGCGAATATTTGCCAAAAAAATCGGCTCGCAGTACCACCACCACGCTGAAGCAATCGCCAAGCTCACGGAGTGCTGTCAGGAGACTATTGAAAAAGCTCTGGCGATCGCGCTCTGCCTGAATGCCCTGACACAGGGTAAAGACCTCCTCAAATTGATCGATGATCAGCAAAAGCCGAGAATTTCTGCTGTGCTTGGCAGACATTAAGCTGGCACGCACTAAGTGAGATAAGCCAGTACCACCATCGCGCAGCAGCGCTTCTGCACGCCTCAACTGTTCGGCGCGATCGATCGCTGAATCTTTAGGATTGACAAAGGCGGTCGCCAGACTTTTCAGGGGTTGCTCGGTGGGGCTAATGAGCTGAATGCGCCAGCGATCGCTCCCCGAAAACTTCTTGCCCTGACGCAGCGTATGGATCAAGCCAGCACGCATCAGCGACGATTTGCCGCTGCCAGATGCTCCCACCACGGCGGCAAAATTTCCGACTCTGAGCTTTTCGATCAGTTGATCCGTGAGATCTTCACGCCCAAAGAAATACTCTGCGTGTGCCTCATCAAAAAACTCCAATCCCCTGTAGGGGCAAACATCCTGAACCAGTTCTGTTTTAACGATCGCAGGCGTACCTTGACCACGCGTAAGCAAAATTTCGCTGCCAGAGTTCTCAAACAGCGGTTGCTGCATCTCACGTTTGAGTGCATTGCTCACCCAATCGGTCAAGGCATAGTTGGTAACGGTGCCGTTCACAATGCGCGAAGGATCCAGTCCATCCAACAACGCTTGAGTAAAGACGCTGTACTGACCGATCATCGATTCGTAAGCCGCCTCATACTCCCGCGAGGCTGCCATAAATAAGCGATCGGTACCTGAGCGGGCACCTGGATCTGCCTCCAAAAAGTTCAGCAACTCACCACTGTGGCAGCAATCCAGCAGAATGATACGCTGACGTACAGGGCTTTCCTGCAACAGCCGTCGGAGCCAAAACAGCGATAGTCCGTAGAAACTGGCATTTGGATTCGCATCACTGGTTGCCAAAAAGCCCTCTTGCACACCCGCATCTTTTTGCAATCCATGTCCTGAAAAGTAAAAAAGTGCTGTTTGAGGAATATTCGTGCCCTTTGGCTTGAACAACTTTACCAGCGCGGCTTCCAGCTCAGCAACCGTAACCTGGGTTTTGAAGCCAATTCTGGACTGCCCAGCCTGGATAATCTCCGGCATTCGCACAACCCGAAAATCGCCATCCGTTTGCAGCCGATGCGCGATCGCCTCAGCATCATGAGAAGGGGCGCTCAAACCTGGCAACCACTGATAAGTACTAATGCCGACAACTAGCGCATCGCGTGACATGATAAAACCTTCCCTCACGATCAATCGCAGTGAGGATAAATGATGTGCTCAACAGCTTTTTGAGATAAGCAAACAGTGCTTTCAACTCAGTGAAACGCACACATAGGAAACACACAGGATGCCGTTTAGAGACAGACCCAGGGAGCAATGATCGTTCTCTTGCGGGTAATCGTCCATCGATCGTAGGAGGGGACAGCTAGCGATCGAAATTCACTTTCTAGGTCTGAGAAAAGGCTAAGCCATTTGGCTTAGATTTCACTTTAGCTAACAGGAACAAAGCCTGTATTCCTTTCCTCAAGCCGATGTTCGCCATCAGCACTTTAGTAAACCTTAAGAGTGCAAGGCTTGTTCTATTAATTCAAACGTAGTGAAGTTTGTAACCAATGTCCAAGGGGGTAACACCCCTAAGGGTGATTTTTTAGATCTCTCAATTAGTTAAACAACGAAATCAACAAAGAGCAGCTAGCTCTAGAAACGCTGAGATTAGTTTCACATCAAACGTTTTACACCTTGTACGGTTGCTCCATTGGCAATGTACTGTTCCTCGCTTAATCAGGTTTAGCGACTCAACCCGCCAGATCTGGCTTTAGCGATCGCTGAGGCGATTTCCCACAAAAGCAATGACTCAACGTAGTGCGGACAGGATGCTCGCACTGCAAGCGAGACGTTTGGACTACGGCATCCATCGGGTAGATTCTTTAAGAGCAATCGCCTTACTTCAGGCTTACGCCTGTGCTTGCAACAGGGTTTGGATGGCGTTCTCAATGTCTTCTGGCTTGGTGAGCGAGGCATAACGCTTGACCACATTGCCAGCACGATCGACCAGAAACTTCGTAAAGTTCCACTTAATCGCTTCGGTGCCTAAAATGCCAGGAGCCTCTTTGGTCAGATATTTGAACAGCGGATGGGCATTGGAGCCATTCACGTCGATTTTTTGAAACAGCGGAAATGTCACGCCAAAGCGCATTTCGCAAAATGATTGAATCTCGCCGACGCTGCCCGGTTCTTGCTGTCCAAACTGGTTGCACGGAAAGCCCAAAATTTCAAAGCCCTGGCTAGCGTACTTGTCGTACAGCGCCTGAAGCCCTTTGTACTGGGGTGTAAAACCACACTGGCTGGCGGTATTGACAATCAGCAGCACCTTGTTTCGATAGGTACTTAGATTGATGGGCTGACCCTCAATGCTGTTGACGGTAAAGTCGTAGAGTGATGGGGGCTTTGTGGTGACCATAACGGTAGATTCTTAAAAACTCAGTAATATCTTCACTCTAACTTTACCGCTGCCCACTTTACTACTGACCACTGGGTGATGGGCGCGAGCGATCGCCAACCCAAAAAGCGCCCAATGGGTTCGGCACGTTGAATAGCAATACGAGACAGCGTTCCGCCCACTTTTTCCTGCCATTGAAAGAGCGTTTGTTCGCCTGCGATTGTGACGACATTGGCAACCAGGCGACCACCCTGCGGTAATGCCTCCCAACAGGCTTCGATCGTGCCGTCTGCGGTAATGCCACCTCCAATGAAAATGGCATGAGGCTGGGGCAGATCGTGCAGCGCGATCGGTGCCTTTCCTTCAACGATGTGTAAAGTCGGTGTACCCAGAGCAGCGGCATTATCGGCAATGTACTGGGTTCTGGCTTTTTCGATGGCGATCGCTCGACAGCGGGGATGAGTTCGCATCCATTCAATGGCGATTGATCCACAGCCTGCGCCCACGTCCCACAATAATTCTCCTGGTGTCGGAGCAAGGGCAGAGAGGGTCAGCGATCGCACTTCGCGCTTGGTCAGTTGTCCATCGTGCTGATAGGCATCATCTGGCAAGCCTGGTGTACGTGGTAAGGGGATGACTCCTGGATCAGCGATGCACTCGACGGCGATCGCGTTGAGGTCTGCTAGATCCGTTTCGTGCCATTTGCAGGCAATTTCCGTAACGTGTCGTTCGTGACTGCCACCAACGCGTTCTAAGACTGTCATTGTACTGTTACCGAACCCTCTCTGAGTGAGCAGTTTGGAGACGATCGCGGGTGTTTGTTTGCCTTCACTCAAGATCAAGAGTTTGGCACCTGGATAAAGATAGGTATGTAGTAATTCAGGTGGACGATGACATAGGCTGATCGTTTCGACTTCCGTGAGCGACCAACCGAGTCGGCTACAGGCAAGGCTAAACGTAGAAGGCGCTGGCAGAATGGTCATTTCCGCGAGAGGCATACGACGCAGTAACGTCACCCCAATGCCGTAGCACAGCGGATCACCACTTGCCAGCACACAGACGGTCTGACCGCGACGATGCAAAAGTTCGTCGATCGACCCCTGTATGGGCGCTGTCCACACCAGACGTTCTCGATCGTCCTCTGGCAGCATGGCAAGATGGCGATCGCCGCCGACTAGAACTTCAGCGCGATCGATCAGGGAACGGGCGATCGGGCTGAGTCCCGCTAACCCATCTTCGCCAATGCCTATCACTGAAAGCCATTTTTGAGTCATATACCGTTCAATCATTTGTAGGGACGTTACATGTAACGTCCCTACGGGTGAGGCGTTACAAAAAATGGCAACTCACGTCTTGCCTGCGTTCTCATGCTAAGTTACTGAAGCCTATGGTCGGGAAAGTCCGGTGTGATTCCGGTACTGTGCCGCAACTGTGAAGCGAAAGGCGGAAACAAAGGATAAACGCTAAAGGATAAAGGATAAAATTTTACCTTTAGTTTTTAACCCTTAGCCTTTCTAAGTCAGAATGCCGACTGGGTGGTATCTGCGGGATGCCCTTATTGTCTACTCCCTGCGTTGCACGGGGAAGGAGTGGAAGTTTTGTCATCAAATGCCCTCTTACAATCGGCAAAATGTCCCAGCTTATTTGCGCCGTCGATCGCGCAGGATGGGTTACTGTATCGCTTGAGAATACCGGGCGGTTTGCTGAATGTGGCGCAGTGTGAAGCGATCGCAGATCTTGCTGATCAGGCGGGTTGTGGTGCGGTGGAGGTAACGAATCGCGCTAACGTGCAGATCCGTGGGCTTCAGACCAGCATGGCTACTGATGTGCTGGAACGCTTACAGGAATTGGGATTAGCATCGCCGATCGCTGGTGTCGATGCCCTTCGCAACATTATGGCAAGTCCCACGGCGGGTATCGATCGCCAGCAGTTCATCGATACCCGTCCCCTGGTTGCCGCCTGGAATCACTATCTCACCACTCGCCCTGATTTTGCGGTGCTTTCGCCCAAGTTCAGCGTGTGTTTTGATGGTAGCGAAGCGGTTTCGGTGCGCGATCGACCCAACGATATTAGCTTAGTGGCAGAAGCGATCGCCGACGCAATTTATTTTCGTGTCCATCTTAGTCTGGGCGATCGTGGCGCATCCCCCTGCGATGTTGGTGTGCTCATTCGACCAGCAGAAAGTTTGCCTTTACTGATTGCCATGACCGAAGTTTATGGTGATTACACACGACAAAAGCCTGGTAATGATGACCAACGAAAACCGCGTTTAAGAGATCTGTTGCAAGATTGGAACCTAGAACGATATTTGAAAACAGTAGCCGATCGTTTACCAGTTTCCCTAACGCGAACTGCCAGTATTGATCATCACTCAGGCTCAGGTTTTTATAATCATCTAGGCATCCATGCTCAACGTCAGAATGGACTTTCTTACCTTGGTTGTACCTTGTCGCTGGGTCGCTTAGAAACGAAACAGCTGCGCGGTTTAGCACGATTAGCACTCCAATTTGGCAGCGGCACTCTACGCTTAACGCCCTGGCAAACTGTACTCGTTCCTGATGTTCCAACGACAAAAATAGACGCGATCGAGCATGAAATTGAACAGTTAGGTTTGTCTGTATCAGCGACCCATCCTCATAGCGCGATCGTGGCGTGTTCTGGTACAACAGGCTGCAAATCATCGGCTACCAATACTCAAGCAGATGCGCTGGCGTTAGCTAATTATTTAGCAGAACATATCACGCTCGATCGCCCCATTAACATCCATTTCACTGGTTGCGAAAAATCCTGCGCCCAGCATCATGCTAGCGACATTGCCTTACTGGGGGCGACAAAAGATGGCGAGGAAATCTATCACATTCATGTCGGTGATAATGGCTCAAAATTTGGTCGAGTCTTTAAAAAAAACTGTGCTCTGTCCCATGTGCCTGTGTTAGTTGAGCAGTTGATACAGCTTTATCAACGCCATCGATCGCACTCTCAGGAAACCTTTCAAGCCTTTGTGAATCGCCATACGATCGCTGAGCTAAAGCAATTGTTGGATTCATCTTCAAATCGTAGCTTGTTGGGGGTAGGATAGCGCTGATGGCAATGAAACTGGAGACGGTCGTACCGTTTGGGCGATCGCTGGGTGAATACATTAAAATGTTTGATCTGACTGAGCGTGATTTGAGTCAACGCATTCTTGGTGTGGGAGATGGACCTGCTAGTTTTAATGCTGAGGCAACAAAATTAGGTTACTCAGTTACGTCTATTGATCCCGTTTATCAATTCAGCGGCGACGAAGTTCTCGCTCGTTTTAATGCTGTCGTTGATGGCATTGTTGATCAGGTCAAAGCATCACCCAATGATTGGGTCTGGTCGTATCATCAGTCACCTGAAGATCTGCGTACCAATCGCGTGAAAGCAATCAACACATTCATTAATGACTATGATGCTGGTAAAGCAGATGGGCGCTATCGCATTGATGCCTTACCGCAGTTAACGATTCCCGATCGAGCCTATGATCTTGCTTTATGTTCACATTTTTTGTTTCTGTACTCGGAACAACTCGATTACTCGTTCCATCTACAGTCTATTCAGGAGATGTTGAGAGTGAGTCGAGAAGTACGGATTTTTCCACTCTTGACACTGATGCGTGAGCGATCGCCCCATCTTGATCCAGTGATAGAAACCTTGACAGGTCAAGGCTATCGTCTAGCCATTCAAAAAGTGCCTTACGAATTACAAAAAGGTGGAAATGAGATGCTGGTCGTTACAACAAACCGTGAGCATGATTGATTACATTCGGGATGGCAATGAAATTTATGAACACTCGTTTGCCATCATTCGAGCCGAGGCAAATCTGGCAACGCTGCCTGCTGCGTTAGAAATGGTTGCTGTCCGGCTCATCCATGCCTGCGGGATGACGGATATTGTGCAGGATTTAGCGTTTTCCACTGATGCTGTAGAGGCGGGACGATCGGCACTCGTCAACGGTGCGCCCATTCTCTGTGACGCTCAAATGGTGGCAAATGGGGTGACTCGCCAACGCTTGCCTGCCAACAATGCCGTGATCTGCACGCTGAATGATCCACAAGTGCGCGCGATCGCCCAAACCCTGCAAAACACGCGATCGGCAGCGGCGCTAGAACTGTGGAAACCCTATTTAGCAGGAGCGGTTGTGGCGATCGGTAATGCTCCGACAGCACTCTTTCGCTTATTGGAACTGTTGGACGAAGGCGCACCCAAACCTGCCGTCATTCTTGGGTTTCCTGTCGGTTTTGTCGGTGCAGCCGAATCTAAAGCAGCACTTGCAGAGAACAGTCGAGGCGTTCCCTTTTTGACCATTCACGGTCGTCGGGGTGGTAGTGCAATGGCAGCCGCAGCCGTGAATGCGTTAGCAAAGGAGAGTGAATTATGACGACCGGTAAACTCTACGGCTTGGGCATCGGTCCCGGCGATCCGGAGCTGCTGACGCTCAAGGCACATCGCATTTTGACCTCGGTGCCTGTGGTTGCGTATCCCATGATGGAAAGTGGCAAGGTGCTGGCGCGGGCGATCGTGGCTGATTTCATTCGCCCAGAGCAGATTGAGGTGCCCATGCCGCTGCCCTTTAGCGTGGAGCGATCGTCGCAGCCGTACTATGACCTTGGTGCCGAGACGATCGCCCAACATTTGACCGCTGGGCGGGATGTGGCGGTCCTGTGTGAAGGTGATCCCATGCTGTATGGCTCGTTTATGTACATCTTCAATCGGCTGTCGGGACGCTTTGATACCGAAGTGGTACCGGGAATTTCTTCGACCTTTGCCAGTGCTGCGATGCTGGGTGCGCCGCTGACCTACCGCAATGATGTATTGAGCATCATGCCTGCCACGCTGGATGAAGCGACCTTGCGCGATCGCCTTGCCGTTGCCGATGCGGCCATCATCATCAAGTTAGGCAGACATTTCGCCAAAGTTCGCACTATTTTGGACGAGTTAGGCTTGCTCTCGCGGGCGCTGTACATCGAACGGGCAACGATGCCGAATCAACAAATTCGTCCGATCGCCGCCATGAACCCAGCGGATGTACCCTACTGGGCGCTGATTCTCATCCCCAGCCAAACGCGACCGCAGTGAAAGTGTCGATAATGGATGAGTAGACTCAAGGCTATCAGCGGTCAGCGGTCAGCTTGATTGAATCTACGCTATTGCTTCAACTTAATCCCATGTCAGCTACTGGGCTGTTGCCATGACTTCTTCCTTACCTCAAACGGCTTCCTCTCAATTAAAGGGACTGGCGTTACCACCGCTGGAGAACGGCGATCGTCTGACGCGCCCTGAATTTGAGCGTCGCTACAATGCCATGCCCAACGTGAGAAAAGCCGAATTAATTGAAGGAGTCGTCTACATGGCATCGCCGTTACGTTTTACACCCCACGCTGAACCGCACGGGCGCTTAATCACTTGGCTGGGCGTTTATCAGGCTGCTACACCCGACGTTCAGATGGGTATTGATCCAACCATGCGTCTCGACATTGATAACGAGCCACAACCAGATGGCGTGCTGTTGATCAGTCAGGAAAGTGGTGGACGCTCAACGCTTAGTGACGATGGCTATCTAGAAGGCGCAACCGAATTGGTTGTAGAAGTTGCTGCCAGTAGTGTTGCTATTGACCTTGGTGATAAAAAGCGTGCTTATCGTCGAAGTGGCGTGCAGGAATACATCGTTTGGCAGGTGTATGACCAGAAAATCGATTGGTTTCAGTTGCAGGACGGGAATTACGTTTCGTTAGTGCCGAATGAACAGGGTGTCATTCACAGCCATGTGTTTCCAGGCTTATGGTTAAACGTAGAGGCAATGTTGCAGGGTGACATGCGATCGGTCTTAGCCGTTCTGCAAACCGGGATCGATAGCCCAGAGCATCAAACCTTTGTCCAGCAACTTGAGGATCTGCGGCTCAAAGCGATGTCAGCAGGCGATCGACCGCAATGAAGCCTCCCGTTATCATCATTCTGAGCGAAAGCAGCGTGGCGATCGCGCAACAAATCCAGGTTGCCTTACCCAATGCAATGGTCTACGGGTTAGCTGGACGTGTGCAGTCGGTGGATGTGTCCTACACCAAATTTGGCGACACGGTACGAGACCTATTTAGCAATGGGACTCCGATCGTGGGTATCTGTGCGGCAGGAATTTTGATCCGATCGCTGGCTCCCCTACTCACCGACAAACGAGCCGAACCCCCTGTGATCGCCGTCGCCGAAGATGGGAGCGCGGTTGTACCGCTGTTGGGTGGTTTGACCGGGGCGAATGAGTTGGCAAGCACGATCGCCCATGCCTTGGAAATCAAAGCTGCTATCACCGCCACCGGGCAACTGCGCTTCAACGTGGTTTTGGAAGCCCCACCACCAGGCTATCGGCTGACAAATCCCGACCATGCAAAGGCATTTACCTCTGATCTCATTGCGGGAGCTACCGTAAAACTCATCGGTGATGCGCCCTGGTTGAGTCAAAGTAATCTTCCGTTTCGTGCAGATGGCACCCACACGATCGAAGTCACCGATCGTCCGATTGCAGGCAGCGCCACCCATCTGGTCTATCAGCCCATGCCAGTTCAGGGCAAACTGGCGATCGTCGGTACAGGTCCCGGAGCCGCTGAGTGGATGTCGCCAGAAACCAGGGCACTGCTACAAGCCGCGACCGATTTAGTCGGCTACAAGACCTATTTAGATTTAGTCGGCACCTTTGCTCAGGGCAAACGCCACGAATCGGACAATCGCGTGGAACTCGATCGCGCCCGTCATGCCCTGGATCTTGCCGCCGAAGGGCGATCGGTCGTCGTCGTTTCGTCAGGCGATCCCGGTATTTACGCAATGGCATCTGCCGTGTTTGAAGTTCTCGATCGGGAAGCAAAGCCCGCCTGGGAAGCGCTTGAGATTCACGTTGCGCCCGGAATTTCCGCTATGCAAGCCGCCGCCGCCGCGATCGGCGCTCCTCTGGGGCACGACTTCTGCGCCATCTCCCTATCAGATATTCTCAAACCCTGGTCAGTGATTGAACAACGCATTGCCCTGGCTGCTCAAGCTGATTTTGTGCTGGCATTCTACAATCCCGTCTCCAAGCAGCGGACGTGGCAATTAGACAGAGCAAAAGAGATCTTACTGCACTGGCGATCGCCCGCAACGCCTGTGGTTCTGGCACGCAATCTAGGGCGATCGGGTCAGTCCATCAACGTCAAACCCCTCGCAGACCTGACATCCACCGATGCCGATATGCGAACAGTCATTCTCATTGGTTCCAGCAAAACGCGCCTGATCGAGCGATCGGACGGTGGGGTCTGGGTCTACACGCCACGACACTATGGGGGATGAGGGATGTAGCTTGCTTCCGCCTTGCGGTGGGATGAGGGAAAGTCTTGAGTTTTGAGTTCGGGGTGTCGAGCTTGAAACACGAAAGGTCGAGCTTTGAGGTCAAAGTGTCAAGCTTTGAGGTCGAAAGATTGTGCTTTGAGGTCGGAGTGTCGAGCCTGGAACTCGAAAGGTCAAGCTTGGAACTCGGAATGTCGAGCTTGGAACTCGGAATGTCGAGCTTAGAAGTCTGGGTGTCGAGCTTTGAGGTCGAACGATGGTGCTTTAAGGTCGGCGTATCGAGTTTGGAATACGAAAGGTCGAGCTTAAAAGTCCGAGTGTCGAGCTTTGAGGTTGGAGTGTCAAGCTTGGAACTTGGAAAGTTGAGCTTGGAAGTCGGAGTGTCGAGTTTTGAGGTTGGAAGGTCGAGCTTAGAAGTCCGAGGGTCGCGGTTGGAACCCAGACTATCCTGCCTAAGCTTACAAACCCTGATCCCACCGCAAAGCGGAAGCAAGCTACATCTTTCATCCCTTCTTTTCATCCTTCATCCTTCATCCTTCATCCTTTCCTCCTGCCTTCTGCCTCCTGTCTTCTGCCTCCCCGCTCCCTCCCATTGAGAATTGCTATACGATCGCAAGTCTCATAAGGCAAAATGGTAAGGTAGCGCTGCTACTGCCAGGAGAACTGTTGGGTTTTAAGGATTGCTTATGTCTGGTCTTGTCAATCGTCGTCGCACCGCTCCCTGGATTCATCGCTGGTCGCGTCCGTTGCTGGGAGGGGTGGCGCTTCTGGGTGCGTTGAACACCGCCTACATCACCATCAGCAAATTCGCCAACACAGCAACGGCTTGCCCGACAGGTGGTTGCGAACAGGTGCTTTCCAGCCCTTACGCGACGGTGCTTGGGTTGCCGCTGGCGCTGTTTGGACTGGTGGCATACATTGGCATGGCAGTCTTTGCTCTCGCTCCATTGGCGGTTCAAGGCGATCAACAAAGAGAACTGCGATCGAATCTGGAAAACTGGACATGGCTGCTGCTGTTTATCGGCTCAACGGCGATGCTGCTCTTCAGTGGCTACCTGATGAGCATCATGTTCACAAAGTTTGTGGCACCTTTTGGTGTTAAAGGCATTTGTTACTACTGCATTGCCTCAGCCATTTTTGCGCTCAGCCTTTTCGTGATTACTCTTTTAGGGCGCACCTGGGATGATGTTGGGCAACTCGTTTTCACAGGCATTATTGTTGGCATGGTGACGCTAGTGGGCACACTGGCACTCTATGCGCCTGTTGGTAAATCTGTGGCTGGTGCCTACAACATTGGCTCTGCAAGCGGACAGGTCTTTTTTACTGTTACTGACACGTCTGGGGAAGCAGAAATCCAGCTTGCTCAACATCTGAAGAAAATTGGCGCAAAGATGTACAGCGCTTACTGGTGCCCCCACTGTTACGAGCAGAAAAAACTGTTTGGCGTAGAAGCGCTGAAAGACTTGCCGTTTGTGGAGTGTGCCCCCGATGGTAAGGAGTCTCAAACCGCCATTTGCCAGGAAGTAGCCGCCAAAGCTGAGAAACAACTAGGTAAAGGGTTTGGTTTTCCTACCTGGGAGATCAACGGCAAGTTTTACTCTGGACAAGAAACTTTACAAGAATTAGCCGCTCAATCGGGCTATCAGGGACCGCAAAACTTCAAGAATAAGTTTTAGCGCGTTAAGAAACCCGGTTTCTATATCGGTCTCAGGTGACGAGTCGCCGTAGACTAAGTAACGGTTACTCGTCAGGTTCAGACCGTTTATGCTTTCCTTTCTTGCCAGTGTGGTACTTGCTCAGGCTGTACCAAATCCTCCTATGCCCCGAGAGATCGTCATTCCACAGCAGACGCGATCACTGCCGGGTGGGCTGGATCAGGTGCCTGTGTTTAACAGCAATAATCCAGAAGTGGTGAAAACGGAGGGCATTCTGCTTTCGACCTTTCCACCGCAGGGTAAGCGAGTACCAGGTGCCCATCTGGATTATCCGCTGCGAGGGCGGTTTGATTTGTTCTCCCACCACATTGCACGGGCGATCGAAACGCCCGACGATTTGCGATCGCTCTATCTGGGCGTGATTGTTTACAATCCAGGCAGCGAACCCGTCATGGTGGATGTGCTGCAAACTGCCAGCTATCTCAGCCAACCCGATGCCGAATTTATTGCGTTGCCAGCACAGCTTGACAATGCGTTGGGGACGGTTTACGCGGGACCGGGCGATCGCGTCATGAACGATGTGCTGCGAGGAAAACGGCAGGCTGGATGGGTCGATCGTCTGATCATTCCGCCCAAGCAAAGCCGCATGTTGATGAACCTGCCCATCCCTGTACGTCCCCTCAAGCCACCCTTGAATGGGCGATCGACCCTGGCACGGCTTTACAGCAACGGCACCGTCTACATGGCAAATCTCGCTATGTTCGCTAAAGAGAACCCTGATGGCAGCGAACGGGCACCCACCCTGGAAGAATGGGAGGCATTGCTGGAAACAGGCGATTTTGCGGGTCCTCGTGAAAAAGCGCCCAGTCCACCCGATCGTCCCACTGGAGCAGAAATTTATGGTCGAGTTGCTGCGATCGCGCAAGGCTCGCAATGGCGCACGCAGGTGACTGATCCCGATAGCCGCTTGTTAGCCATTCCGCCACGGGGACAAGCTTATTCCTACGGCTTAAGCACACTCCTGGCTGGCAAAATGGGCACCGGGCAAAATCAAAGCGCCACACTGTTGACTCGGTATCCCGGCACTGCCTATGAAGCGCATGGTAATTACGGCATTGAGTACGATCTCACCTTGCCTCTGAGTAACAACACAGAAGCACCGCAAACCGTGCAGGTGAAAATTCAAACCCCACTTAAAGAAGATACGTTGAGCAAGGAAGGGCTTCGGTTCCGGCAGCCACCCTATACCAGCGTCTTCTTTCGAGGCACCGTTCGCATTCGCTACAACGACGATCGCGGCTTACCCCAAACTCGCTACTGGCATCTCGTGCAACGTCGGGGACAGTTGGGCGAACCGTTAGCAACGCTTACCATGCCACCGGGCGATCGACGCTTGGTGCAGGTTAGTTTCCTCTATCCGCCGGATGCAACTCCCCCTCAAATGCTGACGATACAAACACTAAGCACATCACCCTGAGTTGTGGGGTGTGGGGTGTAGGGTGTGGGGTGTAGGGTGTAGGGTGTGGGGAAGGCAAAGGTAAACGGTTGTAAATTCTTGGTGAGAGCGATTTTGCGGTTGAAGGTGGGCATCTTAACAGCAAACTTCTAGCTTGCTTTTCACCACCCTATGTCGTCTCAACAGCCTAATCTTACTGCTCTTGCAAAGCAGGGAGACCCAACCGCGATCGCCACCTTAATGAATCGGGCATTGCAACCCAGGGGGATTTTCGTCAAAGTCGCCCATCAAAACGGGCATCTGCGCGTGCTGTTAGAGGGGCAAACGGTTCCCGATCAAGCGGCTCTTGTCTCCTACGTCCGCAAAGGGGTAATAGCTTTGCAAATCGCTGGATTGCATACCCTGAGTATCGCAGGACGGCTGAAAGGAACCAACGCCTCTGCCTGGAGTAAAACCTTTACGCTGACGGCTCCAGCGGCGGAGAGCAGCCCAACACCTTCACCTCAACCGGAGACGGTCGATCGCGAGCGTCGGCAACCCACTGAGGGCACGATCGCAGCAGCAGAACGTACCCCCACAGGCAACCAGGATAAGCTCACTGTTGACGCAAGTTCTTCTGACGCAAGTTCTTCTGATGCAAGTTCTTCTGACGCAAGTTCTTCTGATGCAGGTGCTTTTAGCGTCGATCTAGAGGCGATCGCGGCTCAGTTAAATCAGGCAATGGGTACTGAAACCCTCGTCTTTGAAGCGGCTTCGAGCGATCGTACCCTCAAGCTCACAGCTAAAACCGATCAAATTCTGGAAGGGGATACCTTTGCCAAGACGGTTCAAAACCTATTGCTCCCGCTCAACGTGTCAGGTATTGATCTCGTCCAACTGTATAAGCAAAAAACGAAAAGCAATAACCCCTACAAGATCAAAGAATTTGTGCTCCACAAGGAGCCATCCCCCACCGAAGCCGTTGCGGATGAGACTCCATCATCGTCCCAAAGCGATCTTGCGACGACCCAGTATCAGTCCATCCGCTCTCAGCCTACGCCTCAATCCACAAAGCCAGCCTCAAACACTTCTAGCCAAACCACCAGCAAATCAAAATGGGTCATGATTGGGGCGATCGCGCTGGTAGTTGTGCTGTGCATTGGAGCCATAAAATTAATCGCCAAACCGCCTGCCGTTACGGAAGTCTGTCGAGAAGCAACCGGGGCACCAGGCTACTGTCAGCTTGCCGTGCAAATCATGGGAGAACAAACCATGCATGACCTGAAAGCGGCTGTGACACCGTTTACACCAGAAATGGAAGAGCAGGGATTGAGCATTTGTGCCAACGCTACCGATCTTCAGCGACAGCGCACCTTTATTCAACCAAAAACTGTTCAACCCAAAACCCGCTACAGCTCTTCGGTGCAAATCGAGCCGATCTTTCCAGGACTCCTGATGGTAGATACGCAACTAAAAGCGTCTCCAGAGGCTAAAACGCCGCTATTTCGGACGGTTTGCTTACTTGGAGGCGATGAAGACCGGGTAGAGCTGATCAAGAATGTCGTCGTCCCCAATGGCTGGCCGCAAGAGCCGTATCAAGGCAAGCAAGAATGGGAACCCATGCAGCGATCGCTTAAGGTCTACCAGATTCTCATCATGTTAGGTGGCGGCACACTCTTTACGGCGATCGGATTATTTGCCGCTTCTGCCTTTAACTTTGGTTTTCAAATCTACACCTTCCGAGGGCTCTTTCAGACTGCATCCATTCTGGGGGCACTCGATACGCTACTGCTGGTTTTGTCAGGCTCAAAGCTGAATCTTTTTGGCGGGATTCCGTTAACCTGCTTGGCGCTAGGCTTAACCCAACTGTGGGTTAAAGATCTTCGCGTTGACTGGGCATCAGGCTATCGGACTGTAGCCCTCGGAGTCTTTGTCATGATGGTCATCCGGTTCGTGCTGAACTGGCTGCTGCTGGGCTTTATTTTTTCAGTGCTTTAGCGCCCGGGCGTGATTCCGTCATCGGATAGAGAGAACAGGCGGACTACTTCGCTATTTTTGTTCATAGTGAACGATCCATCGTTTGATGACTCGTTCAGTCGTGAGCGCCATTGCTGCTGAAGTGAGCAAGTAGTGTTCGTAAGCGATCTCAGTTGAGTTTTAGCGATGAGCGATCGCAAACTCGCTAAACGCATCTGCTTTTGTAAATCACGTTAGCAAGCAGCAAGGTTTTGTTTCTGCTGCCATTTTCTGCTGCCCTCCGAGCATCAAATCAACCGATCAGCGCTATTTAGGAGACCTGTATTGTGATTGTTCACCCGACCCAAAATGGCTGGCTGGTGATTTACCATCGTGCCCACGCTCTATTAGCTGCTCAAATTGCTGGGCATTGGCGACGAAAAGATGCACCACCGCGACTGTATGAGACGATCGCCGCCATCTCACATCACGATGATTTAGAAAAGGAGTGGGAAGGCGACAATCTCACCGAAGCAGGAACGCCCAAGGACTTTCTGATGGCTGAGGGCGACTCCTACGATCCCCTACGGACGCATATCGAGCGTGCGATCTATCGTGGACACTGGGTTGCCCTGTTGAACTCGATGCATCAAACGCACCTCAACGCCAGCAAGCGCGGCACCTCTGCCGAAGCCGATGCCTTCTTAGACGAGCAAGCGGAAAACCAGAAACGCTGGCTCAAAGAAGTGGAGGCATCTGAAGACGAAGCGACCAGTGCCTATGCGTTTATGCAGTGGTGCGATCGCCTCTCGCTAATTCTTTGCCAGCACAAACTACCAATGGACGAGCGTGCGTTAGAAATTAGCAAAGGTCCAAATGGTCAGCGGTATGACGTGATTCAGCACAACAGTGGTCTTATCACCGTTACGCCGTGGTGCTTTGAGGACGATCGCTTGACCGTGAGCGTCGAAGCAACCTCGCTCTCGCAAGTCACGTTTGAGAACAACGAACGTCTCGTCGAAGCACTAAAACATTCGCCGCGCAAGCTCCTGGAATGGACGTTTGTGAAAGAAACCCCAGAAGCTATGCAGGAAAACCCCTTGAGCTAGTTGATCGTGCTTTGTTCACCTGTTGTAGGAAGAATACATGCAACATCCCTACAAAAGGTTGCCCACACCTTTGAAAGACAGACTTATGACCGATCGCTTACCTTCTGCAATTGATCACCTCCTCACCGCATCACTCACACCTGAGGCACTCTTTAAAGCGCTTATGCCAGCGTTAGGGGCGTTTTTAGGCTGCGATCGCTGCTTTCTTTACCTGCGAGATCCCAAAACTCGCTTGGGCAGAGTGCCCTTCTGCTGGATACGCCATGCCGAGATCCCTCTTGTTTATGACCAGACCTGGAAACTAGAGCCAGCCTCTCTAGCGGAGGAAGACCCGATGTTTGCTGCCGCCCTGCGAACAGATCCTTCAATATTCGTTGAAGATGTCGAAACTGCCAGTCCGCAGGTTTTAAACCGGGGGTTTGAGCGACAAAGTTTTGGACATCGTGCTCTAATTCATGCCCATCTAGCGTTTGATCATCAGCTTTGGGGGGTCTTGCAGCCCTGCCTTTTTGGTCGCCCAAGACAATGGACAGCAGCGGAGAGGCAAGCGATCGCTCAAATCGTCCAGACCATCACACCCGAAGCGATCGCTTACGTTGATGCAGCGATGCAAGCTACAGACCCAGGCAGCCAGATGGATCACCTCCACGAGTCTCAAAACCTTCTCTAAAAACAGCCTTGCCTCTAAAAACAATTAAGCAGCCTAGTCTTGCGCGTAGGCGAGTTTAGGCTGCTATCGGTTTGAGTGGCTATACAAGTAACCGTTAAATCGCTTCTAAGTTCTTCTCTCCTGTGCGAATCCGAATGATTTGATCGACTGGAGTAATAAAAATCTTGCCGTCCCCAATTTCACCTGTACGGGCAGCGACAATAATCTTTTCGACCACCATGTCAACCTGGTCATCTTCTACCACAATTTCCACTTTAAGCTTTTGCAAAAACTCAACAGTATACTCAGAGCCTCGGTAGCGCTCTGTTTGCCCTTTCTGTCGCCCAAAGCCTCTAACTTCAGAAACGGTCATGCCCACAATTCCAGCATTAACTAAAGCGATCTTGACTTCATCAAGCTTGAACGGACGAATAATTGCTTCAACCTTTTTCAATTCCCACACTCCTTGTTTTATCAACGCAGTCAATTGTCCAGCAAAACACTTTTTATCACCGTCAAAAGCGTCCGTTTTGTAACCAAAGATACCGTTTCTCGCAACATGTTGCCATGCCTTGGCAAAAAGCGTTACGAAGGCGACTCGCTCAACGTAGCTGATCGACCGTCATTGTCCAGGTTTCAGCGTGAAGGCAAGAGTGGGCGCACGATAAAAAAGCCTGTACCAAACGCCGTCACAATAATGAAGCAGATGACGATCGCTAACCACCAACCACCCATTTCGGTACTCCGCTCTTTTGGTGCTGACTGCCGGAGCTTGCCTTCCTGCTCGGTAAAGAGCGGCTTTGGAGTGGTTGTTCCAGGTTCTAGAGCCTCTGGAGCGGCATTAGGAGCATTCACGGGCACAGCAGACGACTGAAAGTGAAGCTCTAACCCCTGCAACGCTGAAGGGGAAATGGGTGTTTGATGGGCAGGCAATTGATTTGCAGGTAAGTGAGCATCAGCGGTCTGTCGAAGCTGTAAAGCAGACTGCACCACCCGCTCAATTTCGACCCGCAACTGCTGGTTTTGTTGAGACAACTGCTGGTTTTGCACGGTGAGCGACTCCATCTTTGCCTGAGTTGCCTTGAGTTCAGTGGCAACTTCTCGATAGAGTGAAATGGGGACGGATGGAGCTTGAGGGTTAATGGGCGCTTTTGGAGTGCCGGATGCTTGAGCCTTTCGCGGAGGCTGTTTGGCGTTTATTCTAGATGTCATAGGTCTACGTCGGAACGCTAGAGTCGATAAGCTACGCTCAGAATAGCCGCAATTAGAAGAATCGCCGCAAAATTCGTCAAGAACTTCTCGAAAATCTGCCCCTTACTTTACACATGACCATGAGCCATCCCGAAATTCAACAACTTGCTTCGCCTGAATCGACTCTTTTAGATGAGTCGTCTCACCCCAAGTATGGTGAGCGACACATTGCCGAAGGTCAACTCATCACATTTCCCAATCCTCGCATCGGGCGGCGCTATGACATTCACATCACGCTGCCAGAGTTTACCTGCAAGTGCCCGTTCTCTGGCTATCCTGACTTTGCGACCATCTATCTTTCCTATGTGCCCAATCAGCGGGTTGTGGAACTGAAGGCGATCAAGCTGTATATCAATAGCTACCGCGATCGCTACATCTCCCACGAAGAATCGGTCAACCAGATCCTGGATGACTTTGTTGCTGTCTGCGATCCTCTGGAGGTCAAGATCAAAGGCGATTTTCTACCTCGTGGGAATGTCCATACTGTGATTGAGGTCGAGCATAAGAAAGAACTATAAGCTCTTGTTTGTTCTCAGCCTGGTCAGACATTAGGAGCCTTGAGCCTTTCTTTCAGCCTTTCTCTCCGTGCCTGCTGCACCTTTTTAGCCTTTCCTTTATGCCCTTGGCTTCTTGGCGATCGCCCCTTGCCCGTGCCTTGCATCGCAATCGTGCGCTGGTCTATGCCCGCTACTTACAGCTTGCGACTGTACGTGCCGATCAGCGTCCTGCCAACCGGACGATCGTGTTTCGAGGGTTTCTCGATGACAGCAACCAGCTACAGTTTGTGACGGATGCACGGAATGCCAAGGCTGATCAGATCGATCGCTGTCCTTGGGGAGAAGCCTGCTGGTATTTTCCTAAAACGCGTGAACAGTTCCGGTTATCTGGGGCATTGTGCTTAGTAAAAGCTGACCACACCGATTCAGCGCTACAGAAAGCGAGACAGGCTCTATGGCAGTCCTTGTCAGATACGGCACGCACGCAATTTGCCTGGGCGTATCCCGGCAAGCCCCAAATGAATAAAGATGGCTTTAATGTTTCTACCCCGGATGCGACCACTCCTCTACCCCATTTTTGCTTGCTGCTGCTTGATCCACAGGAGGTAGACCATCTAGAATTGCGCGGCGATCCCCAAAACCGTTGGTTGCATCAACACGATGGGTCGAGTTGGTCGGTGCAAGCCATCAATCCTTAGGGCGCGTCATCAATTTAGCTCCAAAAGCTTGCGGTACCAGCATAATCGCGCCCGTCTCAACACACCAGGCTAGGGGCTGGGACTCTTGCGGCAAGTAATGTGTAGTCGTCATTGATGACAGCCCCTAGCGAAATGCCTTACTGCTCCTTTTGAACAGTTTCAATGACAGTGGGTTTTGCAATGACAGCCATCACCTCCCAAGCCAAACTGACTCGCCTTCTGGTAGCACGCTGGATCTGGAAACCTGCCGTTTGCAGAAAAGTGTGAAATTCAGCCTGGGTGTAGCACTGCCGATAGGCTGGGTCGAATTGCTGCAAGACAAAATCGTACAGCCGACACAGCAGGTCATCTTTGCACCAATCTAAGATGATTAGCTTTCCATCAGATTTGAGAACTCGCTTCATTTCGAGGAGTGCTGCGATCGGCTCATCAAAGTAATGAAACGCGCTGGCAGAAACCACCACATCAAAGCTGCGATCGACCAATGGTAATGCCGACACTGAAGCCTTCTGAAAAGAAACATTGGGGTAGTGACGACATTTCGCTTGTGCGATCGCCAACATTTTCTCGGCAAGATCGATACCTACGACGGGCTGTGTTGGCTGCTTGGACAGTAACAGGCGCTCAAACTCCCCTGTTCCGCAAGCGACATCCAAAACTGTGCTGGTAGGCGCGATCGGTGCCCAACCATGCAGAAACGACAGCGTTTTGGCAAGATACCGACTCCAAACGCGATCGTACAAAGCTGCCATGCGGTTGTACTGCTCGCGCACGGTTGGTTCCATCATACAAAGTTGCTCAAAAAGGGTGCGATCTAGATGCGTATGACGAGTGAGAATATGTATGACGAGTGAGACCACTGTACATTGAACATGTAGCCGTTCAGGAGCATGGCACTGTCATCACTCTACGAACTGTGGCGTAACACCAACCATTCTGCGATCGTGACTGAACGTCTGATTATTTTTACGCGCTACCCAGAACCCGGCAAAGCCAAGACTCGCCTGATCCCTGCGTTAGGCGCTGAGGCTGCCGCAGATGTCCATCGTCAGATGACTGAATTTACACTGACTCAGGTTAAACCATTATTGGGAAGTCGCTCACTGACGGTGGAAGTCTGGTTTGCGGGGGGCGATCGCATCCAGATGGAAGCATGGCTGGGAAGCGGGTTACACTATCAGCCGCAGCCAGATGGTAATTTGGGCGATCGCATGACGCAAGCATTCCAATCGACCTTTGACAGTGGTGTTGCTGCTGCCGTGATCATCGGCACCGACTGTCCAGAATTAACAGAAGTGCTCTTAGAAAAAGCGTTTCAGGCGCTACAGCAAACCGATGTCGTGCTGGGACCTGCAACCGATGGTGGTTATTATTTAATCGGCTTACGGCAGGCGATTCCAGATCTGTTTCAAGCCATCGCCTGGAGCACCGATCACGTCCTGCAAAAAACCGTAGCGATCGCCGAGAACCTCAATCTTTCACTCACGTTGCTTCCCATGCTAACGGATGTCGATCGTCCCGAAGATTTGCCCATTTGGGAGAAATGGAAAAACACACGATCGACTGATGGAAGGACGACTGGGTAGTTGATTGCGTGCTTCCATTCAGTCAACTTATTCTCAACCAAGATCAGCCAAAATGGTGTGGATGCCGCGATACACAAACGCTAACTCATCATCCGTAATGCAATAAGGCGGCATGAGATACAGCACATTGCCCAGTGGACGCAGGAGTAAGCCCTGAGCGATCGCCCGTTTGCGGATCTCTAATGCCATCTGATTCAGATAGCCTGGTTGCTCTGTGACAAGATCCATTGCGGCGATCGTGCCCGTAACGCGCAGATTGGTTAATTTGGAATGCTCTGCTAACGTCGCAAGATGCTCTCTATGTTTGGTTTCCATCTGCTTAAAGGCAGGCTCGTTTTCAACCATCAACTCCAGCGAGGCTAACCCAGCCGCACACCCCAATGGATTCGCGGCGTAACTGTGCCCGTGATACAGCGTTTTCAAAGCATCATCACTATAGAACGCGTCATAAATGGCTTCCGAACACACCGTCGCAGCCAGCGGCAGAAACCCACCCGTGATGCCTTTCGACAAACAAATAATGTCAGGCTGCACGTTCGCTTTGAGGCAGGCAAACCAATCGCCCGTGCGCCCAAAACCCGTCATCACTTCATCAAAAATCAGCAGCGTGTTGTGTTGATGGGCAAGCTGCTGGAGCTGTTGCAGAAACTCCGATCGCCCCATCCGCATCCCGTAAGCCCCCTGCACCAGCGGTTCGATGATAATGCCTGCATAGCGATCGCCCCCTTCCATCAGTTGTTTCTCGATGGTGTCGAGAATAGTTTGCTCGGTTGCAGTGGCGATCGCCTCATCAGGGTGCGCGATTGGGTAGGGCACAAAGGACACATCAAAAAGCAGCGGTGCAAAAGCATGAGAAAAGAGCGATCGTGCCCCCACAGCCATCGCTCCAAACGTGTCGCCGTGATAGGCACCCTCAAACGCCAGGAAGGTCGATCGGGGTTGTCCCTGGTTCGCCCAATACTGATACGCCATCTTCAGCGCCACTTCCACTGCCGTCGAGCCATTGTCGGAATAAAACACGCGAGTGAGATTCGTGGGCAGTCGGCGCACTAACCCCTCTGCCAGTTGCTCGGCTGGATCATGCGTAAAGCCTGCAAAAAGGACATGTTCTAGCTGGGATGCCTGTCGATAGAGCGCTTCTGCAATGTGGGGATGACTGTGCCCATGCAGATTCACCCACCAGCTTGAAATACAGTCGAGAATGCGTTCACCCGTTTCTAGCTCTAGCCAAACGCCCTGAGCGGCTTTCACTTTGAGCGGTTCGGGTGCAGTTTTTGCCTGCGTGTAAGGATACCAAAGGTTAGGGTGCATGAGTTACAACAATTGAATTCACATTATTTTAGATTTTCATCCGCATGATGTGTGGTTATTAACGGGTGAGTGATCGCGTCAGAGTTTGATCCAATGCTGCGATACCCTTCGACTGACTCAAGGAAATTGGGTTTAGAATAGAACTCAAAACTGCTTGATGTATGGGTGCAGAGGACGGGCAGAAACAAAATCGTGAGGCAGTGTTTCAACCGGAGTTTATTGAAGACCTTGAATATTGGGTTGGCACGGATCGAAAAATGGCACTCAGCGTGATCAAGATGGTAAGAGAGATTCTTCGAGATCCTTTTGAAGGTACTGGCAAGCCGGAACCTCTAAGATATGAACTTTCTGGATGCTGGTCACGCCGGATTAACAAAGAGCATCGAATTGTTTATAGAGTCAGCGATCGTCAGATTGGTTTTCTGCAAGCACGTTATCACTACGAGTAAAACGGTTAAGAGGTATTTAAGATGTCAACTCAAATTTCTTACAGCGATGCTCAGGTGCATTTAGAGCAACTGTGCGATCGCGTGGTTGAAACTGGAGAAGCCGTCATTATTATGCGCTCTAATGGCAAGAATGTTGCACTCGTTTCTGAAGCTGAACTATCCAGCTTGCTAGAAACATTTTACTTGCTACGATCGCCTGCTAATGCCACTCGACTCAACACAGCTTTAGAACGTTCCAAAGCAGGAGTGGTTCAGCCCCAAGCGATCGATGAACTCTATAAAAAGTTTGGGTTTGAGAAAGACTATAATATATGAACTGCAATCTAACTCTGAGGTTAACTGGACACAAGAAACATAATCTTCAGAGCTAGGGTTTTTCAAAACTTAATCCTAACTTGACTCATTGTAACTGCTTCCTTACACTTCAAAAAAAGACTCGAAAACATTCTTCCTTCTAAATCAATTTGACTAAAATCCAAATACAACGCTGACTCATCCTTCTTACCGCCTGAAATTAATTGACACGGCTTATTTTCACTTCTAGCATACTCAAATAATTCAGCAATCGGGTTACCAATAGCAGTGCCTTTATACTTACTTATACTTGAAAGAGGATATCGTCTAATATACTTTTTGATAACTAAGTTAAGCCCAATCCTTTCTATTTTTACTTTTCTACTTGGAGTCAGCAAATAGAGGTTAGAAGGTACTATGAAATGATAGTAATTTAAATTCATAGTCATATAAAACTGAACTTCATCGCCATGACTAGGAATTCTACTTTGTATTTCCTCAGGAAAGGATTCTTCATAGATTATTTGAGATAATTCCCTCAAAAATGTGTCCGAATCTATTGTTTCCTTGCTTATTTCATTGTAATAGCTTGTATTTCCATTAATTCTTATTGCCAATTCTTGAATATTCTCCGCAGGCTGCACTTCTGCGCTGGCAAGCATTTTAGCATCTAAGCTGTGAAGCTCCAAATAGGTTTCGTTCATCCAGACCAGTAGGTCATTCCCTGAAAAGGCTTCTAAATTTCTTATGTCTACTCCGTTTTTAAAGGCTTTAACTTTAGCAGGTTCAGTGAAATCTGAGGATGTAACTGCTATTAAAACATCTGCTTGTACACTTCTTTTCTTTGAAATAAGCTGCTCAATCCATTGAATATCTTGTACGGCTCCGCGATCTCTGCATTCAATTGCGATAAAGACAGAGCCTTGCTCAGTTGAAAATCTAATTCCTATATCAACTTCTCTTGATGTGCCTGTATCGATATCAGTAACAAATTCTGGGCTTGTAATTGTAGCTCCTGGAAACAAAAAATTATTTATTTTCTTAATCACCAATTCAAGATTTCTGCCTTTCCTCATGATTGAATAATTGTTTATACAAGTCGGGTTAGAATCGAAATTTGCAAAGAAAATGGTGACTCCCTTTAAAGTTTTTGAATGAATACCGATTGCACAGACAAAAATCTAAGGTGTTCTTTACTTTATCTAAAGTGTAATTTAGAAGGCTAAGACATCTTCCTTGGTGAGATATGAAAAGTCATCCAAAATTTCCTCATATGTCATGCCTGAAGCCAGATAAGACAACACATCGTAGACAGTAATTAGTAATTTGCATTCCACGTTCGCGATAGCGTTGCGAAGCAATATATAGGGTTTGTCGCCTCGCTTTCCGGATTCGATCATGATGATGTCTTGATATTGCATGGTCATTCCTCAACCTGACTAAATGGTGGAAAGCTGTGGATCGGAGATGACCGCTGGTTGTGTGGAAGCCGATCGCACCGCTTCGATCGCCCACAAAGTTGCTTCTGGTGTAGCAGGAGATGCCAGATGTACGACATCGGCTGAACCAAAGGCTGCTACGGCTTCTCGGATGGCTTCTCGTACAGACATTGCCAGCATGAAGGGCGGTTCGCCTACTGCTTTGCTGCCGTAGATTACACCATCCTGGGTGGCTCGTGTGAGTAAATGAACGCTGAAGTGTGTGGGGATTTCGCTGATGGTAGGAATTTTGTAGGTGCTGGGTGCGTCGCTGCGGAGCCGTCCCTGTTCATCCCAAACCAGTTCTTCCATTGTGAGCCAGCCCATGCCCTGCACAAACGCGCCTTCGATTTGCCCAAGATCGACCAGGGGATTCAGTGACTCACCTACGTCATGGACAATATCGACCTGACGGAGCTTAAAGGTGCCTGTGAAGCCATCCACTTCAACTTCGCTCACAGCGGCACCATAGGCAAAGTAGTAGAACGGTCTGCCTTTGCTGGTCACTTCATCCCAGTAGATGTGGGGTGTGCGGTAATAGCCTGTAGCAGAGAGGCTGATGCGATCGTCATACGCCTGTCTTACTACATCCAAAAAGGGGATACGGACTTTGGGATAGGTTTTGCAAAAGATCCAATCGTCTGCAAAGACCAGATCTTCGGCTGCATCCAGGTTCAACTTTCGGGCTGCGACGGGAGACAACCGCGCTTTGATGGTTTCGCACGCATCTTTGACCGCCTGCCCGTTGAGGTCAGACCCGCTGGAGGCTGCTGTGGCGGAGGTGTTGGGCACTTTATCGGTACTGGTGGGCATCAGGCGGAAGCGATCCACACTCACGCCCAAAGCGCTGGCTGCCACTTGCAACATTTTGGTGTGGAGTCCCTGCCCCATCTCGGTGCCACCATGATTGAGCTGAATGCTGCCGTCGGTGTAGATGAGCAGGAGTGCGCCTGCCTGGTTGTAGTGAGTTTTGTTGAATGAGATGCCAAACTTGACGGGCGTAATGGCTAACCCGCGTTTAGTGTGAGGATGAGTGCGGTTGAAGTCTGCGATCGCCCCTTGCCGCGCTGCAAAATTGGCATTGGTTTTTGCTTCCTGCCAGACGCGATCGAGGCGATTGTCATAGAGTTCTTGCCCGTAATGGGTCGTGTTCGTGTCGCCCGTCCCATGATAAAAATTGCGTTCGCGCACCACATCGGGCGGTAGGTTGAGGGCACGCGCAATGCGATCGACCACTTCTTCAATCACGATCATGCCCTGCGGACCACCAAAGCCTCGGAACGCGGTATTCGACACCTTGTTCGTTTTGGCGATGAGTCCCGTCACTTTGGTGTGGGGAATGTAGTAGGCGTTATCGACATGGAGCATGGCGCGGAGCAACACTGGGGGCGATAGATCCAGACTCCAGCCCCCATCGGCATAGAGGGAGACATCCAGCGCGGTGATCTTGCCTTCGTTGGTAAAACCAACGTTGTACTGACCGAGAAAGCCGTGACGTTTGCCTGTGAGCGTCATATCGTGGCTGCGCTTCAGCTTCACACGCACGGGACGACCTGTTTTGTGTGCCGCGATCGCCGCCACGGACGCATAGGGGTTCGCCTGGGATTCCTTGCCGCCAAAGCCCCCACCCATCCGCAAGCACGTCACCGTCACCTGATTGCTGTTGATGCCCAACACCCGCGCCACAATCACCTGCGTTTCGGCGGGATGCTGCGTCGAAGCATAGACCTGATAATGCCCTTCACCATCGGGAATGACCCAACTTGCCTGGGTTTCCAGGTAAAAGTGATCCTGCCCGTTCATTTCAATTTCGCCATCGAGAGAGCGATCAGCTTCACTCAGCGCAGCAGCCACATCACCCTGGCGCATGACTTGCGGTTGATTGTGGAAGCTCTCAGCAGCGATCGCGGCTTTGATGCTCAGCACTGGCTCCAGGGGGGCATAGGTGACGACAACCTTTGCGGCTCCCAGTCGAGCGGCTTCGTCCGTTTCGCCCACCACCCACACGATCGCCTGCCCGTAGTAACTTACTTCTTCGGTGGGAAACAACACCTCATCTCGCACAATCACGCCAGTATCGTTTTGACCCGGTACATCATCAGCAGTCAACACGGTGACAACCCCTTCTACCGCTGCTGCACCGGAGACATCAATCCCAGTAATGCGCGCTTTGGCATAGGGAGCCACGACGGGATAAACCGATAACATCCCCGCAGGCTGACGCTGATCGTCTGTATACACTGCCTTGCCGCTAACGTGATAGACCGCGCTTTCATGCTTCGAGGGTTTGCCTACTGCGTTCATTTCATCACCTCTACTTGTGAATCCATCTTTAATCTGGCAACGGATTGAGTAACAGATGAAGCGGATAAGCTGTCTACAAAGCATGAATAAGCCATCTGTTTCATCCGTTTTTATCCGCTGCTAAAACATAGTTCATTGCCGTCTCTTAATCGATGCTCTGACTTCTTCCCAGGACAAACTATTGTCTGGATTCATTTCAAAGTCTTTGATCCGGGCATCAAGCTCTCTTCCCTGTGCCTCCGTTAGCTCAGGATATACCTGCTCGGCAGCAATACTATCCAAAATTGCTTGTACCAGAAAAATTCTATCCTCAACACTGAGAGAGGCAATTTCATTGAGCGTCGCTGTAATGTCCATTTTGAGAAATTCGGGTTGATGTTGGTGACTAATTTCTTGAATATAGCGAACGGAGTTTTGCCGTTATACGACTGTCGAAGGTTGATGAAAGAGATAGAGCAAAGCAGGTAAAAAGCGAAACATCTCTGCTTGATCATCCGGTGCAAAGTCTCCTCCAAATAAAAGTCTACCCTCAAACGATGACTCCCAACGGCTATGAAATCGTTCAGATTCACGCCCCACATGCGAAATTTCGCTTCCTGATGCGTAAATACTTCGGATATTTTCAACATCTACACCCAGTTTTTCAAGTCTTCGTCGTACCTCAACAGGACGAGGAACATTGCCTTGCTCATACTCATGCAAGGCATTTCCATCAAGAGAAACAAGCCAATGGAATGCAATTGTTTCGAGCGCATTCCTTTCGCAGAGCACAGCGTTTACAATTAGCCCTCTCTCCGCCAAAATAAACCCTGAGTACACATGATTAAAAAGCTTGCAAGCTAATATCAGCTTTACATTGCGTTCAAGAGTAGGTGGCTGCTGCTCTATTTCAGCTAAGTTTTCACTAAAATCAGCAAATGCTTTCTCAATGAAATCTTGTTGCTCTTTCTGAAGCGATAGGCTTTTCAATCGCACAGATTCACTATGCTTTCGCAATTTTTCAAGTGAATATCTAGATTCTTGCATTGTGTTGGTAGCTACAACTTAAGACTGTTACGATTCTATTCTTAATGTTCAAAGATAACCTCTGAACTATGTCCTCAGCCATTGTTTAGGGTGCATAACTGCTGACTTTCCACAAAAAACTTTTCAAAGAGATTGGCAACGAGCAGTTTGCGGTAGTCGGCGCTGCCTCGAAGATCGGTGAGCGGTGTGAAGGCTGATCTGAGCGTCGGTTGGATTTGCTGGATGGTTGCCAGCGTCCAGGGTTGACCGATAAGCATGGCTTCAACCTCGATCGCCCGCACTGGAGTTGCCGCCACACCGCCATAGGCAAGACGGGCATGAACGATGCGATCGCTATCATCCAGATCGATCGTAAACGCGGCTGCCACAATGCTGATATCATCCGTACCCCGTTTGCCAATTTTGTACGACTGGCTGAGACGACGCACGGCACCAGCACGCATGGCTTTGAGAATCGTCACAGAGACAATGACTTCTCCCGATTTGAGCTCGGTTTGACGGTAGCCTTTGAAAAAGTCCGCTAACAGGACGGTGCGGGTTCCGGTGAGGCTGGCGATCGTAACCTCCGCATCTAGAGCCAGAAGGACGGGGGGCAGATCACCGATCGGGGACGCGGTGCCCAAGTTGCCGCCGATCGTGGCTCGATTGCGGATCTGTCGTGCGGCGAACCAGTGCAGCATTTCATCCAGGCTGGGGAAAATGCCGTGTAGATTAGTTTCAATGTGGCTCAGGGGAACGGCTGCACCGATCGTCACTGCCTCTGGGGTTTGCTCCACGCGCTTGAGTTCTGTGACAGCTTCGAGCGACACCATCACCGAAAAGTATTGGCGACGATGGGTGAGTTCTAACCCCAGATCGGTCGCACCTGCTACCAGCGTTGCGTCTGGATGCTGCTGGAGTAAGGTCAGAGCCTCGCTTAATTGGGTGGGACGGTAAAATTGCTGGTCGTTGCCGCTGTAGTTCAGCGGTGTCAGATCAACCGTTGCTTCGCTCAGGTGTGCCGCAAAGGTATCATCGGGTGCCGTGCTATGTACCAACTCAGCCGCACGGCGAATGGAGAGATAGCCCGTACAGCGACAGAGATTGCCTTCCAGGGAGAAATCGTCTACGGCGCGATCGTAATACGCCGTAAACAAACTCATGATGAATCCCGGCGTGCAGTAGCCACACTGGGAACCCATCGTTTCCACCATTGCTGCCTGAACGGGATGGAGCGCCCCATTTGCTACCCCTTCAACAGTGATTAGCTCTCGTCCGGCTACGGATGCGAGGGGAATCAAGCAACTGTTCATCGCCTGATAATGGGGTTTGCCATCTGCACCTTGGCCGACGATCGCCACCGTACACGCGCCACAATCCCCATCGCCACAGCCTTCTTTGGTGCCCACACGATCACTGGAACGCAAGTATTCCAGTAACGTCATGGTGGGAGAAATATCTTTAAGGCGGACACCAACACCATTAATGGTCAAATTTAAACTTACGTCTGACATACATCTCTCATTGCAGCGGCTTCAACGTTCTGGTTCTACTGTGCCAGTTACTTCAGAACTTTACTGTTAATTTAAAGACCTCGCGCCCGACCCGTTCAATCCCGTTAGGCTCTAAACCTGATTATGCTGGAAGAGATGGGAAAAGGGATACGCATGACTGAGCAGCCGCACGATCAAAACCGACGATCACAAAAAAAACAAACGCCAAACCGACCGACGATCGCCCCTGCAAAAGCTACTATCACGATTGCTGTGATTGGCGATGTCCACGATCGCTGGGATGCCGAGGACGCGATCGCGCTCAAGCATCTCGGCGTGGATCTGGTACTGCTGGTGGGCGATTTTGGTAACGAATCGGTTGGCGTGGTTAGGTCGATCGCGGCACTGGATCTTCCTAAAGCCGCCGTTTTGGGCAACCACGATGCCTGGTACAGCGCAACAGAGTGGGGCATCAAAAAATGTCCCTACGATCGCACGAAGGAAGACCGGGTACAGCAACAGTTGGATTTACTGGGAGAGGCGCACGTTGGCTACAGCAAGCTCGATTTTCCCGCCTTAAATCTGACGGTTGTGGGGGCGCGTCCCTTTAGCTGGGGCGGGTCAGAATGGAAGAATACAGATGCTTTCTATCGATCGCGCTATGGCATCACCAGCTTTGCCGAATCCACTGAACGCATTGTGCAAGCCGCCAGCAACGCGCTTGATACCATAATTTTTGTCGGTCACTGTGGTCCGAAAGGACTGGGCGATCGGGCCGAAGACATCTGCGGCAAAGATTGGCATCCCCCCGGCGGCGATCATGGCGATCCAGATTTTGCAGACGCGATCGCGGCAACCCGTAAACTGGGCAAAACGATTCCCCTCGTTACCTTTGGGCACATGCACCACCAGTTGCGCCATACCAAACAGCACCAGCGGGTTCCCCTGGTCGATCGCGATCGCACCATCTACCTCAACGCTGCCTGCGTGCCCCGCATCGTAAAAACCGACACCAATTGTTTGCGGAGTTTCTCGCTGGTGTCGCTTCAAGATGGGAATGTGGTGAAAGCATCCTTAGTTTGGCTTGATCAAGCGATGACCCTGGTTTCAGAGACAGTATTATATAACAGTGTTTTTGCTAACGAGCGTTCGGATAGATATAGACCAAAGCTTGTCTAACAATTTCTGCTTGTCTAACAATTTCTGTTTTAAGTTGAATGATATTTTTCAATAGAAAGGCAAAATAAATGCTAGAAAAGGTAGAACTTCATAACTTCAAAAGCCATCGATCTACACAACTTAGTTTAGATGATTCACGTCTATATGCACTTGTAGGACAGAACAGTTCTGGTAAAACGTCAATTCTACAAGCGCTACATTATCTTAGTAGGCTTTCTGATTACAATAATTCATCATTTGCACACATTTTTCAGTATGACAGGTCGCCTGAATTTATCACAACGATTGGACAAAGTAATATGTCCGTTGTAGGGAGTGGCTTCTGGGGATATAGAGATCGAAAAGGTTGGAAGGCTTCCTATGAATGGCGACGAGGTAGTAATCCCCCGTGGTTTCCAACTGCTTTGTGGGAGGTCGATAAAGAGGAGGGAAAATCAGACGGATGGAAAGGTTCGTTAAGCAGTTCGCTAGACCCAATACCTCAAGCTCTGAGATATACAGTTCACTTGAAGCTAGTAGCTAGCAACCTTGCGAAAGCCGCCTACAGTGAAGCAATTACTCCACGAGTTGAATTTGATGGTTCAGGATTAGCACCGACCTTAGACTATCTTCGTAACGAAGCTCCTGATCAGTTCCAAGCCTTACAAGAAATGTTAAAGCGAATTGTTCCAGGTGTTCAAAAAGTGGGTGTAAGGCGCGCCAAGGTGATGGTTAATCGTCAGCGGTTGATTGAAGTTGATGGAAAATCTATTTCCTACGAAGAAAGTCAGGAAGTTGCAGGGCAAGAAGTTGTCTTAGACATGAATACAGGTGAACGTATCCCGGCTCATTCGATTAGTGAAGGAACAATGCTAACTCTAGGGCTGTTAACTGTTCTAATGAACCCTAAGCAACCAAACTTAGTATTACTGGATGATATTGAACAAGGACTTCATCCTAAAGCACAACGAGAACTAATTACTGTTTTTAAGGAAATTATTCATAACAACAAAAATTTGCAAATAATCTTTTCGACTCATTCTCCTTATATTGTGGATGAACTTACACCTTCTCAAGTTCATGTATTGAGTAATACCAATTCAGGATTTACTCGTGCTAAGCGGCTAGATGAGCATCCCGATGTGGAATGGGCAAAGCAGACTTTAACGACTGGAGAGTTCTGGGATGCCGAGGGAGAAGAATGGGTGGTTGCTGGAGAGATGAATGCTTGAGTTCGTTGTGATTGTTGAAAGTAGCGCAGATGCACGAATCGCTACCACATTGGCTGAACGTGTTTTGGTAGAAAAAGTGGACTGGTTAGAGCCTGACCTTTTACAAAACTTCTTTCGATGGAGCGGCTTAGAAGAAGGCACTGAGTATTCTTGCTGGAGAAATATTGGCACTATCATTGAGTGTGCTAAAGGATCAGGTCTGCATGTGCCTAAATTTTTGGGTCATAGTAGAGCTGGAGCATTGAAAGCTGATGGTGCAGCAGCAATGAAGATTCTGACCTTAATAAGACTTCTTCAGGTTAAGAGAAACCGACAGATTGCAGCAGTTATCTTTATCCGCGAGTAACTACTCAGCCTTAAAAGAAAGATATGATTTTGGAGAGAAAGAACAGCGATGAGTAACGTGTAGACAAAGCCAAGCTGCCAAAGGAGAGAGCAATTGAGTCAGCGAAAGGCAACGCCCAAGATCAGCCGAGAAGAGATCCGTGCGGTTTACGTGCAGGGAGAAGAGGCTGTCATCGCGCTGGTCGAAAGGTTGCTGAAGCGGATAGAGGAGTTGGAATTGCTGGAAGAGCGGGTGGAAGCCTTGGAGAACCAGTTGAGCAAGAATAGCCACAACAGCAGCAAACCGCCATCGGGGGATGGGTTTGGCAAGCGGACGCGCAGCTTACGGACAAAGAGTGAACGCCGCAGTGGGGGGCAAGGGGAGCATCCAGGCACAACATTGGAATGGCGGGAAGAAGTGGATTGGGTGGTGGAACACCCGGTAGAGCAGTGCTGTGGCTGCGGAGCCTCATTAAAGCATGAGGCTGTAGAACGCATGATTGTTCGTCAAGTGCACGACCTGCCACCGTTACAACTGCAAGTCAGCGAGCATCAAGCCGAGGTGAAGTGTTGTCCGGTGTGTGGGATGGAAAATCAGGGCAGGTTTCCCAAAGGCGTGTGCCATCCGGTGCAGTATGGTGCTGGAGTGAAAGGGATGATGGTGTATCTGATGGAAGGGCAACTATTGCCATCGGGTCGCACCGTGGCAGTGTTGGATGAGGTGTTTGGGGCAGCGGTGTCAGAAGGGACGCTCTACAATGCCAGGGCGCAGTGTTTTGAGGCGATTGAACCGATTACAACCGCAATTCACACTCACTTACAAAAGGCAACGGTGGAACACTTTGATGAAACTGGGATGCGCGTCAATGGCAAGTTGTGGTGGCTGCACGTCGCTTGCACTGATGGCTTGACCTACTATTTTGTCCATCCCAAACGGGGCAAAGCCGCCATCGACGAGATGAACATTTTGCCCCAATTTCAGGGAAAAGCAGTGCATGATAGCTGGGTTAGTTATGGCACCTATGAGGGGTGCAGGCATTATTTATGCAATGCCCATCATTTGCGGGAGTTGACCTTTATCTTTGAGCGCTATCAGCAACCCTGGGCATTCCAGATGATTCTTTTGCTTTGCACGATGAAACACCAGGTTGATGAAGCCAAAGCCACTGGGCAATCGGCTCTGGCTTCAGAACAAATCCTGGAATTTGAGCAACGCTACCAGGTGCTCATTGAGCAAGGGGGTGCCGCCAATCCGCCTCCGCTTCCGGTTAAAACTCGCGGTCGCATCAAACAATCACCACCCCGCAATTTGCTTCATCGCCTCAACCAGCAAGCAGCGGTGCTGGGCTTCATGCATGACTTTACCGTTCCGTTTGACAACAATCAGGCGGAGCGTGACTTACGCATGATGAAACTAAAGCAGAAAATCTCCGGCGGGTTTCGCTCCCATGAAGGCGCGAACATGTTCTGCCGCATTCGGAGTTACCTGTCTACTTTGAGAAAACAAGGGATTCCTGTTCTTGATGCTGTGGTGAGTTTGTTTATGGGTGATCCCGTGTTTCCTGAACTCAAAGCTGAGTAGTTACATCCGCGATTTAGATAACCAACCTGAACGAAGGGAAGGAATTGAGCAAGCACGCTCAGAACATATTGATCGACAACCCAGACTAGAAATTGTCATTGGTACAGCCGATCGAATGCGTGAAGCCTGGGTCTTGAATGGGTTCATTCCGTTAGATCTAGAGGAAACACAAATTCTAGAAGAGATAAGGGGCAGATTGAGTTTTGATCCTTGTGAGGAGGCTCATAGACTACGTTCTAACTCACGGGAATATCCTGATCGTATTAGAAATCCCAAAGTCGTTTTAGAAAAGCTTACGAGGATGGATGGATTACGTGAACAGCAGTGTTGGGAGGAAACCAGCTTAGATCGCCTACGAGAAAGAGGCTGTCAAACAGGATTGACAGATTATCTTGATGAAATTGAGCAGCGACTGATCCCAGTCATTATTGAGTAAAATCCCAAATTAATGTTGCTTCAGCGGTAGCGGCAGATACGAGGGTTAATAGACTTGTCGGGTAATAACGGGAAAAATGGCTGAAATGCCTACAACGCAAGGGTTACAGCGATTTCCAGTCAAATTGGCTGAAATGCTTGCTGGGTATGGCTTTCAAGGATTTTTTGTCTTATTTCCAGACAACTCTAATGAATATCAACAGTCGATCGCTGATTAGTATCGAACATTAGAGTCGTTCATCGCCAGTGAACAGACGGATACTGAAACCCGATCGCCCCTCCTCTACAATACGGACGATCGCTCACGTTCAAACAGCCCATGCTTCACTTCTGCCAACAGCTTGCCATAGCGCTTCAGAACGGTTCGGTTGTGCTGGCAACGGTCGTCGATGTCAAAGGCTCGGTGCCTAGAGAAGTGGGCGCAATGATGGTTATTTGCGCGGATGGCAGCACCATTGGCACGATCGGCGGTGGGGCAGGGGAAGCCAGCGTGATTGCTCAAGCCAGACACGTACTCGTCACGGGTGAAAAGCAATCTGTCACGATCGACCTTTCAGGCAATCCAGAGCAGCTTAAGCAGGGCATTTGCGGCGGTATGATGCAGGTTTGGCTAGAACGCTGGCAGGGTGAACCCGCGATCGCCCTTACCCACGACATCATCGCCCTCTTGCAAGCTGGACAATCTGGCTCCCTCATCATCCCCTTCGCCCCCAACCGATCGCCCTACCTCTCTTCTCCCGACTCTCTTCTCCCGACTCCCGACTCCCACACTTTCATCCTTCCCCTCCTCCCACCCCCCACCCTCCTCATCATTGGTGCGGGTCATGTCGCCGCCCCCCTAGCGCAAATGGCTCGCCTGCTTGAGTTTCATGTTGTGGTGCAGGACGATCGCCCAGAGTTTGCGAACGCCCAACGGTTTCCCGATGCTACGGTTCTGGCTCAACCGATCGATACAGCCGTTGCAACCTTGAGGGAGAAACCACCGCTTTACGTTGCCCTGGTGACACGCAGCTATCAGCACGATCTGGCGGCATTGAGAGCAATCCTGCCGCGATCGCCTCACTATATTGGTATGATCGGTAGCCAAAAGCGCGTCAAAACGGTGTTGCAAGCGCTGCGAGCAGAAGGCATTCCAGGGATGGACTCATCCTTAGTGGTCTCTCAGCTAGAAGCAGTGTATGCGCCGATCGGTCTCGATCTGGGTGCCCTGACACCTGCCGAAATTGCGGTTAGTATTTGCGCCGAGTTAATTACGGTGTATCGAGGGGGCAGTGAACGATCGCTCTCCGGTCGATCGCACGCAACCCGATCGCATCCCAGCGTTTCACAAAGCCTGCCTGAGTCAATGGAGGATGGGGTGACGATCACTCAACATTATGAACAGCAGACCCAACAGCAGTAAGCAAGCGGAAAAATCGCTGATGGGAGAGTGGATGCCATTGAGCCTTCACAATGTTTGCATTTTTCATCGCGCGAACACCCGTTATAGTAGGCTTGAGCGTTATAGCGTTTGTCTTAACAGTCCGTGAAATGTCGCCTGACCGAAGATTAAGCCTGAGCTGGGTGCTTCCCTGCGGGGCATTTGAGCAAATTAGCAGCGCCCTTCAGCAAACGGTCGAGCCAATCGATCGAGCGGTACTGGTGCTGACAGAAGCAACGATACCCCGCGATCGCACAGCGGCTAAGCATCCTGATCGCTTCACAGTGGTGGTTTCGTCTCAGTTTAATGGCTTACTGCTGGCAGATCCAATACCTGATCAATGGCAGCACTATCAGGTTCAGTTGACGTTTATACCAGAGTCGATCGCCGCCTTTTTGACTCAATTAAGCCATCAGGTTCCGCATGATCCTCAACTGGTAGATCGGCTGCATCAAGCTGTGCCGCATTTACAGGCAAACAATCCAGACCTTCAGAGTGAGTTTACCCTGAGACTAGCCGATCTGCTGCTGACCCAACCTTCTGCCCCGCCCACCGATGCCGTAACAGCAGCATTAGAGCAGCAGCACCTGCTTGAACAGCGCGTCATTGAACGGACGCAAGAACTGCACGATGCGCTTTTAGCGGCACAGGCGGCGAACCGCACCAAAACCGAGTTTCTGTCTGCCATGAGTCACGAACTGCGGACTCCCCTCACCTGTGTCATTGGCATGGCAGACACCCTGCTGCGCGTTATGGCGATGAAGCCAGACACCTATCCCCTACAACCCAAAAAACAGCAGGAGTATCTCAAGCTCATCAAGCGCAGCGGCGAACATCTGCTAGAACTCATTACAGACATTCTGGAAGTATCTCAAGTTGAGGCAGGCAAAGTTGTACTGAATACCAAGCCGTTTTCGCTCTCTCAGGTGGCGCATCAAAGCTTGCATATCCTCCAGGATCGGGCACGCTCTAAAGGCATTGAGCTAAGCCTCAAAGCGCTTGAGCATGACTCGCAGTTGAGTAGCCCTGATGCTGATGATTCTTTTATGGCTGATCCACATCGAGTCAGTCAAATTTTGCTGAATTTACTCAGTAACGCCATTAAGTTTACGCCAGCAGGTGGGCGCGTCACGCTGCGCTTTGGCAGTAAGCATAACATCGCCATTTTTCAGGTGGAAGATACGGGTATTGGCATTGCAGAGAGCCAGCGCCCACTGCTGTTTCAGAAATTTCAACAGCTTGACAGTTCTCTCACTCGCACCTACGAAGGGACAGGTTTAGGGCTTGCGTTGACGAAACAACTGGTTGAATTGCACAACGGTAAGATTGAAGTCAACTCGACGGTTGGCGTGGGGTCAATCTTTACGGTGTGGCTGCCTGCTCCCTCGATCGCTCAGTCGATCGCCCAGCCTTTAGACCAAAACGCCAGCTTCCTGCCTGCGATCGCGCCCAACTTCCTGGAAGCTGAGACAATCAACCGTGCGCTCCCCATTGGCGAACGGGTAGTCCTGATTGAAGACCACGACGAAACGGCGTTGCTGATTTGTGATCTGCTTACCGCTGCCGACTGCCAGGTGGTGTGGATGGTGGATGGTGCCACAGCCCTGAAGCAAATCGAACTCTTGCGTCCGCGTTTGATTATTGCCAATATGCAGCTCCCCGGTTTGCAGAGCGACGAAATCATTCACTTTCTACGTGACCATCCAGCGCTACACGCCACTAAAATCTTGGCGCTCACCGCAAAAGCCTTACCTGAAGACCAAACGATCGAAGGCATTGACGACTATCTCATCAAGCCTGTAGAGCCATATCAATTATTAGATAAGGTAGCCGCACTGGTAGGAAGGGAGTAGGGGGGAGAGGCAGGAGGCAAGGGAGTTGTAAAGCCCTATGGGCATACCAGAAAGGTTTTTAGTTTTTAGAAGGAGGCAGGAGGCAGAGGGCAGAAGGCAGAAGGCAGAAGGCTAATGCACGGTTTGTTGCGCTAACCACCGCCACAGCCGCCACAACCTCCGCCCCCACAGCCGCCTCCGCCTCCGTCACCCCCGCCCCCATCGCCACTGCTCCCCCCATCGCCACAGTTGCCATTGACGCAAGTTGTCCTGCCACGTCCAGTCACAGGAGTGCGCCGCCATAAGTAGAAGAGCCCCAAGGGAACACCAACCCATAAAAGCTGAGGTGTGGAAAACAGCAGCAGCGCTGTCCCTAAGATGCTTAAGATCCAGATTGAGGTTTTGAGGAGAGGCAGCTTCAGGTGTGCCTGATTCAGCCGCCACAGGAGGTAGACTGCCATGATCAAACACAAGGCAATGAGATAACCCACTGGCTTTTGTCGCTGGAGTCCCAGCCCAACTCTGGCAATGCCAAGTCCATACAACCCGATGACGCAGAGCAAACCGCATTGGGTTGCAAGGTGGAAGATCTGTTCCAAGACGGGAGACGATCGCTGAAACTCTTCCCATGATGGGGTGTAATCGCTCTGTAACGGTCTGAGCGTACAGTGCGATCGCATCTGCACCCATTTACTCAGTACAAAGTCTGCCACCATACCCGCGATCGCAGACAGCACAAAGAAGCCCAGGAATTCCCATCCTGGTAGCGTTGTGAATCCTGCTGCCAACCAACTGCTCCCTACCAGGAACAGCCCAAAGAGAATGGCGGCAAAAAGCGGTCCTCCCGATTGGAAGCGTCGATTAAACCGTTGAAACAGTAGGCTGGTGGTCACGATGCAGGCAAAGCTGGTCGTTGCCGTCCATGCATAAAGCGGCAGAAATGTGGCGAGCGAAACGTCGATCGACGAATTTGAGGTGGAGAGTAAAGCCGCGCAAACAGGTGTAGCCCAAAGCGCAAGGCTCATCATAAGGAACGCAGATAACCAGCTCAACCAGCGGCGGCTGTGAAACAACTGACTGGCATCGGGTTTAGGTAAAACCCAGTTTTGCTGAGTGTTGATGCGCCTAAAAGCAAGCTCACGCCCAAAGCGAATACGAGGTGGCGACCAAACATCTGGAGGCGGTGACTGCTGAAAAAACCTTTCGTAACTTGTGAGCGTACCGCTATACCAGTCGTTGAACTTGCCGCGTTCTTGCTGCCCTCCTTTCGTTGGGTTGTGATGCAGTGGCGCTTGCAGAACCTTGGGGCAAAACTCTTCCCAATAAGACTGCGTGTAGAGCAGATGCAAATGCCACGCCTGATCGACCTGATCAGAAGGGGTCACTGGATGCCCTGCAACGATCGCCAAAAACGTAAATTTTTTGTATTCCTCGACTACTCGCTGTGCATAAGCAATCGTCCAGCCGTTCTCGCGCGCTAAGCGGTGGCTGAACGGCAAGTTTGAATCGATGACATCAAGAGAAAACTGCTGGATTCGCTGATAGAGTTCGGCTTGCTGCACATTCATGCGTAAGTCCTGCTTCAAACGAACTGTTTCCAGGGTTGCTACAGGTTGGCGATCGCCTATTCCTGAGAAAAGCAGCACTTTGCGTTTCTTCAAGCAAAAAACTCAATTACTCGCTTCACTCATTACAGTTGTTTCTCATAAATGCGGTAGGTTTTGTAAATTGTGCCGCCAGACGCTTCGATGAGTTTGCGGGAGGGAAAGTTATCTTCATAAACCCAGGAGAGTTCTGCTCGTTTGTAGGGCTTGCCTTTTTGGATACCGCCCTGCATGCCCAGATAAATTAATCCCAATGGCACCATTTTGCGACGAAATTCTGGTAGGGAACAGATGGCAATTACTCGTCCCTGATCAATCTGGCGGCGATACCAAAGAAATTTGAGAATGCCGAGCCAATTGAGTTTGCCATTCACATGCTTAAGGGGAATGTTATAGTCTGGCAATCCCATCCAGAAGCCGATCATTTCACCGTTATATTCGGCGATCGGAAACACATCTGGATCAACCAAACTTTGCAAATCTTTTGCCTCTTCCAAAAACTCTTCCTGTGTACGTGGTGTAGAACTCCAGTTATTTGAAAAGGCTTTCGTAAAGAGGTTATACAAACTAATGCAGTCCTGCTCAAAACCCTCGCCTTTGGTGCGTAAAGGTCGAAACGTCACGCCTGATTTCAACGCAATCCGATAGCCTTTCTCAAATTCTGGTGACAGCGGTTTGTCAAGTGGAAAGTTATACGCATAGGCATCTTTTGCTTTTTGCCAACCATCCTGCTCCACGAATTGCGGATAGTAAGGCGGATTGTAGGGCATCATCATCATCGGTGGCGAGTCAAACCCATCCACCAGAAACAAGCAATTGTTGTGAGTGGAAAGGTCGATCGGTCCCCTTACCCTGGTCATGCCCTGTTCCTGCAACCATTGGCACGCTGCTTCTAGCAACGCCTGTGCTACAGCAAAATCGGGCACGCATTCAAAGTAACCAAAGAGTCCTACTTTTTGACCCTCACGATCGATCAGGCGATCGTTCACCGCTGCCACAATCCGACCAAGAAGTGAGGGGTGTAGCTTGCTTCCGCTTTGCGGTGGAGAGAGGGGTAAGGGGGAAGAGTTTTGAGTTTTGAGTTTTGCTCTCCCACTGCCGACTCCCGACTCCCGACTCCCAACTCCCGACTCCTCTCTCCTCTCTCCTCTCTCCTCACCTTCCATCGCTACAAACTGCTGCAACCGTCCATACTGCAAAAACGGATTTGTGGGTGCCAACTGCTTGGCGATGCTGCTGCGGAGGGGCGGCACCCAGTTGGGATCGTTGGCGTAGACGATCGCGGGCACATCCAAAAACCATTCTTGCTCTACGGCTGATTTCACTGGAATGATGCGGATGTCGGGATTAGCAGGCATAGAGGATTTCACAGACCTTAACCTTATTTTTCTCATCGTGCTCTATAGACACAGGGGTGATCACTCTAATGCAGTGAGCTTTCAATGCTGCACTCACAGGTCGAATTTTACCTGCATCAGAAAGGCTGATATTCTGCCCATGCCACCTTTAAAGAGCACTATATCAGCCTTCCTCACGTTTTAATGCCTGGATTTACGACGTGGAGAGTTTAATCCAGGTAGCCAACGAGTTGAGGGCAGAAGATGTACAATCTCCTTGACATCATCTAAGTAAGGGCATCTGCTGATGTTGCCCTGGGTCAGCGTTTGACAGCGCTCGTTCCATTTTTTAGCAACCGCTTTGTCAGCAAATTTCTGGGTGACTTGTTCAATAATGAGTGCCTTTTTCTCTTGCCAGGGCGCTATTGATGGAAGCTGCTTTGCTTCATAAACGGCATTTTCTAATTCACCTTGATCAAGAAACTCCCGTGCTTTGTGTTCGTGCTGATAAGGCTCGATTGTTTGCACCATCGCGTCTTTTTGCTGTTGCCAGAAAGCATTCTGATTCGTTGCATGAATGTTAAGCTGGTTAACCGCTTGAAGGGCTGTTTTCCAATCATTTTGCTCTAGCGCTTGTTGAGCCACCTGCAAGTGCTGCTCATTGCTTTGCTGGATGGCTCTTTGTTCGGCTTCTTGCTGCTGTACCTGTTCTGACCATTGAGTGATCGCTTGCCGCGTTTCTGGATAGAGCAAACTATCAAACGGGACTTTGTTTGCCTCTGCGATCGCGTCCTCAAACCGATTAGCGACTGCCAACCGTCTAGCCCGATCGAGAAACATGGTTGCTTGCATTTCGTTGCTCTTTTGCACCTGTATTGGATTTTCAACAGGTGGAATGATCTGTTCATCTTGAGTCCGTTTTGGTGGCGTTGGCTGCGTGCTGGATGGCTGCGATCGTTGCAGTATGTCTAGCTTCATCAGCGCGATATAAGCCATGCCAGAAAAGACCGTTAAGCCCATTACAGTCGCAACAACAATCACCACTGCTTGAGTCACACGATTTGGCTGCAACGACTCGGTTGACGGTTCCATCTGAGGACTGACCATAAACGTTTTTTGAGACGATAATTCAGAGATTGATAGCGTTGGAAGCTCGCCTTGAGCTTTGCTAGTTTGAGAGCCAGCAGATTGAGGTTCACTGGTTTGAGAGACGGCGGTAGGAAACACTGATGATTGAGAGCAGTTTGTTGATTTCATAAGAGCGGTTTAGCAACAACGGTTAGTGGCGTACACAACATGCCCGACATCGGGCTGCTTAAATTGATTGCCTTGAAGCACCGCGTTTAACTGGTTAGATCGGGTTCTGGAATCGGGTTCTGATACTTAATCATTTACAAGATCCAATGTCTTGCTTTTATGGCTTTTCTTTCTCCTCCTCACGCTTCTTTTTGTGCTCAGCGAGGTATTTTGTCACAGCCTCCCCAATCTCTTCTTCGAGTGTTTTAGGGCGTTTGCTTTGAGACAGAAAATCTACAATGGTGACGAAAACTAAGCCGGTAAAAATCGCGATCGCAAATGCCATAATTCTTAGCGTCCTTGCATAGAGTCAATGAAGGCTGGCTCAACGTACAGCGTGATGTTCTGACGGCTAATGACGTACACAACTTTGCCGGGAAGCAGCGTTAAGCCTTGTACTGAGCGGGCTGTCCACCAGGAGCCTTGACATTTCACCTGCCCTCTTCTGCCGGGTGCAATGGTTTGAGTGACGATCGCCTCAATGACAGGGTTTGCGTGGCAGGTAGAACCCTTGCTCGTCTGGGCGTGATAGTGGGTTGGTGCTTTGGCTCCAATAAGCGTCTTCACAAAAGCAACCAGGCTAACCATAGTCTTTCTCCTTGTGTCGGTAGTAACGGAACGGTGGCTGTCAGTTGACTCTGATGGCATCTACCGCTCTGTGATGTTTCTACTGTCGCAAGTAGGCTTGTAGCTTTCAATACAGGTAATTCCAGACTATTTTTTCTTCAAAAAAAACCTGAAAATCAGACAAAGTTCAGGAAAGTTCAGGAAAGTTCAGCCTTACACTAGAAGACAGCATCTACTCTAGGGTTTGCAAATGAACGCTGACGAGGCACTCAAGTTTGTTGAGGAGCTACTTTTGGAGCAGGGAAAGCCCCTGAACGATCTCCAGCGCATCATGTTTAGAGGAGCCTGGTATGGCAAAACGTCTAAGGAAATCTACCAGGAATGCTCTAACCGCTGTAGCTATGAGCATTTGATTCAAAACGTTGGTCCGGAGCTGTGGAAGCGCCTTTCGGATGTCGTGGGCGATCGTGTGAGTAAGCGCAACCTGCAAGGACCGATCGAACGTGCGAGAGAAGACCGATCGCAGCTTGAAGCCTCTGTACCGTCGAATGGCTCCGAGCACATGCCGTCAGAGACCTACATGATGGGAGACCTGGAGGAGGGCTTACTTTGGGATGACCCCAAGCCCAAGCGAGAAGACTGGGATAACGTGCCTGAAGTGTCAGCCGTGTTTGGGCGCGATAAAGATGTTCAGCTCTTAGAAGAGCGCATCATTGTCAATGGTTGTCGGTTGGTGGTTGTGTTTGGGACTCCGGGCATTGGTAAAACCACATTGGCGGCTAAATTGGCGCACAAAATCAAACATCAGTTTGACTACTTCATCTGGCGATCGCTCGATCGTCCCCCCACCTTACAGGCATTAACGGCTGATCTCGTGCAGTTTTTGTCCAACGGCGAAGAGACCAGCACAGACCTGTCTCGCTTGCTGTATTACCTGCGAAACCAGCCCTGCCTTATTGTTTTGGATGGTCTGGAAGCAGTACTCAGAGGGGGTGTACACAACGGAGCCTATCAAGATGGCTATGAAGACTACAGCGAACTGCTCAAGCGGGTCGGTCAAACGGGTCCTCAAAGTTGTCTCATTTTGACCAGTTGGGAAAAGCCGAAAGAAATTGCTCGGATGGAGGGTGAAAGCCAACGCGTTTTTGCTCTTAAGCTCGACGGTTTAGGTGAACTGGCAGCACAAGAATTTCTGACCGCGAAAGGTGCCTTTTCCTGTACTGAAAGTGACTGGCGCTTGATTGCCCGTCGCTACGAAGGCAACCCATCAGCGCTAAACGAAATTGCCACCAATGTGCGAGAAGTGTTTGGCGGCAACGTTGAACACTTTTTGGAACACTTGCAGTACGGTACTGCGCTGTTTGAAGACATTCGATCGCTCCTCGATCGCCAGTTCAACCGCCTCTCCGACTTAGAGCGCGACATTGTTGAATGCCTGGTCACTCGCCATGAACCGCTGACCATTCCAGAAATTTTGCAAGCAGTGGCACGCCCCATCTCAATCATCGAGGTGCAGGAGGTGTTGCAGTCCCTATTGCGGCGATCGCTCATTGAAGGCAGCGCTCGCTACTCCCTCCAAACCCTTATGACCGAATACATCACCCACCGCCCGCTGGACTAGGGGCTGTCATCAATTAATACTACACATTAATTGCAGCAAGGGTTTCAGCCCCTAGCCTTGTTCGTTAGGACGGGCGCGACAATGCTGATACCGCTAGGTTTCGAGCTGGATTGATGACGCGCCCTAGGCTTCTATCAACTTAAAAATGGTGAATGCAGGCTGACGCGGGGAGGGAAGGGCAGGTTTAAACCGAACGCGATCGGCTGGAGGCAACGACGTTGGCAAAACCTGCTCCCTACCGAACGATACCTTCTTTCTTGGAAAATCTCTTTAATAGTCAACAACCAGTACACATGCCCCTTCTCTGCCTCCTGCCCTCTGCCCTCTGCCTTCTGCCTTTTGACCTACCCCGATCCATTTCCGAAGCTAGATGCTACAAACGCCAGTATCACTCAAAGCCAGTGGTCAGTTGAGCAAGTGTCCTGATTCTCCTTCCTGGTAGAATAGAGCAACCGTACAATCACAGACATCCCCAGCAACCATTAAGTTCCCGGTTTTTACCAACTAAGCCAACCGCTGTTGCTATTTAACGCATTGAGTAAAGGCTACCCCGTGTTAAACGTTGCTTGCTGGTCGAGTCTTCATCCTCATTTCATCAGAAATTCTACCCACGGGTGTTCCCTAAGGAAGGCTTCTCTCATGTCAGGCTACTCCTACCAAAATTTTCAGTGTGATAAAGAGCTTCTCTATACTCATCTACTCAACCTTCGCAAGCTAGAACATCCTGAGCAGTTGCTCGATCGCCTTCATCGCTTATTTATTGAAGGTAAAGACTACCCTGATCCTGATATTTCAGTAGCACTAAATCGCATTGTGCTTTCAAGTTGGGGGCAGCAAGAATTTAGTCTCATTCTTAATCGCTGCTGTTACATTTTGATGAACTATTGGTGGTCTTACTTGGGGCATCAAGAAACAGCCTTTGAGCTAGTAGAACTGTTCCGCACCGCACCGTCAACTCCTGCTAGTTTCGTCGCCACGCAGCGCCTTCGTGAACTGGTCAAGCTCTTTCACCACAGCGACCAATACGCAGAATTAAAGCACCGAGTTGATGCCGCAGAGACAGTACTGCCACCCGAAACGGATCAAAATCAGCCCATCAAAAGCCTGGTGCCTCGCTATCCTTACCTGTATCCTCATTGCTTAATGAATTGGGACAGTAGTGATTTGGGTCATCAAGTGATGAGCCAACTTCAGGTGAAGAAAGAACAGCAATTTGAGCAAGATTTGCATCGCTACACCACACAGTTGTTGCGTCCCCAGCGCATGACTGAAGCGAAACCTATCCTTGAGATGCGTAATCCCACATTGCTGACGAATCAACAGTTGGAGCTATCCATTCGCAAATTTGCTGGCAAAGCAGAGGGGTCAAAAACCTATCGAGAGCTTGCCCAACAGTTTGTGAGTTCTAGTCGCCAAGCACCTTCGTATCGAGTGGTAAAACAGCAGATGTACGAATACTTAACGACATCAATTCAGCACTCAGCCTGCCCAGATTATGGCAAACATCACTTTAATCGCTGGTTGGTGAATCAGCTAGAGACTACATTGCCACAAAACGATACGCTTCGCCCCAACAGCTTTCTGATGGTGCAAACCTGTGGGCAGTTGATCGATCGCCTCATTGCCAATCCCAAACAGCAGCCCAATCATCATGGGGTCTTTGTCGATTTGACGACGAACCTGGGGGCAACTTTCACGATCGGGCTTTTGCTTAAGATCATGCTGCTTTGCCGTGAAGCAAAATCGAACCTGCTAGCCGTCAAGTCTTACTTAGCCAAGCGCTTTGCGATCGTACTGAAGCACTATGAAACGAAGGTGAGAGGCGAAACCGAATGGCTCGTGGCGTGCCTTGAGAACCTGATGGTAGCGTTTGGCATTCACTTCGGTCAGGCAGACTATTCCTGGGTCAACCTGGTTTAGTTGTTAGTTGTTAGTTGTTGGTTGTTAGTTGTAACGACTCAAAACATTAGCCTTATAGGTTGCTGTATAGGCTTCGCATCAAAGAAAAGCGTTAGCGTGATACACCATCTCTTGAGGCTAAGCTGATGAGTCAATGCAATTAGTTGTTAGTTGCTAAACAGCCTTAAGACATTGCGTGAAAGCATCGTATCGCAGGCACCTTTAAAGACTTACAACTAACAACTAATACCAATTTTGTGTGAACTTGCATAGAAACGTAGGTTGGGTTGAGTAAAACGAAACCCAACAGAGCCCGTCGCTCTAGGGGTTTCACGCTGTTCTACCCAACCTACATTCTGTGCATCTTTAAAGAGAATTGGTATAACAACCAAAAACTATACTCATGCGCTAATGGTTGGTTTGTAAACCAGGTCGCGCACCTTGACCATCGTGGTCACCAGCCGATCGATTTCCTCTTTGGTGTGCAGCGCGTTGACGGTCACGCGAATGCGTGGCTTGGCGATGAACCAGATGGGCGAGACCCAAATGCCGTATTCCATCAGTTCTCTCGCGTAAAGCTTGGGGTTGATTTCGGGTGGCAGGATGACGGGCACGACATTCGTTTCGCCGATCGCCAGAAAGTCGTTGGCTTCCAGGCACGATCGCAGGTAGCGATTGTTCTCCTGAAGCTTCTGGACGCGTTCGGGTTCTCGCTGCACAACGCGAATACTTTCCAATGCCGCAGCAGTCGTTGGCGGCGGGAGGGAAATGGTACCGATCGAGGTGGGCGAAACATCCAGCAAGGGCTTCAATTCTGCCACATGGCTGCTAATGGCGGCTCCGGCTGATGCGGCAAACTTAGAAAAGGTCGTCATGATGAGGGGGACGACTCCACGCTCCAATGTTTGCTGAGGCTTCATCCCAAAATGCTCATAAATGCCGCGACCTGTGGGACCGATCGCGCCGCTGGCATGTGCCTCATCCATCACCAGCACGCTGCCTTCATAGTGACTCATCACATCCAGCATGTCTGGTAGGGGTGCAATGTCGCCATCCATTGAGAACACAGCATCTGAGATGACCATGATGCGATCGTCGGGGCGAGCATAGCGCTGGAGTCGCCGAGCCAGATCTTCGGTATCGCAATGGCGGTAGGCGCGCACCCGCACGCGTGGATTGTGACCAAACAGCTTACCAGAGCGAGTGCCAGAATGCGCTAGGGCTGAGACAATGCAGCCGTGGTTGAGAACATCGGTCAAGATCAGCGTTTCGCGGGTGTGCTGAAAGTTGGGCACTGGAATCGCCAGATGGCAAAAGGCATCAACAAGCGCCTGCATCGCCATCCACGCATTTAAGAAAAGCTGGGTATGGGGCAACTCTTTGAAGGCGGAAATTTCTTGCTCTAGCTGCCGATGTAGATCGATACGACCACTCAAGGCTGAAACTGAGCTGTTGGACGTACCATATTGCAAAATAGCGTCGATCGCCGCTTGCTTCACGGACTCTTCCTGGGTTAACCCCAGCACATCGTTTGTGCAGAAGGTGAGCACCGTCCGCCGCTTACCAGTCGCCTCTTCTTCAATATCAACAACATTGCCCTGCTTTTGATGGCAGATATAAATGTCGGGATCTAGCCCACTCTCGTACCAGCGCTGGATGTACTCCTTGACAACTTGCACAGTAAACTCCTCTCACCTTTTGTAGACAGCCGAATTGCCTCTCGCTCAACAGTATATTTGCCTAGCTAGTGATTGGCTATCCAGCCCGACAGAATTTTGACTGATGTCGGCTCAGAACGGAACAACGAAACGGACTAGAACGGTATTATGCCAACTTATCCGGTTACGGACACGATAATGGTCATTTCTATGCTTGTAAATGGTTAGGTTGAATCTGTGCGATCGGGAACCCACCCACTCGGCTCAGCGTTTGGTTGCTGCATTGCTACAGAGCGATAGACGACTGGACTCAGGGCTTTGTGCCCATTCATGCTGGTTTGACTGGCGCTTTGCTTGAAACGTTCATACTGCCTCACAATCAAGCGCTGTACGGCGATGATAGCGGGATTAATCTCCACATACCGCCGTTGGGGGTTGGCTAAATACTGGCGCTGCTCACTTTCCATCATTTCGATGTCTTGAGCCAGAAACTTCATCAGCACAAAGCGTTCCAACACCCATTGAAGTAGCGGCTCAAGGGGTTTGAGCAGCCATTGGGGTAAGCGAATTTTGAAGAAGAAGAGCGCAAACGATCGACTTTTCACTGGGCTGACGGGAAGCCGCATGAGATAGAGCGCTGACACCCCTTGCAAACTGCTTTGATAGTGGGGGTAGCGATACTGCACGGTGATCGGCAACGTCGTCACCTGATCAGCCCGTTCGCTTAACCCTAAAAATTTTGCCATGTGCCCCTTGTAAGATACCTGATATTCGGCACATACGGCATCCTCCGTTTCGCTCAGGCTGAGCAGGCGTGGGTCAAACCAGCCCTGCAAGTTTTCGTGCAAAAACCCGTGAAAGACATCCATTGAGTTTTCGTTGCAGATGGAGAAGTGCGCGTTGAAATGCCCCGTGACAAAGACTTTGAGCCAACCTGGTTCGGTGTATTCTGGCATGACGGGTGGCTGACGATCGTCTGCAAGGCTGGCATCGCCCGGAAACACCCAGATCAACCCATATTGCTCCTGCACCGGGTAGCTGCGTGCCTGAGCGCAAGGCAGCTTTTGACCTTTGGGCAGGTAAGGCACCTTCACACACTGACCATCGGTATCAAACTCCCAACCGTGGTAGCGACAGGCTAAATGCTGACCCATCACCTTGCCTCGGTGCAGTTCAACGCCCTTGTGTGGGCACGCATCTTCTAGAGCATGGAGCGTTCCTTCAGCGTCTCGATACACCGCGATCGCCTGTTGCCACACGATCGCCTGCATCACCTGTCCTGCTTGCAAGTGCTTTGCCCAGCCGATCGCGTACCAGTGGTTGGGGTTAGTACCAACGTCTCGCACCTCTGCTCGAACGGTGTGACTTTTCAGGGTCGTCGCCAGATCCATGTCCTCTCCTCACGCTAAGTCACTGCACTGCGTGCCATGTACCGATATGCTACGGCACCACGAAACAGGGCATTCACAAAACAGGTTTGCTGACACTCCACCATCAACACGATAACGCTCGCCAATATAGTACGGTTGCGTACCTACAGTAGGCACTGCTCACTAGGGGCTGTCATCAATTAAGACTACACATTGCTTGCAGCAAGGGTTCCAGCCCCTAGCCTGGTGTGTTGGGACGGGCGTGACACTGCTGATATTGCAAGGTTTCGGAGCTAATTGATAACACGCCCTAGCGATCTGGCAATGTCAAGCTTGGAGTGCATGATAGCACTTAATCTTTGTTTACTTTTACAAAAGCGAGTCAGTGCATGAGGCAGGCAGAAGCGTCGTTAACTAGCAAAATCTTAAAATATCCGGTACGCTTCAAGCTGAGGTAGGAGTGAGAAAAGATGCCTGACCCAACAAGAGTCGTTGTAGGACTGGTTTGTTTCGTAATTGCCTTCGTGCTTGCCAGCCTGGTGGAGTACTGGGTACACCGCCTGATGCACGCACCTTATCGGTTGGGTGAGCGGCACCGTGACCATCATCGCCGTAACGAAGGGCAGGGTGTTGTGTGGGAATTTTTGGATTATGTGAAGGGCACCTTTGTGGTGATGTTTCTCTTGTTCTTCTTTTCGCTAGAAGCAGGGCTGGGCTGGTTTTTAGGCGGACTTGCGTTTGCTGCGTTTTCGTCTTACGCACACCAGCTACAGCATGAAAACCCAACCAAATGCTTTTGGATGAAGATGCCGGTGCATTATGTTCACCACAAGTACGGCATGTGGCATCACAACTTTGGGCTGGCGGTAGATTGGTGGGATCACGTCTTTGGCACCTACAAGCTGGTCGATTGGCTCACGGATGAAGAGCTAAGCCAGCCACCACGCGGGTATGCGGAGTTGCGGTGGTGGTAAGGAAGGTTGGGAGTTTTCTGTGCCAAAGCAGAGGGATGAGGGATGAAGGCTAAAGACTAAAGGCTAAGTTTTTATAATTCATACTTCATCCTTTATCCTTTCCTCCTCACTCTCCCTCAATTCCAAAAACTTTCCATTGCTCTTATACGCTCAGGATTTCTCTATGGTATCGTTCCATAACCCGACTATAACTACCCTGGAGGACGCGCTTTGAGTTACTTCCAAGACGCGAAGGCACACTTTGTTGCCAGCCATCAAAATCCCATTAACCAGGCATTGCACCATCTCACAAATTTGCTGGCGATCGCGGCTGTCGTGTTTCTGTTTCTTGACTGGCGGATCACGCTCGTTTGCCTGGTACTGACCCAGGTTTTTGCGCTGGGCGGACATGCGGTGTTTGAAAAAAACGAACCTGCATTCGTCAAATATCCCGGCATTACCATTCTGGCAGCGATGTCGTGGTCGTTTGAGAACTGGTTTGGCTTGCGCCAAGTGCTGGCTTACTTTAACCGCGCCGCCAATGCTGGTCATTAGGTTTAGATGGCACTGCTCAGTCAAGGTTGTTTGTGTTTAAAGCGCTTGTTTCGCTAGCCATTTTGCGATCGTCAAAGCCGCTTCTTGCCTCAGCAGTTTTTGCCCCAGCATTGATGTGAATGGAAAAGTCAATCATCTGATTACTCTTTTCTGATGGAGCGAAGGCACGAAGACAGCAAGGCGGAAGTTCAGCAACCGTAGGGCAGGCATCTTGCCTGCTTGCAGTCGAGACGACTGCACTACGAAAGGATGACTAGATTTACGCCGTAGACTGCTAGCGCGTTTGAATCAACATCGGTTGGTTGCGATCGCAAGCTGGATGCTGTGGTATAGACAACGCTCTCAACGTACGTTCCCCTCAGTGTTTCTTACCCCACACGTTTTTTAACCCCCAAACCGAAAGGAGAAATGCATGTACGAAGGTCTACTGGTTGTGGATGCCGATGCTCATAAGCTAGAGAATCCTCTGGTTTTTCGAGACTATATCGAGCCAGAATACCGCGATCGCATCGGTCTGGTTGTCGATAGCCTGGGCGACCAGCGCGCCAAAGTGATTGATGCGAACCCTGCCACAGGCAAAGCCGATTACCTCCGCATGTTTCCTCAGCCGCAGGGGCTGGGCAAAGGTGGCTTCCGCAATCTGCATCCCGACACCACTCTGGGCGCGATGTTCAACAAAGTGCGCGTTCAGCATATGGATCAGGAAGGGGTCGATGTGCAAGTCATTTACGGCACCCTAAACCTCATTTTTTCTAGCCTGCTGGATAAGGATCTGGCGATCGCGCTCTGCCGTGCCTACAACAGCTACATTGCGGATGACTGTCGGGGGTATGATAACCGTCTCAAGGCGATCGGGGTCGTCCCCCTTCAGGATGTGCAGGCGGCTGTGGCTGAAATGCACCGCTGCGTCAACGAGCTAGGACTGATTGGCGTTGCCGTTGCACCCAACATGCCCGTGCCTCACCCCAAAGCACCGGATGCGTTTCCTGAAATTCGCACCTGCAAGGCAATCAGCCATCCTGATTTTCGCCCCATTCTGCAAGCCGCTGTTGACCTAGACATTGCGCTGGGCATTCATGGTGGACCGGGTTCTTACATGATGGGCGGCATTTCGGATCACATGGAAACGTTTGTGCTGAACCACATTTTTGTGCAGCGCAACCAGCAACAGCACGCTATGACCCGCATGGTATTTGATGGCGCGTTTGAAGAGTTTCCCACTTTGCGCGTTGGCTTCCTGGAAGGCGGCTGCGGCTGGGTGCCTGATCTGGCACATGCGATGCACGAACATTGGGAAAAACGCATTCGTGACTTTGATCCCAAGCATCCTTACCGTCCGTCGTTGATGGATTTCACCAAGCTGATGATCCAAGAGCGCGGCACCCACAACAACACCAACATCATTAGTCAGGCGAAGAACCTGTTTGACCTGATGTGGACGAAGGAAAACGATCCCACCAAGATCGATGACTCCAGCCTCTATGAGCACTACGATCTGCGCCACCGCGATCCCCTGGATTACTTCAAGCGTGGGCAGATCTTCACGTCCTTTGAGTCGGATGATCCTGGTCCGTCCTACCTGCCGATCGGTCTGGGCGAAGCGGGTAAGCACCTGACCTGTTTCTCTGGCGATTATGGTCACTGGGACGGCGTGCTCAAAGACTGCGTGAAAGATGCGGCAACGAGTTCAGACTACGATCGCGACTACCTTGAGCTACTGTTGGGCGGCAATGCTCTGGCACTTTATGGCGATCGCCTCCGTCAATCCCTTCCAGACCATCTGAAAACAAAGCCAAGCTTAACTGGTTTGACCCGCTAGTGGCTGCGGTTTGTGACTGCTGTAACTAGGGGCTGTCATCAATTAAGACTACACATTGCTTGCAGCAAGGGTTCCAGCCCCTAGCCTGGTGTGTTGGGACGGGCGTGACACTGCTGATATTGCAAGGTTTCGGAGCTAATTGATGACACGCCCTAAGGTTTAGGGTTTGAGTTTTGAGTGTTTCGCTTTGGGTGGCTTGCTTGCCGCGTCGAACGACACGCTCAAAACTCTTACTCTATTTAAGGGGCTTGAGAAGAAACGCTAAAAAAATCTCTTAAACTGAGTAGCAACAAACGTTCGGCGATCGCGCTTAACCAGTTATCCCTCAAACGGTGTCACTCCGCGAACTTACAGCGTTTTCCAATTTGCTGAGGTATACCTTACTCCTTTGACTCCTTGACTCCCTGCGTGGATCTGTACTTCAGTTGATTGAAAATTGCTGTATCTCTTTGCTTGGAGTCCTGAATCAAGTGCTCTACTCGCCTGTGACGACGGATGCTGGGGGCTCCTGTTGCTTTTCTAGATTCAAACGCTGCCTTTAAATCGCATTTATCATGGCATCCATTGCCCGCAAAAACTTATTTGAAGACATCCCTCGTTTTTTGGTGGCTCAGGCAGGCATTATGTTTGCGGTTAGCCTGGTCACGATCCAGATTGGCATTCTGAACGGTTTTACCCGATCGACTGGATTGCTCATTGACCAGTCGAGTGCCGATCTCTGGATTGCCTCTCAAGACATGGTGCATTTAGAGGTTACATCACCGTTGCCCCTGGAACAGCTAGTGAAGACGCGAGACATAGAAGGAGTGCAGCGTGCTGAAGCGTTGATGATTCGTGCGGCACTCTGGCGATCGTCTGATCGTCGCATTGCGCCCGTGCGGCTATATGGGTTCGACCCCAACGGTCAGTTGTTCGCAGATTGGAAACTGGCTCAAGGTGAACTGAATGCTTTGAACTCTCCGTATACGATGATGATTGACAAGGCTCAACTGTCTGCAATCAACCTCAAACAGGTGGGAGACGCAGGTACGATCGGCTCACTGCCAGCAAAACTGGTCGGGTTAGTGCAAAACACCCAGTCAATGGCATCAAGCGCGGCGGTCTTTACCTCACTCGAAACAGCCAACGCCTTTTCTACGTCTGGTTTTAGCTCAACAGCAACGATTCGCATTCAAAATGGGGAGGTGGAGGTACTCAATAACGCCGAGGCTGCTCCCGGTCGATCGACCACGAATCCGCCTCCTGCGCCAAAAAAGCTCTCCCTCTCGGACTCGATCAACTTCATTCTGGTACAGGCAAAGCCCGGTCAGGATATGCAAACCCTACGCAAACGCATAGAATCAGCGCTACCCGGCACGCGCGCGTTGTCGAAAGCTGAGATGGCGCAGCAAACCCGTGACTATTGGGAAAAGCGGACAGGGGTTGGCTTCATTTTGGGGTTAGGTGCCACCGTTGGCTTTGTCGTGGGCATGGTGGTCGTCAGCCAGATTCTCTACTCTTCGGTTGCAGACCACATCAAAGAGTACGGCACACTCAAGGCAATGGGAGCTTCAGACTGGATTATTTACCGCGTGATCACAGAGCAAGCCCTATGGATGGCAGTCTTGGGCTATCTGCCCAGTATGGCGCTCTGTCTTGGTCTGGGAACATGGACAATGGCGGCAAAAGGAATCATGATTCTGATCAGCCCGGTTACAGCGACCAGTGTGTTTTGTATTACGGTCGTGATGTGTGTTGGGTCAGCCATGTTCGCGATTCAAAAAGTAACCAGGGTTGACCCTGCGATCGTCTTCAAGGCGTGAGTGGCTCAAGGCATCAATCTCACCCGAAAAGATAGCCGAACGGTACGATGCACGTAAAGCCCTGGTTCGTTAAACTATATGCATCCAGATCGTGTCACTCTAGTCAATCAGGCTGCTGCTGGTACATTTTCGCCTTTTCACCGCTGCATCAAACCCGCATGTCACTGTACCAACCCTCTTATATGTCAACCCCTTTATGTGTTAACCCCTTTAGATGTATAAACCCTTTTAGACTAGAGGAAAGATTTAGGAAAACACTGTTATCCGTGTGAAGTTAGCCTTGCCACCGTGTTCGTGATTCGCTCCGCCTCCCCTTGCTCCTCACTGCTGTGCAATCTAACCTATTAATTAAAGACGTTTAACGAATGACTGCTTCTCAAGTTCATTTTGCCGATTTTATTCAAACTCACGATCGCACTGCGTCTATTCTCGCCGATGCGAAACGGTTAAGCGAGCAGGCGATCGTGGCTGAAGGGATTGAAATGGTGTATCATGCTGGGTCGCAAGATTACCATGTGCTACGCGGGGTCGATTTGACCATCCAGCAGGGCGATATTCACCTCCTGATGGGACCATCGGGGTCTGGCAAAACTACGCTGCTATCCATTCTGGCTGGTATCTTAACGCCAACGGCTGGCAGTGTAAAACTGTTGGGGCGAGAGATTACCCAGATGACGCGAGAGCAACTCGCTCATTTTCGGCTTCAAAACATTGGCTTTATTTTTCAGGGCTTCAACTTATTTCCCGCCCTGACGGCTTCTGAAAATGTGGAAGTGGCACTTAAGGTCAAAGGTATTCGTGGGTCATCTAATCGTCGTCGCATGGCACAGGCACTGCTTACCCAGGTCAAGCTGAGCGATCGCATCAATCATCTGCCGCGCGATCTGTCTGGTGGTCAAAAGCAACGGGTGGCGATCGCCCGTGCCCTGGCAGGTGACCCCCAAATTATTATGGCTGACGAACCCACTGCTGCTCTAGACTCTCATAGCGGGCACGCAGTCATTGAACTGTTACGGCAACTGGCTAAAGAGAGCGATCGCACCGTGCTAATCGTCACCCACGATCCACGCTTGATGGATGTTGCGGATGAAGTGTCTCTCTTGGAAGATGGCATTTTGAAGCGCAACTGAGCCTTGACATTGCAATGTACCTGAACGCTTAGCAAAGCGACGGCGAGCCAATCCTTGAACCCAAAACGGTTCATGTTGTCTAACGACCCGCTTCACCCGCCGCAAACCACCTCTCGAGCTCAACCAATCGTCTTTATACGGTCGGTGTGCAAGCGGATTGTTAGGTGCTAGCTTGCCGTAACGTCAATGATATTAAGTGCATTGTCGAGAACTAGGGTAATTCCATAGGGAGACGGAATTGAATCAACCTGGTAGGAAACCACATGATCCGAGTCTATGAACAGATTGATATGGGAAAGACGCATCTTCGAGTGGAGAGTTTTCGGGTTGATTTCTCCTTCGTCCTCATGATGCCAATCTGCTACGGGTTCTGCCATCCTTTCTGCAACAACATTGCGCAGTGTGGGTTCCATTGATATGAGAAGATTTAGTGTTTCTCCCAGTTCGCTGGAGGCATTTAAGACTTGCTTTTCTGTAGCTAGTTTGTCTTCCTCAAAATACTCCTGAGCAAGAGAAAAGGCAACGCTTCTACCCTCAACTGTGACTGATCCTTCCCACCAAGGTAATGAATCATGGCGATTGAGTACTCCAAAATTCGGGGTTTCTAAAGTTAATATCATGTTCGGTATCTAGATTGGCACATAACAATTTATTACACAGAATTTTTTCGTAGTAATGCCTGAATTGGTACACTATCGAGAATTTCTGTAGAATTCTTACTCGATAGCGAAAATGACCGGGAACTTCCTAAACCATATCCCAATTTACAACTGCTATGCGAGCAGGCAGCTATGCTTAATGTGTTTGAGTATCGGTTATCAAGCGACGATCGCATCTTCATGGACGCTGAGGCTAGCGATCGTCCTAATCCTCTTCTAACGAATCAGCTCGATCGCCAGAGCCTAAACCTGCCTGTTTTACCCAATGGCTGAGCGTACTGCGTGGAATGCCTGTAAATTGCTCAACCTGCCGCAACGTTAAGCCGCGTTGATACATTTTTAGACACAAGCGTTTGATCTCCTTGGAGTAGCCCCTTGCTGTGTAGGTTTCAATAAACTGACGATCGCACGCTTTGCAGCGGTAGTTTTGCTTGCCGCGCCGATGCCCATTTTTGTTCAGTTGCTCTGAGCCACAGTGGGGGCAGTTCATGCGAGTCATATTTTGTGGCGATCGCACCACAGTTATGACTTAAATTGTATACAAAAATAAAATACATTTTTTGTATACAATCTGCAATCGTTCGTTTAAGCTCATCCCCCTCACCCGTTCGCTGCTATCCTCAGCAACAATTTGATGCGAGTCCATTTGCCCATGAAAATTAAAGTGATCAATCCGAATACGACAGCCAGTATGACGGCGAAAATTGGTGCAGCCGCCTGTGCTGTAGCAAGTCCTGGCACCGAGATTGTTGCTTGCCATCCTGAGATGGGTCCGGCGGCGATCGAAGGGCACTACGATGAAGCGTTGAGCGTCATTGGTGTGCTGGATGAAATTCGTAAAGGTGAGGTAGACGGCATGGATGGCTACGTCATTGCCTGTTTCGGCGACCCAGGGCTGTTAGCGGCGCGAGAATTGGCAAAAGCGCCCGTACTTGGTATTGCCGAAGCTGCCATGCACGCTGCCAGCTTTATCACAATGGGCTTTTCTATCGTCACGACCCTGGAACGCACACGGGGCATTGCTCAAGCTCTGGTCGATCGCTATGGTATGACCCGCTTTTGCCGTCAAATTCGCACGATCGATCTGCCTGTGTTGAGTTTAGAAGACGGTACTGAAGCGGAAACGGCTGTTCTTCAGGAATGTCATCGAGCCATGAAAGAGGATGGCTGTGGCGCGATCGTGCTGGGCTGTGGCGGTATGGCAGATCTAGCGGCTCCGTTGAGTCAGCAGTTAGGCATTCCCGTCATTGATGGAGTTGGTGTTGCGGTCAAGTTTGTTGAAGCGCTGGCAGGGCTTGGTTTAGGTACCAGTAAAGTGGGCGAATTAGCCTATCCCACATCGAAACCCTGCCTGGGGATGCTGTCTGCGTTTACCCGCTCAACGTAAAACCTTGAGATCACGCTGTCGAAAACCCGCGATCGCTGTTCAACCACATTGAAGCTTATTCAGAGGGGCGATCGTGTCTCTAGCACTGCCTGAGTGGATAAACCCGCTTGAGTAAATCAAGCTTTTTTAGCAATCTGTCCTTAGATCAGCACTCATGGCAAACGAAGTGTAGTATTCTCGCTTCAGATAACTACAAGGAAAAGTTCGTGGTTCCTCTTCGTGATGATAACCCCACAAGCATTACTCCGATCGTTACTTATGCGTTAATCGCAGCAAACGTTCTGGTGTTTTTTTATGAGTTGAGCCTCTCGCCGCCTCAGCTTGAACAGTTTTTTCGGGTGTGGGCTGTTGTCCCTAGAGAGCTAACCGCCAGTTTTTCTGGGCAGCTTGTAGCTCAACCACTACCAGAGTGGATTACCCTGTTTACGTCTCAGTTTTTGCACGGTGGCTTCTTACATGTTGCTGGTAATATGCTGTTTCTTTGGATTTTTGGCAATAACGTCGAAGATCGCTTAGGGCACATTAAATATTTAATTTTCTATCTTGCCTGTGGTGCTTTGGCAGCACTCACTCAATGGTTTTTCTCCTCTGGATCAGCCATTCCATCGTTGGGGGCGAGTGGGGCGATCGCAGGGGTGATGGGAGCCTATATTCTGCGCTTTCCTAGAGCACAGGTTTTGACGCTCATTCCGCTTGGCTTTTTCTTTTGGACGTTTCGAGTACCCGCCTTTGCCTTTTTAGGTTTCTGGTTTTTGCAACAAGCGCTGTATGGGTTAGCGAGTCTAGAAGCACCCATGAACATCGGTATGGAGAGTGGCGGCGTGGCGTATTGGGCACACGCTGGAGGCTTTGTGTTTGGCGCGATTTTGGGTCCCTTGCTGGGGTTATTTTCAGATGACTCCAAGCCTCAGACATTTTGAGTCACTTTTTTGCTTAATTCACTCTGGCACGAAAGCGAATGAAGCCATAGGAGTTACTCGGTGTTCCTGGTGCAGTGGCATTGGGTAGGGTAGCAGGACTTTTAACCACATTTACAACTACAGCTCCATTGGTATTGGTGGCAGAGCACGCAATTGAAGGGGTGGCACCGGGGTTAAAAAACTCTCCACCATCGACATCTGGCACGTTGGTCAGGTTGGTAGTGGTGGCACCAATGGTGAGGTTGATCCCCGACTCTGGGGAACTGCTAAATGAGTCGGGAATAAAGGTGCTGTTACTCGGCACCAGATCGCACAGATTGATGTTAGTTGCCGCTGCTCCGCCATTGGAGAGGAAGTAAATCGTATATTCCAGCACATCTCCTGGTCGGATGGTGCCGCCGTTAGTTGCTCCTTTCAAATAGGTGCTGATGCCTGTGGTGACATCTACGGGATTGGGCCAGTTGGCGGCGTTATCGTTGGGAGAACCCGGATCATCAACAGTGGTGGTAATGGCAGCACCGTTGTTCGCTGTGATGCGTTTCACCAACACAATTTGGGGAGTTCCACCTGCACCTGTAAAGGGCATCGATACAGTAGCGGGGGTGGGGTCTTCTTTGCCAGCGGCATCGATCGCGGCTACCGAAAAAGTAACTGTAATCGTGCCATCATTCGGGTCAAGTTTTAAGAGCGTAGGGTCATAGTTGGTGATGATTTGTCCCGCTGTCACGGCTGCATTGTTGTAGGTCAGGGTGCCGTTGGTGGGCAGGGCAACGATTTTGAAGCTCTTGCCGCTACCCAACGCCCCATCTTCGGGGTCAGTTCCCGCCAAGGTTGGCACCTGCACAGTCGTGGTGCCGCCTGGGTTGGCTTGAGCCGTTGCATTGATGGGCGTTGTATTGGGAAGTTGTTCAATCCCAAAGTTTTGGTTGCTAATGTTGGTCGTGGTGGTCGTAATGGCAATGTCACCAGGAGTGGTGGTTTCGGTCGTGCCATTTTTGTTTTCGCCTGTGTTGACCCAGTTCGCAGGCAGACTGGGTGCGGCGGGGGCAGTGGCTCCCACGGCTACGGTGGCATCATTCGACAGTCGCAGCGTCACACTGGCATTACCTGGGACGTTGGCCAGGCTGTAAGTGCCATTGGCGGCAACGGTAGCTTTATCGACGACTTTGCCAGCGGTATCGATCGCATAAACCGTCAAATTAGCTGATCCGGCATTGGTGCCTGCATCGCTACCGTTGATGGTAATGCTGCCATCGGCATCGCTAAACACCGTGCCATTGATAGTCACAGGTGTACTACAAACCTGCGTCGAGGTGGCTTGCACGCCGAGGAGGAAACCCACGCGATCGGGACCCGAATCGACAATGACTTCAATCGTGTTCACCCCCACCTGCCAGCCGTTGGTAACGTTAACGTTTTTGAACGAGCCGTAGTCAACCGCGACGGGATTTGCCGCCGGAGTGGGTACGAGATTTTCGACCCCATTCACCTTGATGCTGACAAATTGGTTATCAACCGCCACCCCAACGGGTAAGGAAATGGAGACCGTATTGGCATTACTGGGCAACGTCAGGAAGGAGGTAAATTTCAGTCGCACATCATCCGAGGTGCCTGGTCCAGAGAAACTTGGATTCCCTTCCTGAGTAGTGCCATCCAAGTCAGCATCATTATGAACGCCATTACTGTTTACTGACAGGCGGAAGGGATAGCTAATCCAGCGGGCATTGGCGGGTTCATTTACCCAGGCACCAGGGGCAAGGTTGCCCACCACCACCGCAGGCATAACACCCACCGGACGCGGCGGCGCATAGGGTGTGCCCGGTCCGCTAGCAGGACCCGCAAGCCATTCAGCCGTCCAGTTCAGGTCATTTGCTCCCACTGCCAACTGTCCACCCGCTGCCGTAATGCCTGTGTTCAGAGCCGTTCTGTAGTCAGGGTTGCAGGTGTTAGGGGCAGGGTCAGGCGCGATCGTATACGATTGCCGAATTCCAAAGTTTTGATTGGTGACATTGGCGGTTGTTGTGGTCAGGGCAATATCTCCCAATGTGGCGATCGCGCCATCGATCGTGCCATTCAGGTTTTCGCCCGTATGGAACCAACCCGCTGGAATGCTGGGGGCAGCGGGTGCGGGTGCCCCGATCGTCACAGTGGCATTGTTAGACAGCCGCAGCTTCACACTGGCATTTGGGGGAATGTTGGTAAAGGTATAGGTGCCATCAGCCGCAACGGTGGCTTTATCAATAACATTACCCGCTGTATCGATAGCGTAAATGGTCAGGCTGGTTGATCCGGCATTGGTGCCTGCATCGCTGCCGTTGATGGTCACGTCTGCATCGGCATCGCTAAAGACCCTGCCACTGACGGTAACAGGAGCGGCGGCAGCAGAAAAGGGTAAACTGGCGGTGGCGGTGTTGCTGGACGGTTGACCTGCATTATCGATCGCCTGGAAGGGAATGCCGACTGTCACAGCACCATCAATGGGATCGACGAGCATCCCCGCTAACTGGGCAGTAGTGACGGTCACACCCGCACCCGGAAACGATGCCGACGTGTAGTTGGTGCCATTAATCCTAATGCTGGTGGCATTGCTGGGGAACGCCGTTATTCTGTAGGATGCCACCGTACCATCCGGGTCGGTAGACCCAGTGAAGAGCGTTGAAGCAACAGTAACGGTATTTGTGCCGCCTGGGTTGGTTTGACTGGTCGCTGTGCCACCCACAGCAGTGGGACGTTGCTCAATCCCAAAATTTTGATTCGTGATGTTGGTCGTGGTCGTGGTAACGGCAATGTCACCGGGAGTGATAGTTTCCGTGGTGCCATTTTTGTTTTCGCCTGTGTTGACCCAGTTCGCAGGCAGGCTGGGTGCGGCGGGGGCAGTGGCTCCCACGGCTACCGTGGAGTTGTTGGACAGTCGCAGCGTTACATTGGCATTAGCTGGGACGGTCGTGAGGCTGTAAGTGCCATTCGCCGCTACCGTCGCTTTAGCCACCACATTGCCAGCGGTATCAACGGCATAAACCGTGAGATTAGCTGACCCCGCATTGGTGCCTGCATCGCTACCGTTGATGGTAATACTGCCATCTGCATCGCTAAACACCGTACCACTCACGGTGACAGGCGGAGTTGTAACGGTCAGTGTGGAGCTAGTCGCCGTAGCGTTGTCACCTGCAAACGTTTTTAAGTCTCCTGCTGGAATGTTGTTGACATAACTCCCCGCACTATTCGTTGTGACATTCACCGTCACGGTGCAACCACCTGCCGGGATTTTGAAGCCACTATTGAAGCTGATGGAACCACTTCCAGCGGCTGCGGTGACGGTGTTTCCGGCGATCGCGGTACAACTACCCCCCAATCCGTTCGGGCTACTCACGACTAATCCAGACGGCAACGTATCCGTTAAAGTTTGCAGCGTATAGATGGGAACGGTATTGGTGTTGCCCAGCGTCAGGGTCAGGGTACTGGTTGCGGGTGTCCCACTTACATTGGTCGGGCTAAATGCCTTTGTAATGGTCGGCAAATCTGGTGTTGGGGAACCGCAAGCAGCCAAGTCGGTTATTGTGGCAACAGTGGTCAGTTGCGTGGCGACTTTTGTTGTGGGGTTCAACTCATACGTTCCTGTGCCGGAACTGATATAAACTTTACCGTTCAACGGATCGATCGCCAGACCATTAGCTGCGTTCACTCCTGAAATATTGTTATTGCCATTTACTGGAGTTGCGGTCGCGGTCGTACCAGAAATCGTAATTGAGTAAAACTGAGACGTGCTGGCACTGGTATCTCCCAGTGCATAAAGTGTGCCATCGGTACCGACCGCAAGATCTCCATTTGTAGTACCACTGGAGCCTCCGGGAATACCGCTGATCGTGATTGTAGAGCCTATCTGGCTACCTGTAGCAGGGTTAACCTCAATTAATGTTTTATCATTATAGTAAACGTACAACCTCCCATTGGGAAGAAAGGTAGCACCAACAATAGTTGCGGAGATGTTAGGAAGAGTTCCTGTTAGAGTCGTCAGGCTTTCTGTATTGACGTTATAAACAACGACTTGTCTTGTAGCGCGATTTACAAAAAACACATTACCCGTTGATGGCTGCGTGGCGATTGCATTAATATTGTTACCGCCATTGTAGGTAACAACATCTACATAGCTGTTTGTAAGCCTATTGAAGTAACCAACAAAAGCTGTAGTACCTGTACCATTTCTAGTCGAGTACACCCCGGCACACGCCCCCGCCCAACTGCGCTCTGGGTTGACTGTCACGCCAATGCCAATAGCAGCACTAACTATCAATGCAGAAGTACACAGGGAGCGTCCTTTGCCTGGAATCCGTTTCCGGGCAAGTTGGTTGGTCGCTTTTGATCTTTTAGCTTTCATGGTTAGTTACTAGGCAATTGAGAGGGCTTTTAAAGTCGTTAGTGCTGGTAGTTTTCCCAACTGGATGCTCGTTGGCTCAACGGATTGATTGAATTTGAGTTGCGATCGCAGTTAATGTCGCAGCGTCCAGATAGCAACCTTATTGATTCAGAAGCGTTGCAGAGGAAGGCACTGTACCGGGAATGGGAACTTGAGGAGGAGAGAGTGGAGAAGGGGGCGTATCCAGGGAGGGGGGAGCGAGCGGGCTAGTAGTAGCAACAGTCGGTTGGGTTTCGGGAGTGGGAGCGTTGGTAGCAGTCTGATCAGGGGAATTTTGAGGTTTGGGGATGCGCTGTTGACCAAAGCCGTTAAAGAGTTCGTTGAGTTTGATGGTGATGCCCAAGTAGGGACCACCCGCAGAGCGGGAGTTGCCATCAAAGTCGCGATCGCCCACTCTGCCAAACATGTAGCCCGCCGCCAACCGTAAATTGGGGGTCAGATAATAGCCCACCTCTGCCACCAAACCCGTTTCGCTGTAGCCGACTCCAGGCTGATTGATCCAGCGTGCTTCACCGACCAGATCCCACTGATAGCCAAGGCGGTACGTGGCGCGTGCCTGCCCCAGCGTCACCAGCCCCGAATTGACGAAATCATTTGCGAGATAGGATGTGCTGCTGCGTAGTGCAAATTTGCCGTAGAACTCCCAGCGCCAGTTGGGGGCATAGATGACCTCCGCTGCCAGAACATGATCGACCGATCCGGTGCCCGTGCCAAACAGAATCGTTTCAGGAATGGTCGAGGGATTCTTGCGATACTCGTAACGGAGCAGGGCGTTGAACTTATCGTCGTTCGGGTCGCGGTATGCCAGGCCCAGTTTTAACGTAGCGGTGTCGCCCAGCCCCGCTAGCTTCTGGTTCGCAGCGCTAGCCTGCTGGAAGCGCAATAATGCCGTTAAAGAGGGCGAGATTTTGCCTAAAGCGGCGGCAGAAATGACCGTGTTGCTCCCTTCAGAAGAGGTGCGGTGTTCAAAGCGAGCACTCGCCTGGAATGCAGGATTATCGGTGTAAGCGATGCCTACGCTATAGGTATCGCCCGATTGCAGCCCGACTGAAGCACCTGACTGCCCAGGTGCAAACGGTTGGGCAAATTGGCTTCCGGCAGCCGTTCTACCCAAAAAGTTGCCAAACACATGCTCATACGCCAGATCCATTTTTAGACCGGGTGCCAGAATGATCTGATGACTGATGCCCGCTGTTCCGTACATGGTCATCTCATCAGCATTTCTGAGCAATGAGAGTCGTCCGCTCAGGGTGGTATTGGCTCCAAGCTTGTAGTCTCCAGCAACGCCCAAGCTGGTAATAGACTGTCCGGCAAACTGTCCTCGCGTGTAGAACTGTTGCGCCAACTGGATGTTGATACCGGGCATTGCCTGCCAGTTCAACGCCAGCAGCGTGCGATCGTTATAAATCGCATCAGTCTGAGACGAAAGGGTGGTCTCGTTTTGTGCCAGGAAGGTAAGGCGCGTGTTAAGGGGGACCGTGAGGCGCGATCGCACCTGGTCAGACGTGGTGTTGAACGCAGAGTTCATACGATCAGCGCGATCGCGGTGGAACCAGTCAACGGCTAGTTCTGCTGAGCCAAGCTTTTGCACCACTCCAGCAGAAATGGTAGTGAGTGAGTTGTCTACCCTGGAACCAGGAACCGCTGCTAACCGGGGTGTGAGTAAATCTTCCAGCGTATTGATCGGGCGCGGGGCAATGCCTTTGTTGTCTTCACGGTCATACTGAAAGCGAAGGGCTGTAATGGGAGAAAGCTTGGCAGTAACCTGAGCACCGTAGCGGGTTTGACCCGGCACAAAGCTTATCGTGGCGTTATTAGCAAAGCCCGTTTCAGCCGAGCGAAAGTAGGCACGCCCATGAATACCATTTGCAATCTCTCCTTCCAGTTCTGCCCGGTAGGCAGCACCACTCACTTGACCCAGCGTGTCTGAAAGGTTGCTGGAGTGGGCGTATTCTGCAATCAATCGCCCATTAGAACCCAGAGAAATCAGAGCATCAGCGCCATAAAGTTCAAAATCGCGGTTGCCCTGGTCTTCTTTGAGGTAGGTAGCTCCGATCCAGCTTTCCCGATTCTGTTCTCGCGACAGATGATAGACTGCCCGTCCTGCATAAATGCTGTTATTGGAACCCGGCGTATCGTACTGGTAGGTGACAACAATTCGACGCACCAGGGTTTCACCATCAGTGCCAATGTCGGTACGCAGAATGGGCTGGCGGAACAGCAATGTGCCGCGATCGTAGTCAATGTCGTAATCGGTGCCCCGGTTGAGCGTTTTGCGATCAATAACTGTGCCAGGACGGGTGAGTTCTTCGAGTTCCAGGAAGACGTTTTCGCTGCCTTCCACGAGCAAGCGCCGAGAGACAAAGTAGTAGCCGCTAGTGCCGTCAGGGGCGATCGTGTCTCGCTGAAAGCCCTGGACGTTATTGCCATAAAACCCAGTCAGTTGCAGGTTGCCAAGGTTGTAGTTGACCTTTAAACCGTGGAGTTGGCGGGTAATGGCAGTAAACTCCTGCGATCGTCGCGCAAACTCCTCCGTGTTGTAGTCGCCCCACATGGCATAGTCAATGCCCGCGCCAAGAATCGGCGACGTTCGCTCTACACGCAAATACAGGCTATCGGTAGACGGAGCCAGCACGGTAGACTGAGAGCTGTCGCCATAGGTGGGATAAACCTGGTCACAAGACTGGGTATTGCGGAACAAGCTCGTGGTGCCATCGCACGTTTGGTTCAGATTGCGATGGCTGTTGTAAGCTCCCGTGAATAGCCATTCGCCAATTTTGCCGGTGGCAAAGACCGCACCCCGCACATCAAACTTGTAACGGTTGTCGCGATCGGCAGGTAGAAAATCTCGAAAGCTATCGTAGAAGTTGGTGCCCCGTTTGCCAAAGCGAATATCAATGACTCCTGTGGCGATCGAGGGGCGCAAATTTGTTTCAAACAAAAGCTGGGTAAATGCTTCCAGAGAGCCTGCTACAGCGCGAATGTTTACTGTTCTGGCATTCAAGCTAGAACGCAACGACGCGGTAAACTGCCCCTGAACCGCCTTCACCTGGAATCCCGGCAAATCAGGGCTGACATCTGCGCCCACAAATTCACCTTCAGAGGTGGTCAGCGTGACGATCGTGTCTCGGCTGGAGCGGTTGCCCTTGCTGTCCAGCAATTGCCCTTGAAGGGTGGCGGTCGATCGTCCATCCGCCGGAATTCTTGTCTCGACTGTGCTGAGCGCCATTTGCTGCACGTCACCGCGCACCTGTACTTGCACTGTTGCCAGTGCGCCTGCAACGCCGTTATTGACACTCTGTGCCGTGAGCGTATTTTCGCCTTCCTTCAACGCAACGCCGTACCAAACCTGCGTCACAATTCCGGTTGTTTTGTCCGTTTCTGTACGCCCAATCAGGCTGTCAGAGACCTTCGTACCGTTTACCTGGAGATCTACCTGACTACCCTGGGTGTATTGCAAAATCACCGTCGCAGCAGGGATATCTAGAACCGTCTGCGCTGTCGGTAGCAGGATACGGATTTCATTGGGAGCCAGGGGAGCAGACGAAGGAGAAGCAGAGGCGGCAGGGGAGGCAGGGGATTGAAGGGTGGGATTGGGGGGAGTAGTTTCAGGAGGGGCGATCGGAGAGGGTGCCAGCGTTGGGGCTGATGGAACCGCTTCAGGAGCGGCGATCGGTGCTTGTTGAACGCTTGAACTCGGTACAGCGGATGGTGTAGACGTTGCAGGCTCACTGGCTAGCTTTTCTGCTGTAACCGTTTGAGCAACGTTGACGACTGGCACATTTAAAGTAGGCGTGGCTGCAATCGCTTGAGGTTTGAGGCAGGATAGCAGCAGCAGTTCAGTTGTGAGCGATAGCCCCAGCAAGGAGGCATTCAGGTGACGTTTCTGCGATTTCATGGTTTTGCCCGTTCCCGGAATGAAGGCGTGATCGCAAAATTCATCCGCACCATCCCGCTTGGTTCTAGATGCACCAGGCGAGACTGGCTATTACGTTCACTAAAGTAAAGATTGGGAGCCAGGGTGTACCCTGGAATGCTGCTTAAATCGAGGACACCCGTGCGGTACCCTGGCAGCACATTGGCGACAGAATACAGACCATTCACATCGGTGGTAATACGGTTCCCGTCATCCATGAAGACAACGGCGTTCGGCACTCCTGGTTCTCCAGGCTGCTGTTCACCATCGAAGTTTTTATCGATAAAGACACGACCAAGGATGGTGCCGCAATCCGTGATGATGCCTGACCGAAGCCGAAGCTGATGCACGGCTGGTCCATCTTTCACTGCAAACCCGTTATCAGCTCGCTGTCCCAGGACGATCGCGCTATTGCGCCCTTTCCCACGCACGGCATCGGGTGTCACGACAGCCGCATAGGCAATGTTCAACACCGCACTGGGGTCAGTTGCGCCCTGAGGTAGAGCGGTACCAACGCTAAAGGTGACGGTAGAGCCGTTTTGGGTCGTTGTAATGGGCACAGCCGATCCGCGAAAATCCCCTCGCACAGATTTGGGTAGAAAGCGGAAACCCAATGGCAGTACGTCAGTAACAGTTAAATTATTGATTTCAGCGCTGGCAAGGTTGCGGATGAGGAGGCGGTAGATGACCGTATCACCCGGTTCTGCGGTAGCCCGATCGCCCGTTTTAATAATTTGAATCTCTTGCGCCTGACAAATCCCAGCTCCAAAACTGAGGGCAGCAATCACCAGGCTGTTCTGCTCTGCGTCTTGAATGGTGATGCTGTCGGTAATAGAGGTGTTGTTATTGCCACTGCTAATCGGTTTGCCGTCGATCGCCGTTGCCGTATAAGACACCTGATTGCCATTGCGTGCCCCAATCGTTAGGCGAAATCGGCGTTGCGCGTAAATGGAGTTGCGGGGCGGGTTGATGACTAAGACGTAAGACCGTCCCTGGTTTAGTTGTCCTTTCCCCACATCCAGCATGAAGTTGTAAACGCCGCGATCGCTGTTGGTCAACGAGAAGGGATTGCTGTTTGAGGTATTGGGCGATCGACCTTCAGCAATTCCGTTTCCTGATACATCCGGGACTTCTGTTGGAGTCAGTGAGACCAACCGCCCCAGGTTTACACCAGTCGGGTCTGCTGCATCCGATTCATACAGTGCCATGCTAAAGCCGTTGTAATCGCTCAACGCTTCTCCAGCACAGCCCACAATCCGCCCCAGCGGGTCAACCAGCTTTGGGCTAAACGTGCTCCCAATTTGGTTCGTCACGTTCAGGATTTGCACAGGTTGCGTCAACCCACAATTCTGGCTACTCCCCGTCTGCGGATCGCATAGAGGCAAGTTAATTGCGTCGTACTGGTAAGAGGCTGAATTTTGTAGTCGGATACTGGTTGCCGCAGCACCCGCTTCTGAAGGTGCTGCTTGAACGGTCGTTGCTGATAGCACACTGCCAAAGAGTAAAGCGGCAGCGAGTGGTTGCCAGCCATTGGGAAAGGGTAGGTGTGACATCGATGAACCAAACAAAAACAGACATGCAAATCCCGGCGGAAGGGCATCAAAGCCCTCCGCAAGCCAACATCTTGAAATCGAAACAGAGCCTTATCTAGCAGCCAGTGCAATACCCACGAGGGGTTGACTAGCGCACCTTCACCTGATACTCGGCGCTGATAGGGGCTTTAGCAGCTAACAGACCAGCAAGATTCCAGCGAATGTGGGTGTAAGCTTCGGCAGGTGCAGGACGGGTTTCGACTTTGCCATTCGCTAACGTGACCTTCACGGTAGGTGCTGCAACAAAACTGCGCCCACCGTCAATGCTGTAGATGATTTGAGCGGATCGATTGGAAGCTGCTTGAGCCGATTTCAAGACCAATACAGTGCCCTTTGGAATGGGCTGATTCAGCGTGAGATTTTTAATGGGTCGATCGCTCTCGTTCTTACCCATCAAGCGATATCGCAAGACATCACCTGCTTGTACTGCCAAGGAGTTTCCCCCTTTCCACGAAATAACTTCCTTGCCCTGAGCATCCTTGCTAATGACTTGCTTTTCAGCGATCAGGTTCAGTTGCACCTTTGGATGCTGCATCGCTTTTGCGATCGCTACATCTGAGTGAAATAAGCCTGCGACAACGGGCAATTTGCTGGCAAAGGGAACGGTCAGAATGGCTGCTGCAACTCCCAGACCGATCGCGAACTGACGTTTCATACTTTCAACCTCTTCAAATAGATAAAGTCTTTGGGACGCAAAAGTCTAAAGGCGTAAGGGAGACAGGGTGCAGGGGCAGGAAGCGATTTGATTAATAGCACTACTCAAATTGCCCCTGCGCCTGTCTTAGCCTTCGGAACCCTTAGTTAATCCGGCGGCGGAAGATGAAGGTGCCGCTCGCTCCGGGCTGGACAGCAACGCCCAAGGTGTTGGTGTACCGAGTGACATCTGTTGCCTGCGTTGTTCCCGTTTGATCACCGCTGGGAGCATAGGTAATGGTGCCGGACTGGGCCGTGGTTGAACCCACCACGTTACTGGTATCGATCACCGCATTAGTGTCGTTGTCTCTCGCCCATGTGTTGGTACCCGTGGTGCCATCCTCGGTGATGACAACGCTCCCCGCGTTTAGAGTGACGTTGCCTGCACCTACCGGAGCGATCGAAACATTGGTGTAGGTAATGCGGTACTCAATGAACCGACCAACCCGCAGATTTGCAGGAGTTGGCGTTTGGGTATAAGCCTCAACCACTGTCGTCCCGTCGGTATCCAGGATGCGGGCATCCTTCACCATTCTCAGGAAGCCTGTATAGACGCGATCGATCGTCCGGTTTTGAGTGGGTTCTGCCGTTGCCAGATCGGGTCTACCGTTACCATTCACATCCTGGAAGGCGTAAATGGGGATGGAGAAACCATTGCCCGTATCAGTGGAAAGAGCTGTACCCGCTGGCAAATCTACTGCGACACTGTAGTTCACTGACGTTCCAGCAGTCAGAGTTGGAATGGTAATGGCGCTGCCAGAAGTAAAGACGAAATTGGTGCCGTTATAGGTGTAAACGGCTGTTTGAGCGCCATAGGTCAGTGTGACGGTTGTGTTTACAGGTGGCAGAACTTCGCCCGTACCAGGTGTAAAGTTAGCAGAGTCAGGTACAAGCAGAACATTGCTCAGGGTGCCGGTCGTGGGGTTATTGATCGTATTCAAAAACGTGACTGAATTTGGATCGATCAGTGTAGTAGGAGCGGTGTTTGCCGGAACAGCAGATGACTTGTTGGTAAAGTCATCATTGTTGTTCGTCGGACCGACTGCCCCTGGCTGACCATTGGGACCATTCAGAATCGTGCCTGCTGCGGCAACGGTATACACGTTGCTTTCCCCGCCTGGTCCTGTACCAGTGTTGTTGTTGCCACTGTCTACCCCATCTGTTGTTGGGTTGGCAACGCCATTAGTGGGCGTATTGGAACCTGTTGTACCGTCGTCATTAAAGTTGCTGGGAGCCTGGTCACCCGATTCGTCGTACACCAGAGTGGTGCCACCACCGGATGTTTGACCAAAGACTTGAGCCAGGTTAGCGATCGTTGTTGTCCCTGTTACACCCGTTGTTGTTACCTGGAAGTTAAAGCCAGTAATCGTCGTGCCTGCGGCGATCGGAGTCGTAGTCGCATCGTAGACAAAACCAACGCGCGTAATACCAGATGCTGGTCGAGTCGCTGTCCAGGTCGCATTGTTTGCGGTGGTAGTCGTTGCGTCAGTGGTGTAAACAACTGTCCAAGCAGTTGGAGTGGTAGGAGCTGTAGGAGTTCCTGTTAAGGTTGTTCCGGCTGGAATGGCATCAGAAACCAGGACTCGGTTGGTGCCAATCCCATTGACTGTTGTACCTGTCAGACTTGCAGGGCTAATGCCACTCGTGCCAGCAGGCGCGGTGGCATCTACACGCAGCGATAGACCATAAGTCAGCACATCATCGTTAAGCGCAGTTGTGCCAGAGTCAGTATAAGCAGTGCGGGTTTTAAGAACGGCTGCAAATGCTTGAGGTTGTGAACCTACGAGCACCTGCTGCGTCACACTGGCTTCTCGTTCCCCGTTGCTGGGCGCACCTGCGGCTTCGCCTGCTCCGCCTGCGTTGTCCACCGTCCGAATTTCGCCAGCGGTGGCACCATCAGCAGCATCTGGCTGGTTTTGAGTTCCCGCACTGTTATCATTCGCTCCGGTATCACCCAGTCGTACAGCAATGGTTGCACCTGAAGAAGCCAGGTTTGAAACCGTAACGGGCACTCGCACAATCACTGAACCGCCAGCCGGAACCGAAGCCGTTGTCAACCCTGCTGTGGGAACAGGGTTAAAGGTTGTTCCGCCATCAGTGCTATAGGTTAACGGTCCTGCTGTACCAGGTCCTGTGACGACAGCGGTGCCTGGAATAAAGAATTGGGTCGGATCGTTACCAACGTTTGTAATGCGGTAGTCGTAGTTGATGAGATCGTTTGGCAGTACCGTTCCACCTGTGGTGTCGGTAATTGCCAGAGGCGTTGCCGTCACACCTGCTACTTCTGCCACAGTCACCGTGACCGTATTAGACGTTGCATTGATGGTGGTGCCTGGAGCGTTGGGATCTTCGTAGGTTGCCGTAGCCGTGTTACTAATGGTCGTTCCGGCTGCTGTCCCGTCTGCAAGGGCAGACGTAGATACTGATAACACGCCGCCGACTAAAAGAGTCGTCGCTAACAGTCGGCGATAGGTACAACGAGTTTGTCTTTGCATGGATGTATGAACAATAAGAACTTAGGTAGGTCAGCATTGATGCAGAGTCAATGCACTGAGAAAAATCACCAAGAAAGCCAAATCTGCGCTGCAAAAATCGGGCTTACGGGCAGTAAGTTGCCTGTAAACAAGTTGCCTGTAAATAACAGCGCTAGTAGCCAAATCGCCTGTAACAGATCCGTCTAAAGCGTCTATAGAATGTCTCTTAAACGTTGAGACGCTGGGGCATAGTGCTTAGGTACGAGGTCAATGGCGCGTAGGGCAGTAGATGCGACAGAAACCTCATCCGCACAAGTGTTTTGGTCGAGAGAGCCGTGTTACATGCGTGTGACTGGAACATCCTGGAAATTGAGCTTGGTCAGCGATCGACAATCGTTTGTGTCGGAGGCTATAAACAGATTGTTTCTCAGCAAACCGATAGGGGACAGAGCCGTTTTTCTTATCAAAAACCTGTGGCTCATATGTTTATCCTTCCCCGCACAATATAGAAATTCTCAGTTGAAATACTGAATTTTCTATCTAGAGTGCAGTGTTTCATACGGCACATCTTTCTGTGCAAAGCTGGGAAGCTTGCCTTTAAAAGTATTGCCCGTGAGTTAGAGAAATGTCTCAGTCTAAACACTGAAATTTGTTACTTTAGGCACAGCTCTCTAGAGCACACCCAATTTCAGGTCGTTTACATCTATTCGTTTACATCTACAGAGGTTGGTTAAGAGAGGGTTGGTTTAGGAGTAGAGGAGGGTTGGTTTAGGAGCAGAGCTATAGACGGACGTGTTGTCTTACCAAGTTTCGTTTCAGCCTCTCAGTTAAGGAATGACGAGGGGATGATGCTTGGTCAACGTTGTAAGACGGTATGAATTGAGTTAGAGTCAACCAAGTCGGGCAATTGTCCGATCGAGCGTCTCTGGTCAACTCCATCGGACAGTGAAACAATTTCTGATAAAATCTTATAAAAAGTTAAGAATTAACTGCGATTCCCTCATGAATTTACTAATTGTGGGTGCCACTGGCACGTTAGGAAGACAAATAACCCGGCGCGCACTAGATGAGGGATATCAGGTTCGTTGCCTGGTTCGTAGCGTCAAGAAGGCAGGGTTTTTAAAGGAGTGGGGCGCAGAGTTAGTGCAGGGTGATCTGTGCGTACCAGAAACATTGCCACCCGCCTTGAAAGACGTGGAGGCTGTGATCGATGCTGCAACGGCGCGGGCAACCGATTCACTCAACGTCAAACAGGTTGACTGGGAAGGCAACGTTAACCTCATTCAGGCGGCAAAAGCAGCGAACGTGAAGCGCTTTGTTTTCGTTTCGATTCTGGATGCTGAGAAGTATCCTGATGTTCCATTAATGGAAGTGAAGCGTTGTGCCGAACTCTTTTTAGCAGAGTCAGGGTTGAACTACACCATTCTTCGTCCGTGCGGGTTTTTGCAGGGTCTTATTGGGCAATACGCCATTCCAGTGCTGGAGGGGCAGTCTGTTTGGGTGATGGGTGATACGTCGCCTACCGCTTATATGGATACGCAGGATGTTGCTAAGTTTGCGGTACGATCGCTGACCGTTCCCGAAACGGAAAACAAAACGTTTCCAGTCGTGGGTTCGCGTGCCTGGGGCGCGTATGAAATTATTCGCTTGTGTGAACGACTTTCAGGGCGCGAAGCCAAAATTAGCCGCATGCCGATCGGTCTGATGCGATCGGTGCGACGCATCACGCGGTTTTTTCAATGGACGTGGAATATCTCCGATCGGCTGGCGTTTGCTGAAGTGGTTTCCACCGGAAAGCCTCTCACTGCACCGATGGAGGATGTCTATCAGGTATTTGGGCTAGACCCAAACGAAACAACCACGCTAGAAGCGTATCTGCAAGACTACTTCAGCCGCATTCTTAAAAAGCTGAAAGAGCTTGACTATGAAAAATCTAAGGGGAAGAAGAAGTCAGACAAAAAGCGTACCTATCCCCGCTTTTAGCCTGTCCAGGTAGACTACTTGAACCGCTAAGCGGCTCAAAATGGTATAGTCCCTAATACTCAAGCATTGCCCTTTCGGTGAGTTTGCCCTGTGCCCAAAGCTGGCATTATTTACAACGACATTAAGCCTGTAGCTTGCCGCACTGCCGAGGAACTGAAAGGCAAGCTCGTTGCGTGTGGCTGGGAGGTGTTCCTGGCGACGGGTGCTGGCGGTATTCTGGGCTATTCTGATCCGCAAGGTCCGGTTTGCCATATGCCGATCGACTACTTGAATGCACCTGGATTCGATCGTGACATGATCTTTGCGATCGTGCTGGGCGGCGATGGCACTGTGCTGTCTGCATTTCGGCAGGTTGCTCCCTATGGCATTCCCCTGCTCACTGTGAATACAGGGCACATGGGCTTTCTCACTGAAACGTATTTGAATCAACTGCCCCAAGCGCTGGAGGGCATTTTAGCGGATGAGTATGACATTGAAGAGCGGGCGATGCTGCGAGTGCAGGTGTACCGTGGCGATGCCATGCTGTGGGAAGCGCTGTGTCTGAATGAAATGGTTATCCATCGGGAACCGTTGACCAGCATGTGTCATTTTGAGGTTAAGATCGGCAACCATGCTCCCGTTGATATTGCAGCGGATGGCTTAATTGTCTCAACCCCAACGGGTTCAACGGCTTACTCGCTTTCGGCGGGTGGTCCAGTGGTAACGCCTGGTGTGCCTGTCCTTCAGCTAGTGCCAATCTGCCCTCATTCGCTGGCATCACGAGCGCTGGTTTTTGCTGATACTGAGCGAGTGACTATCTTCCCCGCCACCCCCAACCGTATGGTGATGGTGGTCGATGGCAACGGAGGCTGCTACGTGCTTCCAGAAGATCGGGTGTGCATTGAGCGATCGTCCTATCAGGCTCGCTTCGTACGCTTGCGATCGCCGGAGTTTTTTCACCTGCTGCGCGAAAAACTTGGTTGGGGGTTGCCTCACGTTGCCAAGCCCTCATCCGTCGAACTGCCATAGCCATAAAATCGCAGCAGACGGTGTTTACAGCAGTCAGCGGATGCAGTATGAAGCCACACCAAAGCGAGTTTGTCGTTCGTTATTAGTCCATGCGGTATTCAAGTCTTGTTTGAACGTGCTACAAAGGAAGCATGATTACTAGGTATTCATTCCTAGTGAGATTTCTGCAAACTCAGTTATTCTGTGACTGAATACTGGTTTTAAACGTCTATGAATAGCGTTCTGCCTGACTCAACCCCTTGTGTGCTGCTGGTTGAAACCGATGAATCGTTGGCAAATCATGTCAGCCTTGACTTGAAAGAGTCTGGTTACGATATTGTGATGGCACCCGATGCCATTGGCGGGCTGCGTCAAGCGACAGAGCTACAACCGTCGCTGATTGTAGTCGATCGCATGCTGGCAGGTGAGTCCGGGCTATGGTTTTGTAATCGCCTGCGATCGCTCGGCAACCGCGTTCCTGTCTTGCTGATGATGGCGCGCGATAGCGTAGACGATCGGGTGGCATGTCTGGAAGCGGGTGCGGATGATTACTTCCTCAAACCCTACCGAACAGAGGAATTTTTGAGGCTAGTACGCCTTTATCTACAGCCAGATAATCCTGCCAGTGAACGCTTACGCTTTGGCGACTTGATTTTAGATTTGGTGACTCGTCGTGCGTTGCGGAATGGTCGAGCGATCGATCTCACCATGAAAGAGTTTGAACTGCTCAAGTATCTGATGGAGCATCCTCGTGAAGTGCTGACACGAGAACAAATTCTGGAAAATGTGTGGGGCTATGACTTTGTGGGCGAATCGAACGTCATTGAAGTGTATATCCGCTACTTGCGGCTGAAGATTGAAGACGAAGGCGAGAAACGTCTCATTCAAACGGTGAGAGGTGTCGGCTACGTGATGCGCGAAGCATAAGCTTGAGTGGGGAAACGTGTCGGGAACTCGATCGCGGCTAAATGAGACTAAACAAAAGACGTTCAATCTAGTGCTTTGGTGAACTGCGGAGCTAGCGTGAGATGTTTGCTTACAGCCTAAAGTTTAGTTTGATGTCCAAATCACTTACTGATGACGAGGAACAGACTGTTGAATTGGATGATGAAACAAAGGTTCGATCGGCAGATCCAAACCGCTCGGAAGGCATGGCGGCACGTTACCAGTACTCTCCTTGCCTGTGTTTTACTCGGTTGTTCTTCCTCAGTCCCCGCAGAACCACCTGTCATGAGTATCCCGTCTACAGCATCCCCTTCAAATAACCAAGCAGCTTCTATACCGACGACCAAGGCTGGTCAAAGGCTGCCCCTTTCAGCCCGCATCAATGTTGCCGATCAGGTAATTCAGCTTGAAGTTGCCCGCACTGCTATGCAGCAAGAAATTGGACTGATGTACCGCACGGAGTTGGCAAAAGACCGGGGCATGGTATTTCTGTTTGATCCTCCCCGTCAAACGGCATTTTGGATGAAAAACACGCTGATTCCGTTAGACATAGTTTTTCTGCTCAAAGGTAAGGTGCAGGCGGTTTCTAGCAATGTCCCACCTTGTACGACTGATCCCTGTCCGACCTATGGTCCCGATACTCTGGTAGATCAGGTGATTGAGCTACGCGCTGGACGCGCACTAGAATTGGGGCTGAAGCAAGGCGATCGCGTTGTGCTGCAACCACAGCAGTGAGTAACCACCAACCTTAAGTGACACTGCTGGTAGTACCGCTGCTTGTTTGACGTGCAGGTAATCCTCCCACAGGTAGAGTTTACAACCAAAGATTGTCGTTATCTTGAGCATCTGATGTGAGGCTGTCGGTTACTTGCACATTGTTTAATTGCGGGTTTGATTGTGGCTGAAAGGCTGCTTCAGCAAAAACACCTTTTCAATCGTTTGCTTTTCCTCACGCATTCTGCTTGAACGCGAGCGGCACTGTCCTTTGTCGAAGGTTACCAGGAGTGCAAAGCGCCGAGGCAACCGCATTGTAGGGCGTGGATTTGTTTGACAGTAAAGTTGGCGGTGTGAGCTTGGTGGTGTCTGAGTCTGGTACAAGTCGATTGTCAGGGCAGGGTGTTGAGTAAGAACAGCAGAAGGTAAACGCTCTGGCGCTTCGTTGCGATCGTCCGTTGGCAGCCTACTCCAAATAACTTCAGTAGAAAAGCTGAAAAAAGCTGAAGAAGTTTGCAGATTCGCCGTTCGCTTCTGTAGATTCGCAGATGCCTATTGACCATTTACCTTGCTTAAGTAGCATTAAGGCTTTGGAGTGGCAAGACAGTTTCTTCTGTCGTTTATGTGACGAAACTACATAGTCTGCCCAAACTTATATAGTCAGCTTAAAGACTGGCTGGTAGCCTTCTCAGCCGAGCGTTCCGTAACCCACAATAGTGTTCTAGTTCAGAGGCACACCATGACGGCACCGTCAACCTACACTCGTTTAATTCGGTTTCTACAGGAAGACCTGTCCATCTCGGCTGCCTCGATCGCCATTGCACTGCGCCATCGGGAGCATGACCCCGGTCCTTTACCCATGATTCTTTGGCAGTATGGCTTAGTGACCCTCGAACAGTTAGATCAGATTTATGACTGGCTTGAACAAGCATAAGGCTCGATCGTCCGTTCGATACACCAAAGGTTGGGTGGACTGAAAGGAAAGGACGATCGCTTCAACCTAAGATACGCTATGCACTTACTATTCATTACTCCTAAAGAGAGCGGACTGACACAGTTCGCTCTTTTGTTTTACACCGTCTTGCTATAACTGGTTGTAATACCAGTTTAAACAGACTTCACGACACATCAACCCTCTGTAGGGGCGAACGGCCGTCACTGGCTTCACCTTAAGGCAGGGATACCCCAAATTTCCTCAAACTGGGTGTCTCGTTTGCGCTGTCGCTTGCGAACGGTTTTGACTAGAGCGAACAGACGGTG
>JAESFW010000145.1_pt1 | contig 119131 bp, 99 predicted proteins | sample 9269481 | NCBI WGS metagenome assembly JAESFW01 (sample SAMN14515350, study PRJNA621654) | algae metagenome | isolation source: Lyngbya sp. HA4199-MV5 and co-occurring heterotrophs from soil with... | place: USA: Ahupuaa O Kahana State Park, Hawaii | collected 2009-07-21 | reverse complement strand
GATGCCGCGTATTGCCAAGCACCTGCCAGTCGGCGCGGATGCGACCGGACTTGTCGAGTTCGTCACTTGCGAGCCGGAGCGTGTCGACGAAAAGGGCGAAGGCCGAAAGGGTGAACGACCGGGCGAGGACGAAACCGATCTTCAGGCGGTTCGTCGCCGGCGCTTCGTGGGATTTCATATTCGTCGTCATCGAGGGCTACCTGGTTGCCGGGGCCGTGATTGGCGCGCGGGCCACTTGTCGTGGTCAAGGGGTTGCGCAGGAACGAATCTGGGCCTTCACCTTGCCTATGCGCCAGTTGAGCGCCAACTGGAACGCATCTTATCTCAAAACCGCGTCCAAGGCGTTGCGATCGTTGACAAGGATCGCTCTGATCCACATCCCAGTCTGTCCGAAGCCGATCGCTTGTTTTCGCATTTCCAGTCGCCGTTTCCGAACGCCAGACTACATCGGCTCCGACGGAGGCAGAAATTAGGATCTCAAATGCGGGCATTAGAATAGGCTTTTCAGGACGGATCGATCAGGGCTTTCCGGATCCCTTATGACCGCATTGGAACTTCTAATTTTCCTGATGCGGAGAACGTTCCTACCCTGCGCTGGTCAAACAGTGCGGCTGGCCGCCGGGAAGGAGTTTTCTTATGAACATGTATGCGCGAGGGATGCCGAACCAGCTTCTGCGGCTGCAGGAGATGCACAACGGCGAGAAGGTGACGCCGACATTCTCGGCCGGCGAAATGGAGCGGCGGCAGAACGCCATGCGCCGGATCCTTGAGGAGCTGAAGCTCGACGCGGCGATCCTCACCTCCTACCACAACATCTGCTATTTCTCAGACTTCCTCTACTGCTCCTTCGGTCGTCGTTACGCCTTCGTCATCACGCCGGAAAAGGCGACGTCCGTTTCTGCGGGCATCGATGCCGGTCAGCCATGGCGCCGGACGTTTGGCGACAACATCACCTATACGGACTGGCAGCGCGACAACTTCTTCCATGGCCTGCAAACGCTTCTGCCGAAGGTTTCGCGCATCGGCATCGAGTTCGACCAGGTAAATCTCGACCTGCGCCGGCTCTTGGAGGAAGCCTTTCCGAATGTTGAATTCGTCGACATCGGCGCGCCGACCATGTGGCTGCGCACGATCAAGTCGGCGGAAGAGATCGTCCTCATCAAGGAGGGTGCTGCGACCGCCGACATCGGCGGCGAAGCCGTGGCAAAGGCGGTGCGCGAAAACGTTCCGGAATACGAAGTGGCGCTTGCCGGCACGCAGGCGATGGTGCGCCATATCGCCAGCCGTTTCCCCCATGCCGAGCTGATGGACACCTGGGTCTGGTTCCAATCCGGCATCAACACGGACGGTGCCCACAACCCGGTCACCTCGCGCCGTGTTCAAAAGGGCGACATTCTCTCGCTCAATTGCTTCCCGATGATCGCAGGCTACTACACGGCGCTCGAACGCACGCTCTTCCTCGATCACGTGAGCGACGAGCACCTGCGCATATGGGAGATCAACTGCGCCGTCCATCGCCGCGGCCTCGAACTTTTGAAGCCCGGCGCGCGCTGCGGCGACGTCGCGACGGAGCTCAACGAGATTTATCGCCAGCACGGCCTGCTCGGCTATCGTTCCTTCGGCTACGGCCACTCCTTCGGCGTGCTGTCGCATTATTACGGCCGCGAGGCGGGCGTGGAGCTGCGCGAGGACATCAACACCGTGCTCCAGCCTGGCATGGTCGTCTCCATGGAGCCGATGCTGACCATTCCGGACGGCATGCCGGGGGCAGGCGGTTACCGCGAGCACGACATCCTTGTCATGACCGAGACCGGCAGCGAGAACATTACCGGCTTCCCCTTCGGTCCGCAGCATAATATCCTTCCCGCCTGACCCGTCCGCGGGCAACTTGAAACGGGCCGTCTGATCGGCCCGTTTCCTTTTGGAGCGGTGCCACTGACGTGAGAAATATACCGACTGACCTTCTTCGCACGTTCCTCGCGGTTATCGACCTGCGCAGTCATACGCGCGCCGCCGAACAGCTCGGCCGCACCCAGCCGGCCATCAGCCTGCAGATGAAGAAACTGCAGGAATTGCTCAACGTTTCTCTCTTTGCCAAGGATGCGAGCGCCCAGCCGACCGAGGCCGGTGAGCTTGTCGCAAGCTATGCCCGGCAGATGCTGGCGCTGAACGACGAGATGATGCTGCGCCTCTCGCGGCGCGACCAGCACGGCAAGATCCGCCTCGGCATCCCGAACGACTACGCCGACCATTTCCTGCCGAAACTCATGCCGCGCCTTGCCAGCACCGGTCACGACTTCCGCTTCGAGGTGGTCTGTGACCTCTCGCATGTCCTTTTGCAGGGCCTGCGCAACGGTCTTTATGACATCGTGGTTGCGATGACACCGGACGGACCGGCGGAAGGCGCGTTCATGACCTGGAAGGAGCCGCTCGCCTGGGTGGGCGACAGTGCGACGTCGGTGGTCACGGACGAGAACGCCAATCTGCGCATTGTCTGCTATCCGGAAGGCTGTCTCTATCGACGGGCCATGCTGACCGCCTTGCAGCGCGACGGTCGCGGCTACGATCTTGTCTACACGAGCCCCAGCCTTTCGGGCCTCGAGGCGGCCGTCGGCTCCGGCTTCGGCAACACGGTGCTGGCTCGCCGCATCGTGCCGCCGAAACTGGTGCGCCTTGACGATACCCTCGGCCTGCCGAGGCTCGCCGATGTCGTTGTCGGCATCTATCTCAGTTCCGATCGCAAGCGCTCTCCGGTGGCAGAGAGCTTCGCTGCGCATTTCGCCGACGCTTTCCTCGCCGATACGCGGATAGACTAAAGCGTTTCTCGGCTCCTTTTAAAACGACAAGGCGGGCATCCTCGGGATGCCCGCCTTACGCATTTTTCTGAAGCCCGTAACTTCAGGTCCGCCGGAGCCGTCGGGCAAGGTTCAGGACAAGGAACAATGCGATAGAGACGGTGGTCAGCAGGCTCGCCGCCGCCATGATCGTCGGGTTGATCTGGTCGCGGACGCCAGAAAACATCTGCACCGGCAATGTGCGCTGTTCGGCACCCGTCAGGAAGAGTGCGACGATCACTTCGTCGAAAGAGACGGCGAAGGCCAGCAACGCACCCGAGACGATGCCTGGCAGGATAAGCGGCAGCGTGACGGTGAAGAAGACGCTGACCGGTCCAGCACCGAGGCTTGCGCCCGCCCGGGTCAGATTTGTGTCGTAGGTCGAAAGCGCCGAAAGTACGGTGACGACGACGAAGGGTATGGAAAGTGCCGCGTGGGCAAGCACCAGGCCCAGGCGCGTGTTGGTGAGGCCGAGCGAGCCGAAGAACATATAGGCACCGACGGCGATGATGACGACGGGCATGATCATCGGTGAAATCATCAACGCCATCACCGCCTTTCTGGCGGGAAAGCCGGGCCGGCTGATGCCAAGTGCCGCGAGCGTGCCGAGCAGTGTCGCAAGTGTCGTGCTGAAGAACGCCGCAACGAGGCTGTTTAGTAGGCTTTCAGTCCAGCGGGTGTTCTCGAAGAAGTCGGCATACCAGCGCCAGGAAAACTCCCGGATTGGAAAGGTGAAGAACGGATCCTTCGCGACCGAGAGCGGAAAGACGACGAAAAGCGGCCCGATCAGGAAGGCGAGCACGGCGAAGGCAAAGGTGACGACGGCGAAGCGGCAAAGCCGTTCGCTGCGGGTCGCGTAAGCGGGAAGCCACATGGTTCTCATCCGAGCTTGATGCGGTCCGCGCCGACGAGGCGCAGGAACACGAGGTAGATGGAAAGCGTCATGACGAGGAGCAGGCAGGCAAGTGCTGCGGCCATGCCCCAGTTCAGGTCGCGATTGATGTAGGTGGCGATGAAGTTCGACATCATCTGGTCGCGTGGGCCGCCAACCAGCGCCGGCGTGATGTAGTAGCCGAGCGACAGGATGAAGGTCATCAGGCAGCCGGCGGCGACCCCTGGTAGTGTCTGCGGCGCATAAACGCGCCAGAAGGCAAGGAGCGGCGGTGCGCCGAGCGAGCGTGCGGCCCGCATCTGTCCTTCCGGAATGGCCTTCATCACACTCAAGATAGGCAGGATGGTGAAGGGCAGCTGGATATGGGTCATCGCCGTGACCGTTCCGAAGCGGGTGAGGATGAGCTGAAGCTTCTCCGTCGTCAGACCAAGTGCAAGAAGTGCCTGGTTGATCACGCCGTCCGTCTGCAGCAACACGACCCATGCGGTGGTGCGCACCAAAAGCGAGGTCCAGAGCGGCAAAAGCACCAGCAGGAGCAGGAAGCTGGCAGTGCGTGACGGCGCCAGCGAGATGACATAGGCCGTGGGGAAGCCGAGAGCCAGCGTTGCGATGGTGACGAGCCCGGCAATCCAGAGCGTGCGGCCAAGAATATCGAGAAAGACCGCCTGGCTTTCTTCCACCCGCCCGATACTGCCGGCAGCATCCTGGCCGAGATCGACTGACGTCAGGAGGTAATAGGGCGTGACGGGGCTCGCGTTGCGCTTGATGATTGCCCAGAGATCGGGACTTGCCCAAGCGGGATCAAGCGCTGCGAATTGCGGGGCGAGGGGGCCTTGCTTGAAATTGCCGAGGTGGCGGACGACGGACATGATGCGGCTGCGCATGCCAGCACTTTCGTAGTTCAGCCGCTTGCCGAGTGCCGCTGCCGTGTTGTCTTCCTTTGCGCGCGCAAGGTCGGCGACAAGTGCTGCGAAGACGTCCTCGCCGGGCGTTGAGCTTCCGTCCCAGCCGTCAAGTGCGGCGATGGTCTGTGGCAGCACGGCGTGAACCTCCGGATTGCGCACGGCGGAGGTCAGGAACAGGCCGATCGGCGCGGCGAAGGTGACAATGAGAAAGATGAGTGCCGGCAGCGCCAGTGCAAAGGCCCGCAGGCGGTTCGGACGCTCGGCCCGGCGCAGCGCCGCGCCGAGGCCGCTGGTGCGTGTGGCGGAGGTGGCGAGGGATAGGGTCTGTGTCATGGTTACCTCGCCAATGTCAGGCAATCGGCGGCAAAGCAGGCCATGCCGATGCGGCTGCCGGGCAGGATTGCCGCACCTTCGGCTGCCGGCAGGCAGGCGACGAGGCGCTCGCTGCCGAAGGCCTCCAGCGTCAGCCGTACCCGGTCGCCGAGGAAGGTGCGGTCGAGCACGCGCGCCATGATGCGGTTTTCAGCGCTCCTGCTCGCGGGACCCTCCAGGGTCAATCGCTCGGGGCGAACCGATACCGTGAGGTTCGATCGTGCCTGGCCGGTAGGTCCAGTCGTGAAGAGCCGCGTGCCATCGGCCATCCGCACAACGCCAAGTCCGTTCTCGGTGCCGGCGAATTCGCAGGTGAGCGTGTTGTTGTCGCCAATGAAGCCGGCGACGAAGCGGTTTTCCGGCCGGTCGTAGAGCGTCACCGGATCGGAGAGTTGCTGGATGCGGCCCTCGTGGAAAACGGCGATGCGGTCCGACATAGTGAGGGCTTCCGACTGGTCGTGCGTCACATAGACCATGGTAATGCCGAGGCGCTGCTGGATCCGCCGGATCTCGACCTGCATGTGCTCGCGCAGTTGTTTGTCGAGGGCACCAAGTGGCTCGTCCATCAGGATGAGTTTCGGGTTGAAGACCATGGCGCGGGCAAGCGCCACGCGTTGCTGCTGGCCGCCGGACAGCTGCGCCGGGCGGCGTTCGCCAAGGCCGGCCAGCTTGACGAGCTGCAGCGCGTCTTCCGTCCGGCGCTTCGCTTCAGCACCCCGGATGCCACGATAGCGCAAGGGAAAGCCGACGTTCTCGGCAACCGTCATATGCGGAAAGAGCGCATAGTTCTGGAAGACAAATCCGATGTCGCGGCGCTCCGGCGGCAATCGTTCCACGGCCTTTCCTTCAAGCAGGATCCGCCCGCTTGTCGGCTGCTCGAAGCCGCCGAGCATCATCAGCGTCGTTGTCTTGCCGGATCCTGAAGGTCCCAGCATCGTGAGGAATTCGCCGCGCCGCACGTTGAGGTTCAGGTCCTCGACCACGAGCGTGCGCCCGTCATAGGTCTTCTGCACGCGCTCGAAGGCGACCATCGTTTCCGTCGCCGGGATGGTCGGCGGCGCCTCGTCGAGGCGCCGCCTTTCCAGTGTGATGGTGTTCATGGGCGCGCTCCTCAGTTGGAAAGCCAGGTGGTGAAGCGCTTGCGGATCTCATCACCGTGATCGGCCCAGAACGCGTTGTCGAGCGTCAGCGAGGTCGTCAGGTTTGCGGGGCTGGTCGGCAGATTCTTGGCGTCTTCCGGCGCCACTTCCGCCGCGGCTGTCGTGCGGACCGGGCCGTAGGGAATGTACTTGGCAATGCCGGCGAGGACCTTCGGTTCAACGGCGAAGCGGATGAAGGCCAGCGAGCTTTCCAGGTCCTTGGCGCCCTTGGGAATGACCCAGTAGTTGGAATCGAGTATCTGGTTGTCCCAGACGATGCCGAAGTGACGGCCCTCCTTGTTGGCGTTGAAAATGCGGCCGTTCCACGCCGTCGTCATGGTCACCTCGCCCGAGGCGAGCAGTTGCGGCGCTTGTGCGCCGGCTTCCCACCAGACGATTTCCTTCTTGATCGTGTCGAGCTTGGCGAAGGCGCGATCGAGCCCTTCGGGCGTTGCAAGTGTCGCATAGACGTCCTGCGGCGCGACGCCGTCGGCAAGGAGAGCAAATTCGAGATTGGTCGCCGGGTTCTTCCAGAGCCCGCGCTTTCCGGGGAAGCCCGAGAGATCGAACAGGTCGGCGAGCTTCGTCGGCGGCGTCGCAAGCTTGTCGCCATCATAGGAAAGGATCGTCGCATAGACGATCGTACCAACCCCGCAGTCGGACGTGGTGCCGGAAAGCCAGTCCGATTTCGCTCCGATCTTCTCCCAGTCGATCGTCTCGAAAATGCCCTCGTCGCAGCCTTGGAGCAGGGTCGGCGCATCCACGTCGACGACGTCGATCGTCGTGTTGCCGCTGTCGATCATCGCCTTGATCTTGGCGATCTCACCACCGTACTCCTGCTCGGAGACCTGCCGGCCGGTTTCTTCCGCATAGGCGCTGAACACGGCCTTGCGCTGCGCTTCCTGATAGGCCCCGCCGAAACTCATCACAGATAGCGGTTCGGCGGCGATGGCCGCACCCGCCGCCAAACCACAGGCAAGCGTCGTCGCTGCCAGAAACATGCGTTGTCTGAACATGGAAATTCCTCTCTGGAGACAGATTTGACGTACCCGTCGCAGTGCCCGTCTTGCTTGCGGGCTATGAGGAAAGCCTATGGCGCGACATGCTGCGGCGCAAATAAGTAGGTGTCATGCGGGCATGAGCGGTGCTTATCGGCGTCCGGACCATGCTTCCGTGACCCTTCTTTTTTGGGCCGCTGACGCGCTTTTTAGAAAAGCGAGTGCGGTGGTTTGATGTCGCGTTCGGCGTAGCGCGACAGGCGCAGGTCGTGGAGGTTGATCCCCGGCTGTCCAGTGATGAGCCAGTCCGCCAAGGTCTTGCCGACGATCGGACCGAGCGCGAAACCGTGACCGCAAAAGCCGGTCGCAATCATCAGTCCGCTTGGCGTCGCCGGGGCGTCGAGCACCGGGATGCCGTCCGGCAGGACATCGATGCCGCCAGCCCACCGCTCGACGATCTCAACGTTTCGCTGAGAAGGCAGTGCCTTCTTCAGTCTTGCGAGGCAAGCCTGGATGTCGGCATCGTTGGCCGGGAGCAGGGGGTCACGAACACCGACCAGGTGGCCATTCCTTCGCGCTTCCGACCCCGGCAGGCGTTGGCCAATATCGTCGAGCAAAGCGCCGTTGAGCTTGAAATTGAAAGACCGGTAATGCTGCAACAGCGGCCCCATGTACCACTCGAGCGCGCGCAGATGGCCAAGGGTGACATCGACATCCACACGCGCGTCGTTGGCCAGGTTGAAGCTACCGTCGCTGCGCTGGCGCCAGCCAATACCCCCGCCGATGCAGGCGACGGCGCCGACGGGCGATCCCGACGAGGTCCGAGCGACCGTTCCGCGCACCTGATGCTGCGGCAAGGCGATGCCGAGCGAACGCAGGACACGCCAGCTCGCGGCACCTGCAGTGCAGATGATGTGGTCGCTGCGGATCTCGCCGTGTTCGGTGCGCGCGGCAACGACCTTGCTACCGGCCACTTCGATGCCCGTCAGGCCGCAGCCTTCGATGAACCTCGCTCCGAGTTCGGCAGCCCTGCGGGCAAAGGCCGCCGCGACGACACGAGGCTCGGCCTGGCCGTCGCTTGGTGTGAACAATCCCCCGACTTGATTTGCAGTGAAGCCTGGCACCAGCGCGCGCACCTCGTCCGGCGACAGAAGACGCGTATCGACGCCGTATTGCCTGGACGTTTCCAGGCAGGCTTCATAATGCGCCATTTGCCTGGCGTCGTGGCCGACATATAGGCAGCCGCCCTGCCTCCACCCCAGATCCGTCTGCAGTTCTTGCTGCAAGTCCAGCCACAGGCGGTTGCTGGCAATTGCTAGCGGCATCTCCGACGGGTCGCGCCCCTGCTGGCGCACGAAGCCCCATGCGCGGGTCGACTGCTGGCCGGCGATCCGCGATTTGTCGAGAACGACGGCCTTGATCCCCGCCTTGGCAAGATAATAGGCCGTGGCACAGCCCATGATGCCGGCGCCGACAATCACGACATCGGCGCGCTGCGGCAAGGCAAAGGAAGGGTGTTCCGGCCGGTTGCCGGTTTCAGAAATGATACGCATGGCAAGCCTTTTGTCCTGATTGTCGCTGCTGAAGGGAGGTTGGTCGCCGAGCCAACGCAGCAACTATGGCAAGCGGTCGCTGGACAATCCAATGCTCATTGTGCGACTGATTTATTTGGAAAACGAATAAATGAGATCGGCAGATGTCCAGACGATTTCCCCCTCTTGGCGGCTTGCAGGCGTTCCTCGCGGTGACGCGAACCTTGTCGTTCAGTGAGGCGTCGGAGATCCTCCACATTAGCCAGAGCTCGATCAGCCGGCAGATCCTGCAACTGGAAAATCACTTTCGTTGCGCGCTTTTCCTGCGCAGCACGCGGCGTGTTGTCCTGACCGACGCCGGGCAAAGGCTGCTGCCATACATCGAGCAGCTGATCGCTTTGCTGATCGAAGCGGACCAGGCCGTGACGCAGCCGCCGCAGACCGTCACATTGCGCGTCCATCCTTCGCTTGCCATTCGCTGGCTGCTGCCGCGTCTTCCCGATTTTTACCGCGAGCATCCACATGTGCGCGTCGATATCGATACCGCCTGGGTTCGACGGCCCGACTTCGAGCTCGAGGGGATCGACGGAATGATCGAATACGGGGTCGGGCCGTGGCCCGGCTTGACCGAAGACCGTTTGTGGGAAGAGCAATTGGCGCCGGTCTGTCGGCCTGGGCTGTTCGGAGACCTCGATGACCGGACGAGTTTTGACGGCCTTGTGCTTCTGCACATGGATCGGACCTATGAGACCTGGCAGCGCTGGGCCGAGCAGGCGCAGATCTCCCTTGCAGGCGCACGCCATCTGGTCTTCGACACGCTGGACCTCGCAGTGACGGCGGCCCAACAGGGGCAGGGGCTCGCCCTTGCCGACCTCGCGCTTGTCGGTGCTGCGGTTCGCGACGGATTGCTGGTGCAGGCGCATCCCGTCCAACTCGACGTCGGCATGGGATACAGTCTCATTGCACCAAAGACCTCAAGCAGGCTCCGCGGGTTTTCTCTGCTGCGCGAATGGCTGCGGCAGCAGGCGGACACCACACGTCGCGAGCTGTCCGCGATGGTGGGCAGTAAAGCCGATGTCGCAGAGCTGAACTAGATTGGGTCTGCGGCGACCGCGTCGGAGCATGCCGCGAAAGCGCCTGTGCGAACCACCTTTCCCGGGTTCAGCAGGGTCGCAGCGTCGAGCGTGTCCTTGATCCGATGCATCAGCGCCAGCTTCACAGCGTCGGAAACAGCCGAGAGGGACCCCACTCTCTTGAGGCCAATCCCATGCTCGGCAGAGAAGGATCCGCCGATCGCGGCGATGTCCCTGTAGAGCACCTCTTCGACGGCCCTTGCCTTGCTGCCTGACACTTCGGTCCCTGCCGCATTGAGAACGATGTGGAGGTTCCCATCGGCGAGGTGGCCGAAGACATAGGGGGCAAACGCGGCATCCAACGTCTTCAGGCCGGCAACTGAGCGCGCGACATAGGTCTCGACTTCCGAAAGAGGGACCGAGACGTCGTAGGATGGCGCGCCCGGGTGCTTCCGGTAGATGAGGTCGGTGTCTTCGCGCAACCGCCAGAGATCCGCTTCCTGAGCAACGGAGGAGGCAATCACGGCCGATGCGTCGGGATGGTCCTCGATGAGACCTTCATAGATGCGTCCAAGTTCCGTTTGCAACTCGTCCTCGTCGGCGCCGCCGAGCGAGATCAGCAGGTTCACCGGATGATCAGGATCGAAGTCCGTTGCCGACCAACGATGATGGCCTGTCGTCAGGCGGAAATAGGCGTTCCATATCGCCTCCGCAGCACGAAGTTGACCGTGCCGTGCGTCGAGCCCACGGCGGACCGCCTCAAGTGCTGCGTCCACGGAAGGCAGGCCGAAAAGGACCGTGGCCGTCGCCAATGGCAGGGGTTCAAGCTTGACGACAAGGCGCGTGATAATGCCGAGCGTGCCTTCGGCTCCCACGAACAGATGCTTCAGATCGTAGCCGGCGGCATTTTTCACCACGCGTGTGAGGTCCGAGTAGATCGAACCATCCGCAAGCACGGCTTCCAGGCCCAGAATACGGTGCCGCATGACCCCGTAGCGAAAGGCGGCGATACCCCCGGCATTCGTCGATGCCATGCCGCCGATCGTTGCCGACCCGCGCGACGGCAGATCGATCCCCGTCTCAAGCCGATGCTCGGCGGCCGCCGTCTGCAGCGCTTGCAGCGTCACGCCGGCCTCCACCACCGCCACGCGCTCTACCGGCGAGACACTCAGGATGCGATTGAGGCGGGCGGTCGAAAGCACGAGTTCACCCGGTTCGGAGATCGCACCGCCGACGAGGCCGGTTCGTCCTCCGTGGGTAACCAGAGGGACCCCATTGGTTAGGCAACATTTTACGACCGAGGCGACCTCCTCGGTCGTTCTTGGGAAGACCACGGCGCGCGCCCCGAGATTTTCCGGTGTTACGCCGTGGTCGATCGAAGAAAGGGCCTCGCCGTCCTTGAGATTTCCGTCACCGACAATCTTGCGAATTTCGTCTTTGAACTCAGGCTGTAGGTGATCCATGCGATGTAACCTGCTGGTGATGTCGAGAACGGTGAGGCGTTTGAGGCGGGCTGTTCAGGCCGTGGCCGTCTTGAGCGCACCGCTTTTCTTGGCCGCCCAGGTGGCGATAACGTCCATCAGGACGGGGTTCAGGCAATCATAGGGTTCCAGACCCAGCTCACGCAGCCGACCGCGCACGCCATCAATCTTTGCCGGATCATACCCGCTCTCGATGATCGATGAGACGAAGGCGGCAAAGCCCGGCTTAGCCCACCCCGTTTCCTGGAACCGTTCCGGATGCAGGAAGGAAAGCCCCTTGAAGGCGTGGTCGCGTTCGACCGGGCCGTACATGTGCACGCCGCAGTCCTTGCAGGCATGGCGCTGGATCAGCGCGTTGGGATCGACGATTGCAAGCTTGTCACCGTTCTCCAGCACCTCGACATCGGCGGTCGGTGCGACCGCGACGACCGAGAAGACAGCACCGTCGGGTTTCCAGCATTTCGTGCAGCCGCAGGCGTGGTTGTGGGCAATGTCGCTTTTGACCCGAACTTTTACGGGCTTGCTTGCGCAATTGCAGACGAGCGTGCCTCCCGAAAAGGCAGCGTTCGTCGCCTTGAACCCACTGTCGAGGGATGGATGGATGGCAATGCTTGGCATGGGTTTCTCCTCCTTCATCGCCGGCGCTTGATGCGCGGCCGATTATGGGCGCCGTCGGCTGAACGCTGACGACGCGATGCACGAATTGCATTTTTGATGCGGTCTTGAACCCGCGCTCAGTATACCACGACCGAGCGGATGCTTTCGCCCGAATGCATCAGCTCGAAGCCCTTGTTGATGTCTTCGAGGGCCAAGGTGTGGGTGATCATCGGATCGATCTCGATCTTGCCCTCCATGTACCAGTCGACAATCTTCGGCACGTCGGTGCGGCCGCGGGCGCCACCGAAGGCCGTGCCCATCCAGCTGCGGCCGGTGACCAGCTGGAACGGCCGCGTGGAGATCTCCTGACCGGCGCCGGCAACGCCGATGACGACCGACTTGCCCCAGCCGCGATGCGAGGCCTCGAGCGCCTGGCGCATCACCTTGGTGTTGCCGGTGCAGTCGAAGGTGTAGTCGGCGCCGCCGATCTGGTCGGCCCCGCGCTTGGTCATGTTGACGAGATAGGGCACGATGTCGTCGCCGACCTCCTTCGGGTTGACGAAGTGGGTCATGCCGAAGCGCTCGCCCCAGGCCTTCTTGTCGTTGTTGAGATCAACGCCGATGATCATGTCGGCGCCGGCAAGGCGCAGGCCCTGGATGACGTTGAGCCCGATGCCGCCGAGACCGAAGACGATCGCGGTTGCGCCCATCTCCACCTTGGCCGTGTTGATGACCGCGCCGATGCCGGTCGTCACGCCGCAGCCGATGTAGCAGATCTTGTCGAAGGGCGCGTCCGGGTTGACCTTGGCAACGGCGATCTCCGGCAGAACCGTGTAGTTGGCAAAGGTCGAGCAGCCCATGTAGTGATGGATCTTGTCCTTGCCGATCGAGAAGCGCGAGGTGCCGTCGGGCATCAGGCCTTGCCCTTGGGTCGAGCGGATGGCGGTGCAGAGATTGGTCTTGCGCGACAGGCACGACGGGCAGGAGCGGCACTCGGGCGTATAGAGCGGAATGACGTGGTCGCCCTTCTTCACCGAGGTGACACCCGGGCCGACATCGACGACGATGCCGGCGCCTTCATGGCCGAGGATCGCCGGAAACAGGCCTTCCGGGTCAGCACCCGACAGCGTGAAGTCGTCGGTGTGGCAGATGCCGGTCGCCTTGACCTCGATCAGCACTTCGCCGGCCCGCGGGCCTTCGAGCTGAACCGTCATGACCTCGAGCGGCTTGCCTGCCTGAACGGCAACGGCGGCGCGTACATCCATGGACATTTCATATTTCCTTTTGAAGTTTTCCAGCCGGTTCAGGCGATCGCCTACCGGGGCAGGTAGCGTGTCAGATGGGCCTCGAGCAGCCGGACAAGCGTGATCAGGATCAGGTTGATCAAGAGGTAGAGAACGCCGGCGATGGCGAAGATTTCGAGGATTGCATAGGTCTGGCTCATCAGCCGCTTTGCATGGCCGGTGATCTCCAGAACGGTGATCGTGGAGGCAAGGCTCGTTCCCTTGACGACGAGGACCAGCTCGTTGCCATAGGCTGGTAGCGCCTGCCGGATGGCGAGGGGGAAGGTGATCCGGCGGAAGCGCAGCAGCCGGGACATGCCGCAGGCCTGTGCCGCCTCGACCAGTCCGCCCGGAATGGACATGAGGCCACCGCGCAGGATTTCCGAGGTATAGGCAGCCGTATTGAGCGCCAGCGCCAGGACTGCGCAATGGGCGCCGTCACCTATGACCCACCAGAGGACAGGGTTGTCCCGTACGAAGGAAAGCTGGCCAAGGCCGTAGTAAATGAGAAACAGCTGCACCAGGAGCGGCGTGCCGCGAAAGACGGTGCTGTATCCCTTGGCAAAGCTGCTCATCGCCCTGTTTTTCGACAGCCGCATGACCGCAAGCGCGAGACCGAGGGTAAAGCCGATGGCGACCGAAGTGACCGTCAGGAGGGCGGTGAGCCATAGCCCCTTGGCAAGGGTCGGAACCGCGAGGAAAACGAGTTCGAGATCCATGGTCTATTTCCTCGTACGGGGGCGCAGAAGGCGTTCGATCCAGTCGAAACCACCCTGGCTGACCAGCGTGATCGCAAGGTAGACGAGGGCGGCGATGAAATAGAAGATGAAGGGATTGCGGGTGGAACCCGCACCGACGAAGGCGGCACGCATCAACTCCTGCAGGCCGACCACGGAGACCAGGGCAGTATCCTTGATCGTGGTCTGCCAGACGTTGTTCATGCCCGGCACGGCAATCCTGAGCATCTGGGGGGCGATGATGCGCCGGAAGATGCGTCTGCCGGGGATCCCGAGCGCCCGCGCCGCCTCGATATGTCCATTGGGAATGGCGGCGAGGGCCCCGCGCACGACCTCCGTCGAATAGGCTCCTGATATCGCAGCAATCGCGACGACCGCGATGGTGAAGGCGTAACCGTTGCCGGCCAGTCCTTCGTAGCCGAACGCCGCGGCGACCTTTGCCACGAACTCGACAGAGGAGAAAAAGAGGAGATAGATGATGAGAAGTTCCGGCACGCCGCGCACGATCGACGTGTAGAAGTCCACGACAAGTGTGAGCGGGAAAACCCGCGCCCATTTAATCAGGCCGCAGCCGACGCCGATGACGGCTCCAAAGACCATGCTCGCCATGCCAAGTGCAATGGTGATTGCCGCCCCGCGCAGGATCGCCGAGATCCAGCCGCCTTCCCATACCTGCCAAAATCCAAGATCCATCGAACCCGCCCAATTCTCGCATTGACCTGTCGGAGGAGGCCTCCCGGGAAACGACGGCCTTGAGGCCATGTTCTCGGGAGGCGTCGTTTTGTTATTGGCAGGGACGGGAGATGTCCGTCTTGAACCAGGTCTGGCTTGCCTTGCCGATCGAGCCGTCGGCGACCAGTTCGCAGAGCGCCTTGTCGATGCGGGCCTTCAGTTCGGTATTTTCCTGGGCGATGCCGACGCCGATGCCCTCGCCGAGCGTCGGGTCGAAGGTGCTCAGCACCTTGACGTCGACGAACTGGAAGTCCTTGCCGTCAGGGCGTCCGAGGAAGTCCTGGAGCGCGGAAGAGTCGGCAAATGCCGCCTCGACGCGTCCGCTCGCAAGATCGATCTGCATCTGGTCGAGCGTGTCATAGGTCTTCAGGACGGCGGAGGAGGCGCGCTTTTCCATGAAATGCGCATGGGTCGTGCCGGCCTGGACGCCGACCGTGCGGCCGTCGAGCGATGTCAGCAGCGTGTCGATATCCTTGACGCCGGCGAGATCGGAATCCTTCTTCACCACGAACATGTTGGCAAGTTCGGCGTAGCCCACCGAGAAGTTGATCTGCTTCTTGCGCTCGGCGGTGATCGACATGCCGGAAATGATGATGTCGAAACGCTTGGCCTTCAACGCCGGGATGAGACCGTCGAATGCCTGCACGACGAAGTGACACTTCATCTCCAGCTTGGCGCAGAGCAGGTTACCGACATCGGCGTCGAACCCGGTGACGTTGCCAGCGGCATCGGCCATGCTCCATGGCGGATACTCGCCTTCCGTGCCGATCGACAATTCACCCTCGGCAGCCTGGGCTGCAGAGACGCCGGCGATAAAGAACGTGGCGAGCAATAGACTTTTCAGCTTCATGTTTTGGTTCCCCTTGCTGAGCATTCTTGTTGGCTCTCGTCCGGAGGAAGCCCGGACGGGTGGTAATGGCTGGATGTCAGAGCGTTCGAGCCAGGAACTGGCGCATGCGCTCGGAGCGCGGGTTGGTAAAGACATCCGCCGGGGTACCCTCTTCCTCCACCTTTCCCTGGTGGAGGAAGAGGATCTTGTGCGACACCTCGCGCGCGAACTGCATTTCGTGCGTCACGAGGATCATCGTGTTTCCTTCTTCGGCCAGCTGTCGAATGACGCGCAGCACTTCACCGACCAGCTCCGGGTCGAGCGCCGAGGTCGGCTCATCCAGAAGGATAAGCTTCGGGCGCATGGCGAGTGTGCGGGCAATCGCGGCACGCTGTTGCTGGCCGCCGGATAATTGTCCGGGATATTGGGCGTGTTTGTCGGAGAGGCCGACTTTCTTTAACAGCGCGTGGGCATGGTCGACGGCCGCTTGCCGCCCTTCCTTCAGCACGTGCAGCGGCGCCTCGATGATGTTTTCGAGGACCGTCATGTGCGGCCAGAGGTTGAAGTTCTGAAACACCATGCCAACGCGCGAGCGGATACGCTCCACCTGCCGGATGTCGGCGGCTACAGCACCACCGTCGGGCGTCTTCTTCAGGCGGATTTCTTCACCGTCGATGATGATACGCCCGTCATTCGGTTGTTCGAGGAGGTTGATACAGCGCAGGAACGTGCTTTTTCCGGAACCCGAAGAGCCGATCATCGACACGACCTCGCCCGGCTGCGCGGAGACGCTGACACCGTTGAGCACGGCGAGGGGACCGAAGCGTTTGTGGATGTCGTGCACTTCGATCGCGGATCTATCGTCGAGCCTCGGGCCGCCGGCCTCCGGATGGGCGACGACGATGACAGCGGCTGCGGCGGGCACGGACTTTTCGGGTTGCGCGCCGCCAACGGCCTTGAGATCGGCAAAGGCGCGATCGAAATGACGCAGCGACGCCTCGAGACAGGCGCGCTGCCAGTCGACGTCGTCTGGGATGAAGGCTGAGCAGAGCTCCTTCTTGATCCTGTCGCCGAGCGGCGTATCGATCTTGCCGAACAGGTGAAGCCAATTGTCCGCCTGGACGGCGTCCGAGACCGTGGCGCCGTCCAGAGTGCCGCATTCGACGACAAGCGGCAGCACGCGCGCCTCCGGCAGGGCGTTGCGCACGGCCGCCGAGACATAGCCGGTGGCGGTCGCGGCGATGCCTGTGTCTGTCGTCGCACTCTCGCCGGTGACGACGACCGAGAGCGCGGGGCCGAAGATGCGCCGACCCCATTCCAGCCCGGGGTGCTCGCCCTCGGCGACCGAGAGCAGAGCCGGATAGCCGTAAGGCCCGGCGCCTGTGTGCAGGTCGAAGACGACGACTTCGCTGGCTTTCTGCGCGAATGTCGACAGGATCTCGATCAGGGTGCGGTTGGACCAGACCGGGCCATCGCCGCCATAAAACAAACCGTCCGGATAGTCGTACTGGCCAGCCTCCACGATCGGTGCGATGCCGGCGTAGCCGCCGAGCCGCCGCTTGGCCTCTTCATATGCCTCGATGGCTGCGTCACGCTCCGGGCCGTCCCAGGCGCGACAGACGAGGGCGCCGTGCAATTCGGCATAGCGCTTGTTCGTCGGCGGCGCCGTGTTCCAGTCGATGAAATTGCGGTTGAGGTCGACATTGTCCTCGTTGACCCGGCGCGCCCAGGCCGTGCCCCAGGGGTTGATGAGGTGGATCGCCAGAACCGCGGTATCATCGGGGAGTTTCCAGGGGGAGTTTTGCGAAAGCCAGGCGGTCTGGCAGGCCGAGCCGAACGGACCTTCGACGCCATGCGTTCCGGAAATCAGCACCAGGAGCTTTTCGGCATCGTTGCGCCCAAGATAGGCAACATCGGTCGCCAGGCGCTCTCCCTTCGGTCCGTGCAACGGGTGCAGATATTCGACCAGGCTGGCGCCCGCAGTGCGCGCGGCGGCGAGAAAACGAGCGCGCAAGGCGGAAAAATCACCGGCGAATAGACCGGATGGCACTGAAGGGGACATGCGATGGGGCTCCCGGTTTACTCTGTGCAGGCTTGCGTTTCCGCTCATGTGATCGTTCCCGTCGGGCCGTGCTTCGACCCCTCTTTGTGTTTGGCTTGCAGGGCGGCACGCGCCGTCACGTCCTAACGAGGTCGCGAAGCGCGTCGAGAAAACGGTCGTTTTCCAAGGGGGTGCCGATCGTGACGCGGATGAAGGTGCCGTAGCCCTCCTCCTTCCACGGCTTGACGATGATCCCCCTGGACAGGAAATGATCGAACGCGCTCCGGCTCTCCCGCCCGACATCGATGAACAGGAAGTTCGTTTGCGACCGGGCCGCCGAAAGCCCCATTGCGGCGACGGTGTCTGCAACGCGCTCGCGCTCGCGCTTCAGTCTTGCGACCGAAGACTGCATCCAGGCGTCGTCGTCGAGCGCGGCGACGGCTGCCACCTGGGCTGCGGCATTGACGTTGAAAGGAGTTTTGGCTGCACTCATGGCCCGCGCCAGACGGGCATCGGAGGTCACCGCATAGCCGACGCGCAGGCCCGCAAGCCCATAGGCTTTTGAAAAGGTTCGCAGAACCACCCAGGAAAGGTTCGTCGCCGAGAGCGCGGCAAGCCCATCGGGCATGTCTTCGTCCGTGAACTCGAAATAGGCCTCGTCGAGCACCAGAAGCGTTTCATGCCTGACGGCCGCGAGAATGCGCGCCAACCCGCCGGGATCGAGCGCCGGACCGACCGGATTGGAAGGGGAGGAGAGGAAGAAAATCGCCGGGTTGCGCTCGAGCATGGCGACAATCGCCGGAATGTCGAAATTTAGATCGGCACGCATGGCGACCTTCTCGACGCTGGCGCCATTGGCAAGCGCCTCGATCTCGTGCAGGCCGAAACCTGGACAGACAGTCGCGACGAACGCGCCGGGACGCAGCACCGCCCGACAGATCGCGGCGATCATCTCCTCCGAGCCGTTGCCGGCGACGATGCGTTCGGTGGAAACGCCAAGCCGTTGGCCGAGTGCCGCGCGCAGCACCGTGCAGGCCGGGTCCGAATAGCGCGAGGGCTCAAGGTTTGCGAGCGCGGCTGTGACCTGCGGCGAACAACCGTCCGGGTTCTCGTTGCTGGCAAGGGCGGCGATGTCCTGCCGACCGCTCTGCTGCCGTGCGGCAGCAATGTTCATGCCGGCATTGTAAGCTGGCAGGGCGGCCACATGCGGGTTGAGCGGGATCTCGGTATGAAGCGGTTTCGTCACGGAGCTTCCTTCAAGGCTTGGACATCGGGTTGAGACGGCACCCTCTTGAGTGGTCAGAGATCGAGAACGATCGAGGATTTCGGCTTGGTGCAGCACAAGAGCACCCGGTCGGGCGGCACCTCGTCGAGGGGCTCCTCGAAATAGTCGACCTCGCCGGAGACGAGCCCCTGTTCACAGGTTCCGCAAACCCCGGCCCGGCAGGAAAATTCAGGCTCGATGCCCTGCGCCTCCAGGAAGGCGAGGATGGAATCGCTTGTTCCATCCCAGGCGAGGCTGCGCCCCGACTTCTTCAGAACGATGCGCGGGCCGTCGGTATCTGCCGTGGGCTGCGCGACGGCAGCCGTCATGGGGCGCGCCGCCGTTTGCCCGGCCTCCGACAACAGGCTCGCGGGCCCGAAGAACTCATAGGCGATGCGCTCCTTGCGCACCCCAAGACCGGTGAGAATGCCGAAAAGCGCCTGCATGAAGGGCGGCGGCCCGCACATATAGATCTCGTAGTCGTCGAGCGGCAGGAGGCTCTGAAGCGTGTCGCGCGTCAGAAATCCTGCGGAGTGGCAGCGGGCAGCTTCCAGATCTGCGCCTTCGGCAAAGCGATAGCAGAAATGGATCGCGATGCCGGGGCGCAGCGCCGCGAGACTTTCGACCTCTTCGCGCAGCGCATGGACGGCCGCATTGTCGCAGGCGTGAATGAACCAGACCGGGCGGTCGCTTTCCCGCGCCAGGATATTGAGCATCGAAACTGTCGGTGTCAGGCCGACACCGCCGGAAAGAAGGACGACGGGGCGGGTGCTGGCGCCGTCGAGCTTGAAGGCACCGCGCGGCAGGTCGATGTCGATGACGGCGCCAGGCTCGATCTCGTCATGTAGCCAGCAGGAACTCAGGCCATCAGGTACATCCTGCGACGGTGCCGCCTCACGCTTCACGGTTATCCGGTAGGTTCCCTCTTCGCGCGGGGAAGAGGAGACCGTGTAGTTGCGCAGGACATGTCCGCCCTTGCGGTCGGGAACGCGCATCGTCAGGAACTGACCCGCCTCGAATGGCCGCCAATGCTGGGGTTCAATCGGCGCGAGCCGGAATGACGTGATCGTGGCGCTTTCCTGCGTCTTCGAGATGACTTCGAAGGGGCGGAAGCGCGAGGCCGCTGCATCGAGCATCGGAAATGCTCCCTATTCCGCGGCCACGCTTGCGGCATCGGTCTTGGTCTCGGCGGCGATCAGCTGGGCCAGCTTGCGCCGAAAGCGCATCGGACCGACGTCGATCTTCAGGTCGAGGTTCGGTGTCTGCTGGTTGGCCATGCCGTGATGGACAGCTTCAAGGACCACGCGGTCCTCCTCGAAGGCGCCGCGCACGGATTTGGCAAAACTCTCGGAAACCTTGACGTCATCGGGCGCGAAGTTGCGCATCTGGAACCAGTAGTACTTCGTCCGGTTTTCATCGACCGGCGTCATGAAGTTGTAGCTGTCCATCAGGAAGGTGTTGTCCGGCAGTGGCCGGCCCTCGCCGCCGGTGTGGGCGGGCGCGAAGATCGCCTTGATGATTGCGTTGCTCGGATAGCGCACTTCGTAGTGCTGCTTGCGGTCTGTATTACCCTCAAATTGCAGGAAGGGCGCATAGAACGGCGCCGGTTCGGAATCGATCATCCAGCGCCAGACGGTGACGCCGTCGTCCTTCACGGTCGTCTCGAGCGGCGTTTCCTCACAAGCCGAGCTTGCGAAAGACGACTGGTGGACCCAGGCGACATGGGACGGGTCGAGCAGGTTGTCGGTCATGTAGAGGTAGTTGCAGTTGAGCGTCATCGACTCGCCGCGATTGACGCCCCAGCTGGGGTCGCCGAAATGCTCGACTTCGAAGATGTCCTTCGGGTCGGCCTTCTCGGCGTCGCCCATCCACACCCAAAGCAGGCCGTAGCGCTCATGGACCGGGTAGGAACGTACCTTGGCCACATGGGGAATGCGCTCGGCGCCGGGCACGCGGGTGCAGGTGCCGGAACAGTCGAAGGTAAGGCCATGGTAGCCGCATTCGACGTCGTCGCCCTTGATCCGCCCCATGGAGAGCGGCAGCTTGCGATGGGGACAGGCATCCTCGAGTGCCGCGACCTTGCCGTCCTGCTTGCGGTAGAGGACGATGTTTTCGCCGAGCATCGTGACGGGTTTCAACTCGCGGTCGACCTCGTGATCCCAGGCTGCGACATACCAGGCATTCTTGAGAAACATTTCGCTCTCCTTGCGTTTTGTTAAGCGAATGTTCGACGTTTTTTCGGTGCCAACAAGTTGCCAGCGCCTGCGTTCTTTTTTAGATTTTCTAAATAGCGATTTGCTGGGCTGAAGGAGTGCTTTGCGATGCCGAACCCGTCCTTGCGCGGCTTGCAGGCCTTTGAGGCGATCGGGCGATGTGGTTCTGTCAGCGCCGCTGCGGAGGACCTCGGCGTTTCTCCGGGGGCCGTGAGCCAGCTGGTGCGCAACCTCGAGCAATGTCTCGGCTTGACGCTGCTGGAGAGGCGCGGGCGGCGGGTGGAACTGTCTTCCTGGGGACGCTTGTATTATCGGGAAGTCGCGAAAGGCTTCCAGCAGCTTTCGCATGCCGCCAACGTTCTCACCCGTGCGCGCAACGAGACGGGGATCGTCCTAAGCGCCCTGACATCTGTCGCCAACAAGTGGGTCAATCGCAAGATTTTCGATTGGCAGACGCTCTGTCCGGAATCGAGCGTGCGAATTCTCGGGCAGGAGCAAGAGCCCCGCATCGGTGCCGAGCAGGTGGATTTCCGCATCACCTACGGTCGGCGCTCCTATGTCCATGAACACGTGGCCAATCTATTCACCGACTGGATCGTGCCTGCCTGTTCGCCCACGCTGATCGCCGGCCGTAATCTCGAAACGCCGCGCGATATCCTCGCCTTTCCACTGCTCAACGTGGAGTGGGAGGCTGACTACAAGGCCTCGCCGCAATGGAATGACTGGGCGACATTGGTCAATGCCGATGGTGGCCAGAAGTTTTCGGGCCTCTCCTTCACCCTGTCGAGCAGTGCCATCGACGCGGCCGTCAACGGCCGAGGATTCGTTCTCGCCCAAGTTTCGATGATCAGCGACGAGGTTGCCTCGGGCACCTTGGTCGTCCCCTTCGATATTCGCATGAGATTACCCGAGAGCTATTACTTGGCTTGGGATCGGGCTGCGCTCGAAAAGCCGTTTGGACAGAAATTCCACAAATGGTTGCTTGGGGTTGCGAGACAACAGGACCAGATGTCGGCGCCAAGCCCGGATCAGACGGTAGCTTGAGGTCAGATCTCGCTCTCGCGCACAGTCGTTTCGCAACGCTGGCGATGAAGGCCGCTTTCGGAACCGAAGAAGCATGGTCGCCAGGTCCGGGATGCACGTGTATTGTTCAAGTCCGTTGTGTAGTCTTCACCGAGAGAGATTCACATGGCCGAAGACTCGGGAATCAACAAGACGCAGGTTTGGATAGCGGTCATCACAGTCGTTGGCAGTTTGTTGACCGCCGTAATCGTCAACTTCGACAAACTGACCTTCCGCGACGAGAAGACTAATGTCGCGGCGTCGCCCGCGGTTGTAACAAAGACCCAGCCTGATCCAGTGACGCCAATACCGTCCACGTCAACAGTCGACATCGGCGGGGAGTGGCGCAGTGACGACGGCTCGCGTTTTATTTTCACGCAATCCGGCTCAGAGTACGAATACACGCACACGGCGCTCAACGGCACTTTCCAATCGATTGGCAAGGGTAAGATTTCCGGCCGCGATCTTTCGCACACATTCGAAACGGCGACTGGCGAAACCGGAACATGCACAGCTTTCCTCAACGCTGGGGCCACCAAGATCAATGGCAATTGTGTGACCCAGGATGGAGCGTGGAGTTTTGTCATTGAACGCTGATTGCTTGAATGCGTGATGGGCGCATAACGCGGGGTCATTCGCATTCGCAGCAAGGCCGGAGGGCCGAACGATTACGGATCTCCGCTGCCTTCCAACCGGACCAGCCAGTCAAGGCCGGTCTGGTAGCGCCGCAGAACGGCGGCGGGATCCTCGGCATCGAGACGAGAACAGATCCGGTAGACTTCGAGCGTCTCGGCATCCATCAGGCCCTGCTGGTAGAAGAACATGGCGGCAGCGTAGCGAGCGCGGCCGGACCACTCGGTGCCGACCGGCAGCTTGATCATCTCCCAGTGCCGTTTCGTCTCGTCGTCCATAGCGGTGATCTCAGAACCGTCCCGGCGGGTTGGCCGAACGGCGGTCGAGCTTGACGAAGGGCCGGGCGACGATGCGGGCCCGTTTCATGAGTTTCTGATACTGAAGTTCCCGCAGCGCATAGATCTCGACCCAGAGATCGTCGACGATGCGTGTGCCGTAAGGCCGTGAAAGAGTGGCGATCGCAATGTTGCGTTTGGCAAGCGGTGACCAGATCGCCGCGGTGACAAGGCCGACTTCCTTCTTGCCGCGGTGATAGACAATTGCCCCCTCAGCCGGGATGTTGCCTTCGATCTCAAGGCCGACGAGCACATGCTTCAGCGTGGTCCTTTCGCGCGCGCGGAAGATGGCGTCGCGTCCGTTGAAGAAAGGCTTCTCCGCATCCACCAGCCAGTCGAGACCGATTTCGTCAGGCATCCGTTCGCGGTCGGCCCGAAGCGCGGCCTCGGCCGTGATGAAATCGGCATTGGCGACGATGAAGCCCGCTTCGATGCGAGCCCGGTTGAGTGCGTCATAACCGATCGCCTTCAAGCCGAAACCGGTGCCAGCCGTCCACAGACGATCCCAGAGGCTCAGCGCTTCTCTGGCATCGACGAAGAGTTCATAGCCGAGATCGCCGGTAAAGCCGGTGCGCGAAATGGTCACAGTGCCATCGAGGTGAGGGAAGTCCGCGAGCTGGAACGGCTTTAGCGCTTCGACGCCGGCAAAACCCGCGGCTTCGAGGACCGCAAAGGACGTCGGGCCCTGAAGCGCGACGGCGGCGATCTCGCTCGTCTCCTCGACGATCTCGGCGGAAAATCCGCCGGCGCTGTCGAGAAGCCAGGGAAGATGCCGCTCCTGGCAGCAGAGGCGAAAATCGTCCGATCCCAGACGAAATAGCGTTCCATCGTCGAGCACATGGCCATGGTCATCGCACCAGGCGGTGTAGTGCACGCGGCCGATGCCGAGCCTGGCGACGTTGCGCAGCGTCAGCCGGTTGAGATAGCGCTCGGCGTCCGCGCCACGAATGCGGTATTTCACCATCGGCGAGATGTCGAACAGCGCCGCGGTCGAGCGGATCGCGAAATATTCGAGTTCGGTATCGAAGATGGAATGCGGCGCCTTGTAGCCCGCCCAGCTGTACCAGTCGTTGGTTTCGCTGAGGGCTGCGAGGCGTTCATGAAACGGGGTTTCCAGGCGGGGCGTTAGGATGTGGCCCTGGGCGGCGCGGCGAAGGGCTGTCAAATGCATCATCATGCGCGTTTCTCCGAAAGGACCTGGCGGGCGGCAAGCAGGCCTGGCAGGCCGGAAATCCCTCCACCCGGATGCGAGCCGGCACTGGCGAGATAGAGACCGCGAAGCGGTGTCGCGTAGCCCGACGCTGCGTTGACCGGGCGGTTGACGAGCAGCTGGTCGGCCTGGAGCTCGCCGTGATGCCAGTGCCCGCCCGGCAGGTTATAGCGCTCCTCGATGTCGACGGGGGTTAGCAGGCTTGTCGCCACGATACTGCTGCCAAGGCCGGGCGCATAACTTTCCAGAGTATCGAGCACGATCTTCTGGAAAGCGGGCTTGCCCTTGTCCCAGCCGTCGGCGAGTGCGTAAGGCGCAAATTCGACGAGGGCGGACAGGGTGCAGCCGCCGGAAGGCGCGAGCGACGGATCACTGAGGCTCGGCAAGGTGATTTCCATCACCGGATCGGTGGAGAACTGGCCGTACTTCGCCGGATTGAACGCCTCTTCGACATGGTCGACCGACCGCGCGATCACCAGCCGGCCACGCAGGTCGGCCGCCGTTACGCCGGGAAAATCCGGTATGCGGTCGAGGGCCAGATCGAGCTTTGCGACGTTGCCCTTTGAGCGGATGTTGCCGACGGCGCGACGGAAGCCGGTGCCGATCTCGGCGGCATCGGCAAGTGTCAGGAAGGTGGCCTTCGGGTGGATCGCCGACACGATTGCCGCGGCCCCAAGCGTTTCTCCAGTGGAGAGCACGACGGCGGTGGCGTGGCCTCGATCGGCAACGATGCGCTCGACCCTGATGCCGGTTCTGACAGTGACACCTGCCCGGGTCGCCGCCGTTTCGAAGGCAGCAGCCGTCGAACGCCCGCCGCTGCCGGCGACATGCTGCGCGCCGGTCACTCCCTGCATCTCGCCGGTCAGTCGATAGTAGAGGCCGAGCAGCGAGGTTGGAGAGCGTGGCCCGAGATGGATGCCGAGCGTGGCGTCGAAGGCAAGCAGCGCCTTCAGCCGGTCGTCGGTCAGATACTCGTCGGCGGTATCGGCGACGTTCATCAGCAGCATGCGCAGAAAATCGCGGCTCTCCTCGCGCCCCTTGCGCAGGAGCCCGAGGCCGGCGCCGACAAGCGTCGCAAAATCCGCGAGCGCCATCTCGCCGACCTCAGGCGGGCGGCGCCTGAGGAACCGCTTCAGGATGCCGGCCTGGAAGATCAGCTTGCCGCGCATCTCCTGGAAGCGCTTCGCTTCGTCTTCGGAAACGCCATCGATCGTCTCGCCGTAGCCGCCGCGCAGCACCGCGTGGCGCCCGGCCGGCGACAGGACGACGGTCGGCGCCGGCGCGCTGGGTTTGTCGTCGAGCGAGAGGGCGACAGCCACCTCGGGATCGAGCCGGTTGACGATGTGGGCAAGGCCCGGGCTCGAATAGCCCGGGTGAAAGGCATAGCCGCGCGCAGCCCCGCCGAGCGTGTCGCTGGCTTCCACCAGCAGGACCTTGCGGCCGGAGCGGGCGAGGAAGGTGGCGGCGGTCAGGCCATTGTGGCCGCCGCCGATGACGATGGCATCAAATGACGTCATGGGCCGGGCTCATCTTGTTTGAGGAAGTGTGGCGCAGGTCGCGCAGGATCTCGGCAGCGGCGTTGCGGCCGGGGGCCCCCATGACGCCACCACCCGGGTGGGTCGACGAGCCGCAGATATAAAGACCGCGCACGGGGCTGCGATATTGCGCGTAGCCCGGAACCGGCCGATTGAACAGCAACTGGTCGAAGGTGAGTTCGCCCTGGAAGATGTTGCCTTCCGTCAGCCCCACTTCCTGCTCGATCTCGCGCGGCGTGCGCACTTCCATGTGCAGGATGCGCTCGCGAAAACCCGGCGAATAGTCGCTGATCTGTTTGATCACGGTTTCGGCGAAGGCGTCACGGTCGGCGTCGGTCCAGTCGTTGCCTCCAACCTTTGGCGGACAGTACTGCACGAAGCAGGAGACGAAGTGCTTTCCGGGGGGTGCCATCGTCGGATCGAGCGTCGTCGGGATCATCATGTCGACGAAGGGATCGGCCGACCAGCGGCCCGCCTTCCAGTCGTCATAGGCGCGTTCCATGCGGGTGACGCTGTCGGTGAAGTGCAGGTCGCCGCGGATGCAGGAAGAACCGGCCGGCAGTGCCGGGAATTCCGGCAGGCTGTCGAGTGCGATGTTCACCTTGCCGGAGGAACCGCGCATCTTGAAGTGGCGGACCCGGTGAACGAAGCGCTCGGGCAGGGCATCCTCGTCGACGAGCTTCAGGAAGGTGCGTTTGAAGTCGGCATTGGAGACGACGAGATTGCCGAGCACCTCCTCGCCATCGGCAAGCAGCGCACCATAGGCGCGGCCGCTGCGGGTCAGCACCTTGGCGACATCGGCGCCGGTGCGGATGGTGCCGCCCGACGCCTGGAACGAGGAGGCGAGCGCCTTGGTAACGGCGCCCATGCCGCCACGGGCATAGCCCCAGGCGCCGACCGAACCGTCGACCTCGCCCATATAGTGGTGCAGCAGCACGTAGGCCGTACCCGGCGACATCGGCCCGAGTGCGGTGCCGATGATGCCCGAAAGCGCCAGATAGGCCTTGATCACGTCGGTCTCGAAATACTCGTCGAGGAAGTCTGATATCGACATGGTCCAGAAGCGCAAGGTCGCAGCCATCTCGGCCGTCGAGAACTCACCGAACTTCTTGGCGAGATAGATGAGTTCGGAGATGTCGCGCGGCTTGAAGCTGAACGGGTCCGGCGCCGTGCGCATCAGGAGCGGCTGGATGAATCGGCACTGGCGGGTAACGTCGCGGGCATAGCGCTCATAGGCCTCGGCGTCTCGCTTGGAATAGCGGGCGAACTCGCGGCGATGGGAATCGTGGTCGCGATAGGAGGCGAGATAGTCTCCGTCGCGAGTCAGGACCGCGCCGCCTTCGTAGGAGATCACCTGCAGCCCATGTTTCGGCAGCTCGAGGTCACGCATGATTTCCGGCCGGAACAGCGAGCAGACGTAGGAACAGTTGGAATAAAGGAAGCCGGGCGTCAGCTCTCGACTGGTCGCCGCACCTCCGACCCAGTCGTTCTTTTCGAGGACGACGACATTCAGCCCGGCGCGCTGCAAATAGCAGGCGGCGACCAGGCCGTTGTGCCCCCCTCCGATCATCACCACGTCGTATTTTTTCATGTGGCTCCCCTTGTCGTTGATCAAAAAATGACACGGAAAGCAGAATGTTGTCCATCCATTTTGAATGAGCGTTCAGCAAATATGTTGCAATCCTCTGATAATGCGATAGGATTTTTAGCAAGGGTTGATATGGCAAGGAGCTTGGATGTCATCGGTCGATCGAGAAGCGGGGCACGCCGTCGAATACGACGATACGGCGATCCGTTTTCTTCAGGTACTGTGGGGGGAGGGCTACCTCTCGCCCGGCGGTCCCGAGGAGGTCGACCGCGTGCTCGACGGCGTCGAACTGGCAGGCAAGCGCGTCCTGGACCTCGGTTGCGGCGCCGGTGGCGTGACGCTGCATATCGCTCGAACCTATCGGCCGGCGGCGATTGCGGGCTTCGATGTCGAGGCGCCGGTGATCGCGCATGCGCGGCAGGCTGCTGACCGCGCCGGTCTCGCCGGTGTCTCCTTCATCCAGGCGCCGCCCGGCAGGCTGCCCTTCGTCGACGGCAGTTTCGACGTGGTCTTTTCCAAGGACGCGCTGGTTCACGTGCCCGACAAACGGGAGATGTTTTCCGAGATCTTTCGCGTGCTTTCGCCGGGCGGCACCTTTGCGGCCTCCGACTGGTTGATCGCCCACGATGGCGAACCCTCAGGCGACATGAAGGCCTATCTCGCGGCCGAGGGCTTGAGTTTCGGCATGGCGTCCGCCGCAACCTATCTCGCGGCCATGAAGGATGCAGGCTTCGGGGAGACGCGGGCCGAAAGCCGCAATGATTGGTATCGCGACGTGGCGCGGCAGGAGCTTTCACGCCTTAAGGGAACTCTGCATTCGGCCGCCGTGGCGGCGGTCGGCGAGGCCTATGTCGCCAAGAATATCCGGACCTGGACGGCCATGCAGAAGGTGCTTGACAGTGGTGAGCATTGTCCCACTCATCTGCGTGGCATCAAGCCGATGCCGCGCGGGGCATGACATGCATCTGCGTCTGAAGAAGAACGAGACGGCGGTACGGATGAAACTCAGCCCAGAAGTGCGGGAAGCGGCGGACACGGAAAAGCGTGGGCGCAAGGCCTCGAAGGAGACGCGGCGGCAGCAGCTGATCGAGGCGACGATCGATTCGCTGGCAAAGCGCGGCTATTCGGAAACGACGCTCGCCGATGTCGCCGATGGCGCAGGCCTGTCGCGCGGCATCGTCAACTTCCATTTCGAGAGCAAGGAAAAGTTGCTGATCGCCACGCTGCAGTTCATGGCGGACGAGTATGCGGCCAATTGGGGCGCGGCGCTGGAAAAGGCGGGCGACAAGGCAGCGGCGCAACTCTGGGCGCTCGTCGCCTGTGATTTCGACCGCAAGATCTGCACCAAGCGCAAGCTGGCGGCCTGGTGCGCCTTCTGGGGCGAGGCCAAGTCGCGGCCGACCTATCAGGCGCTCTGCGGTGCGCGCGACGTCAAGTATCAGGATATTTTCCTGGCGCTCTGCCAGACGCTGAAGGACGAAGGCGACTATGCCTATGAGCCCGACGGCATGACGCTGGCGCTCTGCGCATCGATGGAAGGGCTGTGGCTGCGGCTGATGATGGGCGACGGGCTGACGCGCGAAAAGGCGTTTTCGGCGGCTGTCGAGTATCTGCTCGTCGCCTTTCCGAAGCATTTCACCCGGGAAGGGCCGAAATAGGGAACGACAACGCCGGAACGGCCGGATAGAGGAGGTTGGCAATGACATTGGTGAACGCGTGCAGGCACATCTTGGGAGGCGCCTTCATCGCCTCGCTTGTCGGAACCACCGCCCTGCCGGCGCTTGCTGCCGAAAACCTCACGATCTTCGACTGGTCCGGCTACGAGGATCCGGCTTTCCATCCCTCCTACACCGCCAAACATGGGGACGAGCCCGACTTCAGTTTCTTCGGCGACGAGGAGGAGGCGTTCCAGAAGCTGCGCTCCGGTTTCAAGGCCGACCTTGCCCATCCCTGTTCGCAGAGCGTGGCGAAATGGCGTGAAGCCGGGCTGATCGAGCCGCTCGACACCTCCAAGCTCACCTATTGGAACGACATCGATCCGGCGATCGCCGCGATGAAGGGGCTGGTGACGACGCCTGATGGAAAGGCCTGGTTGCTGCCCTTCGAATGGGGCAACACAGTGCTCACCTACCGGACCGACACGGTGAAGGAGGATGAGGTCAAGTCGCTCAAGGCTTTTGCCGACCCGAAGTTCAAGGACCGGGTCTCGATCGGCGATAATGTCGACGACGCCTATGCGCTGGCGAGCCTCGCCATCGGCGTCAAGGACTGGACGACGATGACCGACGAGCAGTTCAAGCAGGCCTCCGATTTCCTGCGCGAAGTGCACAAGAACGTGCGCCTCTACTGGACCGACAACACCGACTTGAGCCAGGCGATCGCTAGCGGCGAGGTCGATCTCGCCTGGGCCTGGAACGAGACAGCGACGACCTTGCAGGCCGACGGCGTTCCGGCGGCGATCAAGAAGGACACGACCGAGGGGCTGTCGACCTGGGTTTGCGGCTACGTCCGGCTCAAGGGGGCGCAAGCGCCTGTCGACGAGCAGTATGACTACCTCAATTCGATCTCCGATCCGGCAATCACGTCCTATATGGTCGAGTCCTGGGGTTACGGTCATGCGAACGCTCGCGGCATGGCGCAGGTCGATCAGAAGATCCTTGCCGACAAGGGTTATGCGGATGTCTCGAAGTTCCTCGCCAACACGCTGTTCCAGTCGCCGATGCCGATAGAACTGCGTCAGCGCATGATCGCGGAATTCGAGAAGATCAAGTCGGGCTATTAGCCCGCTAATCTGCGGGCCGTGTCGCACGGCCCGCGGTCGCAACTCCGTCAGTCGGCGACTGCGACCAGCGCATCCGGATCGTAGGCAAGCCGCACGGTATCGCCGACCGGGATGTCGTCAGCGCCGAAATTGTTGGTTTCCGAAACTGAGAGCGGCTGTTCGAGGCCCGGGATATCGACGATCAGGTGGGTGATTTCCCCGAAATAGTGTCGATCGACGACTTTGCCCGCAACCTCGAAGTCCGAGCGGGCATCGTCCCAGAGAACTCTTAGCCGCTCCGGCCTTATGCCGATCGTCGCTGCGCCGTTGCGGGCGACGAAGCCGAGTGGCTTGTCGACCGTGACGCCGCCGAAGCGCGGGGTCTCGACGGAGATACGGGTCGCCGTCTCGTTGGTGACGCGGGCCTTCATGAAATTCATGCCGCCGAGGAAGTCGGCGACCTGGCGGGTGTTCGGGCGCTGGTAGATTTCCTTCGGTGTCGCAACCTGGGCGATCCGGCCCCCGAACATCACGGCGATGCGGTCGGAAAGCGCCAGCGCCTCGTACTGATCGTGGGTGACGAGGATGAAGGTGATGCCGACGGCGCGCTGCAGCGTGCGCAGCTCCACCTGCATCTCCTCGCGCAGCTTCTTGTCGAGCGCAGACAGCGGCTCGTCGAGCAAAAGCACTTTCGGGCGCATCACCAGCGCGCGCGCCAGCGCCACGCGCTGGCGCTGGCCGCCCGACAGTTCATGCGCCCGGCGCTTGCCGAGATGACCGAGCCGCACCTGTTCAAGCGCTGCGGTGACGCGCCGGCGCTCGTCGGCGGCATCGAGCTTCAGCCGCTTCAGCCCGTAGGCGACATTTTCCTCGACGTCGAGATGCGGGAAAATCGCATAGTTTTGGAAGACCATGTTGGTCGGCCTCCGGTTCGGCGGCACGCCGATCACCGATTGCCCATCGATGCGGATATCGCCCTCGGTCGGCGTGTCGAAGCCGGCGATCGAGCGCAGCAGCGTGGTCTTGCCGCAGCCCGACGGCCCGAGCAGCGAGAAGAACTCGCCGGCTGCAATGTCGAGTGAGACGTTGTCGAGCGCCTTGTAGATGCCGTAGAACTTGTTGACGCCGTCGATCGCGATCATGGGTTTATCAAGCATGCTGCGCTCCCTGTGCCCTGAGCCTGTGTTCGGCGCGGCGGCGGATGATTTCAGAAAGAGTAAGAAGCAGGATCGATATCAGCAGCATCAGGCTGCCAAGCGCCAGCACGCCCGGAAGCTTGGCGGCAAAGCGCAACTGCCCCCAGATATAGACCGGCAGCGTCGGCTCGGTGCCTGAGAGGAAGAAGGCAAGGATGAACTCGTCGAGCGATACGGTGAAGGAGACCAACAGGCTCGAGACGATCGCTGGCGCAACCACGGGCAGCGTCACCCGGCGGAAGGTGCCGATCGCCGTTTCTCCGAGATCGAGCGAGGCTTCCTCCAGCGACCGGTCGAAGCCGTCGAAGCCGGAGATCAGGACCGACATCGCATAGGGCAGGCAGAAGATCACCTGGCCGAGGATGACGGTGACGAGCGAGAGTTCAAGCCCGAGCTGCAACAGCACCATCAGCAGCGATACCGCAACGATGATTTCAGGCAGAAACAGAGGCGCCATGATGAGACCCGTCGCCGGCTTCTTGCCGCGGAAACGGTAGCGGGTCAGCGCGCGCGCTGCGCAGATGCCGAGGACGGTGCTGAGGATCGCAACCGATATGCCGACGATCAGGCTGTTGCGGGCCGCTTCGAGCATGGCAGAATTGCCCCAGAGCGAGACGTACCATTTGGTGGTGAAGCCCGCGAGCGGGAAGGTCGTGGTCGAGGCGTTGTTGAACGAGAAGATCGGCAGAAGCAGGATCGGGAAATAGAGAAAGAGCAGGTAGAGGCCGACATAGGCGGGCAACCAGCGAGACTTCGGAATGCCGTGACGACCGCTCATTTGGTTACCCTCACCAGAAGCTTGAGCAGCAGGACGACGAGCCCCGCCATCGCCGAGACGACGACCATCGTTGTGACCGAAAGGGCGGCGCCGAGCGGCCAGTTGGCGCCCTTGCCGAATTGCGCCTGGATGGCGGTCGCGATCATCACTCCGTCCTTGCCGCCGACCAGCTTCGGCGTGACGTAATCGCCGACGGTCGGGATCATCACGATCAGGAAGGCGGAGATGACACCCGGCAACGACAGCGGCAGCGTGACGCGCAGGAAGCTCATCAGCTTGTTGTCGCCGAGATCGTGCGCCGCCTCGATCAGCGACCGGTCGACTTTTTCGAGCGACACGTAGATTGGCAGGATCGCAAAGGCCGCCCAGCTGTGGACGAGGGTGATGACCACCGCATTGGAATTGTAGAGCAGCGTCGTCAGCGGCTTGTCGATCAGGCCGACCGAAAGAAGCCCGGTGTTCATGACGCCGCCATAGCCGAGGATGACCTTCCAGGACATCACGCGCAGCAGGTAGCTCGTCCAGCAGGGCACGGTGATCAGGAACAGCCAGAGGTTCTTGTGGACCCCGCCGTGGAAGGAGATGAACCAGGCGATCGGGTAGGAAACGGTGACGGTCACCACGCTCACGACCAGCGAAATGACCAGCGAGCGAAGGAGCAGATCCTGGTAGATCGGCTCGCCGAGCGCAGTGCGGTAATTCTGAAGAGTGAAGGTGCGGTCGATCGTCAGATAGTCCTGGGTCCAGAAACTGTAGGCGATGACAATCAGGACGGGCAGGAAGAGCAGGGCAAGCGCGTAAAGCAGTGTCGGCGATATGAGAGCGAGGCCGCTCGCCTCTTCGCTGGCGATCCAGCGCGTCCGGCTTTTCAACGGGGCCGAGGGCCGGTGTTTCACTTCGATGCCCGGCAATACCGCCATCAGCGTGCCCTCGCGCAGTGCGTCGAGCGTGGACACTGGAAATGCAGCGATCGCGTCATTCAATCCATCCCGTGGCGGTATCCGCCTTCTGGTGTTCCCTTGATTAGCAAAACGCAAATCGGGATTGAACGCAAGCGGAATTTCTGCAATATTGATTGAACAGCCATTCAATAAAAGAAAGTTTATCGATTAATATCATGCGATTGAGTGGCTTTTGTCGTCATATTAATGGGAGATTTCGTGATGGCTGCGAAGCGCGATCCGGCAGATATGCACAATGAAGGGGCCGACGAAATCTCTGAACTCGCCGCACGGCATCTCGTCCAGCCCTGGCCGGTGGCCGGCAGCATCGGCGCCGAATCCCGCGGCGCGATTAAGAGCGGCGAGGGGATCTATGTGACGGATGGCGAAGGCCGCCGCCTGATCGACGGCCCTGCGGGCATGTGGTGCGTCAACGTCGGTCATCGCCGCGCGGAACTCGCTCAGGTTCTGCACGACCAGGCGCTGGCGCTCTCCTACAATTCGCCCTGGTACACGACGAGCACGCCCTCGGTAGAGCTCGCCGAAAGGCTTGCCGGTCACGCGCCCGGCGATCTCGGCCATGTGTTCTATACGACCGGCGGGTCCTCGGCGGTCGAGACGGCGCTGCGGTTCATGCAGTTCATGAACAACGTGCGCGGCCGGCCGGAAAAGAAGCTGATCGTCTCGCGCCAGGGCGGCTATCACGGCTCGACCTATCTCTCGGCCTCGCTCAACGGTCGTCCGCGAGATCACGACTGGATGGACAGCGCTTCGGATCAGGTGATCAAGCTTACCTGTCCGAACCCGTTCCGCCGCCCGGCTGGCCAGTCCGAACAAGAGTTCTGCGATTTTCTCGTGGCCGAGTTCCGCGCGGTTATCGAAGAGCGCGGCGCCGAGAAGATCGGTGCCTTCATCGCCGAGCCTGTCATGGCGTCGGGAGGCGTCATCGTGCCGCCGGCGGGCTATCTCCAGCGCATGCGGGCGCTCTGCACGGACAACGACATCCTCTTCATTGCCGACGAGGTGGTGACGGCCTTCGGCCGGCTCGGCGAGGTCTTTGCCTCGAAGGCCGCGTTTTCGATCGAGCCTGATATGATCACCTTCGCCAAAGGGGTCACTTCGGGCTATTTCCCGCTTGGCGGGGTGATGATCTCGTCGCGGCTTCTCGAAGCGTTGCGCCAGTCGAACCATTCCGACGCGATGTTCGCCCACGGTCTCACCTATTCCAGCCACCCGATCGGCTGTGCGGTGGCGCTCAAGAATCTCGATATTCTGGAAGACGGGCTGCTCGACCATGCCCGAGCGATCTCCGGCCATTTCCAAGGGGCGCTGAAGCGGCTCGAGGCGTTGCCGCTCGTTGGAGAGGTGCGCGGGCTCGGGCTGATGGCCTGCGTCGAATGTGTCGCGGACCGGGTCAGCAACAACCCGCTGACGCTCGATCTCGAAGTGGGAAAACGCATCGACCGGCACTGCCAGGAGCTCGGGCTGCTGGTTAGGCCGCTGATCAATATGTGCGTGATGTCGCCGCCACTGACGATCACCACAGGCCAGATCGACGACATGGCCGAGATCCTCGATGTCAGCATTCGCCGGACGATGGACGAGCTCGTGCGCGAGGGGCTCTGGAAGGGCTGAGCGGGCGAACGTCATAAGCACATCCAGAAATGCCTCGGCCCTGCCAGCATTCCCCGGCAGGGCCGATTTCAGGGGCCGGATAATCTCCGGCCCTTCTTTTTTTGGTTTGTTCAGCGGGCGGTCAATGCCGCGTTGAGCGTCGCCATTTCATCCTCGCGTGGCGCCTGCTCCATTGTCATGACAGGCAGAACCGCCCGCAGATGGTCATGGTGGGTGCGCACGCCATATTCGAGATCCGACAGATAGAAACCGCCAAATGCTTTCGAGGTCATCGACTCATTTGACCATATCGTCAGCTGCACGTCCTCGGACTGTGTGTCGCGATCGATGCGGAAGGCGAGGTAGCGGGCGAGCCGCTGCTGACGCGTTTCGTTCGGGTAGCGATATATCGCACCGCGCAACAGCGTCTTGCCGGTCGACAGCGGAAACTCCTGATAGAACTGCACGCTCTCCGGCGTCACGGCGATGACGGCATTTGGGAAGAGGCCGAAATAGATCCAGGCCTTGCGCAGCCCCTCCGGCAGGTGTGATGCTTCCGGCGCGATGTTTACGTATTGGCGGACACTCCAGCGTCGGCCCGCATGCGGATTGTAGGTCGCAAAGGAGCGGCAGAGGCCGTTGACGAACGGCTCGTCATAGTAGGTTGAGCCGTAGAGGTCCTGCAGCGCCGGATGCGCCATGGCGACATGGTAGCCTTCGTTGTCGACGTCGCGCACCGATTTCCAATTGACGGGGCTCTCATGGGTCCAGATGCCCTCCGTCGGTACCATCGCTTCGGTTCCATACTGGCCGAGTTCCTCGGCGAAAGGCCGCATGAGCTCGGCGACGGAAGGCTGCGGACCCGGCCGGAAGCGGATGAAGACGAAGCCCATCCACACTTCGAGTTCAAGCGGGATCAACCCGAAGGCCTGTTTGTCGAGCGGCGGGAACGAGCGCGGCCGCGCCGCACCCCGCAGCGTCCCGTCGAGATTGTAGACCCAGCCGTGGAACGGACAGACGAGCGCATTGCGGCAGGTGCCCTTGTCGTCCGCCACGACGCGGGAGCCGCGGTGCCGGCAGATGTTGTGGAAGCCGCGGATCGTGCCGTCCTGGCCGCGCAGAATCAGCGCCCGCTCGCCAACGACGTCCATGGTGACGTAGTTGCCCGGTTCCGGCACGTCGGAGACGTGACAGGCGATCTGCCAATGCTGCCTGAAGACGTGTTCCTTCTCCAGTTCGAGCAGGGCGTCGCTGTGGTAGCACCATCCAGGCAGCCCACGGCGATCCCAGTCGTTCGGAACGGCAATGTCGCGGAACAGTTCGTTCATCACGGTCTCCATTTTTGCTGAACGTTCATTCAATATAGCCGGATTTTGCGATGAGGGGAATACCGGCACGTCACGACGCGGAGGAATGAAGGGGGCCTGTTCATGCGGGATCATGGACAAGTGAAGCGACAGCGCCTGTATCTGGCTGCTGGTATCATCCTTGACCAGGTGGGGGCGCGGCATCTCTGGCCTCGCGCAGGCTCGATGACATGAGGCCAAAGGCGGCGTTCAACATTTGTCTGAATTCCAGGTTTCGAAATGAAACCGTTGGCGTCTCGCAGACGTATTTGCTCCAGAGGTCCACAATCTTCCGGGAAGCGATGAACGTCCGTCCGATAGCCTTGATTGCCGGGTTCTGGTTGTTTTTGCTCGGGGCGCTTTTGAGTGCGGCGCGCTCGATGGCGGGCGACGAAGAGGCGGTTCGCATTGATGTCGGTGGCGGTGTCATGCTCAACAGCGTGCTGTTGAGGCCGCACAAGACGGTTGACTTGCCGCCGGTCCTGTTCATCCACGGAGCGAGCGCCAGTCTGTACGACCCCATGTATTCGTTTCGAGACAAGCTTGAAGGACGAGCGGCGCTCCTGTTCGTTGACCGCCCGGGACATGGCGATTCCGATGTCGGCGGACCTGAAAACATCCTGCCCGACGGACAGGCGGATGCCATCGCAAGCCTGATGGAAAGGCGTGGAATTCGTAAGGCGATCGTCGTCAGCCACTCTTTCGGCGGGGCAATCGCGGCAGCTCTTGCCGTGCGGCATCCAGACAGAGTTGTCGGCCTCGTTTTCCTTTCACCGGCAGTCTATCCCTGGAAAGGCGGTATCGCCTGGTACTATGACGCGGCAGCCGTTCCTGTCACGGGCGCGCTCTTCAGCAGCCTGATCGCGCCGCCAATCGGGCTGCTTGCGATCCGAAGCGCGACCTCGGCGACGTTTTCGCCCAACAGAATGCCGCAAGACTATATCCGCGAGGCTCGAACTCTGCAGGTCCTCAGGCCGGGCACCTTCCGGCACAATGCGCAGGAAGTGGCCGCGCTCAACGGCTGGGCCCGGACGGCAAGTCGCGGGTACCGCAAGATCAGGGTGCCGACGGTGATCATCACGGGGGATGCCGACAGCATCGTTTCGCCTGTTGTGCATGCGCGGCACCTCGCGCGCGACATCCGCGGCGCCCGTCTCTTCGTCGTCCGCAATCTTGGCCACAAGTCAGACTACGTCGCGCGCGATCTGGCGATTGCGGCGATCGAAAGTGTCGGCGGACGAAGAGTGGACCTGAACGCCGAGGCGAGGACGATCGAACTGCGGATCGCGGCAGATGACGAACGTTGACGTCTGGCGCAGCAGATGCAGGGCTGGCTTGTTCGCGCTCTATGCGACGGCGGGCGTCCTGCACGTGACCTTTCCGGCGCCGTTCCTCGCCATCACGCCCCTTTGGGTGCCGAGCGCGCCAGACGTCGTCCTGCTGACGGGCTTCTGCGAGATCGCCGGCGCCATCGGCCTTTTCGTGCCGTCTCTTCGAAAATATGCCGGTATCGCCCTTGCGCTTTATGCGGTCCTGGTCTTCCCGGCCAACATCAAGCACGCATTCGACAGCCTGAGCGCACCGGACGTTTCTCCATGGCAGTGGCTCTATCATGGCGTCAGGCTGCCGCTTCAGCCTTTCGTTGTTTGGCTTGCTTTGTTTGCGGGGGATGCTGTGACCTGGCCGGTTCAGAAGACGAGCGCCGAGCTTTAGAAAAAGGGGGCGGGACATGGCACCCCGCCCCGTCCATGTGCTTCACATTGCCGGAAGCACCGTAATGTCGCGCACGTCCGTTTCCAGCCCGGTGATCGTGCCGACCTCGGTTGCCGCCCCGGTCTCCAGATCGATGGTATAGAGCGCCTTGTTGGCGACGAGATAGGCACTGTTCCTGCCGTCCGCCATGCCTTGAATGTCGAAGGCGTAGGTCGCCGGCATGTCCTTGAGGCCGAGCTTGCCGATCGCCTTTAGCGTGCCGTCGTTCGGCTTGGTCTGCTGGATGAGCGCGCCGATCGTGGCGTCGATATTGTACATCGCCGTCTTTTCCGGCTTGCCGATCGAATTGGTGTAGCCGGCCGCAACGATGTTCGGGGTCTCTCCCTTGTGCATGTCGCTTTCCTCGAAGGCGAGCGTACCATCGACGGTAACTGCGCCGGTGTCTGGATGAACGCGGTGGTTGGTCGTACCGGTCATGAAGCGAAGGCGATCGGCCGCAGGGTTGAAATCGACGACGACCGGAGCCTCTGACATCGCCAGCATCTTGTCCATCTTTGCGACTTGCGTGGCTGCGCCCGTCTGAAGGTCGATCGAGACGATCGCGTGATCCGGCGTGACGCCAATCACGGTCTTGGTACCCGGGCGGTAATCGATGCCGACCAGCTTGTCGACGCCGGTCACATCCATCGTCTTGGTGGCACTCGGCTTTTCCGTATCGAACATCACGAGCGTCTTGTCGCCGGTCAGGCCCAGGACCGGGGCGGCGAGGGTGATGCTCGAGGTCGTCGCAATTGTTGTCGATGCGATCAGGGCGAAGCAAATGGGTTTCATGTCTTTCTCCCGTTGCGGTGACGCGTTTGAAAGTCGTCCGGCTGCTTGCGCCGCGACTTCCTCTCATGAAGACCCCGCGCCGGGTGCGCCTGGATGCAGTGACGCGAAAAAAATTCTCCGCCTGCATCTAAGGGGCTGGTCGGCGCGTATAGAGATTGAGTGCTCGCGCTCGACGTTCTTGAGGGGAGAGTTCTGTATGTTGATGACACCCGGTGCAGACGATCTCGCCAGCGCACTTGCCGGCTGTGCCAAAGGCGACAAGACGGCGCTGCGATTGATCTTCGACCGGGAGGCCGGACGGATGGTCGCGATTGCCGAGCGCATTGTCCGGCGACGGGATCTTGCAGAGGAGGTGGTGCAAGAGAGTTTCATCCGACTCTGGACGCATGCGCATCAGTACCAGCCAGATCGCGGATCTGCACGCGGCTGGATTTATGCGATTGTCCGCAACCGCGCCCTCAATCTGCTGCGCGATAGCAGTCGCGAGCTAACCATTGAGGAAGTGGACGCATTGCGTGAGCGTGAGCAGGCGCATCAAGTCATCGCCGCCTGGTACCAGCTAGATCAAAGCTCCCGTCTTTACCACTGCCTGGGTGCGCTTGACGAAACGAAGCGGCGCGGCATCCTCATGGCCTATGTGCACGGCTATTCCCACGGCGAGATCGCCGGTCGTCTGCGCGTACCGCTCGGGACCGCGAAGTCCTGGATCAGGCGCGGGCTTTCGGCGCTCCGGGAGTGTATGGCATGACCGGTGAGCGAGATTATGCGGCTCTCGCCGACGAGTACGTGCTGGGCCTGCTCGACGCAGCCGAAGCGGTAACGATCGAGGCCGATATGGAGCGCGAGCCTCTGTTGGTGGCGGCAATCGCTGCCAGCCGCGAGCGCTTCCTGCCGCTGGACGCTGGAGCCGAGGCTGTGCCCGTTCGTGACGATCTGTGGGGCCGCATCGAGGCCTCCCTGCCACCACAGGCAGGACCAGCCGCCATCGACCCGGCACTGCCGGCCAACGACAACCGCACAAACGGCTGGCGAAAAATCGCGGTCGCCGCCATCGCCGCAACGGTAATCCTGGCCGTCGGACTTTCCTTCAGCCTGATGAGAACGATCGACCCGGTGGTCGTTGCCGTCCTGGTCAATGACCGTGGGGAGGTGCAGGCGATCGTCGAAGATTTCGGAAACGAAAGCGCGACGGTCCGAATGCTGGTGGATTTTGACGTTCCGCCGGGCAAGACCATCCAGGCCTGGACGCTGCCGTCTCGCGAAATCGGGCCGGTATCGCTGGGCCTCGTCGACACAGCAAGGTCAGTGCGCTTGGAAGGACCAGTCTTGCAACCGCCCCGTGACGGTCAGCTTTACGAGTTGACGCTGGAGCAGGCAGGGGGCTCGCCGACCGGGCGGCCGACCGGGCGGATCCTCGCCAAGGGCTTGGCCAAGCTTGCGCGGTAGCGCGCCGGCCAATCGTCGCCTTCGGTTTTTTGCTCTGAAGATCAGGGCGACCTTAAGGCATTGCGGCAGCAATCAGAATCCCAATCCCGATTCTGGTCAAGCTTGAGAAGCGCGCAAGCATTCTTGGTCGAAGCACGTAGCAGGGTGCTGGCAGTGCCGCCCGAAGCTTCATCGCGAACGCGTGCAGGGCAGATGAATCCCGTGCACTTCCTTGCCCAGGGAACGGCATTGATTTGTAAAATCAATCTCAAAAAACATTGACATTTCAATGTTTGATGTGGTTATAAAGATAACAACAAATTTACGGGCTTCTACCATGTTGGCCATTGTCGCTGATGATTTGACGGGAGCGCTCGACGCCGCCGCGCCGTTTGCCGCACGAGGCATGCATGTCGAGGTCGCCCTGGTGGGCGAGGCCATTGACAGCGCGCTCCGGCTAAAGCCCGATGTTCTTTCAATCAATCTCGGCTCGCGTGAACTGAGCGGCGAAGCTGCAGGCCAGCGCGCGGCGGCAGCCCTTGCCGGTCTGCCGCCTGAAGCGCGGCTCTTCAAGAAGGTCGACTCGCGCCTGAAGGGCCATATAGCCGCCGAACTTGACGCCGTGACGTTCCGTTCCGCCTTGGTGGCTCCGGCCATTCCGGCATTTGGTCGATACGTGACAGACGGTTGCGTTCGTGGTTTTGGGGTCGACGCGCCCATTTCCGTTCGAGAAAGGCTAGGTCGGCATGCGGCCCGGTCCATCATTCCGGATACGTCCACCGCGGCAGAGATGCGCGCGGCGCTTGAGCATGCCGAGCGGACTGGCGTCGACCTGTTGGTGGGGGCGCGTGGCCTTGCCGAGGCGCTTGCCCAACACATGACCGGCGACGCGGCCGCGCACGCCGCCGAAATTTCTGGCGGTCCAGCCCTGTTCGTCATCGGATCTCGCGACCCCATCACACTTGCCCAGATCGACGCACTGCGCCACTCGGTTGCGATACGCTATCTGGCGGCGCCCAACGGGCGTCTTGTCGACCCGAAAGACGATGGCAGCGCGATCACCCTGGTCCAGGCTGTCGCAGGCGAAGCGGAAGTTTCGTCCGAAGAGGTTTCCGAGGCGCTTGCCGAAAGTATCTGTCCGAACCTCGCTCGATCGGTCGGTACAATGCTCTTGTCCGGCGGTGCTACGGCGGAGGCGGTCTTGAGGAAGATGAATATCCAGCGTTTCCGCCTGCTCGGTGAATGCCTGCCGGGCCTGGGCTTGGCTGAAGTCGAAGGACGTTGCATCATTGCCAAATCCGGTGGATTCGGTTCGCCGGACACGCTGAAGCAGGTCGCCGAGGCGTCTCTCCGCAAGATGGGATCGTAAATGGGACTGGAGACCGGAACTGCACGCAAGAGCCTTGGCGATGTCGTCTTTGAGCGCATGCATCGTGCGATCAAATCCGGCGCATACAAGCCTGACGAGCGCCTGCCGACCGAACACGATCTCGCCAGCGAATTCGAGGTCTCCCGCCCGATCATTCGCGAAGCGCTGCAGCGGCTGCGCGAACAGGGCTTCATCTATTCGCGCCGGGGCGCAGGCAGCTTCGTACGCGCCGTCGGCATGCGCGAGCCGCTTGGCTTCGGTCAACTCGAGAACGTCGCCGATCTTCTCAATTGCTACGAGTTTCGCCTGACCGTCGAGCCGGCGGCGGCGGCGGCCGCAGCGGAGCGTCACGACGCGGGCACCTTGGCGGCCATTCGCCGGGCGCTTGAACTGATGCGGGACGCGACCAACCGCCAGTCGCACCGCGAGGATGCGGATTTCCAGTTTCATCTCGCGATCGCGCGCGCCGCGCAGAACAGCTATTTCTTCACGGCCATGGAAGCGCTCAAGGACCACATCGCCGTCGGGATGCGGTTTCATGGCGCCTCCGTCAAGCGCGAGACCACGGGGCTGACACGGGTCTTTGCCGAGCACGAGGCGATTGCCGAGGCCATCGCTTCACGCGAGGCAGCGAAGGCAAAGCAACTCATGCATGATCATCTCTCGGGTTCGCGCGAACGCCTCTTCCTGGCGACCAAATAGCACCGCAAACGGCAAATACTAACCCCGGCGCTTGGCCGGGGCTCTGGTTCTGTGTCGATGGTGGGGTGGGCTAGAAGGCTGACCTGTAAACGGCCAGCACGTCCTCGACGCTCATGTCGATCGGATTGTTGTCCATGAGACGACGGTTGGCGTGGGCCTCGCTCGCATAGAGCGGCAGGTCATCCGGTTTCGCGCCATGGGCGGCAAGGGACATTTCGATGCCGAGATCGTGGCAGAAGCCACGGGCCGCGGAAAGCAGTTCGCGCGCTGCGAGGTTGTCGCCAAGGCCGAGCGCCTGTGCGACTTCCGCGGTCTTGTCGACGGTAACAGTCTGGTTGAACGCCAGCACATGCGGGAAGATGATGGCGTTGGCCAGGCCATGTGGCAGGCGAAGCCTTGTGCCGAGCGGATAGGCGATTGCGTGGCCGGCTGCCGTATTGACCGGCCCAAGGCAGATGCCGCCGTAATAGGAGGCAAGCATCATGCCTTCGCGCGCCTCGGTATCGGTGCCATCCTTGACGGCGCGCGCCAGGTATTTGCCGACAAGCCTGAAGCCCATGCGGGCAAAACCGTCGATCATCGGATGGGCACGGCGATTGGTGAAGGCCTCGACGCAGTGCGCCATGGCGTCCACCCCCGTCGCTGCAGTTACCGCCGGTGGCACCGAATAGGTGAGTTCCGGATCGAGGATGGCGAGATCGGCGATCATGTGCGGGCTTTCGACCGCGATCTTGTTGCCTTTTTCCGGATCGGTGATCAGCGATCGGATCCCTGCTTCCGAGCCCGTCCCGGCCGTGGTGGCGACCTGGACGAGCCGCGTGCTGCGGCCGGCGACCCTGTTGGGTCCGGCCACATCGGCAAGCGTTTGCACGGAATTCCAAAGCACGGCGACCAGTTTGGCCACATCGAGAACCGAGCCGCCGCCCAGCCCGACGATCAGGTCCGGCTTTTGTTGGCGTGCAGTCTCAAGGGCGGCGTTCAGCGTTGCGATATCGGGTTCGCCGGGGATGGCGTCGAATACTGCGACGCGGCCCTTGAGTTTCATGCGGTCGACGAAGCTGGCGGTGATCGGCGTCGCGATCACGAGGATCGATTGGGCATCGGCGGCCCAGGCGCCGACCTGCGCGATCGTGCCTGCGCCGACGACGAGGCGGCGAGGCTGGTGAAGCGTGATCTGAGTGGTGGTCATGGCGTCATCCTCGCTTGGCTGCGCCAGACACCAGCTTGCGGGCATAGGCGATGGCGGAGTTCATGTTGCCGTGGTTGGCGATGCCCTTGCCGGCGATGTCGAAAGCCGTGCCGTGGTCGACCGAGGTGCGGTCGATCGGCAGGTCCACCGAGACGTTGACGGCGGTGTCGAAGGCGACGAGCTTGACCGGGATGTGTCCCTGGTCATGATACTGGGCGACGACAAGGTCGAAGCCACCGGAATAGGCGCGGTGGAACACGGTGTCGGCCGAGATCGGACCATAGGCATCGATGCCTTCCGCCCGTGCCGCTTCGACCGCAGGTGCGATCTGTTCGTCATCCTCGGTGCCGAAAAGGCCGTTCTCGCCGCAATGGGGATTGACGCCGGCGACCGCGATCCTGGGCGCCGCATATCCGATGCGTTTCAGATGTGCGTCGCCAGCCTTGATGGTGGCAAGTACCCGCTCGGTCGTGGAGCGCCGGATCGCCTCCTGGAGCGAGACGTGCGTCGAGACATGGATGACCTTGAGACGTTCGGAGGCGAGCAGCATGTAAGCAGCCTTCGAGCCCGTCAGGCTGCGCAGCATTCCGGTGTGGCCGTCGTAGTGATGGCCGGCAAGGTTCAGCGCTTCCTTGTTGATCGGTGCGGTGACGATGCAACCGATGGCGCCGGCTTCCGCATCCCGCACCGCCTTTTCGATGAAGCGGAATGCGGCGTCACCGGCAACCGGGCTGAGCTTGCCCCAGGGAAGCGGTGCGCCTTCGACCGGCAGGTCCACGACGAAGGGCTCAAGGTCAACCGCGAGGTCCAGCGCCGTACGGGCCGCTTCAAGGGTCGCAAGGTTGCCGTAGATGCGGGTTGTCTCGCGGTCCTGTGGCGACATTTCCGCAAGCGCGCGGACTGAAATCTCCGGGCCGACGCCGCACGGGTCGCCCATGGTGATGCCGATGATAGTGCTCATGAAAGTCTCCGTGCGTCGGCGCGATCCCAGCCAGGGGCCAGGCGGACATATTTGATGGCGCGCCGGTGATAGGTGTAGGCGAGGTGCATGGTCCCGTCCGGGGCCTCGAGCAGCCAGGGATAGGACATTTCCTTGTTGCGACCGTCGGTCGAGTCGTTGGAGAGGCAGGTTCCGGGGCCGTCTTCGATCGTGAGGCGGACAGGAAAGGTCTTGCCGCCGTCCTCGGACAGGCAAAGTGCGACAGGCGCCCGCGGCACGCCCCAGACCGGTTCGCAGCCGCCTTCAGGGTCGGCATCCGGGCGGCCATCGTCCTCGCCGAGTTCGTCGTAGAGAGAGGCGCGCCGCTCGGTGAATTCGGCGGCGCTCACCGGATTGCAGATGGTCGCGATCCGGCCGTCTGCGAGACGTATGGCGGCGATCGAGGAGTTGTTGTTGGGTATGTCGGTCGCCGCAGGCGCAGACCAGGTGCGTCCGCCGTCCAGGCTTTCGGTTCTGTAGATCCAGTCGGCCTGCCGCCGGCGGAAGAGAGCGGCAAGGCGCTCGTCTCCGATCGAAACGGGCGACATGTGCACGCAGCCGATCGACTGCTCCAACTCGTTCAGTTGCCAGGTTTCCCCCTGGTCGAGCGAAATGCCGATGGCCGCGGTGTCATGGCTGCCGTTCCATTTCTGGCCGGGCCGCTGGACGCAGCGGAAGATCGGCAACAGCCACGCGCCGTCTTCGCGCACCACCAGGGGCGCGCGGACGAAGCAGCCGCGCGGCAGATCGAGATAGCGCCCCTCGTCGGCAGTCAGCGTCAACGGGTCGGACGGGTTGCGTCGGATCTCGGCCATGCGGATCCGGCACTCATCCTGGTTTCCGGAAGGCTGGGAGGTATGAAAGAGCCAAAGCCTGCCGTCAGGAGCCGTGAACAGCACCGGGTTCTGTTCCGAATGAGCGGGGTCGAAGCTCAGGCGTTGGGGTGGCCCCCACGTGGCCGCATTCGTTGGAAGCACCGAGGCAAAGATCGAAATGTCGGACTTGCCTTCAAGGCTTCCTCCGAACCACGTGCAGGCAAGCGCGCCATCTGACAGCAGATGCAGGAATGCGGCGTGGTTCTGCACCATGGGCGAAGGCAGCAAAGCCTCGTGGCGCGTTGGCGAGATCGCTTTCAGCGCGCCATTCATGCTGCGGGCTATTTCCTCTGGGGTCATCGGCTCCTCCTGCTTGCTCTTGAAAATCGCCGAAATTACAAAGTTGTCAAGTTCTATTATGTTATTACTGGCTCAAATGTGTGCGGATATATTTTGTAAAGTGTTGAAATTAAACGGATAAAAAAATCAAAAAACGAGCAGTAATTTTTACATGACAAAACTGTTTGACAAATTTGTTTGAAAAGGAGATTGTCATGTCAAGCCGGCAAGAGGATGCCGGGAGGAGGTTTTCATGCCGGGAAGCGTCGGCGCTCAAGAGGCCAGGATGGCTGTGATCTTTGCGGTAGGCGCTGCGATGCTTGCTGCAGCCGACGCAGTAATCGTTCGTGCCTTGAATGGCGCGGTGCATCCCTTCGTCATCGGCTTCTTCCGCGCCTTCTTTGGCGCCGTCATTCTTTTGCCTTGGGTGGCTCTGCGTCCGTCGGTGCTGCGTTCAAGCCATCCGCTGCGCCAGCATGCGGTGCGGGCCGGCTTCAAGCTGCTCGCCATGGTCGCTTTCTTTGCTGCTTTCAGCTGGGGGCCGCTCGCCGATGTGACGGCGATCGCCTTTACGTCGCCGATCTTCGTCCTGCTGGGCGCTGCGTTGACACTGGGCGAGCGGCCAGGTCCTGTCATGATTGGTGCCGTGGCGCTCGGCTTTGCCGGCGCAATGCTGATCGTCGGTCCGTCCGGCGCCGGTTTCAGCCTGGCCATCCTGCTCGCCCTCGTCGGCGCGGTGCTGCAGTCGGCCATTCAACTGATCCTCAAGTCGATGTCGAGGGGTGACAGGACTGCAACGCTCGTTGTCTGGAACCTTCTCCTGACCGTTCCGATCGCGCTTCTCTTCGCGCTTCCGTTCTGGAGCATGCCGGGCGCGCGGGAGTTGTCGCTGCTGGCGCTGCAGGGCGTCGTTGGCACGGCCTGCATGGGCATGATGACGCATGCCTTCTCGCTTGCCCCCGCAACGATTGTCGCGCCGGTCGATTTCCTGCGCTTGCCATTGGTGGCGCTCGGCGGCTTTGCGCTCTTTGGCGAGAATATCGCCCTGACCACGCTCTGCGGCGGCGGGCTCATCGGTTTTGCGGCACTGATCGCCGCGCGGTCCGGACAAGCAAAGTCTGGCTGAACATTTCACTAGGGAGGAAATGCCGTGAAGAAACTGTTTGTCTTGAGTGCACTCATGCTGAGTTCTGCCCTGTCTCCGGCTTTTGCAGGGTCAGGTCCGATCAAGATCGTGCTGGCCGAAGAGGCTGACCTGCTTGAACCGTGCATGGCCACGCGCTCGAACATCGGCCGCGTCATCATGCAGAACGTCAGCGAAACGCTGACGGAGCTCGATGTCCGTGACAAAAAGGGCGTCATGCCGCGGCTTGCCGAGAAATGGGAACAGAATGAGGACGGCAGCTGGCGCTTCCATCTGCGCCACGGTGTCAAGTTCTCGGACGGCACCACCTTCGACGCCAAGGATGTCAAGCACAGCTTCGACCGCATCATGAGCGACAAGAACACCTGCGAGTCGCGTCGCTACTTCGGCGGCATCAAGGTGACGCCAACTGTCGTCGACGACTACACGATCGACTTCAGCGCCGATCCGGTTCAGCCGATCCTGCCGCTGTTGATGTCGCTCGTCACCATTGTGCCCGAGGAAACACCGCTTGAGTTCATCCGCGAGCCGGTCGGCACGGGACCCTACAAGCTTACCAACTGGACGCCGGGCCAGCAGATCGTGCTGACCAGCCGTGACGATTATTGGGGCACGAAGCCCGAGGTCACGGAAGCGACCTATCTGTTCCGCGCCGATCCGTCGGTGCGCGCCGCCATGGTGCAGACCGGCGAAGCCGATCTGTCGCCGTCGATCTCGCAGCTCGACGCCACCAACCCGGCAACGGACTTCTCCTACCTCGACAGCGAAACCGTCTATCTGCGCATCGACCACAACATAGAGCCGCTGAACGACGTTCGCGTGCGCCGTGCGCTGAACATTGCCATCGACCGGCAGGCCTTCCTCGGCACGCTTGTTCCCGACAGTGCACTGCTCGCCACCGCGATCGTGCCACCGCCGACGCTCGGCTGGAACCCCGACGTCAAGGTATTCCCATACGACCCGGAAGGCGCAAAGAAGCTGATCGAGGAAGCCAAGGCCGATGGCGTCAAGGTCGAGACGCCGATCACCATCATCGCGCGCTCGGCCAACTTCCCGAACGTGACCGAGATCATAGAGGCCATCCAGGCGCAGCTCCAGGACGTGGGCTTCAAGGTCGATCTGAAGTTCGTCGAGGTTGCCGAGCACGAACAGTACTATTCGAAGCCCTTTAAGGAAGGCCGCGGCCCGCAGATCGTTGCCGCCATGCACGACAACTCCAAGGGTGATCCGTCGTTCTCGATGTTCTTCAAGTATGCGACCGACGGCACGCAATCCGGTTTCTCGGATCCGAAGGTTGACGATCTGATCAAGCGCGCCTCGGGTGCCGTCGGTGAGGAACGCGCCAAGCTCTGGTCCGAACTGATCGCCTATCTGCACGACGATGTCGTCGCCGACGTCCTGTTGTTCCACATGGTCGGCTTCTCCCGCGTCTCCGAGCGGCTGGACTTCAAGCCGACCATGGCGACCAACGGAACGCTGCAGCTGTCTGAGATCAAGATCAAGTAAACTACTCTGGCGAACCCGGTTCGCCAGACCAACAGCAATCAAGGCGGTGGGATGAGCCCACCGCCGGATTTCGAGGGCGCCATGCTGAAATTCGTTCGAACACGCGCCGTGGCCAGTCTGATCTCGCTCGTCGGGCTGCTCGTCATGGTCTTCTTCCTGTCGCGGTTGACGGGAGATCCGGCGGCCCTGTTCCTGCCGGTCGAGGCTTCCGCCGAAATGAAGGAGCAGTTCCGCGAGCTGCACGGGCTGAACGATCCGCTCCTCGTCCAGTTCACGCGCTATGTCGGCGACGTCGTCACCGGCGATTTCGGCGAATCCCTGCGCAAGGCCCGCCCGGCGCTCGACGTGGTGCTCGAAGCCTTCACCTGGACACTCTGGCTTGCCGTCATCACGATGACGCTCGTTGCCGGTGCCGCAATCGTCGTCGGTTCGCTTGCGGCATTCCGCGCCGGCGGCTTCTTCGACCGGCTGGCCTCGATCATTTCGCTGATCGGCGCGTCTGTCCCCGATTTCTGGATCGCCATCGTCGCGATCGTCGTCTTCTCGGTCAATCTCGCCTGGCTACCGACCTCGGGAACGGGATCGCTGCTCCATTGGATCCTGCCGATCGCCGTGCTGTTCATCCGCCCCTTCGGCATCATCGTGCAGGTGGTGCGCGGCTCGATGATCGGCGCGCTGTCCTCGGCCTATGTGAAGACGGCGCGCGCCAAGGGCGTCAAATCCGGCCCGATCATCTTCGTGCACGCCTTGCGCAACGCCATGCTGCCGGTGATCACCGTGCTCGGCGATCAGGCGGCGAGCCTGTTGAATGGCGCTGTCATTGTCGAAACCATCTTCGGCTTTCCCGGCGTCGGCAAGCTGATGATCGATTCCATTCTGCAGCGCGATTTCAACGTCGTGCTTGCCGCCATCCTCGTCACGGCGCTGGCGATCTTCGTCATGAACCTGCTGATCGACCTTGCCTATGCGCTGCTCGATCCGCGCATCCGGCATTGAGGAGGCGACCATGACACTCGTGACCAACGACAGCGTCATCCTCGAAGAGCCTTCCTTCGCCAGGCGGATGTGGCGCATGCTGCTTGCCGACAAGTTTGCCCTTTGCGCGGTGATCTTCCTCGTCTTCGTCCTGATCCTTGCGATCATCGGACCGAGCTGGCTCGGCGATCTCGCGACCAAGCAGAACCTGCGCGGCCGCAATGCGGCGCCCTTCGACTGGGAACGCGGATGGGTCTGGTGGATGGGGGCGGATGCGCTCGGTCGGCCTCTGCTTGCCCGCATCATCGTCGCCACGCAGAACACGCTGATGGTCGCGGCCGGTGCCGTCGCCCTTTCGGCGGTTACCGGCACATTCCTCGGCCTCATCGCCGGCTTTTCCTCGCCGCGCGTCAACCAGGTGATCATGCGGCTTGCCGACGTGATCATGTCGTTCCCGTCGCTGCTCATTGCCGTGATCGTCCTTTACATTCTCGGCTCGTCGGTCCTGAACCTGATGCTGGTGCTCGCGATCACCCGCATCCCTGTCTATCTGCGCACGACGCGGGCCGAGGTTCTGGAAATCCGCGAACGCATGTTCGTCCAGGCCGCGCGCGTGATGGGTGCATCCAGGAACCGCATCCTCTTTCGTCACATCCTGCCGGTGGTGCTGCCGACCTTGACGACGCTTGCGACGCTCGACTTCGCCTATGTCATGCTCGCCGAAAGTGCTTTGTCCTTCCTCGGTATCGGCATCCAGCCGCCGGAGATCACCTGGGGCCTGATGATCTCGCAAGGGCGGCAATACCTCACCAATGCTTGGTGGCTGTCCTTCTGGCCGGGCCTTGCGATCATTCTCACCACCATGTCGCTCAATCTGCTTTCCAACTGGCTGCGCATCGCGCTCGATCCGGTGCAGCGTTGGCGCCTCGAAATGAAGGGTCGCAAGAATGGCTGACCATCTGCTGGAAGTCCGCAACCTCTCGGTCGAGTTCCACACCGCCGTCGGCGTGGTCAAGGCGGTGCGCAACATCTCCTATCACCTCGATCGCGGCGAGACGCTGGCGATCCTCGGCGAAAGCGGGTCGGGCAAGTCGGTCTCCTCCTCGGCGATCATGAACCTGATCGACATGCCGCCGGGACGCATCAGCTCGGGAGAGATCCTGCTCGACGGCGTCGACCTGCTGACGATGCCGGCGCAGGAGCGGCGCAAGGTCAATGGGCGGCGGGTCGCGATGATCTTCCAGGATCCGCTGAGCCACCTCAACCCGGTCTATACGGTCGGATGGCAGATCCGCGAAGCGCTCACCACCCATGGGACGGATGCTGCAAAGGCCGCCTCCGAGGCGCTGCGGCTTCTGACCCGGGTTGGCATCCCCGACCCGGAAGGCTCAGCGAACAAGTATCCGCACGAGTTCTCTGGCGGCCAGCGACAACGTGTGATGATCGCCATGGCGCTGGCGCTGCGTCCGGACCTGCTGATTGCCGACGAGCCGACGACGGCGCTCGACGTGACCGTGCAGGCCGAGGTCCTGGCACTGCTTGAGGAACTGCAGCGAGAAACCGGGATGGCGATCCTCATCATCACCCATGACCTCGGTGTCGTCGCAGAGGTCGCCGACCGGGTCGTGGTGATGGAAAAGGGCGTGCTGGTCGAAACCGGTACCGTGCGTGAGGTCTACAAGAACCCGCAACATCCTTACACGAAGAAGCTGATCGCCGCCGCGCCTGGCAAGGGCGACATGCATGCGCCGGCCGCCCGGGCAGAGCCGGTTCTGTCGGTTCACGACGTGCGCAAGCGCTATGGTTCCTTCGAGGCGCTGAAGGGTGTTTCCTTTGACCTCATGCCCGGCGAGACGATGGCTGTCGTCGGCGAAAGCGGCTCCGGCAAGTCGACGCTTGCCCGCATCCTGTTGCGTCTCGACGAGCCGGACAGCGGCAAGGCCCTGTGGAAGGGCCGCGACCTCTTCACCATGTCGCCGGCCGAACTCTACAAGCTGCGGCGCGACCTGCAGATGGTGTTCCAGGATCCGACGCAGTCGCTCAATCCGCGCATGACCGTCTATCAGCTGATCTCCGAGGCCTGGATGATTCATCCGGATATCCTGCCCAAGGCCAAGTGGCGCGAGCGCGTGGCCGAGCTTCTGGTGCAGGTCGGGCTTGGTCCGGAACATATGGGACGCTACCCCCACCAGTTCTCAGGCGGTCAGCGCCAGCGCATCGCGATCGCTCGCGCACTCGCGCTCGAACCGCAACTGATCATCTGCGACGAGGCCGTCTCGGCACTCGACGTCTCGGTTCAGGCTCAGGTGATCGCGCTGCTCGACAAGCTGCGCAAGGAAATGGGCATCGCGTTCATTTTCATTGCCCATGATCTGCCGGTGGTCCGCGATTTCGCCGATCACGTGATGGTCATGCAGAAAGGCAATGTCGTGGAACTCGGAACGGTGCGAGAGGTGTTCGACGCACCAAGGCAAGACTATACCCGCGCGCTGCTTGCGGCCGGCCTCAACCCAGATCCCGACGTTCAGGCGGCCCAGCGCGCCGCCCGTCTCCGGCGCGCCTCCTAAGACGCCACATTTCAGAGGAACATCGAATGACCAAGCAAGCCTATGTCGCCCTCGTGACCTGCTTCAACGAGGACGAGACGATCAACTACAAGGCGACGCGCGCCCAGGTCAGCCGGCAGGTTGAGGCAGGCAACAACATCATGTGCGCCGGCACCAACGGTGATTTCACCGCGCTCACCTTCGAGGAAAAGGTGCGTCTCACGCAAGAGGTGGTGGACGAAGTGGCTGGCCGTGTGAAGGTGATCGTCAACGCCGGCATGCCGGCGACCTTCGAGACGGTGAAGCTCGCTCGCGAGTTCGACCGTATCGGCGTCGACGGCATCGCCGTGATCACGCCGTTCTTCATCGCCTGCACGCAGGACGGACTTGTGCGCCACTTCTCCACGGTTGCCGATGCGGTGAAGACGCCGGTCTACCTTTACGATATCCCGGCTCGCACCCAGAACCATATCGAGCCTGAAACCGCCCGCGCGCTTGCCGGCCACGGCAACATTGCCGGCATCAAGGATTCGGGCGGCGCGAAGGAAACGCTTGAAGCCTATTTGCAGGTTGCCAAAGAGGTTGACGGGTTCGAAGTCTACTCCGGCCCCGACCACCTGGTGCTCTGGGCGCTGCAGAACGGCGCTGCCGGCTGCATCTCAGGCCTCGGCAACGCCATGCCGCAGGTGCTCGCAGGCATCCTTGGAGCCTTCAATGCCTGCGACATGGCGGAGGCGGAGAAGCAGCAGGCGACGTTCGCTGCATTTCGAACAGACCTCTACGCATTGGGCTTTGCTCCGGCCATGGTGAAACGGGCGTTGTTCCTTCAGGACGCCAGCGTCGGCGCGAGCCGCCAGCCGGCGCTGCTACCGAACAAGGAACAGGACAGTCAGATCGCGGAAATCCTTGGGCGCTACCGCCTTCTCTAAGAGATCAGCCATGCGGGGCCGCCGCAGTTATGACGCCAGTGCCGGGAGCCTTTAGGGGTAGCCACGTTGCGTCACGCGCTGAGGTTGGGGCGGCCCTCTCGCTGCCATGCTTGATGCTTGCCGGTATCGTCGCGCCGAAAGGCCAATTCGGGCGGCTTGGGCGGAATAAGTGGCGGCCGGTCGCGTTCTTCCAGAACCATCAATCTGGAGGTTTCCCGATGCTGTCCCTGATCCGCCGACCCGCGCACACACTCTCTTTTGTCTGCCAGCCCCAGGATTACGGCGTGATCGCCGCGCCGCAACTGGCGAAGTCCGTTCTCCCCGACTGGTATCGCAAGCTGCCGCCCATCGACAGACAGCACCTCACGGTCGCCAACAACGGGCTGACGGTGAAGCGGTGCATGCCCTTTCTTGACGCGATGACGACCGGCTGGCTCCTGCCGCTCGCCGCCACTGTTCGCCTCGAGATCAAGGACGAAGGCCGAACCGTCACCGCCGGCTGGGAGTTCGACCGCGTTATGGTCAGCAACCACGGAGCGCACCAGGTCGCGGGCAACCCAAAGGAGCCGAGCCCGCCGTGCAAGTTCCACAATTACTGGTCGCTCCGCACGCCGAAAGGTTGGAGCTGCCTGTTCGTGCCGCCCCTCAATCGACCGGCACAGCCGTTCGAATGCGTGGCGGGCGTCGTCGACACGGACACCTACGCCGCCCACGTCCATTTTCCATTCTTCGCGACCCAGTCGGACGGCATCTATGTCATCGAGAAGGGAACGCCGCTGGTTCAGGTCATCCCCTTTTGCCGCGACGATGCGGCAATTCCGGCGGAGGTCCGGCCGGAGACCGGAAAGGAAGCGATGGAGCGGGAGGCGGTCCACAGAAACACGATTGCCGGGCAGGGCTGGTACCGCAAATGGGCGCGCGCCGCCCGTTGATCTTGTTTCAGGTCGGGAGACAGCAACGGGGGCCGGATGATCCGGCCCCCGCGCTCTTAAGCGAAGTCAGCGGCGCGCACGCCAACCGATTCCCCGATAGTACGACCGGTCGGAGCCGTTCGAACTCGAGTTTGAGGAACTGTTCGACGAGGAGTTGGAACTCGAATTGCTCGACGAATTCAGCTTGAGTTCGAGGAGCTGTTCGACGACGAGTTCGAGCTCGAGTTGCTTGACGAGTTGGAGCTCGAATTGGACGAGCTGTTGCCGGCGACGATGATGACGCCGTCATCATCGTCTATCGGTGCATGCGATGACCGATCAACGTCGAGCGGTGCAACCGGATGTTCCCTGGCGTGTGCCGCAGTGCTCACGAGTGCGGCCATGCCTGCGACGAGAGCGGACTTCAATCTCCAGTGTCTTGTCATGGTGTTACTCCTTTTCCCAGATGGGACCGGCCGTTCCGGTCCGGGGGAGTAACGGGCGAGATTGAACCTTATTCCGCGTTTTGCCGCTGGCGTTGCTAGACGGATTCTCGTTTGTCGGCGTTTTTTCTATCCGGCAGCAAGTGCTGCGCGATGAGGCGGACTCGCCGCGAGCATCCCATGCCGAATTGCAAGCTGAAACGCGGGTAGCTCGTGCTTGCGAGCGATATCGGCGGCGAGACTAGGCTCGCCTTTCCCGCGCAACCGTTTTCAGGCGGCCAAGGTCTGCAAGATGTCGCGCCATGAAGCGCGAGGCTTCCTCGTTCTTGCCGGCGAGGATCAGGTCAAGCAACTCGATGTGCTCGCGGCAGCGTTCGCGGGCGCTGTCGCGATCCAGCATTTGGCGATAGTCGATCAGGCGGCGCAGACGGTCGAGGCGGTTCAGTGCGTCAATGAAGAAGCTGTTCTGGCAGCATTCGATGATCGCCTCGTGCATGCCGCTGTTCAATCCGAAGAGCTTTGCATCCGACACCGTCCAGATGCCGCCGTTGACGAGCCATTCCTGTTCCTCCCGGCAGCGAAGAAGTGCGGGGCGGTTGAGCTTGAAAGTTGGCTCCAGCAGGGCGGCGGGTTCGATCAACAGGCGAAACCGAAAGCTATCCTCATAGGCCTGCAGCGAGGTCAGGACTGGCAGGAAGGCCCAGCCATGGCCCGGCAGTCTCTCGATCCAGCCTTCATTGGCCATGCGCAAAAGGATTTTGGACAGTCGACCCTTGGTCAGATCATACCGGCGCAGGAACTCGCTCTCCGTGATCTTTTCGGGCAGGCGGCCGTGTAGACGGTCGTCCGCGATCGTCAGGTAGATCTGTTCGTCGTCTTCCGCGGAAGGGGATTCGAGCGACAGTTTTTCGGCCGCCTTTACGTCGGCGATCATGTAGCCGCCGCCTTCACCCTGCTTCAGCACGCCCGCCTCATGCAGCAGCTTCATGGCGTTGCGCACCGGCGAACGCGAGACCCGGAACTGTTCCGCGAGCTTTCGTTCGACCAGGCGATCACCCTCGGTGAGCTTGTCGGTGCGGATGTAGGCGACGATCTGGTCGGCAAGGTTGGCGATCAGGGGGGTGGTCTGCACGGCTAAGCTCCCGATTTTGCTCATCTATGCCACAAGGCTGTCGCATCGCCAAGCATTTTTGGTTTTTCTCTATTGCAAAATACCAATCCTTGGCGTATTTGGTATTTTAGAGGAGAAAAAGACCAATACGGTCTGGAGGATCCCAATTCGATAATGGCTTGTTTGGCGCCGGCGCGAAGCCGGCGAACGATCTTGCTTGGCCTCCGCGATCTCCTGAAACGGTGAGGAAGACATGACCATAAAACTTCTCGTATTGCCTGGAGACGGGATCGGGCCGGAAATAACCGCCGCGACTCTGGAGGTGCTCAAGGCCGTCGACGCCGAAACCGGTGTCGGTTTCGAATTCGAGTTCAAGGATATCGGTCTGAAATCCCTTGCCGAGCAGGGCACGACGCTGACAGACGCGGTGATGACGCGCGTATCCGAGGTGGACGGTGTCATCCTCGGACCCGTCTCGCATTACGAGTATCCGCCACGAGACAAGGGCGGCATCAATCCGTCGGGCGAACTCAGAACCAGGTTCGAACTTTACGCCAATATTCGCCCATGCCGCTCGCGCGAGGGGTTGACCATCCTGCGCAAGCCCATGGACCTCGTTCTGGTTCGCGAGAATACCGAAGGCTTTTACTCCGACCGCAATATGTACGCCGGCGCAGGCGAATTCATGCCGGACCCGGACATGGCGTTTTCGATCCGCAAGGTGACCGCCAAGGCATCCGCGCGCGTGGCGAAGACGGCATTTGAGCTCGCCCGTTACCGCCGCAAGAAGGTGACGGCGGTGCACAAGGCCAATGTCGTCAAGCTGTCCGACGGTCTGTTCCTGCGTGAGGTGCGCAAGGTCGCCGAGACGTATCCCGATGTTCAGCTGGAAGAACTGATTGTCGATGCGACGGCCGCGCATCTCATTCGCACCCCCGAACGCTTCGACGTGATCGTCACCACCAACATGTTCGGCGACATTCTTTCGGATGAGGCCTCGGAACTGTCAGGCAGCCTCGGTCTGGGCGGCTCCATCAACGTCGGCGACGACATCTGTGTCGCTCAGGCGCAGCATGGCTCGGCACCCGACATTGCCGGCAGAAATCTGGCGAACCCGACCTCTCTTATCCTTTCCGCCGGTATGCTGCTCGACTGGCTCGGACGCCGGCGCAGCGACATGCGGCTGACGCGTGCAGCGGCTCTCATCGAGGCGGCAACTGAAACAGTGCTTCAGCAACCGCAATTGCGCACACGCGACATCGGTGGGGTTCTGGATACCGACGCATTCGCCGTGAGGGTGGTGGAAGCCATCCGTGCCGCCGGCGCTTCGACGTCTGCGGCCTGAGCCGGCCAGCAATCCCCGCAAGGGCAAGCCGGGATTGTGTTCCGGCGATCCTGGAGGAGGGGGCCGACTGGCGGCTCCTGGGATCGAACAACACAGACACGTGGATGGAGGAGTTTCCATGAAGAAGATCACGCGACGCGCCTTTTCAACGCTGTTGGCAGCTGCTGCCACAGTCGTGCTGGTTCACCAGACGGCTGTTCCCGCTTTCGCGGACGAACAGCTTAAATCCCTGCACATCATGGCTCCGAGCAGCCCGGGCAGCGGCTACGATCAGTTGGCCAGAACCATTCAGACGATCCTGCAAGAAGACAAGCTCACGGGACCTGTCGAGGTTCAGAACGTCGCGGGCGGTGGCGGAACGGTCGGTCTCTCGCAGTTTGTCACCACCAAGCCGCGGCATCCGTCGGCCATGGTCATCGGCTTTGCGCTGGTCGGCGGTGTGCTGACGACGAAGTCGCCCGTGACGCTGGAACAAACCGTCCCGGTCGCCCGCCTTATGGGCGAGGCCGATGCGATCGTCGTGCCGGCAAGCTCCGACATCAAGACGTTGGACGACTTGGTTGCACGTTTGAAGGCGGATCCGGCAAAGGTCTCCTGGGCCGGGGGCTCGATCGGCGGCATCGATCACGTCGCTGCCGGCTTGATCGCCAAGACCATTGGCGTCGATCCGAAGACGATCAACTACGTGGTGCATGCCGGCGGCGGCGAGGTGCTGGCCTCCACACTTGGCGGCCATGCGACCGTTGGCATCAGCGGCTACGAGGAGTTTCGCGCACAGGTCGAGGCAGGCCAGCTTCGTGCGCTGGCAGTCACCGGCGACACGCGTATTCCCGGTGTCGACGTGCCGACCCTGAAGGAGGCGGGTGTCGATCTCGCCGTGATGAACTGGCGCGGGATCATGGCGCACCCGAAGCTCGCCGAGAAAGACCGCGAAGGGCTCGAAAAGGCCATCGCCGCTCTCGTCAAGACGCCCGAGTGGCAGGCTGCGCTCAAGAAGCGCGGCTGGATCGATACGTACCTGCCGGCCGACGACTTCGGTGCGTTTCTGGCCGACGAGCAGAAGCGCGTCGAAGGGGCGTTGAAGGAAGTCGGACTGCTCTGACCGGCGGCGAATTTGGGAGGTGTCATCATGTTGAAGTCGGCCAATCTGCGTATCGGGGAGACAATCCTCGGTCTTGCTTCACTCGGTCTCGGCCTGTTCATCGGCGCCGAGACCTGGCTGACGCCTCCCATCGTGGCACAGACCGTGATCGGGCCGGGACTGTTTCCCGCGCTCATCGCCACGGGACTGGTCCTTGTCGGCCTGCAACTGCTTTACGAAGCTTTCCTTTATCGCCTGCAGGCCGAGGATTTTCCCGAGCTCGACTGGAAGTCTGTCGTTCTCGTGGCCTCCGCCTTCGCCTCGCAGCTCGTGCTTTTGGAAAGGCTCGGCTGGGTCATCTCCGGAACCTTCCTCTTCGTCATTTCGGCCATGGCCTTCGGCAGCCGGACCCATCTGCGCAACCTCGCGATCGGGCTGTTGCTCACCGCGCTGACCTACCTGGTGTTCGACTATGGGCTCGATCTCGATCTGCCGACCGGCAGCTACCTCGAAGACCTGATCGCTCTGGCCGGTGGCCCCGTTTGAGGTGGCGCCTGGTTCGAATGCTGAAACCAGAGACCTGGCCGATTTCTCCTAGCCCAAGGGCGGAATGAACATGGATACCCTAGCAGCACTCTTTCACGGCTTTGCCGTCGCCGCCACGCCGTACAACCTGTTCTGGTCGCTGGTCGGCGTGACGCTCGGCACGGCAATCGGCGTCCTGCCCGGCATCGGGCCAGCGCTGACAGTTGCCTTGCTCCTGCCGGTGACCTACGGCATGGAACCAACCAGCGCCTTCATCATGTTCGCCGGCATCTACTACGGCGCCATGTACGGCGGATCGACCACCTCGATCCTGCTCAATACACCAGGCGAATCCGCGTCCATCGTGACCGCGCTCGATGGCCACGCCATGGCGCGCAAGGGGCGCGGCGCGCAAGCCCTGGCAACGGCTGCAATCGGCTCTTTCGTCGCGGGCACCATCGCCACGATCGCGCTGACGTTCGTTGCGCCCCTGATGGTGAAGATAGCGCTGCTCTTCGGGCCGACCGAATACTTCGCGCTGATGGTGCTGGCGCTGACCACCGTCACGGCCGTGCTTGGCGATTCACTGTCGCGGGGTCTTGCGAGCCTGCTGTTCGGTCTTGCGCTCGGGCTCGTCGGGATCGATCTGCAGACGGGTCAGGCACGCTTCACGCTTGGCATCTCGGAGCTGCTCGACGGTATCGACGTCGTTGTCGTGGCTGTCGGCCTCTTCGCCGTCGGCGAAACGCTGTTTACCGTCGCGCGGCACTGTTTCGAGACCGAAGAGCTTTATCAGCTGAAAGGCTCCAAGTGGCTGAGCCGCGAGGACTGGCGCCGCTCCTGGAAGCCGTGGCTGCGCGGGACCGCGCTAGGCTTTCCGATCGGAGCTCTGCCGGCCGGTGGCAGCGAAATCCCGACCTTTCTGTCCTATCTCACGGAAAAGCGCCTGTCGAAGAACCCGGAAGAGTTCGGCCACGGTGCGATCGAGGCGGTGGCGGGGCCGGAGGCTGCCAACAATGCCTCGGCGGCGGGTGTTCTGGCTCCGCTACTGGCGCTCGGCCTGCCGACGTCGGCGACGGCGGCGATCATGCTCGCCGCCTTCCAGCAATACGGTATCCAGCCGGGACCGCTGCTCTTCGACAACAATCCCGAGCTCGTCTGGGGTCTGATCGCCAGCCTGTACATCGGCAACGTCATGCTGCTTCTGCTCAACCTGCCGCTTGCCGGCGTCTGGGTGAAGCTTCTCGCCATCCCGCGTCCGTGGCTCTACTCGGGCATCCTGCTGTTTGCGACGATGGGTGCCTATACGCTCAACAACAACATCGTCGATGTGGCGCTGCTCTGGATTATCGGTCTCATCGGTTTTGGTATGCGCGTGCTCAACGTGCCGGTTGCCCCGTGCATCGTCGGTTTGATCCTCGGGCCGCTGGCAGAGCAGCAGTTCCGCCGTGCGCTGACGATCAGCCAGGGCGATGCGACCGTCTTCTTCACCCATCCGATCTCGCTCGCGCTGATCGTCATCGCACTGACGCTCGTCATTGTGCCGACCCTGTTGCGCTGGCGCGCTCAACGCCAGGCCAGTGGAGCCGCAAACCACATCTGAAGCCCGTCGGTTATCGATCAACCAGGAACATCGCCATGTCGAAAGTCACATATTTTTCCGCCGACGAACTGACCGCCTTTGCGACCGAGATCTTCCTTGGCGCTCAAATGACGGAAGCCGATGCGTCGACGATTGCCCGCGACCTGGTCAAGGCCAATCTGCGTGGCATCGACTCCCACGGGGTGTCGCGGATCCCGATGTATGTCGAACGCTTGCAGCGGGGGCTGGTAAACCCCCGACCCGAGATCACCGTCCAGAAGGTCGCAGGCGCGGTTTCGCTCGTCGATGGCGACAACGGCATGGGATTTCTTGCCTCGCACAGGGCGACCGAAGAAGCGGTTGCGCTCGCAAAAGCCAATGGCATCGGCCTCGTCGGCGTACACCGCAGCACCCATTTCGGCATGGGCGCGCTTTACGCGCTGCAGGCGATCAAGGCCGGTTACATCTCGATGATCTTCACGAACTCGTCGCCGGCGATCCCGATGTGGGGCGGGCGCACGACCTTCCTCGGGGCAAGCCCGATTGCGGCGGGCATTCCGGGTGGCAAGTACGCCCCTTACGTCATGGACATGGCGATGACCGTGATCGCCCGCGGAAAGATCCGCCTTGCGGCCATGAAGGGAGAAGCGATTGCGGAGGGACTGGCTCTGGACATCGACGGCAACCCGACGACGGACGCGGCGAAGGCGTTCGAGGGCGTTTGCCTGCCGTTCGGCGGCGTCAAGGGCTCGGTGCTTGCGACACTGATGGACCTGATGTCCGGCGCGCTCACCGGCGCGAACTTCGGCGGTGACGTGAAGAGCCTCTATTTCGATCACAGCGAGCCGCAGAACGTCGGCCACCTGTTCTTCGCCATCAAACCTGATCTCTTCATTTCGCTTGAGAATTTCGACGCGCGCATGGACGCGTTCTACGAGCGCATCAAGACGCTGCCGAAGGCAGCTGGCGTCGAGGAAATCATGATGCCCGGCGAGCCGGAACAGCGTCGCGAGGACGAGCGGCTGAAAACCGGATTGCCGATCACGGACAACGTGGTGGCGGACCTGACAAGGGAAGGCGAGCGCATCGGCGTCCGCTTCCCCGTCGGCCGCACATCCGACGAGGCCGCCTGATGAACCGCCTCTCCGCCCACATCGGCTACCTCTTCACCGAACTCCCGTTGTTGGAACGGGTTGAAGCGGCAGCCTCAGCCGGGTTCACGGCGATCGAGCACCCGAGCCCATGGGAGATACCCGTCACCGAAATGCGATCGCGCCTTGCCGCGACCGGCCTTTCGTTCACGCAACTCTCTGCGGCAGCCGGTGACGCCGGCAAAGGAGAGAAAGGTCTCGCCGCAATACCCGGTAGGGAAGCGGACTTCCGCGAGGGCCTCAACCGGGCGCTCGATTATGCGGTCACCTTGGACTGCCCGTTCGTCCATCCGATGGCCGGCGTACCCGGAAACGCCGACGTCGCTGCCGCAGCGGAGACCTATCACCGCAATCTGAGCTATGCCGTAGAGCGGACCGCAGGCACCAGCGTCAAGATCCTCATCGAGGCGATCAGCGAGGTCGCGGTGCCGGGATACTTTCTGTCCACGCTCGATCACGCGAGCCGGATACTGGACATCTTCGGACCCGGCAATGTCTCGCTGCTGGTCGACACATTCCATGCCCGGGCAAATGGCGTCGATCTGGCGCAGTGGATAGGGGTCAATGCCCATCGGATCGGTCATGTCCATATCGCCGATCATCCGGGCCGGCATGAGCCCGGGACAGGTACGATCGATTTCGAAGCGCTTCTCGATGCTCTCTGCGAACAGACCTACGAAGGCGCAATCGGCTTCGAATACGTCCCATCCAAAACGACAATCGACAGCGCCACCTTCCTGCTCCGCTGGAAGCACGTGATCGGCGCCAAGCAACAGCAGATGCGGCAAGACAGGAGGCTCGCATGATCACAACAATCAATCCGGCAACCGGCAAGGAACTCGCGCGCTTCGAGGCGCATGCCGATGCCGATGTCGATGCGGCGCTTTTCGCGGCGGTCATTGCCCAGAAGGCATGGCGCAAGGTGCCGGTCGAAGAGCGAGTGGGACTGCTTTCCGGCATGGCGAAGGCGTTGCGCGCCGGCAAGTCCCGGTACGCCGAAATGATCACACTCGAGATGGGCAAGCCGATCGTCGAGGCCGAAGCCGAGATCGAGAAATGCGCTTACAATTGCGATTTCTACGCCGAACATGCGCCTGTGTATCTCGCGGACGAACCGGTCGCCTCAAGCGCGTCCGAGAGCGTCGTCGCCTTCGATCCGCTCGGTGTCGTTCTCGCCATCATGCCGTGGAACTATCCGTTCTGGCAGTTCTTCCGCTTCGCGGCACCCGCCTTTGCCGCCGGCAATGGCGCGATCCTCAAACATGCCAACAACGTGCCGCAATGCGCACTGGCGATCGAAGAGGTCATGAGGGAGGCGGGGTGCCCGGAGGGGCTGTTCCGCACGCTGCTGATCGAGCCTCAGAAGGTCGCCGGCATCATTGCTGACGACCGCATCGCCGCAGTGACGCTGACAGGTTCCACCGAGGTCGGCGCGATTGTCGCCGCGCAGGCCGGCAAGGCGCTGAAGAAGCAGGTGCTCGAGCTCGGCGGCTCCGATCCCTTCATCGTGCTTGCCGACGCCGATCTCGAGGAGGCTGCCAAAGTGGCCGTCAAGGCGCGCTACATCAATGTCGGCCAGTCCTGCGTCAACGCCAAGCGGTTCATCGTCGAGACGGCCGTTGCCGAGCGCTTCGTCGAACTCTTCTGCGCCGAGGTCGCCAAGCTGAAGATCGGTGATCCCCTTGAGCGCGATACCAATATCGGGCCGATGGCGCGCGCCAATCTGCTGAGCGGCCTGCATGCACAGGTGGAAAGGACGCTTGCGGCCGGTGCGACACTCAAGATGGGCGGCAAGCCGATCGATGGCCACGGTTTCTACTACCCCCCGACCGTGCTCGACAACGTGACGGAGGAGATGACGGCGTTCCGAGAGGAAACCTTCGGGCCGGCTGCCGCGATCGTTCGGGCCAAGGATGCCGAGGACGCGATCCGCCTTGCGAACCAGACCGAATTTGGCCTCGGTTCGGCGATCTGGAGCCGCGATGTCGCGCAGGCACGTAAACTCGCCCGCGATCTCGATGCGGGTGCCGTGTTCATCAACGGCATGGTCGCATCCGATCCGCGCTATCCCTTCGGCGGCATCAAACGCTCCGGCTATGGTCGCGAACTCGGGGTCTATGGCATTCGCGAGTTCGTCAACATCAAGACCGTCTGGATCGGTCCCGCCGTGGCGCCAAAGTGAGGAATGGATTTGATGACCCAACCAGCAATACTTCGCCCGCGCGAGCTTCCGAGGAACGAACGTGGCGGCGGCGCGCGCACCACGCCTCTGGTCACGCGCAAGTGCGGATCGACCAGCATGATCAACGGCATCACCGCCTTTGATCCGGGCGCTTCGATCGGGCTGCACAAGCACAATTGCGAGGAAAGCGTCATGGTGCTGGACGGCCACGCGATCGCCGAGATCGACGGTGTCCAGCACCATCTCGAAGCGAATGACACGACCTGGATTCCGGCAAATGTGCCGCACCGCTTCATCAACGCATCGGCAACCGCCCCGATGCGTATCTTCTGGACCTACGCGTCGATCGACGCAACGCGAACCATGATTGCGACCGGCGAGGAACGGACGATCGATGCCGAGCACGGGCCGCGTTCAGGCGAGGGAGGCGACAATTGATCCTGGAGGTCGCGGAAATCAGCATCAAGCCGGGCAGCGAACGTGCCTTCGAAGACGGCGTTCGGCAGGCCGCGCCGCTGTTCCTGAGGGCCAGGGGCTGTCACGGCCTGTCTCTGCATCGCGTGGTCGACATGCCCTTGACCTATCGGTTGGTGGTCAAATGGGAGACGGTTGACGATCACATGGTCGGATTCCGAAAGTCGGAGGACTTCCAGGAGTGGCGACGGCTTGTCAGCCGCTGCTTCGATGGCGCCCCAAAGGTTAGCCATTCAGAGGCGGTTGCGTCGTATGGCTGACGATGCATGACAAGGCGGGGGCGGGCCTCTTCTATGTGATGCCGCCCTTGAAGCCATCGCCAGCACTCCGGCTTGCTGCTCATCGGGCGCATGGGCGCCGGGCGCGTTCGGTATCGGTGCGACACTGGACGCCAGCGAAGGCTTTTATCGCTCTCGGCGGAAACTTCGCAGATGCCGCAGCATGGGCGGCCACCCCTTGATCAATGAAACTTGAATTCAAAATACTACTTTTTTACGCAATTGCAGTATCTTGTCAGCAGGCGTTAGTTGACATAGTCGAGGCGCATATAAACCTGGACCAGCAAGAAGCTGTTTGACGAACGGCGCTGCGTTCTGGCGCCATACACCTCTAGACGTTGGGATTGCGATGAACCTTTATCTGGATTACCTGGCCGAAATCAAAAGCAGAGAAAATCAAAAGCTCGCGCCCAAACCGATTGATGACGGCAAACTGGTCGCGGAAATCATCGCGCTCATCGAAGATGCCGGCAACGAGCACCGGGCCGACGCCCTGAAGTTCTTCATCTACAACACGCTGCCCGGCACGACGAGTGCGGCCGGCGTCAAGGCCGCACTCCTGAAGAAGATCATCCTCGGCACGACGGTCGTCCCGGAGATCTCCCCTGAATTTGCGCTCGAACTGCTGTCGCACATGAAGGGCGGCCCCTCCGTCGAGGTGCTGCTGGACGTCGCCCTCGGCGACGATGCGGCGATCGCCAAGCAGGCAGGCGAAGTCCTGAAGACGCAGGTCTTCCTTTACGACGCCGACATGTTCCGCCTGCGCGACGCCTACAAGGCCGGCAACGCCGTCGCGAAGGACGTTCTCGAAAGCTATGCCAAGGCAGAGTTCTTCACCAAACTCCCGGATGTCGAGGACGAGATCAAGGTCGTGACCTTCATCGCCGCCGAAGGCGACATCTCGACCGACCTCTTGTCGCCTGGCAACCAGGCGCACTCGCGCTCGGATCGCCAGCTGCACGGCCAATGTATGATCACGCCTGAAGCGCAGCAGGAGATCGTCGCGCTGCAGCAGCAGCACCCGGAAAAGCGGGTGATGATGATCGCCGAAAAGGGCACGATGGGCGTTGGCTCGTCGCGCATGTCGGGCGTCAACAATGTGGCGCTCTGGACGGGCAAGCAGGCCAGCCCCTACGTGCCCTTCGTCAACTACGCTCCTGTCGTCGCCGGCACCAACGGCATCTCGCCGATCTTTGCGACGACCGTAGACGTGACCGGCGGCATCGGCGTCAACCTCAAGAACTGGGTCAAGAAGACAGGCGAAGACGGCAAGCCGATCCTCAACAACGACGGCAACCCGATCCTGGAGCAGAAGTTCTCCGTCGAGACCGGGACCGTTCTCACGCTCGACGTGAAGAACAAGAAGCTGCGTGACGAGGCCGGCCAGGAACTGGTCGATGTCGCCGCCGCCTTCACGCCGCAGAAGATGGAGTTCATGAAGGCCGGCAGCTCTTACGCCATCGTCTTCGGCAAGAAGCTCCAGACGTTTGCGGCGCAGACCCTCGGCATCGAGGCGACCCCGGTCTTTGCCCCGAACAAGGAAATCTCCGTCGAGGGCCAGGGCCTGACCGCGGTCGAAAAGATCTTCAACCGCAACGCCGTCGGCGTGACGCCGGGCAAGGTCCTGCACGCAGGCTCCGACGTCCGCGTCAAGGTGAACATCGTCGGTTCGCAGGACACGACCGGCCTCATGACCGCCCAGGAACTCGAGGCGATGGCGGCCACCGTCATTTCGCCGCTCGTTGACGGCGCTTATCAGTCGGGCTGCCACACGGCATCCGTCTGGGACAAGAAGGCGCAGGCGAACATTCCGAAGCTCATGTCCTTCATGAACAATTTCGGCCTGATCACCGCCCGCGACCCGAAGGGCGTCTATCATTCGATGACGGACGTGATCCACAAGGTGCTGAACGACATCACCGTGGATGACTGGGCGATCATCATCGGCGGCGACAGCCATACCCGCATGTCCAAGGGCGTGGCATTCGGCGCGGACTCCGGCACGGTTGCGCTGGCGCTGGCCACCGGTGAGGCGACCATGCCGATCCCGCAGTCGGTCAAGGTGACCTTCAAGGGCACGATGCAGCCCTATATGGACTTCCGCGACGTCGTGCATGCGACCCAGGCGCAGATGCTCAAGCAGTGCGGCGACAACGTCTTCCAGGGCCGCATCATCGAAGTCCACATCGGCACGCTGCTCGCCGACCAGGCCTTTACCTTCACCGACTGGACGGCCGAGATGAAGGCCAAGGCCTCGATCTGCATTTCGCAGGACGAGACCTTGATCGAGTCCTTGGAAATCGCCAAGTCGCGCATCCAGATCATGATCGACAAGGGCATGGAAAATGCCGCAGGCACGCTGAAGGGTCTGATCGCCAAGGCGGATGCGCGCATTGCCGAGATCCGCTCGGGCGAGAAGCCGGCGCTCGCCCCCGACGACAACGCGAAGTACTTCGCCGAAGTCGTCGTGGATCTGGATGTCATCGACGAGCCGATGATCGCCGACCCCGACGTCAACAACGCGGACGTCTCCAAGCGCTACACCCACGACACGATCCGCCCGGTCTCCTACTACGGTGGCACCAAGAAGGTGGATCTGGGCTTCGTCGGCTCGTGCATGGTGCACAAGGGCGACATGAAGATCGTCGCGCAGATGCTCAAGAACATTGAGAAATCAGAGGGCAAGGTCGAGTTCAAGGCACCGTTGGTCGTCGCTGCTCCGACATACAACATCATCGATGAGCTGAAGGCCGAAGGCGATTGGGAAATCCTGCAGAAGTATTCGGGCTTCGAGTTCGATGATCTGAAGCCGAAGACCACCAACCGGACCGAATACGAAAACATCCTCTATCTCGAGCGCCCGGGCTGCAACCTGTGCATGGGCAACCAGGAAAAGGCGGAGAAGGGCGATACGGTTCTGGCGACCTCGACCCGCCTGTTCCAGGGCCGCGTCGTGGAAGACACGGCGGAGAAGAAGGGTGAATCGCTGCTGGCCTCGACCCCGGTCGTGGTGCTGTCGGCGATCCTTGGCCGCACGCCGAGCATGGACGAGTATCGCAGCGCGGTTGACGGAATTGACCTGACGAAGTTCGCTCCGCCGAAGACTTCGCCAATCGATTCCTTGTCTGTCCACTACTAGGGTTCTCACCACCGCGGGAGGCAAGGTCGCGAAGACGACCTTGCCTCCCGCGTCTTACTTCGTTGTGAGTTCGTTCCGGGCAAGGCGCCGCGGCGATGAACCCGCGACAAGGATGTCCGCACTGCCTTTTTGATCAGTGCAGGGACAGCAGCGGCATCGGCCATGTCTGCTCAAGCAGCGCAATCGAAACGGCGGCGCATCGCGACCTCAACTTGAGGCAGCCCGGCCTGTGAAATCACAAAGTGCGCGGCACAGCTCGGCGATTTCTTCGAAGAATGCGCCGTTATAGTCGTTGCGGTAGGTGATGAAATATTCGAGCTTTGGCAGCTCGATTGCCGTTTTCATGATCCTCAGGCGTCCATCACTGACATATTTGCTGAAGAAAGCCTTCGGCAGGATGGTGATCCCGAGGCCGAAAGCCGCAAGCTCGGCGAGCGCTGCCATGTTGTTGCAGGAAATGGTTTTGGCGAATGGCAGTTTTGGATTGTCGATGACGTCGTGGAGGATCGGCCGCAGGATCGACCCAGTCGACTGGATCAGCAGCGGAAACCGCAGCAGTTCGTCGTTGCTGAGCACCCGATCGTCGCCATAAATCTTCGGGCTCGCCATCCAGACGAGTTCGATCTCGCCGAGCCGCATGTTGATGAACTGCGGATGCTGGGTAATCCGCGGGCAGATGACAAAATCGATCTTGCGGTCGGTCAGGCGCTCCATGAGCCCCGCAGTAAGGTCGATCTCCGGCTCCAGGCTGATATCCGGGTAGCGCTCAATGATGGTCGCCAGCAACTCCGGCAGCCATGACAGCGCGACAAGGTCGGTGACGCCGAGCCGGAAGCGCATGGGGGGCGCGACAGACGCCCGTGCGGTCAGAACCAGCCGGTCGTTCAGCCGAAGCATCTGCTCTGCGATTTCCCGGATATCGCTGCCTTTCGACGTCAGCACCGATTGTCGGGCCGACCGGTCGAAGAGCGGGACGGAGAAGCGGCTTTCCAATTCTCCGATCCGTTTCGAGATCGTCGATTGGGTGACGTTGAGGTAGGACGCCGCGGCCTCGAAACTGCCGAGCGTCGCGACCCAGTAGAGGGCTTCCATCTGCTTCAGGGTGAACATCGACGTTCCATGAAGAAAAGCGATTTATATAGGACAAAATTTATCGCTTTTTTGCGCCATCTGGCAAGTTTAGATTTTCTTCATGAAGGAAGGGCCGTGGGATGGCCTTCATCGGAGGAAACATGTCAGTCGAAGAATTTCCGTTACCCGTGCCCGTCGGCGCCGAACTCCTGGCGCAGTTCCGTGGCGTGCCCACGTCCATCATCAGCGACAACATGGAGCGTCTTCCGGGGGCGACGGGGATTTTGCCCTATCACCGCAGCGGCCAGCTCATCGGCACTGCGCTGACGGTCAAGACCCGTCACGGCGACAACCTCGCCATCCATGCGGCCTTGAAGGTTGCCCGCCGGGGCGACGTTATCGTGGTCGACGGTGGCGGCGATATCAGCCAGGCGCTGATCGGCGAGATCATCATGACCCATGCGGAATCGCTTGGCGTTGCCGGCTTTGTCATCGACGGTGCGATCCGCGACGTCGCCGCCATCCGGGCGTCGGATCTGCCCTGTTTTGCTCGAGGCGTCACCCATAAGGGTCCTTACAAGAATGGCCCGGGCGCGATCAACGTTGCCGTTTCGATCGGCGGCCTGGTGGTCAATCCCGGCGACCTGATTGTTGGCGACGACGACGGGATCGTCGCCGTCGCACCGGAAATCGCCGCCGGCCTCATACCCGGCATCCGCACTCAGGAGGAACGGGAGCGCGACAAGATTGCAAAATTCAGGGAGGCGCGGCTTCAGCTGGTCAAGGGCTGAAACGCGCGGCATGACATAAGGCAAGAGGAGGATACGCCTTTGAAACTTTGGAAATCGTTTGCGGTCGCGCTGGCGACAACGATGGCGCTGCCGGTCGGGATGGCACTGGCTGGGGAGAAGACGTCGGTCACGATCGTGCTTCCCGCTGGACCCGATAGGCTCGACCCGTGCGAAACGCCGCGGTCCGTCATCGGCCGCATCATCAAGCAGAATGTCGTCGAAACGCTGGTTGAACTCGACTACGACAAGAACACGACCCTGCCGCGACTGGCCGAGAGCTGGGAGCAGACCTCGCCCACCGAGTGGGTCTTCAAGCTTCGCCAGGGCATCAAGTTTCACGATGGTGCTCCGTTCGACGCCAAGTCCGTGATCCATTCGGTGGAGCGCACCGTCGACCCGAAGCTGACCTGCATCACCCGCACCAAATATTTCGACGGCACGGACGTGACGGCGAGCGAAGTGGACGCCCACACGGTCAAATTCACCACCAAGGCGCCTGTTCCGATCCTGCCGACGCTTCTGGCGCAGCTCGCGATTTCCTCGCCCAACACACCGATGGGCGAATACACCGCAAAGCCTGTAGGCACCGGCCCCTACCGCTTCGACCACTGGACGCAGGGCGAAAACGTCGTGCTCGTGCGCGACGACGCCTATTGGGGCAAGAAGCCGGTCATTGAAAAGGCAACCTATGTCTGGCGCACCGAGTCCTCGGTGGCGGCCGCCATGGTCGAGACGGGCGAAGCGGATCTCGCATTCTCCATCGCGCCTCAGGATGCGACCAATCCGGAGACGGACAAGGTTTACCCAAACTCGGACAGCGCCATGTTCCGTCTTTCGGTCGACATTCCGCCGCTCAACGACCTACGCGTCCGCAAGGCGATCAACCTCGCCATCGACCGGCAGGCCTTCCTCGGCAGCATCGTCAGCGACAAGGCAAAGCTTGCCATGCAGCAGGTCGGCCCGAACGTGCTCGGCTTCAATCCGAACCTGAAACCCTGGGCATATGATCCGGCGGAGGCCGAGAAGCTGCTGGCCGACGCCAAAGCCGACGGCGTCGACGTGACGCGCGAGATCCGCATGATCGGGCGCCCGGCGATGTTTGCTAACAGCAACGAATTCGTCGAAGCCGCGGCCGAAATGCTCCGGCAGGTCGGGTTCAACGTCAAGCTCGACAACCTCGAAATGTCGCAATGGCTGCAGATGGCCAACAAGCCGTTCGCTGCGGATCGCCAGCCCAACATCTTCCTGACGATGCACGACAACAACAGCGGAGACGCAGCGTTCACGGCCTTCTTCAAGTATCATTCGAACGGTCGCCAGAGTGAACTGCACGACCCCGAACTCGACGATCTGATCGTGCTTGCCGGAACCGAGCAGGGCGACAAGCGGGCCCAGACCTATCAGGAAGTGTTCCGCAGGATCTATGAGGACAAGGTCGCCGACGTGCCGCTGTTCCACATGGTCAACTACATGCGGGTCGGCAGCAGGCTCGACTTCCAGCCGACCATTGCCAACGCAGTCGAACTGCAGCTCGCAAAGCTGACCCTGAAATAGCGACGTGCGCGGCGCCGGCCGATATGCTCCGGCGCCGCAGGTTTCCGTCCGGTTTCGGGCAGTTCGTCAATCCACATCCGGCGGAGGAGCTGATATGGGTTCATTCATCTTCAAGCGATCGTTGCAGAGCCTGTTCTCGCTCATCGTCCTGATCATTCTCGTGTTCTTCCTGGCGCGCATGACCGGCTCGCCCGCCGACCTCTATCTGCCGCAGGACGCGTCCGCCGAGATCCGGCACGAGTTCAACGAGCGCCTCGGCTTCAACGATCCGCTGTATCTCCAGTTCGGCCGGTTCATGGCCGGCCTGATGCATCTCGACATGGGGCAATCGCTGCAGTTCTCGCGGCCGGCGCTCGACGTCGTTCTTCAGGCCTTTCCGACGACCCTTATGCTTGCGGCCGTCACCATGCCGCTGGTCATAACACTGGCTGTCGTCATCGGCTCGCTGGCTGCCTTCAAGCCGGGCGGGCTTTTTGACCGGCTTGCCAGCTTCGTGTCGCTTCTGGGCGCCAGCACTCCCAATTTCTGGGTCGCGATCGTCGGCGTGTTGATATTTGCAGTAACACTGCGCCTGCTGCCGACATCGGGAACGGGAACCGTTTTGCACTGGATCCTGCCGGTGGCTGTCCTGACGCTGCGCCCGACCGGAGTGCTCGTCCAGGTCGTGCGAACGTCAATGATGACGGCCCTGTCGTCGACCTACATCAAGACTGCGCGGGCAAAGGGCGTCGGATCGCGATCGATCGTCTTCGTTCATGCGCTGCGCAACGGGCTTCTGCCCGTGATCACGGTTGCCAGCGACCAGGCGGCCGGCATCGTCAACGGCGCGGTCATCGTCGAGACTGTGTTCGGCTTTCCCGGCATCGGCAAGCTGATGATCGATTCCGTCATGCTCCGCGACTTCGCCGTCATCCAGGCCGCCGTGCTCGTCACCGCGCTTGCCGTCTTCATCATCAACATCCTTGTGGACATCACCTATGCCCTCGTCGACCCGCGCATCCGGTATAACTGAGATGGCCGCCCCACGGGTGGCCAAGGCGAAACCTGCGGCCCGATCGGCCGCTGCGAGGCAGATCGCCGCGCTCCTCTGGCAGGACAAGGTTGCCTTCGTATCGGCCGTCCTGCTGCTGGTCGTCATCTTCTGCACGATCTTCGGGCCGTGGCTGATGGCCGACCAGGCCCGCGCGGTCAATCTGATGGCGCACAACGCGCCGCCTTTCTCGCTGAGCAAAGGCTGGATGTTCGTTCTCGGCGCGGATGCGCTTGGGCGCAGCCTGCTTGCCCGCATCATCGTTGCCAGCCAGAACACCATCCTGATTGCCAGCAGCGCCGTCCTTCTGTCGATGACGATCGGCGGCGCGCTCGGGCTCGTCGCCGGCTACAAGGGCGGGTGGATCAGCGCGACCCTTCTGCGCCTGGCGGACGCGATCATGAGCTTCCCTTCGATGCTGCTCGCCGTCATCGTGCTGTTCGTCTTCGATCCGGGCGTGCAGAACGTCATTCTGGTTCTGGCGGTGTCGCGCATTCCGATCTTCCTCAGAACCGTCAGGGCCGAGGTACTCGAAATCAAGGAGCGGATGTTCGTCACGGCGGCGCTCGCCATGGGCGCCAACACCAACCGCATCCTCTTCCGGCACATCGCCCCCATGGTGATGCCGACGGTCATCAATCTCGCCGCGCTCGAAATGGCCTTCGTCATGCTGGTCGAATCCGGCCTGAGCTTCCTCGGTATCGGCATCCAGCCACCCGAAGTGACCTGGGGGCTGATGGTGGCAGACGGCCGCAACTACCTTGGGTCCGCCTGGTGGCTCTCCTTCTGGCCGGGCGTCGCAATCATGACGGTGACGATGGCATTGAACCTCCTTTCGAATTGGCTCCGGCTGGTGACCGACCCGGTCGAACGCTGGCGCTTCCAGACTTCAGCAGGTGCACGATGACTGAGCAGGCCCTTCTCGAAATCCGCAATCTGAGCATCGAGTTCCCGAGCCGCGCGGGGACCGTGCATGCGGTCAATGATGTCAGCTGGTCGGTCAATCCAGGCGAGACGCTGGCCATTCTGGGCGAGAGTGGCTCGGGAAAGAGCGTCAGTGCGTCCGCCGTGCTCGACCTCATCGATACGCCGCCGGCAGTGATCTCGCGTGGCGAGATCCTCTATCGCGGCCGCGACCTCCTGAAGACCTCGCGCGAGGATCGCAGGGCGATCAACGGCAAGAAGATCTCGATGATCTTCCAGGACCCGCTCGCGGCACTCAACCCCGTGTATCCGATTGGCTGGCAGATCGCCGAGACCCTGCGGGTGCACGGCGTCGACAAGGCGACAGCCCATGCCCGCGTCATCGACCTCCTTGCCAAGGTCGGCATCGACGATCCGGAGCGCCGGGCGCGGCAGTATCCGCACCAGTTCTCCGGCGGGCAGCGACAGCGCATCATGATCGCGTCGGCCATCGCGCTCGCACCGGAACTGTTGATCGCAGACGAACCGACGAGCGCGCTCGACGTCACCGTTCAGGCGCAGGTGCTGGCGCTGTTGAAGAAACTGCAGGCCGAAAGCGGCATGGGCATGGTGCTGATCACCCATGATCTCGGAGTCGTCGAGAAGGTCGCAGACCGGGTCGTTGTCATGCAGGGCGGGCGGATCGTCGAGGCGGGCACCGCCGATCAGATCATGAACGCGCCGCAGCATCCCTATACGCGCAAGCTTCTGGACGCCATGCCCGGCCGGCACGGATTCGAAGCGAATACGGCTGAAGCGAAGGGCAGGGTGCTGCTCGACGTCGACGGCGTTTCCCGGATCTACGGCGTCGAGCCAGGCAAGGCGGCGCAAGCCGGGCCGAAAGCGATCAGAGCCGTCGATGACGCAAGCTTCAAGCTGCGCAGCGGCGAAACGCTGGGGATCGTCGGCGAATCCGGCTCCGGTAAATCGACACTGGCGAGGATGCTGCTCGGCCTCGACAGGCCGACCCTCGGTACGATCCGCTTCGATGGGCGCGACCTGCATGGCATGAGCCCGACTGAGACCTTCCAGGTCCGCCGTCGCATGCAGTTCGTGTTCCAGGATCCGACGGCCTCGCTCAACCCGCGCATGACGATCGCCGAGATCGTCTCCGAGCCCTGGGCGATCCATTCCGACGTGTTGCCCAGGAGCGAATGGCGCGACGGCGTGGTCGGTCTTCTCGAACGTGTCGGCCTGAACGCCGATCACATCGATCGGCATCCGCATCAGTTTTCCGGCGGCCAGCGCCAGCGCATCGCGATCGCCCGCGCGCTTGCTCTTAAACCCGAAATCATTGTCTGCGACGAGGCGGTCTCCGCCCTCGATGTCTCTGTTCAGGCGCAGGTGATCGACCTGTTGAAAGAGCTGCGCAGCGAGCTCGGGCTCTCCTACATTTTCATCGCCCACGATCTGGCGCTCGTGCGCGATTTCGCGACCGAGGTCGTGGTGATGTATCGCGGCCGCATCGTTGAGCAGGGGAGAACCGACGCGGTCTATGGTGATCCGCAGCACGACTATACGAAACGGCTCCTCTCCGCGAGCATGGCACAGCTTCCGAATGCGGCCTGACGACGAAGGGCAACACGGCCGAGCGGCCAGGCGCGCCAGCCTGCCGGCACTCTTTGCCGTGTGCCTGAAGATTGGCGTGCTGAGCTTCGGCGGCGGCCTGTCCGCCTGGCTGCATCAGGAATTCGTGGAGCGGCATTGCTGGATCAGCGAAGACGACTTCGCCAGCAGCCTGGCGATCTCTCAGATGCTGCCCGGGGCCAACGTCGTCAACCTGGTGGTCTGCATGGGGGAGCAGTTGCGTGGTCCCCTTGGCGCGATCGCGGCTGCTTTCGGCTTCCTCGTCGGCCCTTTCTTCGCCGTGATCGGCATGAGCGCCTTGGTCGACCGGGTGCACGACCTGGCCGAGCTCGAGGGCGTGCTGACCGGTGTCGCGGCAAGTGCCAGCGGCCTGCTTCTCGTCATCTGCTGGAGGGGCACGCGACGGGCGGCCCGACATGCATCCGGTCTTGCCATCGTCGCAGCCACGGCGATCGGCGTCGCGGTCCTGAAGCTGCCGTTGCTGCTGGTCGCAGCCATAATCGCGCCGATCAGCGTTGCGCTCAGCTGGAGGCGTGTCAAATCCGATGCGTGACGATGCCTATCTCGGATTGCTCGCCGTCTTCGTTCCGTTCTCACTGATCTCCATCGGCGGCGGCGCGAGCATCATCTCCGGCATGGAAGGCGAGGTGGTGCGGGCACGGGCATGGCTCACTTCGCGGGAATTCGTCGAACTGTTTGCGATTTCGCGCGCCGCTCCCGGCCCTGGAACCATGCTCGCCACCCTGGTCGGCTGGAAGATTGCCGGCTGGGGAGGGGCGGTGGTCGCGTCGCTTGCGCTCTTCGTTCCGTCCTCGCTGCTTTGTTATGCTGTGTTCAGACTGACGAACGCCCACCGCGAGAAGGCCTGGCATCGTGCGATGCGCGAGGGCCTGGCGCCGGTCGGGACCGGCCTGATCATCGCCGGCGTCCTGTCGATCCTGCAGCTCTCCGGTGCGGTGGGGCTCACCGCCACGGTCGCCTTCGCATCGGCAGTTTTGGTGATGGGGTTGCCGCGCATTCCAGTGCTGATGATCATCGCGCTCGGCGGAGCGACCGGATGGCTGGTCGGTTAATGGCAACGAGCCGGTTTGAGCGTCCTGCCGACCGCCCATGCGAAATCAGCGGGAGGTCCATTCGTCCTCTATTACCGCCACTTCGGTGAACGTTGCGCGTTGTTCAGGAGCTCGCGAGATGTCGCGAACGGGCCAAACAGCCTCGTGAGGCGGCGTTCCTCTTCCTCGCAAAGGCGGTGCCGTTTGCAGAAATCTTGAACAGACCAGACTTTCGTGGCGGCGTCGGTTTCGAGCTTGTCGGCTTCTATGCGTTCCATACTTGCCTCCCTGCGCACCCCACCGGATTATTCTACGAAAATCTAATGCAATCGTGAATAAACCAGGACATAGCCCATTCGAGCCATATCCATCCGCGATGCGGTGGAACGGTTACGAAGTCCGTCCATGGGGGCATTGGGATCAATGGCGCGCCCGGCAAAACAAGCGCTCGAAACAGCCGTCAAGTCCTCCGAGAATGCGTAGTTTAGACCGCAAAGTGTCGGGCTCCCGCCGGACACGATCAGGTGCCCCTTCCGGAAAGGCGCCGGCGGTGATGTCGCCGCCGACGCTTATTGCGCGGCTAGAAGTTTCGCTGGAAGCGTACGACGCCGCCGAAGCTGTCTTCGTGTCCGCGGAAGCCGCGGAAAGCGGTGTAGTCAAGTTCCGGCGTGATCTTGAAACCGGGTACGACCTCGTAAGCGACGTTGAGCGCCGCGTTCCAGGTGCCGTCCTGCTCGAAGGAAATCTGGCTGTTTATCGTTGCCTTCTCGCTGACATCTGCCGAAAAGCCACCCCACATCGCAAAGTCACCATACCAGCTGCCATAATAGTTCGGCTGGCTCGGGTCGGATTGGTAGGCGCCCATGACGAACAGCGAGAACGCATCTGTGACCTCGAGATTGACGCGTGCCTTCAGGGCCCAGGCGTCGTAACGGGTGTCATAGGCCGCCATGCCGAAGAGCGTGACCCGATCCTGTTCGTATTTGACGCCGCCGAGGAGGTGGGGAATGCTGTCGGCCCTAAGGTCAAACCACTCACGGCTTGTCACGCCGGATGCGTCGGCCGTCTCCAGTTCCCAGGCGCCGTTGCCTTCCTCGGCGCCGACCATGGCGGAAAAGCCGTTGCCGAAGTCGTGGGTGTAGCTCGCCTGCATCGTGCGGTCGCCGGAGTAGTAGATGACGTCGTCGTAGATGACGTTGCCGGCACCCCAGGTCCAGTTGGCAAAAAGGGAGTCGGCAATGCCGACCGAGAAGCCGGCAAGCTCGATGACGGCCTCCGAAATATAGATGCGCTCTCCCGATGCCTTGTGCTCGAAACGCGTCTCCAGGTAGGAGCGCAGCGTTCCTAATTCGGTCTCGTTGCGGGCGTCGAAGCGCAACGTCGCCCGCGCCTTGCCGGGCAAGCCATCGAGCGAGCCGCCCCAGTAGACATCGTCGCCGGCCGCAACCTCGTGGCGTAGATAGCCGCTGATCTTCAGGCAGGTTTCGGTTCCCGGCACGTAGAAGAAGCCGGTGCCATAGGCATCGCAGACGCGGACATATTCGACCGGTTCTGCTTCTGCGGCCGCAGCCGGCTCGGCGACGGCCATCAGGCAGAGCGCCGCTGCGGCACCTTTCAAGAGGAGAGGTGGCGCAGCACTGGTTGGTTTGTACATATCGAGTTCGTTCCCTTGTCGGTTCTGGAATTTTGGCAAAGCTTCGCCGGCTCGGTCCGCGGCATGCGAAACAAGCGGGTGCTGAGCGGGGCTGTGTGGAATGAGAGAAAAAAGGGCCGGTATCGGTCGCGATGCCGGCCCAGTCGGGGGTTACCCGCGCGGCGGCCAGACCTCGCCGGCAAGGCCGGTCTTCGGTTCACCGAGAAGAGGCGTCTTCAGGGCGCGGATGCCGTCGATGCTGATCAGCCAGATGATGTTGCGGTCGTATTCGGTAAACACCGCGAAGCTGGCATTTTCATAGGTGTATTCGGGCATTTGCTCAGGCTTGGGGAAGCGCGGCACGTAGTAGCCGGCGATCTTCGGATCCTTCGGGTCCTTGACGTCGAAGATCTGCAGGCCGGCATTGTAGAAGGCATAGGGCAGGATGCCGTCGCGGCTGTGCCCGGGCTGGTGTGTCGTGCCGGAGCGCTTCGGACCAAAGCTGCCGCGCCGCTGGCAATAGTCGGTGAATTCGGCCTCGGCCGGCGGCGTCGGTCGCGGGAAGGTGGCGACCACCTTCGGGTCCTTCGGATCCTTGGCGTCGATGACCAGCACGTCCTTGTAGGGCTCGTAGCAGTTGGAGTTCATCGGGTAGCCGTTGGCAAAGACATAGCCGGTGCGCTCGTACTGGCTGGTATCGGCATTGTCGAATTCGGTGCCTGCAAAGCTCGGCGGAATGCTTAAGTGGCCCATCATTTCCGGCGTGCCGGGATTGGTGAGGTCGAATGTGTAAAAGCCGAGGCCGCCCATCGCGCCGAATCCGATCTTGCCACCCTTTTCCACCGGCTTGGGGAGGAACAGCGGCATGCGCGAGCCCATCCAGGACGTGCGGTTGCCGGCCCGCGGGTTCATCAGGTAGGCATCCTCACTCGCCTTGTCGCCGACGACCTGGCCCGGAACCGTGACCTGGCTGACAAAGACGGGATTGGCCGGGTCGGTCATATCCCATGCCTGGTAGCCCGGCGAATGCAGATAGTCCGGGTACTCGGTCAAGGCGTAGCTGTCGTCGGGCGCCGACGAGAGATACATGTACTTGCCGCCGAACCAGGCGGGTGCGTCGAGCGAACCTGAGCCCTGCTGCTTGCCGACAGGCGCGTCGGGGTTGTTGATGTCGGTCGTGCGGGTGGCGATCAGCGTCCAGTCGCTCGGCAACGGCCCGTTCATCTCGTAGACCTTGAAGCCCTTGAGCGAATTGTAGTGGCGCAGCGTCTCGACGATGTCGGGCTGCGTGCGCTTGTTGTCGAGGATGCCGAAGCGGCCGATCTCGTAGGAGGCAACGACGACGTTCTTCTGGAGTTTTTCGCTCCAGGCAATCGTCATGCCGCCGAAATAGTCCTGAACGGTCTTGGCGTCCCAGTCCTCGCTGGACCCTTCCGGTCCCCAGACGCCGCCCTTGGAATAGACGACTTTGGCTTTTGCGGGGTCCGTGATGTCGAGCACGCGCATGTAGTCGCGGTCATGCAGGTACATGTAGCGCTTGCCGCCAAAATCCGCGACGTCGGGCCAGGCGTGCCATGGCGACGTGATGTGCGGATAGAAGGCGATTTCCTCGACATTGCTCTTATAGGTCTTGTCGTCCCAATGGGTGAGCTGGCCGGGGAAGTTCGGCGATGCGCCGAGTGCGGTGGCGCGCGGGGCGGTGAACTTGCCCGTCGCCGGATCCATGCCGTAGTCCTCGCCCGGCGTCAGCGCCGGCGGCTGCTTGTCATAGGTCAGTTCCGACCAGCGCTTGAGATGCGGATCCTGGATGTTGATCTCCGTCGGCACTTCCTTTTCCCAACCGGCGGCAAGGGCTGTACCCGCGGCCAGACACAAAATTGAGCATGTGATGATCAGCCTTCTCGGCATGTCGGTCTCCTCCTGCAACATCGGTGAACGCCCCGCGTCCAAGGCGGCAGCGGCGCAAGGCAAACGACAGGACGACGGCGAACACCCCTCAGCGTCGCGCTTCGAATTGCTTCGTTCTGTCAGTGGATTGATTGCGCAGGCCTCCTCACGCCCGAGCAAATCATGTCGCTCCCGTTTGCTTGAGCGATATGAAACAGGGTCGCTTTCCCTATAACAATCGCCTTAATCAGCATTAATTCATGCGGATTTCTTATGAGTGCGACCGCGCGCTGATGGCTTGCGGGATGCAGGTGCTTCCCCTTCCTCAACGGCGTAGACCTCCAGCGGATAGCCGAAATGCTCGTCCATCAGGAGACGGGCGCGTTCGGCGTTGCGGTCGAGAACGGCCTCCATCAGTTCCGTATGCGGACCGATCGACTGCGCCTTGTGCAGCGCGGCCATCGCCTCCTCATAACCGGCAGTCTCCCCAGCCGCTGCGCGAAGCGCGGGGGCGAAGGCCAGGAACCGGTAGTGGCGCTGGAGCTGGTCGGAAATCGTCGAGCGGAAATGCATCAGCCAGCTCGATTGCGCTGCACTCAAGAGGGCGGCGTGAAACGCCTCGTGCCGCTCCATCCAGGCATCGACGGCAAGGTCGGAGGAATCTTCGACAATCGTCTTGCAGCGCGACAGCCGGTAGTGCGCGGTCACGATGGCCGATTCCCATTCGGCGCCGCCGCGCTCCATCGCTTCCAATAGCAGTGGGATTTCGACGACCGCGCGTGCCTTGGTCAGATCCTCGAGCCCCGTGCGCGACACGGGGGCGACGGTGAAGCCGCGATTGGAGATCGCCACCACCAGCCGCTCGGCCTCCAGCCGCGACAGGGCCTCGCGCAACGGTGTGCGTCCGACATCGTAGGTCTTGCTGAGGAGGTCGACCCGCAACGGTGCGCCCGGCTGCAGACGGGCCATAAGGATTTCCGTCCGCATGATCCGGTAGGCGATCTCCGTTTTGGTGCTGCTTTCCTGCTCGTCGGTCAAAGGTACCCCCCAAATCTACCGCCCGGATATTCGGCCATCATATATGCGAGAATAATATATGATAATCGCCAATTGCTATAATTGTATACTATATCGTTGACTTTGCCACTCGGCTGCGCTTCCTCATCCCTCGTGCTGTCACTGCGACAGTTGGAGGAGGAACACATGGCCAAGACAAAATCGAAACTCATCACAGGCCTGATGGCAGCCGGCCTTGTGCTTGCCGGCATCGGCTCGGCCGCAGCCGATCCGATTCGAATCGGCATCGCCAATTTCGGCGAACACCCGCCACTCAATGCCGCCATCGCCGGGTTCAAGAAAGCGCTGGCGGAAAACGGCTTCGTCGAGGGCAAGGACGTCGTCTACACCGAGAGCCACACCAATTTCGACGCTTCGCTTGTGCCGCAGATGATTGCCAAGCTGCAGGCCGAACAGCCAAAGCTCGTCTACACCGTCACCACGCCGGTCTCGCAGATCGCCAAGAAGGCGCTCGCGGGCTCCGGCATTCCGGTGATCTTCACCGCCGTGACCGATCCGGTCGCCGCCAAGCTCGTCCCGTCCAAGGAAAACGGCGACGACGGCATCACGGGCGCGACCGATAGCCAGGACATGGCGGCGGTGCTCGCCTTTACCAAGAAGCTTCTGCCGAACGCCAAGCGCCTCGGTCTTCCCTATAATCCGGGCGAAGCCAATGACGTTGCGCTGCTTGAGACCGTGCGCAAGATCGCGCCGGAACAGGGCTTCGAAGTCGTCGAAGTCGGCGTCGACAACCTCAACGACATCCAGCAGCGCATCACCTCGCTCTCCGGCAAGGTCGACGTCATCTACGGTCCGACGTCCAACATGATCCAGCCGGCGATCGCAGCCGTTGCATCGGCTGCGCGCCAGGCGGGCATCCCGGTCGTCAATGCCGTCGATACCGCCGTCCAGGAGGGTTTCGTGCCGGCAAGCTTTGCCGTCAACTACGAGCAGGTCGGCGAGAATGCCGGCAAGATCGCGGCTGAGGTTTTGAAGGGCAAGGACCCGAAGTCCATCGCTCCCGTCTTCCCCGCCTATGAAGATCACCAGGCGCTGATCTCGAAGAAGGCCATGGCCGCATTCGGCGTCGAGATCCCGGCTTCGTTCGCCGACTGCAACTGCATCGTCGAGTAACCTTTAAGCCAGCGACGGACGGTGGCTTTGACGCCGCCGTCCGTAAATGCGCAGCGCGCCCCATCCATTTGTTTTTACATGAATTCCGAACGCAAAGCCGCCGAACCGGCTTTTAGGAATTGCTCGCAGGAGGAACGGATGCTCGAAATCCGATCTGCACGTAAGGTCTTCTACAAGGGGCAGCCCGACGAGAAGATTGCCCTCAACGATCTCACCCTAACGCTTCCGACCGGCAACTTCGCCATCGTCATCGGATCGAACGGCGCCGGCAAGAGCAGCATGCTGAACGCCATTTCCGGCGCGCTGATGCTCGACAGCGGCAAGATCCTCATCAACGGTGACGATGTCACGGCACTGCCGGTGCACAAGCGCGCAAGCCGCGTCGCCCGGGTCTTTCAGGACCCGATGAAGGGCACCGCCGCCTCGATGACGGTCGCGGAAAACATGCTGCTTGCAGAATTGCGCGGCAAGAAGCTCGGCCTCAGCCGTGGCCTGAACGCAAAGCGGCTTGCGAGCTATCGCGAACGCCTTTCTCCCTTGAACCTCGGGCTCGAAAACCGGCTGGATACGCGCGTCGAACTGCTTTCGGGCGGCCAGCGGCAATCGCTGTCGCTGATCATGGCGACCTGCGACCAGCCGGATCTGCTGCTTCTCGACGAGCACACCGCAGCCCTCGATCCCCGCACGGCCGACATCGTCATGCAGGCGACGGTGCGGGCGGTCGAAGCCTTCAACCTCACCACGCTGATGGTGACGCACAACATGCAGCACGCCGTCGATTTCGGCCATAGCGTGGTGATGCTCGATGCCGGCCAAATCCGGCTCGAAATCACCGGCGCGGAAAAGGCCGAGGTCACGATCCCGAAACTCATCGGTCACTTCGGCATGAAGACCGACCGGATGCTGCTCGCAAGCTGAGACGGACATGGAAACAGTATCTACGATCATTTCGAACTTCATCACGCTCGTGCCGGTTACGCTGGCGCAGAGCCTCATCCTGTCCTTCATCGTTCTCGGCATCATGCTGCCGTTCCGCACGTTGAACTTTCCGGACCTGACCAGCGAAGGCGCGTTCCCGCTCGGCGGCTGTGTCTGCGCCCTGTCGCTGGCCGGCGGCGCACCGGGTTGGCTGGCGATCCTCGTGGCAATGGCCGCCGGGTTCCTGGCCGGAAGCTGCACGGCCTACGTGCACCTGCGCTTCCGCATCCATACGCTGCTTGCCGGCATCCTGATGATGACCATGCTCTATTCGATCAATCTGCGGCTGATGGGCAAGTCCAACCTCTCGGTCTACGGCACGCCGACCATTTTTGACGGCGTACCCTTTGCCGAACCGGGTTTCCCGATCAGCAAGATCGTCGTTGCGGGCCTGCTTGGCATCGCCGTCTATTGCCTGCTGAACCTCTATTTCCGCACCGAACGCGGCACGGCCATGCGCGCCGTCGGCTCCAACCCGGACATGGCGGAGGCCCAAGGCATCAGCATCTGGGCCGCCACTATTGGCGGCGTCGGTCTCGCCGGCGCATTCTCGGCGACCAGCGGCGCGCTGATGGTGCAGTCGCAGGGATTTGCCGACGTCAACATGGGTATCGGTACCCTGATTAACGGCCTAGCCGCCCTGATGATCGGCGAGGCCATCGTCGGCAAGCAGACGATCCGGCGCCAGCTTGCGGCCCCCTTTGTCGGTGCCATCGTCTACTACCAGCTCGTTTCGCTCTGCCTTGCCGCCGGCATGCCGCCGACAGACCTGAAGCTCGCGACCGGCCTCTTCGTGCTCGCCATGCTGGCCCTGCCAACCCTCAAGCGCTCGCGCGGGCCGATGCCCGCCCGCGAAACCGTTCGTGAATAGAAGGACTGCCCGATGAACATCGATATCCATGCCGTCGAGGCGCTCGACCGCGACGACCCGCTTGCGAGCTTCAAGAGCCGCTTCGACCTGCCCGAGGGCGTCACCTATCTCGATGGCAATTCGCTCGGCGCCGCACTTCACGCCTCCTATGCCGAGATCGAGAAGGCGGCGAAGCTCGAATGGGGTCGCGACCTCATCCGCAGCTGGAACACGGCCGGCTGGTTCGCCCTGCCACTGACGCTCGGCGACCGTGTCGGCCGTCTCATCGGCGCCGGACCCGGCCAGACCGCCGTGACCGACCACACCTCGGCCAACGTCTACAAGGCGCTGCACGCAGCCCTTGGCCTCAATGCCGATCGCAAGGTCATTGTTGCGGAAAGCGAGAGCTTCCCGACCGACCTCTATATGGCCGAGGGCGTGATCGCGACGCGCCCGGGAACGATCATGCGGCTCGAGGGCGTCGATGGCCCCCGGATAGAGGACCTGATCGATGAGAGCGTCGCCGTGGTTCTCGTCAACCACGTCAACTACAAGACCGGCGCGTTGCGCGACATGGCGGCGTTGACGAAGCGCGCTCACGCGGCGGGGGCTCTCGTCGTCTGGGATCTCTGCCATTCAGCCGGTGCGCTGCCGGTCGAGCTCGACCGTTGCGATGTCGATTTCGCCGTCGGCTGCACCTACAAGTACCTCAATGGCGGCCCCGGCGCCCCGGCCTTCATCTACGTGGCCAAGCGCCATCAGGAGATGGCCAGCCAGCCACTCAGCGGCTGGTGGGGGCATTCCCGCCCGTTCGCCTTCGAACGCAACTATGACGGCGGTGCGGGCATCCTGCGTTTCCTCTCGGGCACGCAGCCGATCCTGTCGCTGCGCACGCTTTCGGCAGCACTCGATCTCTGGGACGAGGTGGACATGGCGGCTATCCGCAGGAAGAGCATCGCGCTGACCGATCTCTTCATCAAGCTCGTCGAGGCGCGCTGCGGCGCCTTTGGCCTGAAGCTGGTCGGTCCGAGGGACGGCTCCGTTCGGGGCAGCCAGGTCTCCTTCGAACATGAAGGCGCCTACGAGATCATGCAGGCCCTGATCGAGCGGAGTGTCATCGGCGACTTCCGCGCGCCAGCCACCATCCGCTTCGGCTTCACCCCGCTCTACACGAGCTTCAGGGATGTCTGGAACGCCGTCGACGTGCTGCACGTGGTGATGGAGACAGGCGCCTGGCGCAATGCGCGCTATGCGGTGCGCAGTGCCGTGACCTGATCCCCTCTCGATCTGCGAAACGATGAAGGCGCTTTCCCGCTTGGGAAGGCGCCTTTTCGCGTCTGCGGCCTGCTCGAAGACTTATCACTTCTCGATATCAATTCATTCAACCTATGTGGATTGTCATATTAGACCGCTGATTGCATCCATTGCTGGACAGGAAGGCTCGGCCTTCGAAGGAATGGCAAAAAGGCAATCTCATGGCTCTGGATACGCATGCTCAGCTCTATATTGGCGGCAAGTGGAGGGCGACCTCCGAGACGCTCGCCGTCATCAACCCTGCCAACGAGAACGTCATCGGTAAGGTCGCGGTCGCCCGCGAGGCGGATCTCGCCGATGCGACCGATGCCGCCTGGCAGGGGTTTCAGGTCTGGAGCCGGACATCCCCGGCCGCCCGTGCGGCGATCATCCTGAGGGCCTCCCAGCTCTTGCGTGAGCGATCCGAGGAAATCGCCCGCTCGATCACGCTTGAAAACGGCAAGCCGCTCTCCGAGGCCCGGTCCGAGGTCATTCGCGGTTGCGAGTTCTTCGAATGGGACGCCGGCGAGTGCGTGCGCCTTTACGGCCGGGTCATCCCGAGCGCGCCGGGTATCCGCTATATCGTGCTGCATGAGCCGATCGGCCCGGTCGCGGCGTTTTCGCCCTGGAATTTTCCGATGAGCCAGCCGGCGCGCAAGATCGGCGGGGCGCTTGCCGCCGGCTGCTCGATCATCATGAAGGCGTCCGAGGAAACGCCGACGGGCGTCGTGCACATCGCCCGCGCCTTCCATGATGCCGGACTGCCAGCTGGCGTCCTCAACCTCGTCTTCGGCCATCCCGCCGAAATATCAGGCTATCTCATCCCGCAGGACCGCATCCGCATGGTCGCCTTCACTGGCTCGACCGCCGTCGGCAAGCACCTGACGACGCTCGCTTCGCAGGTGATGAAGCCGGCGCTGATGGAGCTTGGCGGCCACGCGCCCGTCATCGTCTGCGAGGATGCCGATCCGGTTGCGGCCGGCATTGCCTGCGCCACACGCAAATACCGCAATTCCGGCCAGGTCTGCACCTCGCCGACGCGCTTCTTCGTGCACGAGACGCTCTACAGGCGCTTCACGGATGCCTTCCTGGAGAAGGCGCGGTCGATCAAGGTCGGCGACGGCCTCGATGCGGCGACGCAGATGGGGCCGGTCGCCAACGACCGCCGCATAGCGGCACTCCAGGAGCTGGTGGACGATGCCCGCTCCAAGGGCGCCCGCATCCTGTGCGGCGGCGGGCGTCTGGAAGGCAAGGGCTACTTCTTCGCGCCGACCGCGATTGCCGATCTGCCCAACGATGCCCGGGCGCTCTCCGAAGAGCCTTTCGGCCCGCTCGCCCTGATCAATCCGGTTGCCTCGGTGGACGAGGCGCTTACCAAAGCGAATGCGCTTCCCTTCGGTCTTGCCGCCTATGGCTTCACGAACTCGGCGGCCAATATCGATCGCCTGATGCAGGGCGTCGAGGCCGGCAATCTCTCGATCAACACGCTGGAGGCCTCGGTTGCCGAGACGCCGTTCGGCGGTGTCAAGGAGAGCGGCCTCGGTCGCGAGGGTGGCGCGGAAGGCCTGCATCACTATACGGTCGTGAAGAACGTCTCGCTTCGCGTTGCCTGACGCCGTCATAGGCGACGCAACCATACGATGATGGGGCCGAAACCGTTCCTGTAGCGGTTTCGGCCTTCTTGCGTTGCGTCAGCCGACGACCGGCACCATGTCGCGCAGCACCTTGCGCAGCAGCGTTCTGACCGCAAGCGTTGCGGGGGAGGGTGTGCGCTCGCGGGCGGTGATGACCGAGACGTCACGGGCAATCGACGGTTCGACCAGCGGCCGCGCCGAAATCTTCCGACCGTTGAGGCCGGTAAAGGCATAGGTCGGCAGGATGGCAACCCCCGCCTCCCGCTCGACGAGCGAAAGGGCGGTGTTGATCTGGTGCACTTCGAGAGAAGGACGCAGCGGCACGCCAGCGCTTTCGAAGCCGACTTCGGTCAAAAGGCGGATATTGCTCTCGCGCGTCAGCGTGATGATCGGCTGGTCGGAAAGTGCTGACCAGGCCACTTCGGCCTTGGCGCAGATCGCGTGGCCCTCGGGCGCAAAAACCATCAACTGGTCGCGCAAGACGCGCTGGATCTCAAGCCCGTCTTCGTCGCTTGCAAAGGTGCCGACGCCGAGATCGCAGAGGCCGCTGCGCACCCGAGGCGCAATCATATCCGTCACGACGTCCTCGATCCTGAGCTTGAGGTTCGGATGGCTTGCCGCGACCTCCTGCAGCAGGCGCGGCAACACGGTTGCGCCGAGGAAGGGGGGCGCGGCGATGCGCACCAGGCCCGTTCTCAATTGCCCGAGATCGTGAACCGCATCGACGGCGCGCTCGATTTCCGCAAGGCCGGGCAATGCTGCCGCCGCAAAGACGCGGCCGGCTTCGGTCAGTTCGACGCGTCGGGTCGTACGGTCGAAGAGCCGCGCGCCGAGCAGCGCCTCGAGATCGCGGATCGCGTGGGAGATGCCGGCCTGGCTGGTGCGCAACCGCTCGGCCGCGCGGGAGAAATTGCCGAGTTCGACCACGGCCTGGAAACACTTGATCTGACGGAGATTGAGCATCGGGGCATCCATACTGATTTCGGCATGAATATATACAGACTATGCATCTTTTTGAATAAAAATTTCCTGCGCTAAATGGCGGCAACGAAGACCGGGGCGGCTTGCTTCACGCGCCGCCCGACGGACATGCGACAGGGAGTGCCATGAAATATCAGCGTAAAGATGCAAAGGCCCATTCCCGCGCCACCATGCGCGGCATTTGGGCGGCGGCGAACACGCCTTTCACCGCCGACGGGGCGATCGACGAGGAGGGCTACCGCCGCAATGTCGAGCATTGGATTTCCGACCTCGGCATCGACGGCCTCTTCATCGCCGGCAAGCAGGGCGAGTTTTTTGCGATGTCGGTCGACGAGCGCAAACGCATGTTCGATCTCTCGGTGAATGCGGCCGACGGCCGGGCGCAGACCATCATGTCCTGCTCGGATCAGAACATGGACGTCGTGATCGATCTCGCCCGCCATGCGCAGGCCTGCGGCGCCGACTACATCGTCGTGCATGCGCCGATCCTGCATTTTTTCAAGCAGCAGGACGAGACGCTGCTGCGCTACTACGAGACCATCGCCTCCAAGGTCGACATCGGCATGGCGCTGTGGTCGCATCCCGACAGCGGCTACCTGATGAGCCCTGAGCTGTGCAACCGGCTCGCCGATATCGAGACTGTGGTGGCGATCAAATATTCCGTGCCGCGCGACCTCTACAAGAAGCTGACGGCGCTTGCCGGCGACCGCATCCTTGTTTCGACTGCTTCGGAAGAGGAATGGCTGGATAACGTGCTTGAGCTCGGCTGGCAGCTTTATCTCTGCTCGTCGCCACCCTACACGCTCCAGACCAAAGCCGACCGCCGGATGGCCGAGTACACCAAGCTTGCGCTTGCCGGAAAGGCCGACGAGGCGCGGGCGGTCAGCGCAAGCCTGCAACGCGTGCGCGACGCGTTCCGCAAGACCAAGCCCGCGGAAAAGCCCCACGCGCACCAGAAGTACTGGCAGGAACTGCTCGGCCAGGTCGGCGGCGCGGTGCGCCGTCCGCTGCTGGAGCTGACGGACGAGGAAAAGAGACTGACCCGAGCCGCCTTTGAAGAGTGCGGCCTGACGTTGGGTTAAAGAGGATCGGGAGGAAAACCATGACCAAGCTGAAAGCCTTCAACCTGCAAAAGTGGATCGACGAGCACAAGCATTTGCTGAAGCCGCCGGTCGGCAACCAGCAGATCTGGAAGGACGCCGATCTGATGGTGACCATCGTCGGCGGCCCCAACAAGCGCACCGACTATCACGACGATCCGGTGGAAGAGTTCTTCTACCAGCTCAAGGGCGACATGGTGCTGAAGCTCTATGACGGCAAGGAATTCTACGACGTGCCGATCCGCGAGGGCGACATCTTCTTGCTGCCGCCGCATGTGCGCCATTCGCCGCAGCGACCGATGGAAGGTTCGATCGGTCTCGTCATCGAGCCGACGCGGCCGGAAGGCCTGCTCGACGCTGTCGAATGGTATTGCTTCGAATGCACGGAGCTGGTGCACCGCGCGGAGGTGGACCTCGAATCCATCGTCGACGACCTACCGCCGATCTACCAGGCTTTCTACGCTGACGAAAAGCTGCGCACGTGCCCGAAATGCGGCACCGTGCATCCCGGAAAGACCCCGCCCGAAGGCTGGGTGACACTCTAACTGGCAGCGAACAACAAAGGACCATCATGTCGACAGTCGAATCCATCTGCCTCGTCGGCTGGGGCGCCATAGGCCAACGGGTCGCAGCACTTCTGAAGGCGCGGGGTGCGAACGCCCGGATCGTCGGGATCGCGGTCCGCGATGCCAAGGAAGTCGAAGGCACCATGCCGGAAGGGGCGGTTCATGTGGCCGGCCCCGAGGCACTGGCCGCAATCGGCGCGACATTGGTGGTCGAGGCTGCGAGCCGCGAAAGCGTGCTGCCGTTCGCCCGTGCAGCACTCTCTGCGGGCATGGATTTCGCCGTGTCCTCCACCTCGGCTTTGGTGGACGCGGCCGTGCTCGATGAACTCGTCGGGCTGGCGCGGCGCAATGATTGCAAGCTCATCATTCCGCCGGGCGCGCTCGGCGGCATTGATGCGCTTTCGGCGGCGGCGCGGCTGGGCCTGGACAGCGTTGAGCACGTCATCACCAAGCCCGCAAGGGCCTGGCTCGGGACGCCAGCGCAAGAGCGCTGTCGCCTTGGAGAGCTGGAGGAGGCGGTAGCCTTTTTCGAGGGTTCGGCTGCGGAGGCCGCGACGGCCTTTCCGCAAAACGCCAATGTGGCAGCAACCACCTCGCTTGCCGGCATCGGCATGCAGCGCACGCGCGTGCGTCTCGTCGCCGACCCGAAGGCGACCGAGAACATGCACTGCATCCACGCCCACGGTGCTTTCGGCACGCTCGAAATCCGCCTTCAGAACCGTCCGCTTGCGACCAATCCGAAATCCTCGGAAATGACGGCGCTGAACCTCGTGCGCATGATCGAGAACAGATCCAACCCGCTCGTCCTCTGAACCAGGGCGTCTGGGCGCGCTTCGCAACAGGTTTGGGCCAGCCTAGGGCAGGGGCTTCCCCCCTGCCACCACCTGCAGAGTGATAGACGCCGCGCCTTCTTCCGATCGAGCACGTAGTCCTCCGTCCGGAATATCCTTCAGTGCGGCCCGATCCGGCATCGCTGTCGCGGCAAGCCGTGTCCGGGTGCCTCGGCATGAGCCAAGCCGAGGCAGGGCCCGCTAAGGGTGAACCGCCCCATTGGCGGCATCGCGGAATGAAACCAGTCTCTCACGTTTGTCATCCCAAAGGACAAGCTTAACGCAGCGCAAGCTGTCCAGGAGCGTGATGCGGCCGATACTCGCAAGCTGTGGGTGGTCACGCAGAACTTCCGGCAGCCTGTAATACGGGATCTTGCTCGACAGGTGATGCACGTGGTGAATGCCGATGTTGCCGGTCAGCCATCGAAGCACCAGTGGCAAGTCATAATGGGACGCGCCGTGCAGGGCTGCCTTGGGGAACTGCCAATCGTCCCCCGCCGACCAGTGCGTCTCTTCAAACTGGTGTTGCACGTAGAAGAGCCAAACGCCGGCGGCACCCGCCAGGAGCACGATGGGGAGGTGGATCAGGAGGAAAGGCATCAGTCCAATCATCCATGCCGCCAAGGCGGCGCACACCAGGATCGCAGCGTTCGTCATCATGGTGGAGACCCAGGGCAGCGAACCGGCGTTCATCATCCCGAAAGGCAAACGTTGCTTGAGCAGAAAGAGCCAGGCAGGGCCGATGCCGAACATCACAAGCGGGTGCCGGTACAGGCGATAGCGCAGCCGTTTCATGCGTGAAAGCGCGCGGTACTCCGAGATCGTCAGCGTGGTGATGTCGCCGGTCCCCCGCTCGTCCAAATTGCCGGCGGAGGCGTGATGAGCGGCGTGCGCCCTGCGCCAGTAGTCGTAAGGCGTCAACGTCAGCACGCCGATAACACGACCTGACCAATCATCGAGGGTGCGACGGGCAAAGAATGAACCGTGGCCGCAATCGTGCTGGATCATGAAAAGCCGCAGGAGAAAAGCTGCGGCCGGGATGATTGCGATCAGCCCGTACCAAATCTCATAAGCGAAGGACAAGTAGGCGATGGCCCAGAAGCAGGCGAAGGGCACGATCGTGACAAGAAGCTCAAAGGCACTGCGCCCAATGCGGGGCTGACGGTACTTGGCAAGGATCTTCAACCATGCACGGGCATCCTGTTCAACAGGAGAGGCCGGTGGGTAAACATGTGTGTTCATTAAAACTGATCCGTATTTCCCTCGCCTCGCAAATCATCTGCCAGGCCCGTGTTTGCGTCGGAGTTGCAATGGTTGAAAGTGTCAGGCTTGGCAAGCCTTGAGCGCCGCACTCGCCCTGTGAAACGTCGTCACAGGTGCGCTTTTGGGGAAAGGTAATGCCGCGGGATGGGGCAGGTCATGACAGAATTTGGGTCCTCAGTTGAGCCGGCGTCTGGACTTAACGTCCTTTTGCCAGCGTTGACCCTCTCTGCTCACTCAGGTCGCCAGCCCGATCAGGGCTGCCGCTTGGCGATAGCGGGCGATAACGTCGGGCGTGAAATGGAACGTGTCCAGGAAGTTGTCCGTCCGGTAGTCCGGGTTCTGGAGGCGGATACGGGCGGCGTAGTCGCGAGCCTCGCCGATGCGCCCGGCAAGCGCAAGGCAATGGGCGGCTATCGCCAGGATGTGGACGTGTGCGTTCGGGCGGGCCGCCGCCTTGATCGCCCAGTTGGCCGCTTCCTCGAAGGCGCCGAGCCGGATGAGGGCGATCGCCCGGGTGCCGAGCATGCCGAAGAGCAGGGGATCGTACGGGCTCAACAGCCGCGAATGATCGGAAGCGGCGATCGCCGCTGCGGGATCGCCGGACTGCGAGTGCACGAAGGCGAGCGCATAGTGGCCGAGGGCGAAGTTGGGGCTCAAGTGGACGGAGTGCTCCAGTTCGCGCACCGCCTGGTCGTGATCGCCGGTCAGCCAAAGGGCGCGTCCCATCGACCAGTGCGCAGCCGGGTTCTGGTCGTCGACCAACAGGCTCTGTCCGGCCGCCTTGAGCGCGTCGCGGGTCTCGGCGTCGCGGTCGCCCCAGCGCTGGAACGCTCTTTGCCAATGGGTGAAGGAGAGCCCGGCATGGGCGCGCGAGAAGGTGGGGTCAAGCCTGGTCGACAGACGGAAGAACTCGGCGGCGCGCGCGTTTTCCTCGGCCGTGAAGCGAAACATATGCCAGAGGCCGCGGTGATAGGCCTCCCAGGCGTCGAGCGATCCCGGATGTTTCAGGATCGCCCGGTTGCGCTCTTCGTTTTCGATTTCGGCCGCGATTGTGGAGACGATGCTGTTGCCGATCTCGTCGAGGAGGGCAAAGCGCTCGGTAGAATGGGCCTCGAAGCGCTCGGTCCAGACGATATGGGCGGTCGCCGCCTGGGCGACCTCTACGGTGACGCCGATCCCGTGATCGTGTCGGTCGAGAAAGCCGGTTGCAACATAGTCGACGCCGAGCCGGCGGCCGATTTCCTGCAGTTCCAGCCCTTCGCCGGCAATTGCAAAGACGGAGCCGCGGGCAATGACGAAGAGGCTGCGCAGGCGCGCCAGCTTGCTGATGACGTCGTGCGCGATCGCACTGCCCAGGTCGTGCCGTCCCGACGGGTCTGGCGCAAGGTCTCGGAACGGCATGACGGCGATCGAGGCGCGGCGCGCGGTCGTCCCGAGGGCGGGCTCGAGAGGCCGGCCGACGACATCTTCGGAAACGATCGTAACGGTCGTTTGGCGAGACGAGCGCCGAAGGTGCTCCCATGCCTCTCGGATCGGCGCAAAGTCTTCACCCTCGTCGGCAAACAGCCGCGCCGCGGCATCGAGATGCCGGTCACAGGCGTCATTCATCCGCCGGTGCAACAGTTCGGCCAGGAAACGGTTGTTCGCCTCGGGGTCGAGTGGCGCGAGTTCAAGCCATTGCCGCGCCACCGGCAAGCCGTCCTCGCTGCCGACGGGCGTCTTCCTGCCGATTTCCGCTGCGACCTGCTGCCTGTACAGGCGAAACTCGGTCCGGAGCGAAGTCAGCCAGTGTTTGAAGGCCGGGCAATTGTCGATGTCGACGCCTTCAAGGAAATCGCCGTCGCATCGCTCGGCGAGCGTTCGTAGTGCCGCCAGATCGAGGTTGCCGACACCGTGCCGCCTTGCGTCCGTGAGGTGCCGCACGTCGACGTCACAGTCGTCGAGATCAAGTGAGATCCGGTCGGCCGCGGCAACCACCCGTGTGCGGCCATCCGTGTCCATAAGCGCGCGCAGCTTGCTCAGGCTCCAGCGCAACTCGCCGCGCGGATCGCTCGGCATTTCCCAGAGCAAGTCGCAGAGCCGCTCGCGCGGTACGGAACCGGGCGTTACAGCCAGATAGGCGAGCAGTGCGCGGACCTTGCGCGACGGCGGCAAGGTCACGGGCACGCCCCGGCGCAGGAGTCTCAGCGGCCCGAGGAGCCGCAGTTCCAGCTCCCGTGCCGAAAAAACCACGCCCGGACGATCCGTTTCCATGCGCACTCCCACGCGGGCTCCCACGCAGGCACTTTAGCATCCAACGCGTAACCTAGCATCCGGAAGAGTGAGAGGACCCATGCCCACGATTTCAGGACAGAGAACCACGAGCGGCCGCGGGCGGCTTTTCGACAGCGTGCTTGAGACGATCGGCGACACACCGGCGATCCGCGTCAACAACCTCGCGGTCGGCAGCGCGACCATCTACGTCAAGGCGGAGTTCTTCAACCCCGCATCGTCGGTGAAGGACAGGTTGGCTGTCTCGATCATCGAGGAGGCCGAGCGCAGCGGCAAGCTGAAGCCCGGGCAGACCGTGGTCGAGGCGACCAGCGGCAACACCGGCATCGGGCTTGCGATGGTCTGTGCGCAAAAAGGCTATCCGCTCGTCGTTACCATGGCCGATAGTTTCTCGGTCGAACGTCGGCGGCTGATGCGCATGCTGGGTGCCAAGGTCGTGCTGACGCCGCGCGCCGAGAAAGGCCTCGGCATGTATCGCAAGGCAGCGGAGCTTGCCGAGAAGAACGGATGGTTCCTGGCCCGGCAGTTCGAGACCACGGCCAACGCCGCGATCCACGAGGCCACGACCGGCCGGGAGATCGTCAACGATTTCTCAGGATCCCGCCTTGATTATTTCGTCACCGGCTACGGCACCGGGGGCACGCTCGTCGGCGTATCGCGCGTACTGCGCCGTGAGCGGCCGGAAACGAAGATCGTCCTTGCCGAGCCCGCAAACGCCCAATTGCTCGGTAGCGGCCATGTGCAGCAGCGCGGCACCGGTGGTGCGCCGGCCGCAAGCCATCCTGCATTCGAGCCTCATCCGATCCAGGGCTGGACACCGGACTTCATACCGGACGTCCTGCAAGAGGCGATCGACAACCGCTACTACGACGAGCTCATCCCGATCGCTGGCCCGAAGGCGATGGAATGGGCAAAGGCGCTGGCACAGAAGGAGGGCATCTTTACGGGTGTTTCGGGCGGCGCCACATTCGGCGTCGCGCGCCAGATCGCAGAGCGCGCGCCGGGAGGTTCGGTGATCCTCTGCATGCTGCCCGATACTGGCGAACGCTACCTCTCGACGCCACTGTTTGAGTCTATCCCAGCGGACATGGATGCCGAAGAATTGGAACTGTCGCGGTCCACGCCCGGGTTCCAGCTCGCAGCCGAGTAGAGGGAGAGGGAAATGAAAGCGCAGTCGCTGGACCGGAGCGAGGGATCGCTCCGGCAACCGGAAAACCCATTACCCCCAGAAACGCTCGACCCGGCGGACTGGTCGTCCGTCGCCGCGCTCGCGCATCGGATCGTCGACGATGCCGTCGACCACGTCGGCCACGTGCGCGAGCGTCCGGTCTGGCGACCGCTGCCGGAGGACGTCGAAGCGCTGTTCCATGCGCCGGTTCCTGAAAGGCCGACGCCGATCGAGGACGTGTACGCGATCGTCAAGGATGCGGTGCTCGCCTATCCGATGGGTAACATTCATCCACGGTTCTGGTCCTGGTACATGGGTTCAGGCAACTTCACCGGGGCGCTCGGTGACTTCCTCGCCGCGGTCCAGGGGTCCAATCTCGGTGGAGGCCGACATGCCGCAGCCCTTGCCGACCAGCAGGTGGTCGGCTGGCTTCGCGACATGATCGGCTTTCCGCAGACCGCGGGCGGTACGCTGGTCAGCGGTGGCTCGGTGGCAAACCTCGTTGGGCTGACCGTTGCCCGAAACGCCATGGCGGGGATCGATCTGCGCGAGGAGGGGGTTGCGGCCCTCAAGCAGCCCCTGCGTTTCTATGCCTCCGACCAGGTTCATTCCTGCCACCGCAAGGCGGTCGAAACGCTGGGTCTCGGCAACAAGGCACTCAGACGAATACCGACCGATTCCGGCTATCGGATCGACATTGCGAGCCTGCGTGCGGCCATCGCCGAGGATCGCGCCCACGGCTTGAGGCCCGCCTGCGTGATTGGCACTGCCGGTACCGTCAATTCCGGTGCGGTGGACGATCTCGCTGCTTTGGCCGACATCGCCGCCGAAGAAGATCTCTGGTTCCATGTCGATGGATGTATCGGTGCACTGATGGCGATCGCACCCGAGAATGCCTGGCGCGTCAAGGGCATCGAGCGTGCCGATTCCGTCGCGCTCGACCCGCACAAATGGCTGCATGCCCCCTTCGAGGTCGGTTGCGCGATCGTGCGTGACCGGGTGAAGCATCGGGAGACCTTCGCCGTTTCGCCGGAATACCTCCAGGGCATGTCGCGCGGCATCGCCTCCGGCCAGTGGCTTCATGAATTCGGCTTCCAGACCAGTCGCGGCTTCGTGGCACTCAAGGTCTGGATGGCGCTGATGGAACATGGTGTCGCGAAGTTCGGCCGACTTATCGACCAGAACATCGCTCAGGCCGCTTACCTTGCGGATCTCGTGCGCGCGCATCCGCCGCTGGAGCTTGTCGCCGAACCAGAAATCAACATCGTCTGCTTCCGCTATGCGCCTGAAGGCCTGGACGAACAGCGGCTGAAAGAGATCAACATCGAGATCATGCTGCGCCTGCAGGAAACGGGGGTGGCCGCGCTCTCCGACACAACGATCCGGGGCAAGCACTGCCTGCGCGCGGCGATATGCAACCACCGCACCCGCCTGGAGGATCTCACACTGCTGATCTCGGAGGTCTTGCGGCTTGGCGCGGCGGTTGCGCAGCCATGATCGCGATCACCCCACGGAACGAGCATCTCCTTCGAGCTTGATTGCGCCCGCGGCGGGGCCGATAAGGGCGGCAAGCCAATTGGGAGAATCGTTGCCATGAGAGCACTTGTGCAGCGCGTGTCGTCTGCGCGCGTCACCGTCGACGGGGCGGTCACGGGGGAGATCGGCAACGGTTTGGTGGTCTTCGTGTGCGCAATGAGGGGCGACACGGAAAAGGAAGGCGAATGGCTGGCGCGCAAGATCGTCAATTTGCGCATCTTCAGGGACGAGGCGGATCGCATGAACCGCTCGCTTGTCGACGTCGGCGGCTCGGCTCTCATCGTCAGCCAGTTCACCTTGGCGGCCGAGACGAAAGGCAATCGACCGGGGTTTTCGACGGCAGCTCCGCCGGAGGAAGGCAAACGCCTATATGAGACGTTCTCGGCCAATGTCGCGGCCTTGGGCGTTGTCGTTGCGAATGGCATCTTCGGCGCGGACATGCGGGTGGAGTTGGTCAACGACGGTCCTGTAACGATCTGGCTGGACACGACTTCCGGCTGATCGGCCCTCGGGTCCCGACAACTCCTCCACCTCAAGATCGGTATTGCAAACCTGCCGTGGTTCAGTCGCGTTCACTGAGTGGCGGGGACAGGCGGGGCGTCCGCCTGTGCCGGGTCGGCGCCCGCGTCGTCACTCCTCGCGGAACGCTCTCAGCATCTGGTCCGTGAAGGGTTTCGTGAGATAGGACATGGCGGTGCGTTCGTCAGTCTGGACATAGACTTCCACCAGCATGCCGGGAATGAGCTTCTGCTTGCCCAGCTTGTCCAGTGGCTCAGCGATTTTGACAGTCGCGAGATAGTAGGGTTGCCCTGTGGCGCGATCCAGAGTGGTCGCTGCAGCGACAATATCGACTTCACCCTGCAGTTCAGGCGTTGTGCGCTGGTTGAAGGTCGTGAAGCGCAAGCGGCTCGGCTGACCGGGGGCGACGCGGTCGACATCGATCGGGGGAATGCGGATCTCGACTGTCAGGTCGTCGTCTTCGGGCACGATCGACATCACGCTCGCGCCGGGCGTGATGATGCCGCCGATGGTGTGGATCTGCAGATCATAGACGAGCCCATCGACGGGAGCGCGCACATCCATGCGTGCCAGGCGGTCGCGCGCGGCGACCTCGCGCTCGCTGAGTTCGGCGATCTTTGCCTCAATGCCGACGATCTGGGTCTGGGTTTCCTTGCGGGTGGTCTGGTCGATCGCCATCAGCTTGATGCGAAGCTCACTGATCTGGCCGACAGCCTCGGCAATGCGGGCGACTAGTTCGCCCTTGGAGCCGTCGATGCGAGCCATCTGGCGCAAGAGGTCGCGGTGCTCGGAGATCGGCACGAGGTCGCTTTTCAGGAGCGTCTCCAGCTTGACGATCTCCTTCTCGACGATCTCCCTTTCCCTGTCGCTCGAGCCGGTCTGGGCCTTCAATCCGCGGATCTGCTCCTCCAATTGGGCAATCTGCAGGCGCATCTGCTCTTCCTGGCTGGTGATCATCCGGCGGTTGGCCTCGAACAATTTGAGTTCGCTCGTCTTCAGAATGTCGCTGACATCGAGGCCATCGAAGGAAACCGCCGTTTCGCCGTCGCGTTCGGCGATCAGCCGGGCACGCATGGCGTGGAATTGCTGAAGCTGGCCGCGCACGATCGTCAGCTCCACCCGGGTCTGGGTCTCGTCGAGGCGGATGAGCACGTCACCCTTCTTGACCTGGTCGCCGTTGCGCACCGCGATCTCCGAGACGATACCGCCGTCGCGATGCTGAATGAGCTTGACCTGCTGGGAGATGGCGACCTGTCCCTGGGCGATGACCGCGCCGGAAAGGCGGGCATGGGCCGCCCATCCGCCAATGCCGAACACCAGCGTTGCGGCAAATAGAGCCGATACTACCACGCGTGAGGTGATGCCGAATTGTGCGCTGTCCTTGGCGGTCTTGCTGTTCTGGTTGCTCATGGCCTCCCCCGGAAACTGTGTGATGGATGTGATCTCTGCGTTTTAGCTGGCTAGACCGCGTCTCTCGTCTGGTCCGCCGCTGTGTCGAGTGCTGCCAGAATGAAGTCCTGTTCGGTCAGCGCGTGGCGACCGGCGATCAGGAATTCGAGATCCTCGTCGCGCTCGAGATCGATGATGGCGCGCACGACGGTCCGCTCCGCATCACTGAAGGTCTCGTGATAGAAGGTAATCCGGTTCACAGGCGTCGGGCCGCCGTCGTCGGCAAAGGGCGCGAAGGCGAGACCACCAACAATCTCGGCGATCTTGGACAGGTCGATGCGGTCGCCTACCTGGAAATCTCGGATTTCGTCGCGGCCCATGCCGCCATTGGCAAGGGCAGCCAGGCTGCGGAAGACAAAGATGTCGGCGCCCGCGCCGCCGGCCAGAAAATTGACGGCATCGCTGGCGACGATGACGTCGTTACCCTTGCCACCGATCGCGACCTCGATCGAATTCAAGGTATCGGCGCCGATCTCAACACCAGCGGCGATGCCGTGGTCGAGATCGATCACTATCGCCTGTGTGGCCGCTGACGCATCGTAGGTATCAAGGCCAGTGCCACCCTCGATCGTATCGTCACCGTCGTCGGCGCCGGGCACGAGCACGACCACGAACGTGTCGGCACCATCTTCGCCCTTCAGTTCGTCGTCGCCGGCACCTCCGACGAGCACATCGTCGCCGTCGCGACCGCGCAGGCGGTCATCGCCAAGGCCGCCAAAGAGCATGTCGTCGCCGCGGCTACCTGAAATGCGGTCGCTGCCGCGTCCGCCGACGATGATCTCGAAGCCTTCGATGCGATCTTCGCCGATCTCTTCGCCTTGGGCGATCCCCGCCTCCATATCGGCCAAGACCGCCTGCACCAGAGCGGAGAGGTCTAGCGTATCGACGCCATCTCCTCCGCTATAGACATCGTTGCCATCATTGGCGGCATCGCTTTTTCGGTCGAATGCGACGACCAGGATCGTGTCGTTGCCCGAACCACCATCGACCACATCGTTGCCGTTGCCGCCGATGATGGTGTCGTTTCCGCCATTGCCCGTGATGACATCGTCGCCGTCGTTGCCGATCAGCGTGTTGTCCGCTGCGTTGCCGTTGAGGTGGTCATTGCCCGAACCGGCAATGACGTTCTCGATGCTGTCGATCGTGTCGGATCCGATCTCGGCACCGGACGCCGTTCCAGCCTCCAGGTCGACCGTGATGGCGCTGGTGGTGGTGCTGGCATCGAGCGTGTCGGTGCCCTCGCCACCGGAATAATGGTCGTTGCCGTCGCTTGCCGGCGCCGCCGTGCTCCGGGCCTCTTCGGCGCTCGGACCAGTGACGATGGTATCATCGCCAGCGCCGCCGAGCACCGTGTCCTGCCCCGAGCCGCCGGTGAGCCGGTCGCTACCGGCTCCACCGTCCAGCAGGTCGTTGCCGGCATCGCCTTCGAGAACATCGCGGCCTTCCTCACCGAACAACCGGTCGTCGCCGGCGCCGCCGAAGAGAAAGTCGTCTCCTGCCTCGCCGATGAGGATGTCGTTTCCCTCTTCGCCATAGAGATGGTCGTCCCCGGTGCCGCCGAACAGCACGTCGTTGCCGCGCCCGCCATAAAGACGGTCGTTGCCGGCCTCCCCGTAGAGCGTGTCGTCGCCAGCGCCGCCGATCAGCGTATCGTCGCCCAAGCCACCGAGGATGACGTCGTCGGACTCGCGGCCATAAACGATGTCGTCGCCGCCAAGTGCCGCGATGATGTCGGGCTGCGGCGTCCCGAGCATGACGTCATTGCCCTCGGTTCCCCTGATCTCCTTCGCCGGCCAGTCCAGCAGTGTCAGGAGTGCGCCATTCGCGGTTCGGCCGGTGCCGTCCGTGACCGAATAGGTGAAGGTAACTTCACCGAGATCGCCACGGTCCGGGGTATAGAGCCACATGTCCTCGCCATAGGAACGGATCGAGCCACTGGAGACCGTCAGGTTGGCAATCGACAGCCTGTCGCCGTCGGGATCGACGGTATTGGCAAGCAGGTCGTCCAGCAGGATGAAGGCCGACAGGTTCATCAAGCCGTTGGCCAGAACATTGCGGCCCGTAACAACAGGAAGCCGGTTGCTGCGTGTGCTGCCGTCATCGTCAACATCGTCGTCGCCCGGCTCGCCTGGGCCAACGTCGTCATCACCATCGCCCGGGCGGTCCGGCCCGCCGTCGTCATCACCGTCACCGTTGCCAATGGCGGCGGGCGATGAACTGCCAATTGACGTGAGGCCGGGAAAATCGAAATCGAGCAGACTGTTGTCGTTGGCCGGTCGCGTACTCGTCTTGAATGGCCGCTCGTCGACGAAATCGGTGCTGGGCATGCCGTCATCAAACGCAATCCGCACCGATGCACGCAGACGGCCGAGCCTTGCCGGCATGACGTCTTCCGGAAACGCCAGATCCTGCAGCAGTCCCTGGATGTAAGCGGCGGCATCCTCGATCGCATCGATCGCTCCGGACATGTCGGGCGCATCGGCCGGCAGCTCGGGGCCGGCAGGCTCGCGCGACGGCCGGTCGTTCGCCGGCTCGCTTTCCCCTTCCGTGCTTCCAAGCACGGAGCCGAGCGCGCCGAGGAAAAGGGCCGAAAGTGCCATCTGCCCGCGCTTGCGCTCAGGTTTGTCGGCGGTCTCGTAACGGTTCTTGGGCGCGAGCGCCTCTTGGCTGTCGGGCCGCTTCAAGATGAGTTTCTCGTCCATGTCATCCTCCTCGGCTTGTGGCCGTCCCAGGCAGACTGCTATTCGGCGGAAACGCGCTGGGGTTGCGCCATGCCGGCCTCCGGGCGCCGCGTCTTCTCGACAACGAGTGGCCGTGTCTTTTGCTGAGGCAGAATTTCTTCCTTCGGGCCGAAGGCGACCAGGCGGCCGGCCTGAACCAGGCCGATCATGTCGACGGTCTGCAGTGCACTCGGGCGATGAGCGACGATGACAACGATGCCGCCGCGCTCGCGCACGTTGAGGATCGCCCGATTGAGCGCTTCCTCCCCTTCAGCGTCGAGGTTGGAGTTGGGCTCGTCGAGCACCACAAGAAAGGGGTCTCCATAGAGTGCGCGTGCCAAGGCGATGCGCTGTCGCTGGCCTGCGGACAGGGCGGTACCATGGGGACCAAGCTCGGTCTGGTAGCCGTTCGGAAGATGCACGATCATCTCGTGGATCCCTGCGGCTTTTGCTGCGCGGATGATTTCCCGCGCATTCGGCGCTTCTGCGAAGCGGGATATGTTGTCGGACACGGTGCCATCCATCAACGCCACGTCCTGCGGCAGGTAGCCGACGTGCCGGTTGAACAGCATTTCCGGCCACTGGTTGAGATCGGCCCCATCAATTCTGACTGCCCCGCGCAGAACCGGCCAGATGCCGAGGATCGTGCGTGCCAGCGTCGTCTTGCCGCCTCCTGACGGGCCGATCAATCCGAGAGCCTGGCCGGCCTTCAACTCGAGGCTCACGTCGCTCAAGAGTACTGCGCCGGTCGACGGAGCCACGGTCGATACCTTGTCGACGGTCAGGCTCGCTTGAGGTGCGGGCAGGTCGAGATTGCCGCTGCGTTCGTCGAGGACGCCGAGCGTCTCGTTGAGGCGATGATAGCTGCGACGGGCAGTGACCACGCCCTTCCATTGCGCGATCGCCAGGTCCACCGGGGCCAGCGCCCGCGCCGTCACGATCGAAGAGGCGATGATCGACCCGGCCGACATCTGTCCGCGGATGGCGAGATAGGCGCCGAGCCCGAGGATCGCCGACTGCAGGACCATGCGCAGCACCTTCGACAGGCCGGACAAGGTGCCGCCGACATCGGACGTTTGGGTTTGACAGTCGAGATGGCGGCGATTGGCCTTTTCGAACCGTTCGACGGCACGGCCGGTCATGCCCATGGCGTGCAGCACATCGCTGTTTCGGGCATTGCTTTCGACGATCGAGCTGCGCGCCACCGAAGCCTTGATCATCGGGTTGGAATGGCGCCGTGTCAGCACTTCCGCAAGGACGGTGAGCAGAGCAAGCACCAGCGCGCCGCCGAGCGTCAGGTAGCCGAGCATCGGATGCAGCAGCCAGACGAAGGCGAGGTAGATCGGGATCCATGGCAGGTCGAAGAGCGCCACCGGTCCCTGGCCGGCGAGAAACCCGCGCAGCGTATCGACGTCGCGGCCACGTTCGGTGGCTTCCGCCGTCGAGTAACCGAAACGCGGCATCTCGATGACCACCTTGTGGGCGAGGGGAGCAAGCTTGGCGTCAAGCCGGGCGCCAAGCCGCACGAGGATCTGTGAACGGATGACGTCGAACAGGCCCTGAAAGAGATAGAGTCCGACTGCGAGAACCGACAGTGCTACCAGGGTCGAAATGCTGCCGCTGGTCAGCGCCCGATCATAAATCTGCATCATGTAGAAGGCGCCGGTCAGCGCCAGGACGTTGATGATGCCAGATAGACCGAAAAGATAGATCAGGATCCCGCGCATGCCGCCGATCTTGTGTTGCGGCTCTTTCTTCTTGCTCATGATGAGTGCCCCTTTTGCCCCGCGCATCGTGCCCCGGCCGGCTGGTCACCGGCCGGGGTCTCAGCTTCACGTTCAAGAGACGCCGTTGAAGTCGGCGAGCTTGAGGTTGTGGGTGCCGTCCAGCGTCAGCGAGAACTCGGCATCCGGATTGGCGTCGACGCTGCCACGGATGACGGTCACATCGGCGCCGTCGCGTGTCTCATGCGTCACCACGATCTGGCCGGCTCCCGAAAGCGTTGTCCCGCTGGACAGGGTGAAGGCCTGTTTTCCGGCCTGCCCGGAGTTGGCGTCGATCGCCGAGAAATCGATGCGGTCGCCCGGCGAGAAGCCGAAGATCGTATCGCCATCGGCCGCCGCCACCGAGGTGAAGCGGAAGACGTCTTCGCCGAGGCCGCCGTCCATGATGTTGACGGCCGTCGATGCAGTGATCTCGTCGTGGCCTGAGCCGCCGATAAAGTTCTCGAAGCCGTAGATGGTGTCGTTGCCGACCTCGGTTCCGACCACCTGGCCGCGGCCCATGAAGCCGTTGCCGAGATCCACCTTGAGGTTGCCCGTGGCGACCGAGTAGTCGAGCGTATCGTTGCCGTCGCCGCCCCAGTAGCTGTCGTCGCCGTCGCCCTTGGTTGCGAGCACGATGTCATCGCCGTCGCCACCCCAGATCTTGTCAGACCCGGCACCCCCTTCGATGATGTCGTTGCCGGCATCGCCGTAGATCAGGTCGGCGCCTTCATTGCCGAACAACATGTCGGCCCCGGCTCCGCCATGGACCTCGTCATTGCCAGCGCCGCCGGAGGCAACGTCATTGCCGTCGCCGCCACTCAGCACGTCGTCTCCATCCTCGCCGCGCAGGACGTCGTCGCCGCCGTCGCCGGAGAGAATATCAGCGGCCGCCCCGCCAAGAAGGATGTCGCCAACTGCCCCACCGAGCAGCACGTCGGAGGCCGCCGTGCCAATCAGCGTGCGGGCTGCAGCAGGCAATGGCGTGCCATCGCCGTCGCCGGAGCCCGATCCGTCATCCGAGCCGCAGCTGTCATCGTCGCCGTCATCCGACCCACCATGATCGTCATCTTCGTCGTCGTCATGGTCATCATCATCGTCGTCGCTGGCGACAAGGGTGGGCGCATCGCCGCTGAAAGTGACGGAGTGATCGCCGTTCGAGAGCGTCTTGGTGCCGTCGCCATTATCGGTTTGGGCATAGCTGGTGGGATCCGCACCCGTCGGGATTTCGACAACGTCCTGGGGACGCAGGACACCGACGATGGTGTCCTGGCCGCCATTGCTGCGGAAGACGATGCGGTGCGCCGAAGACAGGCTCGAAATGTCGACAACGTCGTCGCCGTTAGACCCTTCGATGGTGATCGTCGAGTAGTTCAGGCTGGTCGTGTCGAAGTTGCCGATGACCTGGATCGTGTCGCCTTGGCTGACACCCTGGTCAGGGCCGCCATTGTTGTTGTTGTTCGTCACGTTCAAGGTGTTGACGGTAATCTCCTCGATATTGTCGAGCTCCGCGATCACGCTCTCGACGCCACCGACCGTGCGGGTGATCACGATTTCCGTCGACGCCAGGAACGTCGTATTCAGGCTCGCTGCCAGGTTGGCGTTCTGGCCGGCGGTAACGGCATAGATGCGGAACAACTCGGCGCCCGCACTGCCCGAAAGGACATAGGTGTCGCTGCCGGCGCCACCGTCGATGATGTCGCGGCCCTGGGTGCTGCTCTGGTTGATCGTGTCATTGCTACCACCGGCGAAGATGATGTCATTGCCTGCATTGCCGTTGAGTGTGTTGGCGGCATTGTCGCCGACGAGAATGTCGTTGCCGGTCCCGCCGTCGATCGTGCCCAGGGTATCGCGCACCACGTCGACGGTTGCCGTGTCGGTGCCCGTGCCGCGGTAGGTGAAGGAACCGCCGTTGATAATCCCGTTGTCGTTGACCGTGACGCCATCCGGGCCAAGGGTGGCTGCGAGGTTACTTGTCTGTGTTATCGCCGAAATCGCCAGGGCGCTGTCGGGGTCGATATCGTTGGCGAGCAGCGCCCAGCTCGGGATCGTGAACGGATTGCCATTGGTCCAGTTCGTCACGATGCGGTCGTTGTTGGCGATCATGGGATCGTCGACTGCAACGACGCTGATGGTGGCGGTCGCCGGCTGGCTGTTGCGAATTCCGTCGTTCACCGTCACCTCGATCGTGCGGGGCGTCGTCGCCGGATTGTCGGACGAGTTGGAGAAACGCACGGCATCGAGGGCGCGCTGATAATCTGCCGCCGTTGCCGGACCGGTGAGCTGCAGCACGAGTTCACCGGCGACAACCGCCTGAGATACCGCGATGGCCGCGGGCCGACCGTTGGCCGTCGTTGCCGAAAGCGTGTCGCCGGCGGCCATGTTTTTCAAGACGACGCGAGCCGAGACGATCGTTTCGTTGGTGGTAATGCCCGAGAGGCTCGAGATCCCGACAGCGGCCTGATTTTCCGTGAAGGTCGCGTTCCAGGCCGTCGTCCCGTCGTCGACAGGTGTAGTGTATTCCACGTTCACATTGTCGATCCGCACGGTTTCGGTGTTGCCGTTCACGCCGCTGAAGACGAAGCGCACCGCAGACGTGGCCGAGAAGGGACCGGCAAGCGACAGGTTTGCCGTCCCATCGTTCGATGCGCCGGTAATTGTCATCATGGTGGTGAAATTGGTGCCATCGCTCGAGAACTGCACCTGCAGCGTTTCGCCGTTGTCGAGGCCGCTTTCTTCGTAGCTGAAGCTCAGCGTCGCGGTGCCTGCGCCGACCATGGAGAGGTCGACCTCCCGGGTGATCGTGGCGCCCGCCGGCGTCGAGCCCGCGCCCGTATCCTGGCGGAATTCGAGCTGCCCGCCGTTGATGCGGATTTCACCGGTCGTCGCCACGTTGGTGGTGCGGTCGCCCGTCTCCGCCCACGCCGAGGCCCAGCTTGCCGATCCGTTGGAGTTGGCGTAGTTCGCCGCGCCGAACGCGTCGGCGTAGTTTGCTCGCTCGAAGGCGTGCAGGTCGATCGACGGGCCGCGAAGGTCGAGGATCCGATCGGCGAACTGGATGCGTTCCATGTTGAAGAGACGGTCGGTGCCCTCGGCTTCGAGATTGCGTCCGGTTACCGGATCGATGACGCCGACGGTCGGGTTGGTGTGGGCGACCGTGACGCTGCCATCGGCATTGTAGGTGATCTCGTAATTCTCGAAGTTGTCGTAGTAGACGGCCGTGTCCACGTCGCCCGCATTGCCGCCGTCGATGATCTCGCGGACGACCTGCAATTGGCTCGGCTTGATCTCGCCCGAGAACAGGCGGGTCTGGATCTGCGCGATCGAGTCGATGCTGAAGGCGGACCATGTCTGCCCTTCACGCGGCGAGACGAGGATGCGCACGTTCAACCATTTGTCGCCGTCAATAATGTCGTTGCCGCCCATGCCGCGGATCGTGTCCGACCCGCCGCCGCCGAGCAGAATGTCCGAGCCGTCGGACGTATCCATCACGGCGATTTCCTTGGGCCCCGCCGGGTTGATCGGTGCGCCGTTCGCATCGAGGTTGTGCGGGTTGTAAAGGTCGAAACGCTGGAGGTGGGCGACGAGATCGCGCAGGCCTGCGATCCGGTCGACGTTCTTTTCGAGCAGAGCGTTGGAGAAGCTCTCGATCGGAGCGTCGGGATCGACCTGGGCGGCGTTGCCGTTCGGGTCATACCCGCCGATGACGACGTCGCGACCGGTGAGCGTGTCGTTGCGGTCCCAGCCCGAGAGGCCTTCGACGAGGTCGTAGCGATCGCGCAGGATGTTATTCTGCTGGTTGACGAAGATGCTGATGTTCATGTTCGCATCGGCGTCGTAATTGTTGTTCTTGAACGTCGTCCAGTCGAAGCCGGCCATGCCGTTGGACCGGTTGATTCCGATCCCCTGAACCATGATGTCGTCGCCGGATTCGCCGTCGAAATCGGTATCGTTCTCGCCGGCGATCATCACGTCATGGCCGATGATGCGCGAATTGAAGAACAGTTCGGAATTGTCGCCGGTGAGGGTCGTCATGTTCCCCTGGGCTTCCATCCAGTCGTCACCCTCGTTGCCGAGAAGCGTGCCGCCCCCCGTGGGTGCGCGGATGAAGTCGTGGCCCTCACCGCCGGAAATGGTCTTCACGTCCTCGCCGCCGGCGAGCACGTCGTTGCCGGCGCCGCCGAAGATCAAGTCGAGGCCCATGCCGCCATTGATGACGTCGTCGCCGCCTTCACCCTTGATCACGTCGCCGTCACCGATATCGGTGCCGCTGTCGGTGATGATATCGTCGCCATCACCGCCGTGCAGATGGTCGACACCAAAGCCGCCTTCGATGCGGTCGTCGCCGCCTTCGCCCCAGATGGTGTCGTCGCCGGCACCGCCGATCAGGGTTTCGCCGGCATTGGTGCCGCCGAGCACAACGTGCTCCTCGCCGGTGAAGCGCAGATAGTTCGTGCCGCGAATGACAAGCGAGTCGGTGCCAGTGACGGCAGAGATGACATCGCCCTCACGGGTCGGATCCGCATTGCCAAGCCCGTGGTTCCACTGCTTGGTCTGATCCATCGTGATGATGTAGTCTGCGGTCTGGAAGGCCGAGCCGTTGATATGCAGGCCGGTATCCTCGGTGTCGGTGTTGCGGCGGATCAGGTCGGCAAAGCTGTCGGCTTCGAGTTCGTTGAGCAGGTTCTGACCTTGCGTGCGGCTCAGATAGTAGAAGCGGTCGCCGTTCTGCAGGTTCTGGATCTGCAGTTCGAAGACGAAGGTGAAGGTCGAACCCAACATGCCGCCGAACGGCATCAGCGTTTCGGCGAGGCCGCCGATCCAGAAGTCCACCTTGTTGAGACCGGTTTCTCGCGCGGCCCACGTGCCGGTCGAATTCAGGTAGTCGAGGCGCGCCTGGCGCTCGGCCGGTGTCTCGCCGGCCGAGCCGAAGACGAGATCCCATGCCGCGTCGCGTTTGGCTTCGGCCGTGGTGGCGGCAATGACCGTTTCATGCGTGCCGTAGGCAGCGATGAAGTTGACGATCGAAAGCGGGTTCTTGATGTGCTGGGCGAAATCCGCCCAGCTTTCATAGGGCTTGAGATAGCTGTCCTGCGTTTGCTCGTATATCTGGCGCCGCGCCTCGTTGAGCGAGGGAATGCCGGTCTCGCGGGCGCGGGTGATGTTGACGGCAGCAAGGTCCAGTGGCAGCCCGACGAGGTTGTTGCGCAGGGCGCTGGTCAAGAACTCGTCGATCTCGTTGCCGGCCTGATAGGTCATGCCGCGAATGATGGCGCCGGAGGCGGCGTGGGCATCGACGCCCGCATTGTTGAAAGCCACCGGGTTCAGGAACGCTTCGATCAAGCCGAGTTCCTGAGGGGTCGCTACCCCTTGGGCATTGAGCGTCAGCATCTCGACGTTTTCGGCAAGCATCGAGTGGCCGAAACGATAGACGACCTGGGCGAATTCTTCGAATATCGCGCCGTCGAGCTCGACCGAATGCGAGAAGACGAAAGCGTCGATCTGCGGTGCGACGGCACGGACGAATTCTTCGAAGACAAGATGCTGGTAGACCATTTCAGTCGAGAAACGCGCCGCCTGGAACAGGCGCTCGCCGTCCCAGACGAGGCCTGCGGGGCTCGCCGGGAAGGTGGTCACGTCGACCAGCAGCCACTCGTTGAGAAGCGCCAGATCGCCTTCGGCCAGCACCGTCGCCTTGATGGCGTTGACCTGCCGGTTGTGTTCGCTGTGGAAGACCGAATGGGTCGCCGTCAACGCGATGTTCTCGTTGCCGCGCCCGTCGCCGACGACGAAGTGGGCGTCCAGAAGCTCGTCGTCATAGGTGGTGTTGACGCCGAATGCGTTCGGAATAATCGGGTTGCCGGTGATGTCGTCGGCATCGGCCAGCACGGGGACGGGCGCCGTCGCGGGGTTCCGGTCGTGATCGACCGGGCCGCTCGGCACTGCGCTGTGGGCGATGTCGTTGAGGAAGGCGCGGCCCGCGCTGAGGGACGTGAGTGCGTCGATTGGAGTGGCCAGGTTGCCCTCGACCGGCCCGGTGGCGGTCATCATCAGCGGCAGGCCGTTCGGTCCGCGGACGAACTCGCCGTAGAGGTCGGTCACCAGAAGCGGCACGCTGTGGACGTTCATGTCGCTGAGCTCGATGCCGAGCAGCTCTCTTGCCTGGTTCTTGATGTCGGCCCAGGTCGGCGGTCCGCCGGTCGCACCTTGCAACATCTCGCCGGTCGCCATCGGTTTGCCATCGACGAGCACGTACTCACGCAGGAAGGCCTGGTGCGAGGGATTGGAGGTGTAGACCTGGTTGAGGTCGATCCAGGGCGTTGTCTCGTTGCGATGGTCGCGAATGTCGTCGGCCGTACCCAGTTGGCCGTCAGGGCCGGGGTTGTTGGTGGCACGGGTGAGGATCATGAAGTTGGTCGGGCTTCCAGGGACGTAGAGCGGATCGTCCGGCTGCAGAGGGATGATGACATTGCCGCTGCCTCCCTTGGAGGTGAGATCGAGGCCATGGTCGAAGAACTGGCCGAAGATAGTCATGAAACCGTTGAACGAGGCGGTGTCGCCGAGGTCGGCCGCGATGTTCTTGATGAAGACGTTGTCGCCGTCCATCGTCACGCCGTGAGACGAGAGCTCGTCGATGACGGCCGCGTCTGCCGCCTCGGCAAGCGCCTGCGCAGCGGCTGTCGCTGCATTGCCGGTCAGGATCGCTGCGCGCGCGTCAATGGCGTCATTGAGCGCGTCCGTAGCATTCGCCAGATCGGCGGCGGCGACGCCAAGGGCCGCGTCGGCACTGGAAAGGGCGGCCGCCGCGCTCGATGCCGTGCTCGCTGCCGCATCCACCGCATTCGTCAGCGTCTGCTGCTCGGCAACCGCGTCCTGCAAGGTGGCAACGGCGGTTGCGTGCCCCGCCTGCGCGGCACTCAGTGCCGCAGAGGCGTCTTCCAGGGTTTCAACCGATGTGTCGTAAGCGATTTGCGCGTCCTGGCGGGCGTCGACGGCTGCGAGATAGGCGGCGCCGTTTGCCGGAGTTGGATCGGCCTGGAAGTTTGCAAGAGCGGCGCTCTCGGCCTGCTGCGCCAAAGCGAGATTGGCAAAGGCGACGTCGCGCTCACCTGTTGCGAGCGAAACGGCAGCGGCTGCCGCCTGGCTTGCGGCAAGCGCTGCAGCGGCGTCGGCCTGAGCATTGGCCAGAACAGGCGCATGCGCGTCGCGCGCTGCAACCGCTGAGGACAGGGCGGCATTGGCTGAGGCGAGCGCCTGGACCGCTCCAGCCTGGGCCGCGGCGGCGGCGTCGTAGCTCGACTGTGCCGTTGCTTGAGCAGCTTGGGCGTTGGCGACCACGATGTCGGCTGCCGCGACCGCGGCGGCTGCGTTGGCCGCCGCATTGGCAACGGCAGCATGAGCAGCGCGTGCCGCCGCCTGCAGATCCATGACGGTGCGAACGATGCCGAGCGCTTCGGCGCCCTTGATGTCGACAGAGGCAAGGGCCGCGGCGATTGCCGCCGGGTTATTGAGCGACTGGTCGGCGACGATGTTGGAGATCAGGCGCGGCTGGCTGTCATAGACGGAACCCGTCGGATCGGCATAGCTCGTTTGCTGGCCGTTGCGCGGGTTGATCTCGGCTGGCGCGTAGTTCGGCGTCAGCAACCGCACCATCGTTTCATCTGACGAGCCGAATTGCGTCATGTTCGGCTGGAAGTTGTTGAAGGAACCGTCGACGGTGCGCAGGCCGTAGGGAAGAAGGGGGCTCGAGACCAGTTGTTCGAGAGCAGCGCGCGGGTCGGCGCCGTCATTGATGGCCGCCGTATGGGCCTCGGCGATCTTGATCTGCTTGAGGATGAAATCAAGGTCGTTTCTGTTGAGCTTTACCATTCTACCCTCCGTCGGTGCCGGCGCGTCAGCCGCGGCCGCCCGTTTCAAACAAAGTTCCACCGCCCGGCGGCGAGGTTGTCCTCGCTCACGCGCCGGTTGTTTCGTCTCGAATGCCCGGCTTGTTCACCGGTCGCATGCCTGCTGATGGTCGTATGATGGGCGACGGTGCCGAAGAAAGAAACGGCGCAAGGTCGGGCGAGATTGCCGACGAATGGCCGAATGGATTTCCGACCAGTGGCCGTGACGATTGTGGATTTGGACCAATAGAGAATCTGGACCTAAGACTAGTTCTTCTTTGGCCCCTAGATATTAACTGGAGAAGGTCTTTCAATTTGGCAGAATAGTGCCATCATCTTCTGGGGCGGATCGATCGGGGCGACGCATTTCCGCCGCACGCAATCCGAAAGGAAACCGCGCAGCGTGACGGAGCATTCACGGGGCATTCTTCAGAAATCCACCATGCCGGTAGGATCGGCGGCCGTCGTCCGTCGCCGTTCACCGCCGATACGCCAATGGTTTGGCCGCCAAACCCTCTCCATGCAGTTCCTGCTCGCAAGCAGTGTCCTTATTCTGGTTGTCGCGGCCGTCTCGGGCTATCTTATTTCTCGCGAAGTCTCAAAGAACGCCGCGGTCGATCGTGCGGCCGCGACAGCCCTCTTCATGCAAAGCATTCTTGAGCCAATCGGCAACGAACTGGCTGAAACCGGCCAGCTTTCACCGGATCGCCGGACACGGCTCGACCAGCTTTTCGCCGAACCGCAATTCAAGGACCGCTTTCCGTATTTCGAGTTGTGGTTGCCGGACGCGACCGTGGCCTATTCCACTTCGAAGGAGCTGATCGGTCGCCGCTTCAATCCACCCCAAGGATTGGTCCGGGCTCTGCGTGGAGACGTGGCGGCGGAGTACGCGGATCTCACCGCAAGCGAACACACGCTCAGGAGCCTGAACGCGCGCTACCTTGAAATCTACAGCCCGGTGCGTCGGGGCGACACGGGCGAGGTGGTTGCCGTTGCGGAAATACACGAAGACACGGACGTCCTGCACTGGGAAATCTTTAAGGTGCGGCTGATCGGTTGGACGGTCGTTGCGGGTGCATCCACCCTCATCATGCTTGGCCTGTTCGGCATCGTCCGTCGTGGCAGCGCCACGATCGAGCAGCAACGTGTGCGCCTGGAACAGCGGGCCGAGGAAGCCGAGCGGGTATCCGAGGAGATTCGCGTGCTGCGTGACCGTGCTCGGATCGCCTCGCTGCGCATGACAGATTTCAACGAGCGCCTGACCCGTGGCATTGGGGCTGACCTGCATGACGGTCCGGCCCAGCTCATCGGGTTTGCCGTCCTTCAGTTGGAGCCGTTGCGACAGGCGCGTTCCAAGGCAGAACGCGAAGAGGCCGTGCAGGCGATCGGCGGGACCTTGGATGAAGCCTTGAAGGAAATACGACTGATCGCGCGTTCGCTGCTTGTGCCTGATATCGAGAGCCTCGATCTCGACCAGGTCATTGCGCGGGCGGTAAAACTGCACGAGGCCCGGACGGGTACGCAGGTCGAGGTCGAGGCCAGCGGCAGCAAGATGAATTTGCCGCCGGTCATCAAGACCTGCGTCTACCGCTTCGTCCAGGAAGGGCTCAACAACGCCCAGCGCCATGCGGGGGGGAAAGGGCAGGCAGTCCGTTGCCGTATCGATGGCTCGACCTTGCTGCTCAGCCTTTCCGACCGAGGCGGAGCGATGGGAGAAAATAGATCCGTCGAGAGGCCGGGTGGTGGTGGTCTCGGCATCCATGGCCTGAAGCAAAGGGTTGAGAGTCTTGGTGGAACGTTGAAGTTCAATCAGCGCCAGGACGGAGCGGAACTCAAAATGACGCTGGATCTCGGAGGCATGCTCGATGGGTGAGCACACGTCGGTGATTGTCGTCGACGACCACGCGCTATTCCGGATGGGCGTCTTGCAGGCGCTCGGACTGCAGAAGCACTTCGACGTCGTCGGGGAAGGGGGCTCTAAGGACGATGCCCTGCGACTGGTTGAGAAGCTGTTGCCGGACGTGGCTTTGCTCGACATCTCTATGCCCGGAAACGGCATCGATGCGGCCCGCGAGATCTCCGCGCGGTGGCCCGAAACCAAGGTCGTGATGCTGACCGTATCCGAAGAGGACGATGACGTGCTGGAGGCACTCGATGCCGGCGCGGCGGGCTATGTGTTGAAGGGTGCGCCCGCGCCGGACTTGATTGCTGCGATCTCGACCGTCGCCGATGGGCAAGCCTATCTCTCGCCAGCACTTGGCATGCGTCTGTTCGGCGTTATTCGCAATCGTACCGAGGGCCACCGGGTGGAGCGCTTGGTCGACAAGCTGTCGCCGAAGGAAGCGGTTGTCTTTCGTCTGCTCGGGCGCGGTTTCACCAACCGAATGATTGCAGAGGAAATGGGCGTGCAGATCAAGACGGTGAAATTCCATGTCGGCCGCTTGCTGACGAAGCTCGGTGCTAAAAACCGGGTAGAGGCGGCCCTCTTGGCGCAGCGCCACTTGAAGCCTTCGGCAAGCCCGAGAGCTTGAGGCATGCCTTGAGCCGTCCCCTTACGCGTCCAGCGATCATTCAGACACCCAGGCGAAATGATGGACAACCCCGGAAATGCCGATCAGGTGACGACTGAAGTTCCGTTGTCGAACTTGCTTCGATCAACAAGGGTTGCACGGCTGCTTTCTTTGTTCCGGCGCCTGCGGCTGGAAACCCAGTTCATCCTCATCGCGTCGTTTGTCGTGCTGGCGCTTATGGTCACTCTCGCCATCCTGACGACCAACCGCCTGGAAAACGCGGTCCTGAACACCGCCGGCTCGCTTGGAGCGGCGTCCTTGGAGACGTTCGTCGCGCCGCTCATTTCGCCGGAGGATATCGAACGTGGCGAGTTGTCGCCGGGCGTAGAGCGCAAATTGAAGGATCTGGTCGCAACGAGCGCGCTCGGCCAGCACGTTCACGAGTTGAAGATCTGGGAGCCCGACGGCACCATCATGTACTCAAGCTCCGGCTTGAGCGTGACCGAGAACGTCGTCTTCGAGGAGTTGGAGCGGGCGCTTGCCGGTGAGGTCGTCGTCGGACGCACCGAAACTCAGAAGCACCAATATGCCAACGGCGAAGAGCGCGGCACCTCAATCGAGATCTATGCCCCGCTTGTTCGTGACGCGGCCGGCCAAGTCATCCTTGTCGGTGAATTCTACGAGCGACCTGACGCGCTGCTGCAGGAATTGTCGGTCGCCTGGATTTCGACCGTAAGAACGGTGCTGTTTGTAACCGTTCCCATGCTCGCCTTGCTCTTTCTGATCGTGCGAAGCGGCAGTCGGCTCATTGACCGACAGCATGACGACATCAAGCGTAGCCTCACGCGAGCGGTCGAGCTTTCCAACCAGAACCGCAGATTGCGTTCGGCTGCCGACAACGCCCGGCTCGAGGCGGGAAAACTCAACGAGATGATCCTAAACCAGATCGGCAGTGATCTGCACGACGGTCCGGTGCAACTTCTCACCCTTCTCAAGCTCCGGCTCAGCGATTTGGCCTCCCCTGCCGGTGAACGGGCGAGCCGCCACGATGTTGGAAAGCTCGTCTCGATTGTGACCGCGGTGCTGGACGATCTTCGCGACATCTCGTCGGATCTCGTGCTGCCGGAGCTCGACGACATGTCGCTTACCGAGGCGATCCGGCTTGCGGTATCACGCCATGTGGATTTCACAGGCCGCGACGTCGCAGTCTACGGGCAGGTCGCTTCCTCAAGGATAGACGCGCACCTGAATATCTGCGTTTACCGCTTCATCCAGGAGGCGTTGATGAACGGCGAGCGCCACGCACCCGGCAACCGTCAGCGCGTAAGCTTTGCCACGCGGCGCAAGTGCCTTTTCGTTCGGGTTGCTGACATTGGGCTGCGAGCCGATGCAACGGCACAGTCCGTTGGCTCCGGTCACTCAGGGATAGGAACGGTTGCTCAGAGGCGCCGCATTCGTGCTTTCGGGGGGCGGATGCGTACTGTTCGCCGCGACAATGGGACTGTCGTGATCGCGGTCTTGCCGCTTGATCACGGCGGCGGCTTTCCCGACGGCTGACACGATCCTGCTTTCGTCGTCGCCCTCGTGGACCTGGCAGGCGCTTTAGGAGGCGTCTGGCCGTGCGTTCGTGCGACGCAAAGCGGCAGTTTATCGTCGAAGGTTTGGATCACATCGGCATTGGTGGCCGGACGCCTAGTTGATCCGCTCGCGCTCAAATGTGGCGTCTGGAAGCACTTCCAGACGTTGGGCGGCCAGCACCACTTCCAAACGATTCCTGACATCGAGCTTCTGCATCAGCAACGTCATGTAGTGTTTGACGGTCTTCTCGCTGATATCAAGACATCGCGCGATCTCGCGGTTGGTGCTGCCGCGCATCAGATGACGAACGATTTGTTCCTCGCGTAAACTCAGGCGCTGTTGCGCCTGCTTGCGCCGACGCATTTCCGCGGTCTTCATAGCCATGATGACTTTTGTGGCGAAGCCCGGCGTGATGAATGTTTCCCCGCCGTGGACCGTGCGTATCGCCTGATGCAGATCGCTCGCCGTGCTGCCTTTGAGAACGTAACCGGCCACCCCGTAATTCAGCACCTGGATCGCCGTTTCTATGCTCGAGTTCGCGGTGAAGACGATAATCCGCGTCCCCTGATATTTTTGTGCGATCAGATCGATGGCAGCAACGGCGTCACCTGGCATGCTGAGGTCGAGCACGAGCACATGCGGCGCGTGTTCTTCAACTATTTTCAGCGCGTCGATCGCATTCTCACCCTTGGCGACGATGTCAAGGTCGCTCTTCCCGGAGTAAATGCTGACCAACCCTTCAAGCAAAATGGGGTGGTCGTCGACGAAAGCAACTGAAATTCCCATAATAACATAATCTCCGTGACATATAAATTTGTTCTGGAATTTGCCGGAAATCTGAAGTCTGTCTGAAAATATTACAGTACTATTGGAGTGCGTTTATGTAGTGTCGGGAGAAGGCTGAAATCGGGTGCCGCTGTCAAGGATTGATGGATGGCGGCATTCTTGTTGTCGTTTTCGTCCCGCTTTGCATTTCGAGGCATTGCGGAGCGACGTGCGTTCCTCATCTTCGGAACACACTAATACAGCAGGATTCCATTTTAAAGTGCATGCTTAAAATTGGGTTAATTTTAGGGGTTTTCGGATTCAGCAAAGATATGCAGGCGCCCCCCTTTGCTTCGACGGGAACCCGCCGAAGCCGCTGTTTGCGTTGTGTACGAATCCGATAGCACAATGTTTCGAGCAGAAGCGCTCGCGGTTCGCGGGGAAGGCGGGACTTACCTTGGCGCCACGATCCCGGGATAGAAGTCACCGTCGCCGCCTTCGTAGTTCCCGCTATAGCCGCCACCGCCAGTCTGAGAGCATGCGGAGAGGCCAAGAACGATTGCCAACACGATTGCAACGCGCATTTATTTCACCTTGTCAGTTGAACGTTCACGACAGGCTGTCGTGTTTTCACGCCTATCATGTGCGGTGGGTTTGATCGAGTGCGCCGCAGGGAGCGATGGCAATCCGGCCCGACACGAACAATCTTGGTTCCTGCGACCACCCGTCTCGACCGGCGCTCGAGAGCCGATCGCGCAACTCCGCACCGTGCATCGCTCGCATTCGGCGCGGCCGGAAAAATAGCCGTTGAGGTTGGTCGTTACGCTGCGCGGCTGCGCCGCGCGATGTCGGCGGCAACGGCGGACGCTTCCCTGCCGATTTCCCTCAAGAGGCCTGAGACCGGATTGTGGAAACCGACGAGATAAAGGCCGAACTCGGCCGCCTTTCGCGTGACGCCGCTCTTGCCCGGCCGCAATTCCGCCGGCAGGAACGTCTCGAAGCCGGGCCGGTAGCCGGTGGCGAGGATGACCGTATCGAATTCCGTCGCCACGCCTGAAACGAAAATGGCGCCGCCTTCGGTAAAACAGCTGATGTCTGGTGCCACCTTGATGTCGCCGGACTTGATCGCTCTCACCGTGCCGACATCGATGACCGGGATACGTCCGGCGCCGATTTGCGCGAGAATGCCCTGTTTCGGTCTGGTGATGCCGTATTCTTCGAGCTTGCCCAGCGCGAGGTCGAGGATGATGGGGAACAACCGGTCGTTCGCCGCTTGCGGCAGTGCTTGGGTCGCAATGCCGATGATCTGGATCGGCACGCCGAACAGTTCGCGCGGTACGATGTGGACGCCTTTTCGTACCGACAGCGTTGGGCGCGCGCCGTGCTCGGCAAGGTCGAGCGCGATCTCGGCGCCGGTGTTGCCCATGCCGACAACCAGTACCGACTGGCCGGTAAAGGGCGCGGCCTCGGTGTAATCCGCGCTGTGCAGCCGCCGGCCTTTGAAGGTCTCGATCTCAGGCAGGTTCGGAACGACGGGATCGGCATTGTTGCCGCTAGCGATCACGACATGGCGTGCGTGGAAGGACAACGCTTCGGTCTCGACCTGGTAGTAGCCGTTGTCGCGGCGGATGGATTTGACCGTCTCCCCGAAGCGTGGTCGGAGTTCGAAACGCTCGGCATAGGCGTCGAGGTAGGCGACCATTTTTTCGCGTGGCACGTAACGGGGATAGTCTTGCGGGAATGGCATGTACGGTAACGAGGAAAATTTCCTCACCGTATGCAGGTGAAGCCGCCGGTAGTGGTGTCGCCAGGACGGCGCCACGTCTTGCGCCTTTTCGAGCATGACGAACTCGATTCCCGCCCGCCTTAGGCAGGCGCCAACCGCAAGGCCAGCCGGCCCTGCACCGACGATGACGACATTGGTATCCACTTGATCGCAGCTCCCAGGGTGGAGGATATTTCGACCACGGCTGGAGGACAAGTGGGCAGAGCGCCATACTCCGTTAACCCGGCAGGCTACCCGGCCAGAATTTCCTTGTTATCGGCGAGATATGCATGCCGAGCGGCATCCGTGCACGCGCGGCGATCCGGGTCTCGACTTGAAACTTGACGAACATAACGTGAACAAATATGATCCAGGCCATGACGAAACTGACACTTCGCGAGAAGCTGGCGATCCTGTCGGATGCGGCCAAGTATGACGCTTCATGTGCATCAAGCGGCGGTGAAAAACGCGATTCCCGTAAAGGGGGGCTGGGTTCTTCCGGTGGTAGCGGCATTTGTCACGCCTACACGCCAGACGGACGATGCATTTCCCTGCTGAAGATCCTGATGACGAATTTCTGCATCTTCGATTGCGCCTATTGCATCAACCGCGTCAGTTCGAATGCGGAGCGCGCGCGGTTCACCGTCGAAGAAGTCGTATCGCTGACCCTCGAATTCTATCGGCGCAACTACATCGAGGGATTGTTTTTGTCTTCCGGCATCATCCGTTCGCCCGATCAAACCATGGCCGATATGGTCCGCATCGCTCGAACGCTCCGGCAAGTCCACGGTTTCAAGGGGTACATCCATCTCAAGACCATTCCCGACGCCCAGGCCGAGCTGATACGCGAAGCAGGTCTCTGGGCCGACCGGTTGTCGATCAATGTCGAACTTCCCAAGGATGCGAGCGTGCGCAAGCTGGCGCCGGAAAAGCGACCGGAAACCATTCGCGCGGCCATGGCACAGGTCAGGCTTGAGGGCGAGGCGGCGCAAGACAGGACCCACACCGGTCGCAAGCCCCGGCGCTTTGCGCCGGCCGGCCAGAGCACGCAGATGATCGTCGGCGCCGATGGCGCCGACGACTCGGCCATTCTGTCCTGTGCAACCCGCCTTTACAGCGGCTACAAGCTGCGCCGCGTGTACTACTCGGCGTTCTCGCCGATTCCCGATACGTCGTCGGCGCTTCCCCTGGTCCAGCCACCGCTTTTGCGCGAGCATCGGCTCTATCAAGCGGACTGGCTGCTGCGATATTATGGCTTTACGGCCGAGGAGATCGCGACCGGAACGCAAGGCGGTTTTCTCGATCTGGAGCTTGACCCGAAGACGGCCTGGGCCCTGAAAAACCGCGGACTGTTCCCGGTCGATGTTAATGTCGCTCCTCGCGATATGCTCCTGAGGGTGCCGGGTTTCGGCGTGCGCGTTGTCGACCGTATCGTCACCGCGCGGCGCAACCGATCTCTGCGGGTGGAGGACCTGGCGCGCATCGGTGCCTTGACGCGCAAGGCGCGCCCCTTCGTGGCCCTTCCGGGCTGGAGCCCTGGCAGTTTGACGGATAGCCGAGACCTGCGCTCACATTTCGCGCCGCCGGCCCAGCAGCTTCGACTCCTGTGACCTACGCCGTCTCAATCCCCGAAAACGGAACCTTTGACGCCTGGCGAGACGCCGCTCGACGCGCCATCAGCCACGAGATTCCGCCGGAAGAGATTGAATGGAACGGTTCCAGGGGACTGTTCGAGACCATGCCGCTTCCTGAGGTTCCCGGCCCGCACGCGGCGCGCGTGCCGCCAGCCTTCATAGAGTTCGCGCGATCGGTGATCTGGCATTCGGCGCTGGACCGGCTGGCGCTGCTTTATCGTGCCTTATGGCGCCTCGACAGGTGTGACGGCGAGCCGCTTGCGCCCGTCGATCCGCTGGGGCGCAAGCTGATGCTGATGCAGAAATCCGTTCGTCGCGACATTCACAAGATGCATGCATTCGTGCGGTTTCGGGAATTGTCTTCGCCGGGACCCCGTCGCCGCTTCGCGGCCTGGTTCGAACCGTCGCACAACACCTTGGAGCCCGGGAGTTCTTTCTTTGCGGATCGCTTTGCGGACATGGACTGGACGATCGCGACGCCACGGCTGACCGCTTGCTTCGTCGATGGCGCGCTCACCTTTGGTCCCGGCGCCAGCAAGCCTGAACTTCCCGACGACGCGGCCGAGACACTTTGGGCGACCTACTTCACCAACATATTCAATCCGGCCCGGATCAAACTCAACGCGATGCAATCCGAGATGCCGAAGAAATACTGGCACAATCTGCCCGAAACCCGCCTTATCCCTCAGATGCTTGCCGAAGCGGAGGCACGCGTCCAAAGGATGCATGACGCCGGCCTCTCTGCTCCAAGGGTGGGCTCGGCCACTATCTCCGATCGCTACCGCGCCTCGCTGCCGCAGGCTGCGGAGCAGGTGTCCACATTGGAGGAGGCACGCGAGGCCGCCCTCCAATGCCGGCGTTGTGGACTTTGCGAGGCTGCGACCCAAACAGTCTGGGGCGAAGGTGCTCAAGACGCTGCCCTCATGATTGTGGGCGAACAGCCAGGTGATCGCGAAGATCTTGAGGGACGTCCGTTCACGGGGCCCGCTGGACAATTGCTGCGGGAACTCATTGCCAACGCCCATGTCGACGCAAAAGCGTTGTGGCTGACCAATGCGGTCAAGCACTTCAAGTTCAGTCCGCGCGGCAAGCGGCGGCTGCACCGCAACCCCGATCGTGGCGAGATCACCCATTGCCGCTGGTGGCTGGGGCTCGAGCTTGCCCTCGTCAAGCCGCGCATCACGCTCGCGCTCGGCGCATCCGCAGCCTTTGCCTTGACGGATGATAGCAGGCCGATGGCGGAGCGCAGGGGAGGGATCGAGCTCGGCCTCCATGGCGGACCGGTCCTCATCTCCTGGCACCCGTCGTACATTTTGCGCATTCGAGATCCGGACGAAAGCAAAGCGGCACGACACAGCCTGGCTAGAGATCTGGAAAAGGCCCTGAGGATGAGTGGCGTGTTGCCATGTCAGGGCAATCGGGAAGGGGTGGAGTAAGGCCACCGGTGCAACGACGCCGATGGGTGCGCAGGCGGCGCAACTGTATTCGCTGTTCGAAAAACTCGGGCATGGCGGCGACGACTTTTCGGCGCTGATCCACCTGTTGCGTGGCAACGACGAGGCGAAGGCCGGGTGACGCTGCGATAGAGGCGGAGTTTCGCGGGGTTGTTCGCGGGAAAAACCGCCCTTTTCGGCTGTGGATATAAAATAGTGTTTGTTTTCAATTGGTTGTTAGATTTCTCTGGTGCCGCTGAATTTGTCTGTTGACGT